>MTLD01004844.1_pt1 | contig 16395 bp, 15 predicted proteins | sample 1982471 | NCBI WGS metagenome assembly MTLD01 (sample SAMN05712604, study PRJNA340218) | biofilm metagenome | isolation source: sample SPM anode biofilm adapted to -50 mV | place: USA | collected 2012-02-03
CCGCTGCCGTCGCTCTGCATCATGCTGTGCAGGATGCCCTTGCCGGAAACCCCGGCCCCAAGGATCACCGCACCGGCGCCGTCGCCGAAAAGGGGCGCGGTACCGCGGTCGTCAAAGTCGAGGATCTTCGAATAGGTGTCGGCCCCGATCAGGAGCACCCTCTTGTACTTCCCGGACCGGATCAGGTTGTCCGCCATCTCCATGCCGTAGATGTAGCTGCTGCAGACGGCGTTCATATCGAAAGCGAAGGCCCTCGCGGCGCCGATGTTCTTCTGCACCATGCAGGCCGTGGCGGGGAGGATCATATCGGGGGTGGAGGTGGCGACGATGATGCAGTCGATATCGAGGGGGTCTACGCCCGCGTTTTCGAGGGCGAGGAGGGCGGCGCTGGTGGCGAGGTCAGAGGTCGCCTCTTCCGCTGCAGAGAAACGCCGTTCACGGATGCCGGTGCGGGAATGGATCCAGTGATCCGCGTCATCCACGAGGTAGTTGAAATAGGCGTTGGGGACAACCCGCGCCGGAACGTAGCCGCCGGTCCCCAGAATTTCCGAACGTATCATGTAGAGAGCGCCTCCTGGCTTCCCGCGTGGACACAGCAGGAAGCACTCTCGTATATCTCATAATAAAATGTTGTTTGTCAATTGTTCCCTTTGTAAAAAACGGCATCCACCACGCCGTAGGCCCAAACTATCATGAATCCTCCCAAAAGGTATTTTGCGTATGGGGCATCCACCTGTATCGCTGCCACCACCTGCTCCGGCGTGAGTCCCCCATCGCGCCCGGCCACCATGAGCTTGCCGGCACTTCTGAGTGCTACGAACAGCGCGCCTAGGATGAAGATGTTGTCCAGCAGGATCATCACCCCTCCCTTGATGCGGCTTCCACGGTAAAGTTGCCCCAGCCCGGGAAGCACCAGGGCGGAAAGTGCCACGGATTTGATCCGGTTCGTCATCGGTTCTTTCTCCTTGTCGGTCACCTGAACGGTGAACCGGTATTAAGCAATCTGTTGTTTTGTGTTGTACAGCCGACGGATTTTTGTTAGTTTTCGTCGCTATGGACCGAGCCGAACGCACCAAAAGACGCGACGCCATCATGCCGCTGCTCAAGGACCCCGATACCGAGGTCCGTCAGGCTGCCTCGCGGGCACTGGAGGACCTGGAAGCGGCGGAGAGCCTCGAGGAGGTTTTCGACCGCCTGAAGCGGGGTGACCGGGCCACCAAGGTAGCCGCGATCTACGCTTTGGGGCGTATCCCCGACGACCGCGTGCTGCAGATACTGAACTACTGCGCGGCGAGGCCCGAGGAGGACATCCGGTGCGCCGCGGTCAGCGTTCTGGGCGAACTGGCGCGCCCCGAGGCGCTCACCACGCTGGTCGAAAAGCTCGAGGACCCTTCCACCCCGGTGCGCGCCCTGGCCATCGCGGCGCTCTCCCGCTACCGGGACCGGTCGCTCGTCCCGAAGCTCGTGCCGTTTCTGGAGGCGAACGACGGCTTCCTCGACGCCGAGGCTGCCCTCACCTTGGGACGGATCGGTGACGCCTCGCTGGCCGAAGCCATCACCAGGCTGCTTAGCTCACCCCACGACAAAACCCGCGCCGCAGCGGCCACCGCGCTGGCGCAGCTTCCCTAGCCACCCCGCCGTATCCCCTCCCACGCAGGTCTCCTTTCTTCGGGGCGCATCGGACCGAAAACGAGCGACCGATTCTATCTTAGCCAAGGAAAGCTTGTCAAACGCATACCGTGCCGCGCAGGTAAACGCGCCGTTGTTGACACTTTTTAGCAAAAAGCTTAGTATTACGTAGTTTTTCGGCCCGCCGCTGCGCGTCTGGAGTTATATGGCAAAAGTAAAGGTAAAGACCGGGTTCGTCTGCTCCGACTGCGGTGCAACCTACCCGAAATGGCAGGGGCACTGCTCCGCCTGCGACGCCTGGAGCACCATCAAGGAAATACGCCTGGGGCCGGAACCACGTCCCGGGCGGCGCGACGGTTTCGCCGGAACCACCTCGCCGGTCACCCTCCTTAAAGATGTGCAACTCACCGATGAGCATCGCTTCTCAAGCGGCAGCGAAGAGTTCGACCGGGTACTGGGGGGAGGGTTCGTCCCCGGCTCGGTAATCCTGATCAGCGGAGACCCCGGCGCGGGAAAAAGCACCATCCTGCTGCAGACCATGTGTCACGCGGCGGAGAGCAGGGAGGTCCTCTACGTCTCCGGAGAGGAATCCCTGCAACAGATCGCCGGGCGGGCAAGGAGACTGCAGCTTCCGCTCGACCGGGTCAAGATGCTCGCGGAAAGTTCCGTGGAACGGGTGCTGGAGGCCGCCGAGAGCGAACGCCCCGCGGTGGTGGTGATCGACTCGATCCAGGTGATGCAGTCTGCCGTGGTCGACGCGGCGCCGGGCGGCGTTTCCCAGGTGAGGGAATCGGCCGCCGCTTTCACCTGCTTCGCCAAGACTTCCGGAGTGGTCCTCATCATGGTAGGGCACGTCACGAAGGACCAGTCCCTCGCCGGTCCGATGACGCTCTCCCACATGGTGGACACCCAGGTGATGCTCTCCTCGACCGAGGACGCGCGCTACCGGCTCATGCGCACCACCAAGAACCGCTTCGGCCCGGTGAACGAACTCGGCGTCTTCGCCATGACCGAGAAGGGACTGCGGGAGGTGAAGAATCCCTCCGCGATCTTCCTCTCGCGCACCGAGAACGCCGCGCCCGGGAGCCTTATCAGCGTCCTTTGGGAGGGAACGAGACCGCTTCTGGTCGAGATCCAGTCGCTCGTGGTCTCCGCCCAGTACGGCTCCCCAAGGCGCCTCGGGATCGGACTCGACCAGAACCGCATCGCCATGGTCCTCGCCGTCATCAACAAGCACGGCGGCCTCGTGTTAGCGGACCAGGACGTCTTCGTCAACGTCGTCGGCGGCATCCGGGTGCTGGAAACCAGCGCCGACCTGGCGGTAGCCCTCGCCATCGTCTCCAGCTTCAGGAACTCGGTCCTGCCGCAGGACCTCCTCGTTTTCGGAGAGGTCGGTCTTTCGGGCGAGATAAGGCCGGTCTCCAACGGGGAATCAAGACTCAAGGAAGGGGTGAAACACGGCTTTACCCGCGCCATCGTGCCGAAGGGTAACGCCCCCAAGAAGGAGATACCGGGAATGAAGGTGGTGGGAGTTACCTCGCTCTCCGAAGCCCTCGACGCCATCTAAAGTGGCCCCTGAAGGCCGTTTCGTCTCCCGGATCTTTGGTTAAGAGGAAAATTTCACTTTACTAATTTAGAAAAATCCTCTTTAATGTCGTATTGATTAGAAAGGGTAGGTGTTCATGAATTCGGAAAAGCTCGAGTACTTCAGAGGAATCCTGCAGGAAGAGAAACGAACGCTCCTGGAAGAAGCTGGCCGGACCGTCATGGAGATGAACTCCGACACGACCAACTTCCCCGACCCGACCGACCGCGCCACCCAGGAGTCGGACCGCACCTTCGAACTGCGCATCCGTGACCGCGAGCGCAAGCTCATCAACAAGATCCAGGAGGCGCTCAACCGTATCGACAACGGTACCTTCGGGATCTGCGAGGTCTGTGAAGAGGACATCAGCGAAGCGCGCTTGAAGGCTCGCCCGGTGACCACCCTCTGCATCGACTGCAAGATGGAGCAGGAAAAGAAAGAAAGATTCCGCTAGATCCTCAATCAACAGATCGTCTCGGAGTTCGCATGGCTGCCCGGAAGGTAGACAACCTGCTGGAGCAAGCGTTGGTCATTGCCCAGTCTTCCGGTCGCTCCCATCAGGCCCGGCTCGGCAGCTTGCTCCGACTGGCGGCCCGTACCTTCGGCCTCGCCTCCGCCTCACTTTTTGTCCCCGATCCCTCGGAACCGATACTCATCCAGCGTTACCTGGCAGGCGCCTCCGGCATCGCGCAGCGTTGCGCCATTCCTTTCGGTATCGGCTGCGCCGGTCGTGCCGCGTCACAGCGGACCGACGTCTTCTGCACCCACACCGATCTCCACCCTGAGGAGCGCGGCGGCGCCGAAGCAAAAAGCTACGATTCCCTTCCCGTCATGGACGGTGACCGACTGGCCGGCGTGCTCGTTCTTGGTAGCCCGGAAGCCCCCCTCCCCCCCGACAGCCTCGCCCTTTGCAAAAGACTGCTCCCCGTTTTCAGCCTGACCCTTGCCGGCCTTGCCGCAACCGAACAGGCGCAGGCCTCAGCGCGCATCATGTCGCTCCTCTCAGGCCTGGGGCACCTTCTAGGATCCCCCTCCGCCGCCGGCACCCTGCTCCCAAGGATCGCCAGGCTCTGCACCGGGTCCGGACTGGCGGGGCTCGCCGTGATCCGCCTCACACCCAACGGCAGGAGCAGAGGCAGGGTTTTCAAGAGCTGCCAAAGCGGCTTTCGGCAGGATCTTGAGGCGCTCCTCGATGCGGAACAAAAGCTCTCCGCCTGCGCCCTCGCTGCCGGTGCCACCCGCACCGAGCAGGTCGTTCTCGCCGGATCAGGTTACCGCGCCCTGAGCGCCCCATTGGGCAGCAACGGCAGCACCATGGGTGCGATTACCCTCTTCGGCGGTTCCGAGCTACTCGCACCCGACCAGCGTGACGCTGTGGAAACAGTCGCCAGGCTTCTTTCCGGGACACTTGCCGAGGCGATCTGCAAGGAGAGGGTGGCGAGCCTCGATAGCGAGAACGAGAAGAAGCTGAAGGAACTCTCGCTGTTATACCGGCTCAGCAACACCATGCTTTCCACCATCAAGCTGAACAAGCTGATCCACCTCACCCTTACCGCGCTCACCTCCGGCCCGACGCCGTTCTTCGACCGCGCCATGCTCTTTCTGACCAACGAGCGCTCCGGTTCACTGGTCGGCATGCTCGGCGTCACCACCGAAACATCCCCTCCCCTCTCCATCCCGCAGGGAGGAGGCGAGGATATCCTGTCCAGCCGCTGGGACATCACCGAGGACGAGATGGCGGCGCAGCGCGACTCGGAGTTTTGCCGAAAGGTGCAAGGAAAGCGACTACAGCTGGACGGCACCCTCAACATCGCCTCCCAGGCCGTCCTCGAAAAGCGCCTGATCTACATCCCCGACGAAATCGTCATCGGCGCCGACCCGGCCACCGCGCCGCGCACCGCCCTCGCAGCCTCTCCTCTCATCGCCCACGGGCAGACCGTCGGCGTGGTGCTCGTCGACAACGCTCTCACCCAGTCCCCGATTGCCCAGGAACACCTCCGTTTCCTGCAGCTTTTCATCAACCAGGCAGGAATGGCGATAGAAAACTCGATGCTCTACAACAAGATCGAGGATGCCAATCGCCAGTTGAGCGAAGCGCAGGAGACCCTGCTCCAGAAGGAGCGCTTGGCCGCCATCGGCGAGATGGCCGCCGGCATCGCCCATGAACTGAAAGGGCCGCTCGTATCCATCGGCGGCTTCGCCGGGCGCCTCGCACGGAAGCTTCCCAAGGAAAGTACGGAATGGGCCCATGCCGACCTGATCGTGCGGGAGGTGGTACGCCTGGAGGGCATCCTCTCCGAGATCCTGCTCTTTTCCAAGAAAACGACCCTCTGCTATACCCGCTGCAACATGGTCGATGTCGTCAAGGAAACGCTGGCGGTTGTGACGCCGCCGCTCGAAGAGAAGCAGATCCGCATCAGCACCAAGTTTCCGCGCCAGAAGCAGGTGCTTCTAGGCGACAGCCAGCAACTGAAGCAGGTGTTCATCAATATCATCCTGAACTCCCTGGACGCCATGGGGACCGGTGGAGAGTTGATGATTCAGGTTCTTCCCTGCGAGCTCGACGGCAAGGACGCCGTCACGGTGAAGATAGCCGACACCGGTGGCGGCATCCCGCTTGAGCAACTGAACAGTATCTTCACCCCCTTTTTCACCACCAAGGGGAGCGGTACCGGACTCGGGCTACCCATCGCCAACCGGATCATAACGAACCACGGCGGCAAGATCCAAATCACGAACCAGCCCGGCCAGGGTGTCGAATTCCGCATCATCCTGCCCAAACACTGGTGAGTCGGTTATAGACAAAAGACCGCCCGCCGCCCACATGCGAGCGGTCATTCCTGCACGATAATGGGGGTGTAGCTCAGCTGGGAGATCGATGCGTTCGCAACGCATAGGTCGTTGGTTCGATCCCGATCATCTCCACCAATAAGAACAGGCACTTGTGATATCCATCACAGGTGCCTGTTCTTATTGGCTCAAAAGGCCTGATTTCCAGGTTCGAACTTCCACAATTCTCTCATCCAACTCCGGGCCTTCTTCCACCGCAGGCTCCGCCCCGTAGGGGGGAGAGGTGCAGGGTGAGGGGGGGGCGGTCTTGCGATACTCGCCTCAACTTCATCCCGCAAACAAAATCCCTGCAATGGTGGCATTTAGCAGGTTAGCCAGTGTGGCAGCCAGCACGCAGCGAAGCCCGAGTCGCGCGACGTCACTTTTACGGGACGGAGCCAACTCGCCGAGACCGCCGATTTGGATGCCGACGGAGCTGAAATTCGCAAACCCGGTGAGGGCGAAGCAGGTAACCATGAAGCCTTTAGGCGACAAAGGGGTCTGCAGCAATCCCCCAAAACCGATGACCTCGTTGAAGGCCGTCTTTTGCCCGAGCAACTTGGCTAGTCCCATCGCGTCCGCAGACGAAACACCGACGATGTACGCTGCGGGTGCAAAAAGCCAAGCGAGCGCTGTTTCAAGATCGGAACCGTTATTGCTCACTGTGATGATGAGGAAATTCAGTAGGTGTATGAGCGGAATAAAGCCAAGGAGCATGACGCTGATTGCAACGACGACCTTCCATCCGTCCATGGCTCCGCGTCCCACCGCATCGAGCAGATTGAGCCCTGCTTCGTGATTTGCGTGGGACACCGGTTCGTCAACGACAGCGCCCTCTTTCTCAGGAACCAGCAGCTTCGCGAAAATTATGGCGGCCGGTGCCGCCATTATGTTTGCCGCGAGGACATACTCCATGCGCGCTCCCATCCCCGCGTATACTAGGGGCATGCCGGCGCCTACCGTGGACATGCCGACCACCATAACCTGAAACAGCTGGGCTTCACTCATGCTCTTTATGTAAGGGGCGATCGTCATCGCGCCCTGGACTTGGCCTACGAATATATTGCTGGCGACTACGGTGGCTTCAGGGCCGGTAAGGCCGAACAACCGCTTGAAACAGCGTGACATGACCATGATGATGCGCGGCATAACTCCCCAGTAGTAGAGAATATTGATCAGCACACCGAAGAATATGATCTGCATCAGCGCGTTCAGGACAAACACATAGGAAGCGCCCTTGAATCCCGGGATCTCCTTGAATCCTCCAAAAAGCGGTCCGAATACGAACCTGGTACCTTCGTCTGCGAACTTCATGATCTTCAAAAGCCCCGCGCTGACACTCTCGAAAACCGTCACGCCCAGCGTCGTGTGGAGCACCAGATAGGCGAAAAGGATGTTGAACGCGAGCGCGCAGATGATCGGTTTCCAGCGTATGCTTGCTTTGGACCTTGATAACAACACCGCGACGGTAAGCAGTACGATTACACCCAATGCTCCGCGAAAGACCTGCTCAATCAAAACACCCTCCAACTAAGATAATTCATTCTTCGGCAAGATAACCAACCAGAGTGTTGTAGGTACAGCCAAGCGCCTCCGCCACTTTGGTCGGCTTTATCTTCGTTCGGCCTCCAAGGCTGGCTACTACATGGCGCACGTAAGCCGGCTGCAATTCTTTGAGCGTGACCTGTCTCGTCTTCAAATCCTCCATGCAGGACACAGGGAGGAGGAAGCGTTGCCATTCATCGGAGGCCGCATGACTTGCCGGTTGGCCATGTAGCCCTTTCTGTTCTATTTCCTTGAAGATGTCGTCCCCAAGCAGGACAAATCGTTTGATGAAAGTGGAGAGTTCCCGCATGTTGCCAGGCCATCCATATCCGGCAAGAACGGCAACATTGTGCGGCTGCAGCAAATCGTTCCAGATCGCGCGGATCCGGTCCGGTGTCAGCGTCCCTTGCCCCTTCTCGGTGATGATAGGCCTCCACATGAGGCGATAGGCGAGGTTGCACGCGATGTTCCCTATGTCTTGAGGCAGCATCTTCCGCAAGGGGACGGTGTGCAATTCAACGTCGGCGACGCGATAATAAAGGTCGTCGCGCAGTGTTTGCAGGCGTCCAGGCTGCGCCGCCGAGATGATGCGGACATTGGAACGCATGGTCTGGGTTCCACCAAGCCTCGTGTAGGTACCGTCCTGTAGGAAGCGCAGCAGTTTTGCCTGAACGCGCGGGGACATCTCCGGTAGCTCATCGAGAAAGAGCGTTCCTCCTCCTGCTTCTTCCACCAATCCTTTCTTCATGCGCTTGGCATCGGTGAAGGCGCCGAGTTCGTGTCCGAACAGCTCCGATTCAAGCCGTTCCCCTTCGAAGAAGGCGCAGTTCAATGCTAAAAACGGTTTTTCTCGTCGCGTGGAAAAATCATGCAAGTACCACGCGAGCGATTCCTTGCCCGTGCCGGTCTCGCCGATGATAAGGGTGTTCAGCCCCGACCTGCCTACCCGCACGGCACGTTCGCGTAACAGGTCGATGGCATTAGGGTCGATGCGACGCTTGTCTGCGAAACTTCCGCCCGCCATGTCGGGTTCTTCGTTTTCGTAGAACCGCTGGGACAGCATGATGTCCTTGTCGGAAAGCCTGCCGTGACGCAGCTTGCTTATGATCGTCTCATATGCCTCCGCAGGCGACTCACCCGCGATAAGCACCCTCATAAGGCGATACTGGATCCAGCGTCGCTCCTCCAACGTCGTTCCGTCCTTCGGATCGTGAGGCTTCCATGACTGACGCGACGTCTCGTATTCGTTCACCTCGTACTTCAGACCATGATGTTTCGCCCAGGCTATGACTTCCGGCGCGTATTGCGATGCGGAGACAGTGATTCTATTTAACGCAGTACGCGATTGAGCAGACAGCAATTTGCTTGCCGATTTCAGCACACCTTTTTCCGCATTCAATAAGACGATGAGGGCATCGTCTCCCTCCTGCGTTTCGGCAAACAGGTGGTTCAGCCTCTCAACTAGATTTCCGGAATAAATGTGATTAATCCTGGCGGCATAGCGGGGATGCTTTCTGGTCACATGGAGGGCCCGCGAAACTGAAGGTTCCCAGAAATCGCAGTAGATGTGCAAACATTTCATGTTGAGTCCCGGTTGTGAGGTGTTCATTGCCTTTCAATTTATAATATATGAAATATCAAAAAATAAAATATATATCACTCAGCCACCGACTGTGGGAGGGTAGATAAGATTCGAATCAGGCCATTTTAAACGTTTTTTCAGCGATGTTAATATTGGCATCATAATTGATAACCTCTCAAAGAGCGTGGGTTTGTTTAGGTAGAGCGCAATCACTGGTTATGATGTTCGGCCTGGCAGGAGACGGCTCGCTCGGCTATCGGAGGGACCTGTTTGAATCAGTGGTACTTCATGATTAATGACTGTCTCGCGATGTTGATGCGCAGTGACTTCCTCCCTATGGAGAAGTTACGTATCGAAGGGCAGCTCATCTACATAAAGAAGGTTTTGATACGCCCCCCACAGCAGGGGCGATTCACCCAATCCGGTTTCTGCGAGGCTGATTTTGAAGCGCTGGCTCGCCAGCTCTCCGAGGCCGCGCAAAACGGCTCCGACAGGTACGATGCAGCAAATGTCTTAGAGGTCATAGGCCGCATCGAGGCGACGCTCCATTCAGGTCAAGACTTCCACTGAAAAACACGAGGCAACGCGCTCTAACCTATCGGTGAGACCCTGGATTGAGGTGAAATTATTTGCTCAAACTAATATTACTTTAGCCCAAGATGGCTGGCTGGGATTACCCCAACACGTCGCACACTCAACAAACTGTTAAAAACAGCACTACTTGCAGTGAAACATTCAAACGAAACTTCATGGCAAAATGCCACCAACATGGAGAAACACAATGAAGCCCCTCACATTCCTGACAAAACTCACTCTCGTACTCAGCATCTTCGTCCTCGCAGCTTGCGGACAGAAAACCGACGGCGCAGCACAGGCCGGAAACATTACCCCGGTAAACGACAGCTACTCTGCAGAAAAATCAGTGGTAGTTTTCGGTTCTCTCCCGGAAGAAGCTAACGAAACTCCGCCCACCGACGAGCTCCGGAATGCGCCCTACTACACCGGCAAAACATTCTGCTGGGCACAGAGGGGCACCATCGAACTGGCCCATTACGGCGGGATTACACTGAACGCAGATTCCAGCGCAGTTGAGATCAGTGCAGCTCGCATCGAAACCGAGCAGGACGTCACTACCACTTATACCTGGAGCGTCAACAACGGTGCAGTGCAGTACGGCAACAAGAAATTCGAGGCGATCGCGATCAATGCGACCGATCACTACCTGGTGATGCAGGGATACGTCAACGGCACCCCGGATGCTCATACTCAGCGCTGGTATTTCACCACTACCGGATTCGACCTCAACGCAGCTAAAGACGCAGCACACAATTACTCCTACACTCTGGCAATGGAACAGACGTTCGCGAATTTTTTCAGCGGCAAAAAATTCAGCTTCAGCAAAACCCCGAACGGTGTAGCTGACTTCACGATCACCTTCTCCGCTTTCGACACCGTCACCGCAGTCTCCGGAACCACCTCCACCGGAACCTACGTCGCTGAAGGTGCCATCAACGGTTCTGGCAGCTGCGGGTTTGGTGACGGCGATATATACCCGACGCTGAAACTCGGCGGTGACAGCATCGAAATCCGCAAACTGGCTTCTACCTACGATTCCTACGTCAGTGTCATCAACAAAACCACTCATGCCCAGTACATCGGCTACTACATGACGCAGATCCAGTAATTGGTCGTCTTACTGCTACATTTTATATTACTGTTAACTATTTAATTATGGAGAAATGAATGACCGGAATCGACATTATAAAACTAATAGCCACTTTTTTAGGAATAGGCGGTGCCATCTGGGCTGCACTTTGGTTTGATAATCACTGCGAAGAAAAGTTCAGTTATAGGTTTATCAAAAACAAAAAAACTTTATTTATATTTTGCATATGCTTTATTTCTTTGGTCGGGTGGGGTAAAGCCGATAATAAAGCTATAGAGCGAAGGCCTATCGATCAGAAAGCTCAAGAAGTTGAAGCAAAGATAGCTTCTTTTAAACGTATGAAACACCTTCCAGTTGCCAGCCAATCAGACAAAGAAAGTATGCTCGACAAACAAATTGGAAATTACACCGCCAAGGAGTGGGATCGTATTGCAACTACATTAATTTTACTGAGCTTGTCTTTATACATTTACATTGGTTATTGCAATATACGTAACACTAATTGGACTTACGGAATTTTTGGATCTATAGTACAATTGCCTTTTCTGATAGTAGCCTCTTTGGCTTCATTCATAGGGATAGTACTAGTAGTGGTGTGTTTTGTATCGTTATTCGCACCAAGATCACGAACCGTTTACGTTGAATAGAATTTTAAAGCGGAGGGTACCTCCCTTCCGGATAAGGAATTGCGCAAGTTCAGCAAATGGTTCGCACAGTATGAGGCGAAATGCTGGGACCTGACTTTGGAGGCCGACATCGCCACCGGAAAACTCGACCATCTTGCGGATGAAGCACTAGCTCAATTTGCCTCCGGCAAGTGCAAGTCCTTATAACCCATCATGCCTCTCCCGGCTTCTGGGATTGCTACGGCAAGTGACCACTGCAATTCGGTCACTTGCCGATGAAACTTCACTCTTCTAAAGCGCAATTCTCGCCACCCTTCCTTGCATTTCAAGTTGTCGCCGGAGATGTACAACCACATGATTTCACTCTTGCCCACCCCCGAAGTCTACGCTGCAACTCATGGCCGCCTCACCGGGGCCAACCGCGTTTCTTCTAGGTTTCTTCGCGGGTACTATGGCACCAAAATGTTCGTACTATCCAAGAAAGCCTCCATGCTCTATGCTGCCGGAACCGCTGCCGCGATTGCGGCACTGGGGTTGACTACCAATCATTCTATGGACAGGAGGCCATCGTGAAAGTTATCGCAATCAACGGCAGCCCGAGGAAGAACTTCAATACCGCTCAGGTGCTGCAAAAGGCGCTGGACGGGGCGGCTGCAAAAGGGGCGGATACGGAACTGGTTCATCTGTACGACCTCGACTTCAAGGGGTGCACGAGCTGCTTTGCCTGCAAGCTGAAAGACGGGAAGAGCTACGGGAAGTGCGCCATGAGGGACGGGCTTACGCCGGTTTTTGAGAGGATCGCACAGGCGGATGCCCTGGTGCTCGGCTCGCCGATCTACTTCGGAAGGGTCACCGGGGAGATGAGCTCTTTCATGGAAAGGCTCCTTTTCCAGTACTTCGTTTACTCGCAGCCGCCGGCGTCCCTGTTCGGCAGGAAGATCCGCACCGGGTTCATCTACACCATGAACGTCCCGGAGGAACTCATGCAGCAGTGGAACTATCAGGTCCACATGTCGGGAAACGAAAACTACCTGCAGGCCATCTTCGGCGAGTGCGAGTCCCTTTGCTGCAACGAGACGCTGCAGTTGGAAGACTACAGCAAATACGTCTTCAGCTACTACGACCCCGAGCAGCGCCGGGAAAGACACAGCGTGCTCTTCCCGGAGAACTGTCGCAAGGCGTTCGAGATGGGCGAGCGGCTGGTAATAAAAGCGTAAGGGACGGTACCCTTCCCCCTACCCCAGTTCCAGTAAGTCTCCCTTAAACAGAAAGGCGCCGGCATTGCCGGCGCCTTTGTCCGCGTCCATCCCCCCTGCTGAACCACCTCCATTGGTAGTTATAGACCTTCGCGTTACGCTTTTTCCTTTCGCCTTTACTTAAAGTTTCGCGGTGCGGTTCCCGATGAATGGATCTGTGAGATATGCAACTGGAAAAATGGAGGAACCATGCCGATTGTAACTTGGGACGGAAGCTTGGCGGTCGGGCACGAAATGATCGATGAACACCATGAACACCTCGTGGAACTACTCAATAAAGCGTATGACGAGTTCTGTGAAAAGAAAGGCACGCAACAGATTGCCGCTGTACTAGACGAACTTGCGGATTATGCGACGTACCACTTCGCCCAGGAGGAACTCCTCATGGAGGAGACGGACTACCCCCGCAAGGCAGAACACCTGCTTGATCACGCCTATTTCGTGAAAAGGATCGGCGAGATCCAGAGAGATTTCGCCACCGGCGGGGTTCCCATTACTCTTGAGGTCATCTCATTCCTCAGGGGGTGGCTCGTACGGCACATCTCTCACAGCGACACAGATCTCGGAGCACACGCGGCTGCAGTCAACAAAAAACCCGTTATCATCACCCTTGACTGATCCTGAGCTGCGGCTCCTTGCAATCCGGTCAAAATGTCTTACCCTTACCCCTGAATTCTACTTGCTCAGGAGGAACTATGCCTAAGGTTACATTCAAGGGAAACCCGGTGACACTGGTCGGGCCGGAACTTAAAGTGGGAGACGCCGCTCCCAATTTCGCCGTGGTCGACAACGCTCTCAGCCAGGCAACACTGGCGAGCTATGAGGGAAAAGTAAAGATCATAAGCGCTGTGCCGTCGCTCGATACACCGGTCTGTGACACAGAGACCAGACGCTTCAACCAGGAAGCCGCGTCGCTTCCGGGGGACGTCGTGGTTCTCACCATCAGCGCCGATCTCCCGTTCGCGCAAAAGAGGTGGTGCGGCGCCGCCGGTATCGACAAGGTCGTCACGCTCTCCGATTACCGTGACCGCTCCTTCGGCCTTGCCTACGGCGTGCTGATCGAGGAGCTGAAGCTTCTCTCCCGCTCCATCTTCGTCATTGATAAAAAGAACGTCATCCGCTACATCCAGCACGTCCCCGAGGTGACCCAGGAGCCGGACTACGCGGCGGTGATCGCCGCGGCACGCGAGCTTGCCTGATGCTGAGCTGACCCACTGTTGCAAACAAAAGGCGCCCCCGGTTAACCGGCGGCGCCTTTTGTTTTTTCTGGACGAAGTCGTCTCGTGATAGTAAAAGTGGTCATCATGGAAGAGAGGATCATGCCTAAAACACAGATGGCAAGCTACCTGCTCGCGGCATTCGCCGTGGTGACCGTGCTCCATTTCCACCTGCTCCCCGCGGTCTTTGCCGGTCTCGCCGTGTACGCGCTCACGGCAAAGCTCGCGCTGCGCCTCCCGGCAAGCTGGGGGGGGCTGACCCAGAAGGTGGCACTCGCCGGGATCATCCTCTTCGTCATCGCGCTTGTCTCCGGGATCTGCCTCGGGCTGTGGTCTTTTCTGCGCGGGCATCACGGCATGGCCAACCTTTTGGACATGGCGGCCGAGACGCTCGACAACCTGAAACGGAACCTCCCGGAAGAGTTGACCGCGGCGCTCCCTGACACGGTGGACGAACTGCGTGAACAGATCGTCACCATGTTGCGCGAACACGGCAAGAACATCTCCTCGGTGGGGATATCGGGGGTGAAGACCTTCGCGCACATGATCCTCGGCATGGTGGTGGGAAGCCTCGCCGTGCTGCACCGCTTCAACCTCGAGGACGGCTTCCCTCTGCTCGCCTACCACCTGCACGCCCGGCTTTTGAACCTGGCCGACGCCTTCGACAAGGTGGTCTTCGCCCAGGTGAAGATCTCGGCACTGAACACCGTCCTCACCGCACTCTACCTTGCCGTGGTCCTTCCGCTGCTCGGGATCCAACTCCCCATGGTGACCCTGCTGATCCTGCTCACCTTCGTGGCCGGGCTTTTGCCGGTGGTGGGGAACCTCATTTCCAACTTCACCATCGTACTGATCAGCCTCGGCGTGTCGCCGATGGTGGGCGTGGCATCCCTCGCTTTCCTGGTGCTGATCCATAAGCTCGAGTACTTCACCAACGCCCGTATCGTCGGAAGCGAGGTGAAGGCGAACGTCTGGGAGCTTTTGACCGCCATGCTGGTCATGGAGGCCATCTTCGGCATCGCTGGACTGGTCGCCGCCCCCGTGGTCTACGCGTGGCTCAAATCCGAGCTCCGCGCCTATCGGCTTGTCTGATTCATGAACTCTGCGCAACGCGTTTTTTCATAGTAGAATGTGCGCATGGCCGCCACCATGCCGACATCCGCTCCCGTTTCTGCGCGCCCCCTTACTCGACGGGGGCTCCCCTCCCCCCTTGGCAACCGTCTTCTCTCGCGTACCGTGGTGCTTTCGTTCGCGTTGCTCCTCTTGGTGGTTCTTGCCTGCCGCTTCGCCTGGGGCGCTCCAGGTCCCACGCTGTACTACTTCTGGGGCGTCGGCTGCCCGCACTGCGCGCAGGCGAAGCCTTTCCTGGAGGAGCTGAAGCGCAAGTACCCCGCTCTCAAGATAGAGGCGACCGAGGTGCTGCAGCACCGGGAGAACATCCCGCGCCTGATGCTCATGGCAAAGGAAAGGGGCCACGAAGCGACCGGGGTGCCGGTCTTCATCATCGGGCCGCACTACCTGAGCGGCTTTTCCGAACAGACCCGTGCGCAGCTGGAAAATGCGGTCCGCGAGGCCCTGGTACCCGCCGGGGAGGCGCCGTCCAAAGCACCCCGGGCCGCCGCGCCGCAGCCGCCGGTTGCCGTCCCGGGGCTTGGCGAGCTCGACCCGCAGCGCTACTCGCTTCCCGTCTTCACCCTGGTGATCGCAGCGCTCGACAGCTTCAACCCCTGCGCCTTCTTCGTCCTCTTTTTCCTGTTGAGCCTCCTGATTCACGCCCGGTCGCGGCGCCGCATGCTTCTAATCGGCGGGGTCTTCGTTGTCGCGTCAGGCGTTCTATACTTTCTTTTCCTCGCGGCATGGCTGAACCTCTTCCTGATCGTCGGCTCGCTTCCGGCTATCACCGCGGCCGCCGGACTCCTCGCGCTCTTCATCGCCCTCGTCAACATCAAGGACTTCTTCCTGTTCCACCGGGGGATATCCCTCTCCATCCCCGAAGGCAAGAAGCCCAGGCTCTTCGCCCGCATGAGACGGCTTTTGAAGGCGGAATCGCTCCCCTCCCTGCTCGCCGGGAGCACAGTGCTGGCCGTGGCGGCTAACAGCTACGAGCTTCTGTGCACGGCGGGGTTCCCCATGGTCTTCACCCGCGCGCTCACGCTGCACGAGATGGGCAAGGTCGCGTATTACGGCTACCTTGCCCTGTACTGCGCCGTCTATATCGTGCCTCTGGCGGTGATCGTCGTGATTTTTACGGTGACACTCGGGGGGAGGAAGCTGAGTGAATGGCAGGGGAGGGTGCTGAAGCTGGTATCGGGGGTGATGATGCTCGGGCTTGGGGGGGTACTCCTTACGCGGCCGGCGCTTCTGAACGACCCGTCGACCTCGCTGCTTCTTTTGCTGGCGACTCTGGCGCTCGCGGCGGGCGTCGCCTGGCTGTTCCGGGAAGCCGGGGGAGAGGACCCC
>MTLD01000063.1_pt1 | contig 16387 bp, 15 predicted proteins | sample 1982471 | NCBI WGS metagenome assembly MTLD01 (sample SAMN05712604, study PRJNA340218) | biofilm metagenome | isolation source: sample SPM anode biofilm adapted to -50 mV | place: USA | collected 2012-02-03
ACTACCCTTACTTTTGGCTTCGGTCGGCCGGCAGCTACTATTATGGTGCGGGCGCGGTCGACCATGGCGACTTCTGCAACAGCCATACTGTGGACTCCGGCCTGCCGGTTCGTCCCGCTTTAGCCATCCAATTAGATTAGCAATCTAGCATTACTATGCTAGTCATAGAAAGATGTTAAAGACCAATTTAAAAGCAAGTCACAGATTAATGTGGCTTGCTTTTTACACGTAAAGTAAGACATTCTTACACGAGCTGTAACGCAATAGATGGTTACAATTGATTTAGCTCACCCCAGCTACCCAGCCAGTTGCAAGCGCCGAGGTGATGTTGTAGCCACCAGTGTGTGCATTAATATCCAAGACCTCACCTGCGAAATGCAAGTTTTCTACAGATTTACTCATCAACGTTTTGGGCTTGAGTTCACTTAAATCAACGCCACCTGCTGTGACAAAAGATTTCGCTAGACTCATGGTACCAGTGACTTTTATCGAGAAATACTTCATGAGATGAAAGAGCTCGGATAATTTTTTAACAGAGACTTGCTTGACTTTAGCCTCTAAGCTGATTCCTGCTGTGGTGATGAGAAACTCAGCCAAACGTTCTTGGAGGAGTAACTTTGCAACATTTTTGACGGACTTGTCTCGCAGCTGTTCAAATTTGTCAGAGATATCATCCTCAGACATTGTCGGAAGAAAATCGAGTGTCACATCATCAGTCCCATTTCCCGTCACAAAAGTAGAGGCGCGCAAGGCAGCAGGTCCAGACAGGCCAAAGTGGGTGAATAGCAGATCGTGGGTGATGGGATGTTTGTTAATCGTCAAAGTAATGTCGCGCAGGGAAATGCCTTGCAGGGTTTTGTGGGGAAAGTCTGTCGTCAAAGGACTTTCAGCGGGCTTTAAATCGGTGACTTTTAACTTGAAATGTCGTGCGATGTCATGACCGTATCCGGTTGAGCCGGTCGACGGGTAAGATTTTCCGCCGGTTGTGACGATGAGTTTACGGCAAGTAAAGGTGGTGTCAGCTGTTTTTACCAAAAAGTCGCCGTTTTCTGCTTTGGTCGTTGATAAGACTTCGGAGTTGGTCGAAATGGTGACGCCTTGTTCAACCATTTTAGCTTGTAAGGCGGAAATAATTGTTTGTGATTTGTCAGTCGTTGGAAAGACGCGACCGTGGTCTTCAATTTTGAGGGGCGTGCCGTTGTCTTCAAAGAAATTGATAATATCATGGTTGTCGAACTGGGCGAAGGTGCTGTAGAGAAATTTACCACCGTGTGGAATATTTTCGAGAATCTCTTCTAAGGTGCCATTATTAGTCACATTGCAGCGTCCACCGCCTGTCATAGAGAGTTTTTTTCCGAGTTTTTTATTTTTTTCTAGCATCAGTGTTTTGTGACCATAGTAACTGCTGGCAATTGCTGCCATCATGCCTGCGGGTCCGCCACCGATGATAATTGTATCGTAATTTGTTTTCATATCTTTTATTGTAGCATATCTTTGAAAGTCTTGTTTGCATCATAAATTGATAAAAATATAAGTTTATTAGTGTTGGAAATTTAGAATTATGTTATGATTGAGATATAAATGACAACTGGATTAAGGATTAAGAAGTTTTTTGGTACCATTTTGGCATTCGAGGTGTTTTTTATGTCAGATATTAAAACGCCTGTTACGGATTTCTATTGCCTAACAAATCTGAATAATCCGACGTTAATTACACAATAACCTCTTAGCTAATAGCTAATATTCATACTAATTAAAGGAGAATTATGAATTTTTTTAACCGCGCCATTCGCTCAGTGACACGACAAAAATCAAAATCATTGATTTTATTTGCTGTTATTTTCGTACTTGGCAATATTTTAGCAGGTAGTGTCATTATTCAGCAATCTACCCAGAATGTTGAAAAAACGACTAAAGAACAAATGGGGGCTATCGCAACAGTTGGGATAGACTGGAGCGATACTAAGAGACAAAAAGAAATGGAAAGCATGACGAATGCGGACTATTCGGCATTAACTGAAAAAATCATCCAAAAAATTGCGGCTAGTCCTTATGTTAAAAACTATGATTATTCTGAGCAGACTGGCTTTGAGTCCAAACTGTTGAAGCCCTATGACCCAGTGGCGGACAAAAAAGCTGAGGATAAAAAGCTGACTGATAACGAGGTGGACGGTGGTTTTATCAATACCTATATGCCGATTAGGGGTGTTCAAGATCCTAAAATGATGGATATTGCATTGGGAAAAATCAAATTAGCTGAAGGCAGTGTCTTCACCGCAGATGACGTGAAAAAAGGGACAAATGTTGTATTGATTTCTAAGAAATTTGCTGACAAAAATGGGTTTCATGTCGGGGATGAGATGACTATCGACCAAAGTACGCAAGGTCTAGACGATGCAGATAATGCTGAAAGTCAACCAGAAAATACGAAGTCATTTGATACAAAAGTCAAGATTATTGGGACTTATGATGTGCTAGAAGCAGTTCAGAAAAAATCAGGTCAATCTGGTAAAGCGTCAAGTGATTCCGTTGTCTATGCAGCAGCTTTCCCAGGTGGTTCAGGGCAAGAAGCCTTTGATTTTGATAATTATAACACGATCTATATGCCTAATAAAGCCGTTCATCAGATGACTCAAGGTTTTAGACAGATGCTAATGGCTGACTACCCTGAAATGACGGCTGGGATGAGTGAGGAGGATGCAGAAGTTGCTTCAATGCCTTACTACACACCGATTTTTCAGTTGAAATCAGTGGATGATCTTGAAAAATTTAAGGCTGATACGAAGCCAATGCTACCAAAATTCTTTTCGGTAATGGCATCTACAGATGAATTTGACAACATTGCGGGGCAATTTAACAAACTATCTAAGATTGCAAAGGCGGTGATTATCGCTGCGGTGCTCCTATCGATTGTCTTAATCTTGTTGGTTATTTTACTCTTTATGCGGGATCGAAAACGTGAATTGGGCATTTATCTGTCACTTGGTGACAAAAAATCGAATGTTATTTTGCAAATTATGGTTGAAGTTTTAACCGTAGCGATCATTGCCTTAGTTATTTCGCTGATTACTGGGAAATTCTTGGGAAGTTTCGCATCGGAAGCCTTTCTAAGTTCAGATAATAGTGAATCTGTAAATGGTGGGATGATGAGTGGTAGCATGATGAGTTCATCTGCTATGTTTAGTACAGGTGTAGCGGTTGATGCGACGACAATAGCGGCTAATTATGCTGTTTCATTTACGCCGTTCTATATTGTCACTTATCTGCTTGCAGGTTTAGGTACGGTTATTGTGTCAGTCCTTTTATCAACGCTTTATATCTTTAAATTAAAGCCAAAGAAAATTTTGTTGGGGTAATGAGCTATGTCAATTATTGAAACTAAGAAACTGATTTATTACTACCAAGATGGTGATATGCAACGCTATATTTTACGAGATGTATCGATTAGCTTTGAAAAAGGGCAATTCTATACGATTGTTGGTGAATCCGGTTCTGGTAAAACAACTTTTCTAGCCATGGTGGCTGGTTTAGATATGCCAAAAGAGGGGCAAGTTCTGTTCGAAGAAACAGATATCCAGACTATTGGACTTGAAAATTATCGTCGCAATAAAATCTCAATTGTCTTTCAAAATAATAATCTAGTACCATATTTAACGGCGATTGAAAATGTCCTTGTGGCAATGGCTATCACAGATAACACACTCCCTGATGATCAAAAAACGGTGGCTTATAATCTACTAGATTATATCGGGATTACACGTGAGAAAGCAGACCGTTTAGTAAGCGAGTTATCAGGTGGTGAACAACAACGGATTGCGATAGCTCGAGCACTTGCAACCAATAGTGATGTCATCTTAGCAGATGAGCCAACTGGGAACCTTGATGAAGAACGTGAAGGTGAGATTGTCGAAATATTTAAACGTTTGGCACATGACAATCAAAAAGCGGTCATTGTTGTGACACATTCTCAAGAGGTGGCAGAAAAATCTGATGTGACTTACCGTTTGAAAAAAGGAAATTTAATTAATGAGTGATTTTTTATCAAATTTTACGAGCGATAAATACAAGAAGGATGCCGAAGAGCAGGAGCTTGTAACGCCCGACACAGAAATACCAGAGACGGCTATGGAAAATGTGACACCTGACCTATCTGAAGTTGCTAACTATGATGCTGTGTCTGATGATGACGTGTTAGCAGATACCACCGTTAGAGGTCTCTCTTGTGAGATGCTAGATGAAGAAACAAATGCTGAAGACTTTAATGAGATAACAGATGTCAAAGATTTTAATGATACGTCAGAAGATAAATTAGATAATGAAAACTTTAATGATGTATCAGACGATGAATTAGCGTCATTTCTGAGGGAACTGGCTGATGTTTCTTCAGAAGATGACTTGGTAGTCAAAGACCAATTTTTTGCTAAAAAGCAAAAAATAAAGCGAGGCATTATCGCAGGTTCTGGTCTTTTGGCGGTAATTGTGATTACGTGGTTCTACTACGGTCAAACACATGTTAAACTACCTGATTTTATAGGAAAGTCTGTGAGTACAGCACAAACTTGGGCAGATGAACATAAGGTCAAATTAGAAGTGAAGCGTGTTTATGATTTTGACAAAGAAGCTAATATTGTCATCAAAGAATCTGATAAAAATAGGACAATTTCTAAGAAAAAAACAGTTAATCTGACAGCTAGTTTAGGGGCAAACCCAAAAGAAAAAATTGAACTCCCCGATTTTTCTAAGATGCCAGTTGCTGAGGCGCGGGAGTTTATCAAGAAAAATAAACTAGAAAATACATCTGTACAGCTTGATTACTCGGAGACGGTAGCAAAAGATACTTATCTCAAACAAACTTTCGCCAATCAATCTGTCACACCTGAAACATTCAAGCGTGAGGACAATCTGATACTCTATTACTCTAAAGGGAAAGAGCCAGTCGTTCAAAATATCGATGTGCCAGATTTTTCAAGTCAAACTAAGGAGCAAATTAACACTTGGAGTAAAGAGAAGGGTGTTAAAGTCACTTTTGAAACCGCTGGAAGTGAGACGATTGAGGCAGATAAGGTGATTTCTCAATCAGTTGCTAAGGGTCAGAAAGTTTCGAAAGCAGATATAATGATAATTAAGCTTTCACTAGGTAAGCCAATGACTGTGCCAGATTTTTCACGGTTTACTTTTGATGAATCTAGCGGCGCAGCTAAAAATCTACCTGTTATTTCAAAACAAGTTTATAACGATACAGTTCCTTACGGTGGCTTTATCAGCCAGTCGATACCAGCAGGTACCCAGTATTTCGCAAAAGATACAATACCTGATATTATGGCGGTTTACTCACTTGGACGAGTCTATATTAAGGATTTGAAAGGACAAACTGAGGGTGACTTGCAGGGAACTTTTTATAATGACTATACATCGAAAGGTGCGAATATTGCCTATCGCGTGCAGTATGTTAACAGTCCTGAAACCAAAGGGACTGTTGTCGGTCAGAGTTCACTTAATGAGTTTGTCCCACTGTCTTGCACAATCTTTATTCAAATCAGTAATGGTCACGAAAAATAACTAAAAATGAGGCTGGGATAAAGATCTTGTAACAAAAAGACTATAAATAATTTCGATGTTAATCGGTATTGTTATAGTCTTTTTGTATAATTTTTGGTAGTTGTAAAAAAAGAATACGAAATTTGTAATAGAACGGCTAATTTTGTCATCAGGGTGATTTTGGAAAATGGTTGCTGCACCATTGAAAAATAAGTCACAAATTCATGACAAAATCCTTGAAAAAAACACTAAAAAGCGGTAAAATGAATCAAATTGATTTTTTAGTGAAAACGATAACAGTTTGCTAGAAAATGCAAACTTGACGCATGAGCGTTAAGAAAACGTGTGTTCCCACACCAATTAATTAAGGAGAAAACATGTCACACATTAAATTTGATTACAAAACAGCTTTACCATTCGTTGCTCAGCACGAATTTGACTACTTACAGCCAGCAGTGACAGCATTTGACGCTGCTTTGCGTGATGGTTCTGGACAAGGGTCAGATTTCACAGGCTGGATTGATCTGCCGAAAGATTACGATAAAGCAGAATTTGCGCGTATTTTGAAATCAGCTGAAAAAATCAAATCTGACAGTGATGTTTTAATCGTCATTGGGATTGGTGGGTCATACCTTGGTGCGAAAGCAGCGATTGACTTTTTGAACAGCTCATTTGTTAATTTAGAATCTAAAGAAAAACGCCAAGCACCACAAATTTTGTACGCTGGTAACTCAATTTCGTCAACTTATTTGTCACAATTAGTTGAATATGTCGGCGATAAAGATTTCTCTGTTAATGTCATTTCAAAATCTGGTACAACAACAGAGCCTGCTATCGCTTTCCGTGTCTTCAAAGAACTCTTGATTAAAAAATATGGTCAAGAAGAAGCTAATAAACGTATCTATGCAACAACTGATAAAGCTAAAGGTGCAGTTAAAGTCCAAGCTGATGCAGAAGGTTGGGAATCATTTGTTGTACCAGATGCTGTTGGTGGTCGTTTTACAGTCTTGACACCGGTTGGTCTTTTACCGATCGCGGCAAGCGGTGCAGATATCCAAGCTTTGATGAATGGTGCCGCCGCAGCCCGTGAAGAATATAGCACACCAGACTTGAAAGTCAACCAAGCTTACCAATACGCAGTCCTTCGCAACATCCTTTACCGTAAAGGTAAAACAATCGAAATCTTGGCTAACTATGAACCGTCATTGCAATACTTCAGCGAATGGTGGAAACAATTAGCCGGCGAGTCAGAAGGTAAAGACTATAAAGGGATTTACCCAACATCAGCTAACTTCTCAACAGATTTGCACTCAATAGGTCAATCTATCCAAGAAGGTAGCCGTAACCTCTTTGAAACAGTGATTAAAATTGAAGAACCAACATTGAATATTAATATCCCAACAGAAGCTGAAGATTTAGACGGTCTTGGTTACCTTGAAGGAAAAGATGTTGACTTCGTCAATACTAAAGCTTTCCAAGGTGTGCTCCTTGCTCATACTGATGGTGGTGTCCCTAACTCAGTTGTAACGATTAAAAAACAAGATGAGTTTACATTGGGTTACCTTATCTACTTCTTCGAAATCGCTATCGGACTTTCTGGTTACCTTAATGGTGTCAATCCATTTGACCAACCAGGTGTTGAAGCTTATAAGAAAAATATGTTTGCCTTGCTTGGTAAACCAGGCTTTGAAGAACTTGGCGCAGAATTAAACGCCCGTCTATAAAATTGTGTCGTTTAAGTATGACATCTATTTTGATTTGATGCTTGAGTAAAAAAGTAAGTCGTTTGAGTGTAGACTCAAGCGATTTTTTATTATAATGAAATCAAAGAGAATAAAGGAGCGAGTAAAACATGATTATTACAAGAAATGGTGAAGATTTCTCAGAGATTAACCCACTAATAACAGGTCAAGCACCTGATTTTAGCCTAAAGGACCAGCACGGGAATGCTGTGACTTTGTCAAAATTGCCTAGTCCGATTATTATGAGTGTTTTTCCAAATATTAATACCAGTGTCTGCTCAGTTCAAACACGTCGGTTTAACCAAGAAGCTGCAGCACACAAAGAAATTACTTTCCTATCAATTTCAAATAATACACCAGAAGAACAAGCTAACTGGTGTGCGGCTGAAGGCGTAGATATGACGATCGTATCTGATGCCAAAAATGAATTTGGTCAACTTTATGGTCTTGTGATGGCTGAGGCTAACCTCTTGGCTCGTAGTGTTTTTGTTATCAAAGATGGTCAGATCATTTATGCTGAAATCTTACCTGAGATGACTGATGAGCCTAATTACGAAAAAGCTTTGCAAGTTGCGGATGCAGCAATTTAAAATAAGATAAAAAAGTGAGCTGAGAGGCTCACTTTTTTATCTTATTTTAAGCAATCAAGGTCAACTGACGTGACACGCAATACCAGTCTGTCTGTCTACGCCAAATGCTGGTAACGGCAAATTTTTGTTCTTTTTCAAAATAATGATAGGTAATAACAAAGGTTTTTTTAGAAATACGGTCAGGTTTGAAACCACGAATGGCAAGGTTTTCATGATATTCCAAAAGTTTTTGTGCTTTGTTAATTTCGACACCGTTTGCTTTGATTTCTGTGAAATATTCAGAAAGCAGGCTGGGGTCTGAGCCATTCAATACTTTTTCTTCCAATCCTAAAATGATTAAAGCAAGGCTAGCATCTCGTGCCTCATCAGGTAATATCGCAGGCTCAACATGCACATCCACATCAAAGACATCGTAGTCCTGTTTTAAAGCTTTTTCAATCACTTCCGTTGCTTCGTGGCTTTCGTAAACGGAAAGGTCAGGCGACATTTCGACGACGACATCGAGGAAAATATTACTGCCGTAGGTTCTGCCACGAATGAATTTAACTGTTATAACTTTAGGTAATTTGGCAATGGCGGCTGTATAAATGCTGATTTTTGTTTCATCAAAGCCGTCTGAGAGGCTAAAGACGGCCTCTGCAAAAATATCGTAGGCTGTTTTGAAGATAAAGATTGTGATGATAACTGCCATGAGTCGGTCAATGATTGTGAGGTTAAAGCTAGATGCGAAGATAGCAATAGATGTTGCGATGGATGATACGGCATCGGATAAGTTATCTTTAGCAGCGCTCATAAGGCTAGAGCTTTTAGATTTGAGTGCTAGATTACGGTTATAAAAATAAATGATCAACATAACAATAGCAGAGAAGATGCCAACAATGGAACCAGATAAATCGACAGGCGTATGCTCGTTATTGATGATGGCCGTAATTGTATCTTTTAAAACGAAGAAACCAACAGCAAACATGATAAAGCTAGTAATAAGAGAAGCGACAGATTCGACTTTCCAATGGCCGTAGGTATGATCATCATCTGCAGGACGACGTGCGATTTTTAGACCAATCAGGACGGCGATATTCCCCAGAATATCGGTGATATTATTAAAGCCATCTGCTTGCAAACTTTCGGAATGTGTTGTGTTGGCAATGACGAGTTTTAAGATAGAAAGGACGACATAGGCCCAGATACTGATGAGGGCACCACGTTCCGCTAATTTAAAATCTTGATAGCGTGTATTTTTCATCCTCTTATTATAACAGATTTTGGGCGCTTAAGACAGAAAAATTTCATAGAATATGTTAGAATGAAAAAGATACTGCGGGTGTCTATGCAAAAAAATATTTTTGATGGAGATGCCTAATACTGAAAGTCAGAAGGGAAAAGTATGCTCATTAAAGCAATTAAACAATACAAGTTTTGGGCACTAGGTTCACTTGCCATGGTCATTTTGGTAGTTGGGACGACACTTTGGCAGCCACAAATCTTAACAAAAGTCCTTGTGGCTGTCTCTAATGATGATAAAGAGAAGATCACCAATTACGGGATTCAATTGATTGTTATCGCGGGGATTGGCCTTTTAGCTGGTGTGGTGAATACAATTTTTGCAGCCAAGATTGCTCAAGGCGTTTCGGCTGATTTACGGGAACAGACTTTCCGAAAAATCCAGAGTTTTTCATATGCTAATATTGAGAAATTTAACGCCGGAAATCTCGTTGTTCGCATGACCAATGACGTCAACCAAGTTATGAATTTGATTATGATTTTATTTCAAGTCTTACTTCGTGTTCCGCTTTTATTTGTCGGCTCATTCATTTTAGCTATTCAGACTTTACCTAAGCTATGGTGGATCATTGTTCTTTTGGTTGTCGTTATTGTCCTGATTACAGGTGTTTCCATGGGTAGCATGGGCAAACATTTCAGCGCTTTTCAAACCTTGATGGATAAGCTCAACGGCATTGCCAAAGAAAATCTTCGTGGCACGCGTGTGGTGAAATCGTTCGTTCAAGAAAAAGAACAAGCTGCTAAATTTGATAGCAATTCGGATGAATTGCTTGGTCATAACTTGATTGTTAGCTACATCTTTTCTGTCATGATTCCAGCCTTTACCTTTGCGGCTTACCTGGCAATCTTTGGTGCGATTTGGTTTGTTGCAACTTATGTTCAAAAAGAACCTAAAGATTTAGCAAGTATCGCCTCATTTATGACTTACATGATGCAAATCATGTTTGCCATTATCATGGGTGGTATGATGTCAATGATGGCATCACGTGCTTTCATCTCACTTAAACGGGTTGGTGAAGTCATTCACACTGAACCAGCCATGACTTTTAAAGATGTCCCTGATGAAGATTTGACTGGTGATCTTGAATTTGAACATGTGACTTTTACTTATCCGACAGATGATGAGCCCACTTTGGAGGATGTTTCTTTCAGCATCAAGGCTGGCGAATTTGTCGGTGTTGTTGGGGCAACAGGTGCTGGTAAATCAACACTTGCTCAACTCATTCCACGTTTATTTGACCCAACTGAAGGGTCAATCAAAATAGATGGTCATGATCTACGCGATCTCAGCCGAAATACCATACGTGAGAATGTCTCTATCGTTTTACAACGTGCAATTCTCTTTTCAGGAACAATTGCTCAGAACTTGAAGCACGGGAAAGCTGATGCCACTGTTGATGATATGAAACATGCCAGTGCTATCTCGCAAGCTCGTGAGTTCATTGAAAAAATGTCGGATGTCTTTGAGAGTCCGGTTGAAGAACGTGGCACCAACTTCTCAGGTGGTCAAAAACAACGGATGTCTATAGCTAGAGGCGTTATTGGAGATCCTAAAATTTTGATCTTAGATGATTCAACCTCAGCACTAGATGCCAAGTCTGAAAAATTAGTCCAAGAGGGTTTGGCGGGGGAACTGCCAAACACTACTAAAATTATCATTGCTCAAAAAATTTCATCAGTTGTTCATGCAGATAAGATACTTGTTCTGGATGCCGGTAAATTAATCGGCGTCGGAACGCATAAAGAGCTTGTTGAAAATAATGCGACCTACCGTGAAATTTATGAAACACAGAAAGGAAGTGATGATTAATGAAAGAATATAGTAAAGCGATTAAGTTTTTCTGGAATTATTTCAAGAAATTCAAAATCTCACTTCTCATCATCACACTAACGATTATCATCGCCACTTATTTACAGGTTAAAGTGCCTGTCTTTATTGGTGATGCCTTGACACAGTTGGGTGAATGGGTCACAGCTTACTTTAAACATCAAGGTGCTGAAAAAATCGTCGCATCCTTTAACGGTCATATGCCAGCAGAACTTCCTCAGGCTATGATTGGTGAATTAACTAAAAATGGGATGCCGACGGATGTAACTGCTTTGGTTGATTTAGCCAAACATACACCGGAAAAAACAGTCTTTTTCAGCATCATGTGGAAATTGTTTATGTCTTATGTTTTCATGACGATTGCCATGCTAATGTATGAAGTGCTATTTGGACGAATCGTTTCTCGTGCAACAAATTCAATGCGTAAAGGCTTATTTGGTAAACTCGAACGTTTGACGATTTCATTCTTTGACCGCCATCAAGATGGCGATATCCTCAGCCGTTTCACATCAGACTTGGATAATATCCAAAACTCTCTCAACCAATCACTCGCGCTTGTTGCGACACAGGTTGCCATGTTTATCGGTGTGATTATCATGATGTTTCGTCAAAATGTCTCTCTAGCGTGGGTAACCATTGCCTCAACGCCAGTTGCCATTTTACTGGTTGTGATTATCATCCGTCAGGCTAAGAAATACATTGACTTACAACAAGATGAAGTCGGTAAACTCAACGCCTATATGGATGAGAAAATTTCAGGGCAAAAAGTCATCATTGTTGAGGGATTGGAAGAAGATGCTATAGACGGTTTTGTCAAACAAAATAACAAAGTGCGTCAAGCGACTTTTAAAGGTCAAGTCTATTCGGGTATGCTAATGCCAGTTATGAACGGGATGAGCTTTGTCAATTTGGCAATCGTTATTTTTGCAGGGTCTATGATTGCGCTCAATGATAAATCCATGTCAACAGCTGCAGCACTTGGTTTGGTTGTCGTGTTCGTACAGTATTCACAACAATATTATCAGCCCGTGATGCAAATTTCATCGTCTTTTTCACAGCTCCAAATGGCAGTGACGGGCGCGCGTCGTTTACAAGAAATGTTTGATGAACCAGAAGAAGTCCGGCCTGAAAATGGTGTCATCTTCGACGAAATTAAAGATGAAGTCCAAATCGACCACGTTGATTTCAGTTACCTGCCAGGTAAACCTATCCTAAAAGATGTCAGTATCAATGTTAAAAAAGGCCAAATGGTCGCTGTTGTTGGTCCGACTGGATCGGGTAAAACGACAATTATGAACTTGATGAATCGTTTTTATGACGTGGACAATGGCAGTATTAAATTTGACGGCGTTGATATCCGGGATATGGACTTGGACTCGTTACGCCGTGGCGTTGGGATTGTGCTACAAGATTCAGTTCTGTTTAGTGGCACTATCAAGGATAATATCAAGTTTGGCTTTGATGCAACGGATGAAGAAATCATTACAGCCGCTAAAACAACGCATATTCATGAGTTTATTGATAGCCTACCTGATAAGTACGACACCATCGTTGATGATGATGAAAATGTCTTCTCAACTGGTCAGAAACAGCAGATTTCGATTGCTCGGACGATTTTAACCAATCCAAAACTTTTGATTTTGGATGAAGCAACGTCAAACGTTGATACCGTAACAGAGCAACAAATTCAATGGGCGATGGAAGCAGCGATTGCAGGACGGACAAGTTTTGTCATTGCACATCGGCTAAAAACGATTCTAAACGCAGACAAAATTGTCGTGCTAAAAGATGGTGTTGTCATTGAAGAAGGTAGTCATCACGAGCTTTTACACGTGCCAAACGGTTTCTATGCAGAACTCTATCATAATCAATTCGTGTTCGAATAATTATTAGATGTAACTCTTATATAATAAGGTTTTTACACTATTAAATTGAGGCATATTTGATTTGGTGTGCCAAAAGTGTGCCAATTAAAAGCTATTAGATCATCTCTAATAGCTTTTTTGTTTTATCTTTAGCCCGTGAAGTGATATGCAAATAGATGTCCCTGGTCACTGATTCATTCTGGTGTCCAACACGTCTTTGTATGATATGTAATGGTACTTCAAGTTCAGCTAATTTAGAAATGTGAGTATGTCTGAAAATATGACTTGAAAGTTTTTTGTTTTTATCAATGCCCATTCTCTCTTTATGTTCCCTTAAAAAGGTATCAATGGCAGATATATGAATTGGTGTACCTGTTGAAGTCGAAAAGATGTACTCAGAATTTAATGACAGGTCGCAAGCTTTAGTATAAATCTCTACGGCTTTTGAATTTAAATCAACTTCTCTTAAGCTTGCAATTGTCTTAGTCTGATTGATTTTTTTAATTTCATCTGCCTTTTTACCTGCATAATCTAGCGCTCCCGTAACTTTACAGAAGTTTCTATCTTCGCTGATTATAACATCTTTTTTAAGCATTCCCGCCGCTTCAGAATATCTTAACCCATTTAAATATAACCATTCGCAAAATAACCAATATCTTGTATTATGAGTCTCAAGATAATTCATTACTTTATTTAATTCATCTTCTTCCAGGAAAAATTCAGAAATCTGTTTTACATTTTCTTTCTTCTTTGGCAGTCTAAAATTGTTTATCGGATTTTCTGTTAGATAGCCATGTTCGCAAGCATATTGGAAAATTGACTTCAATCTTGTTCTTATAGATCGTGCATAGGTAGTTGAGATATTTCGATCACCGAACATTACGGTTTCAAATTTTGATCTGATATAACTAGTTGTTATCTTTGAAACGAGTATATCGGGGTCTACCATTTCCAATATGAGCTTTACATTCCCTTTTACTGTATATGCTGTTGAGCTACGGACTTGTTTGGTATACAATTGAAACCACTCCGATACCAGATCAGAAAATACTATAGGGCTTATAGCATTTGATGCGTGATGTTGACTTTTTGAAATTTTAGTTAACAGAATTTTTTGAGCCTGAGAACGAGTGATTCGTGTATCTTTATCAAGAGTTACAGATATAATTTTTTGTTTTCCAGTTAATTGGTCACGATACTTTTCTCGGAAAAGGAATTTCCCATTTGGTTTTTGTTCTATCCACATTGGCTTATGCCCCTTTCTGTGGTAAAATGGGTATAGTAAAACCTACTATATTCTAGTGTGTTTTACTATCTTTTGTGAAAACCTACTCAATGCTTCGTCAAAGTCTGTGAGTAGGTTTTTTTATTTATCTAAATTTATTAATTGAGCATAATTCAATTTGTATATCTCATTTTGTAAGCCTTTTGTTTCTGCGACATTAGCAAAGTGTTTTACTAAAAGCTGGATTCCTTTATACTGAAGGAGTACATAACCACTGCCGATTATCAGAATAGAGAAAGCAACACCCCATTTTAAACCATCAACATGCTCATTCTTAGCCTTCATGATGTCAGAGTATTCCACATCATCAACATCGTCACTAGCGCTGTAATAATCGCTCTTTAGTGCAATTTTTGCAGCTTCAGAATCACTTATTTCATTTTTAGCAGTAGCCACTACCAGAAAACCAATGATTATAATGATAATACTAAAAATAGTATAAATCACATTAAACTTATCCCAAAATCTCACAAGTTTTTTTGATTCTTCATCAATAAATTCAATACTCTCCACAATAACAATCTCCTCCAGCTTTTAACGTGAATCCTATCTGCACGATATATTATTTAGATTTCCAAATGTGTCCACAATTATTGCAGTGTAGCTGATTTTATATTTATCTTTATAAATAGTTTTTTATTTTATAGAATTCTTTCTGAAATTATTTTGGCAATTTCTGATACATTCGCCCGTGTTGAGAATTCTAGTTTAACTTTTCCGAGACCGGAGAACCACAATTCAAGTTCGCTATCTAAATCAAAAGTTCCAGCAGTTTCAATTGAGAAACTTTGAATTTTCGAATATGGAAGAGAAGTAAAGTCTTTTTTCTTACCTGTAATCCCTTGAACATTAATCGCAATAATACGGTGTGTTGTAAAGACAACACCATCTCGAATCCCTTTGTACGTTCCTAGAATAGATTCTCCGGTTACAAATATTGGTGAGATAAGGTCTGTAAAAGCATTAGCATCAACGGGTTTTAATTTTATGAAAGCGGCATTGTTGAAATCAATCATTTGTTTCACTCCTGTGTCAGCTTTTTACGTGGATCAGTTTTGCACAATGTTTTTTACTTTAATATATTAATTGAGTTCTATACTCAAAAGCTATCTTTTCCATTTCTTGCTCAGCGATATCATAAAAATTCTCTACTGACAGTTTAAATCGATTCAAGAACCGCTCAGGAGTGTAATAGTAGACGTGGTAATCTATTTCCTCTAAATAATCTTTAGCCTTGCAGCTAATCATGAAACGGTTAGCTTTAGCTTCATTTATAATATGCAATTGTGGCGCACTCAGTTTTGAAAGAGTGTGCCCTTTTATTTTATGGCCACATTCATGCAGTATGGCACATTCTGTTTCATCTTCACTGAGTGTAGAATCTACAAAGATAATACCATTATCAGAGCCACATTCTTCAGCATAGGGCACATACAAACCCTTATCGTGTAATTCAGGAGCCCATATTAAGACTATACCTGTCTCACGCAAAATATCGTGATAGTCCATATATTCTCCTAAATTATTTATTTTTCCCTGCGATGTAAGCTGCCAACAACCCTTTTATGATTTCTTTATCATGGTCATCCAAGGGCTTTCCAGAAAAACCTTCAGCATTATCAATAGCGTCAAGGAGCTCAGGAGAGAATCGAGGTGCTGGTTGTTCCTCACGTCCAAGTAAATAGTCAACGGATACGTGGAAGTAGTCGGCGACTTTGGAAATCGCGCCTGTTGACGGATTAGATTTGCTCCAGCGTCTTATTGTTCCGTTTGCTATATTCAATTTTTCTTCTAATTGACGAATAGAGATTTTTCTTGAAGCCGCCAACTCTTTTATTTTTTCGTATAAATCCACTTGTATCAACCTTTCAGATGGTACAAGAAAAATAATGTATGAAAAACGTACAAATAAACTTGACAAATGTGTACATATATCATATAATAATTCTTGTAAGATAAGTTAGTCTTTCGGTTAGTAAATAGACCTATAAAAAGCACTTTGAACGTCCCGCCAAGAATGTTTATAAAGTCTTATTTAGGTGTTTTAACTATGCTTATATTGTAGGACATTTATACAAATGTGTCAAGTTAATTTGTACAAAAACGCTAACTTTTTCTTATACAAAATCTTTACTTAATAATATAGCTATCTCTAGGGCATGATAAAGACTACCCAACATGAGAGGTCAAGAGGTTGGCAATAGCCATAAAAGTGTCCTCGCTTAATTGAGTTGAGAAATAAAAAAAGCCATGATGGG
>MTLD01003046.1_pt1 | contig 16382 bp, 17 predicted proteins | sample 1982471 | NCBI WGS metagenome assembly MTLD01 (sample SAMN05712604, study PRJNA340218) | biofilm metagenome | isolation source: sample SPM anode biofilm adapted to -50 mV | place: USA | collected 2012-02-03
TTCCCCCTGGGTTTCCTTTTTCCGCTCGAAGACCGCCGCGTGCGCGTCCGAGGGGACCACCGTCGTCGCAGCCGTCGCCAGGACCATGGCCATAGCAACCGACAAGGCCATCCGTTTCACCTGAATCGTTCCCATATATCCTCCCGTTGTCGATTTGAGGCGGTAGTTCGCGGTTCGATCCACCCCGTCACGCACGCCTTGGTTAAATATATAAAACCGACAAAATAAAAAGTCAAATATTTTTTCTTTTTGCGAACTTTCTTTACCTTTACTAGGCGCGGCACTTTTTTGCCACCGCTCAGTTCAAACCATTTTACTTTTCGGCACTTTTGTGTAGGATGGGAAAGCAGCCCGGGAGCGAAGGACGCCCCGTGTGGACCACGGGGCAACATCACGAAGGGAGGGGATGGCGATGGCAGGATTACGGATCTACAGCAGACGAATAAGCAATAAAAACATCGTCATAGGGATGACATTTTTACTGTCGTTCTGCCTCTTTGTCGCGGTGACTGTCATCGATTATTATCAAAGGCTGGGCGATCTGAGGTTTTACTCGAAGTCGACAATGGACATCATAGCCAGGTCGTTCAAGAGCGAGCAGGATTATCTTGTCAGAAGAAATTTGAATTACATGAATTCGGTTGTTGATGATCAAGACATCACCAAACTTATACAGGAGAAAAACACCAAGCGCCTGGCTGAGATATACACTCCTCTCTACAAAAATTTCAAACAGCGGATGGTTCCTGTCATCCTCTTCACAATAGTCGATCCTTCAGGCTACGTACTCTACCGCGCATCTGATTACCCCATTGCGAACTCCAAGGAGCAGAGAATCTCGAAAACGCTTCTACACGTCCTTGAGCGAAAGAAGGAAGTGCACGGCTTCGAGAGTGATTTTGTCCCCTTCATCTACGACATCGGCATTCCCATCATCGATAACCGGACCGGCGCGCTGGCAGGCGCCATTGAAATCGGGGTAGCCCCAGAGTTTTTTCAGTTCAAATCAAGCATGTTGTTCGAAGGTGTTAAGTCTGCCATGGTGACAAGGGACACCCCCCAGGGAGAATACCGCTTCGTCGGCAAAACCGTGTCGCCACAGGAAGACTTCCAGTTGTTTACCAAGGTGATGCCGTTGTTGGGAAAGAAGCGCGACTTTTCAGAAATCAAGACGGGAGGGACGTATTACCTCATCTGCACCGCCCTTCGTTTCAACAACCATGACGGCCAGGAAGCCGGGCGTTACCTCGTGGCCTACAACATGAACCATTTCAAGAAAAACCAGTGGAAATATCTGTACAACCGTCTGCTACTCTTTTTGCCGATGGTGTCCGTCCTCATGTTCGTCATCTACAAGGGGTTCCGTAAATACGAGGTCATCATCACCGAAAAGAACCGGCAACTCGCGCAAAAATCGAAGCACGCGGCGCTGGGCGAGATGCTGGGGCATATAGGGCACCAGTGGCGGCAACCGCTTCATACCCTGTCGCTGGCCGTGCAGAACATAGAACTGCAGGGCGCGCTTGGAACTCTCGACGAGACGCTTCTTAAAAAACAGGTTGCGTTGGCCAATCAGAACATAAGTTACATGTCGAACATCATCGACGACTGGCGCGCCCTTTTGATGAGCGGCAGCAGCAGACAGGAGATAGACCTGAAGGAGTCGGTGGAGCGTGCTATCACGATGGTTGCACCGATCATGGAAAGTCATCGCATCATCATCGAAAACCGCATCGCCGATCCTGTCCCGACCATGGGGTTCGTAAACGACTTGGTGCAGCTCACCATCAACGTCCTCTTAAACGCGAAGGATCAGCTCTGCATGACCGAGGGGCAGCGGGTTGTTCTTCTATCCTGTAGAGAAGAACCGGGGAACATCGTGACGGTAATGTTCCAAGACAGCGCCGGCGGGATACCCGCTCACCTGCTGAAGCGAATTTTCGAGCCGTACGTCACCACCAAGGACAAGGCGGACGGCACCGGCCTCGGCCTTTACCTCTGCAAACAGATCGCGGAGAATCTTGACGAGGGTAAAGTCTGGGCGGAAAATCTCGCCTTTGAAGTGAACGGCACCGGGCACTACGGCGCCTGTATCTGTTTACAATTCGCTAAATCAACTCCCAAGGAGTCAACATGAACGTCGAAGCTTTGAAAAAAATGTCCGTCATCTGCGTCGATGATGAACAGGATGCACTGGAGCAAATGAACTTGGCTCTAAGCAGCTTCTGCAAAAAAATAGTCTGTGTCGGCAGCGTGGAGAAGGCGCTGCGGGCCATGGAGGAGTCGCAGCCGGACATCGTGTTGACCGACATCCGGATGCCTGGCACCACAGGCCTTGAGTTGCTGGCAACGATCAAACAGAAATCCCCTTCCACCGATGTCATCATCGTCTCGGCCCATTCCGAGTCTCAGTACCTTCTCGACGCCATCAGGCTGAAAGCGGACGGTTTTCTTCTCAAGCCGATCAACCTCTATGAGATGCTGGAACTGCTCTCGACCATCGCCACCCAGAAGACCATGAAGATGGAACTCGACCAGAAGAACTTCATGCTGAAGATGCTCAGTTCCATCGGCGGCAAGAGGGTGCAGATAATCGAATACGTCATGTCGCATCTCGACAGCGACATGCTGTTCCATGGGACCTATGACGAGGTTGCGGACGCCCTCGGCACCAGCAAACCGACCGTTGTCAGCGCGTTTCAGGACCTGCTGACCAACAACGTACTGACCAGGGTGAAGAACGGGGTTTACAAGATGAACATGTGAATGGGGATGGGGCATCACGCGTCCTTACGGAGCGCATAAAAAAAGTGCCAGTTGCGGGGATCGCAACTGGCACTTCCTTTTTCATCTCAGGCTAGTCGCCTGTTTCGTCTAAACGTCAATGCTTGTCGGCGCCGTGCTCGGCGTGGCCGCCGTGCTGCTTGCCATGTTCTTTATGTTCCTTATGTTCGCCGTGGGCGCCTTTGCCGGTGGCATCCATGTGGAGCCTTTCCACGTAATGCGTGAACTCGACATACGCCTCGACGAACTCGCGCCCCTTGGCAACGCTTTCATCCTTGTGCTTGAAAGCCTCAGCGGCACGCTCGTAGCGCTTCTTGATGCCAGCCGTAACATCATCGGTAACGAGCTTCACAAGGGCGTCATCCGAACCGCCCGCAAGGGCCTTGTCCGCCGCCGCTACCGCAGGCTCAACCTCACCGGCAGGTTTCAATCCGGTGAAAGGTGCCCCCTCCCCCGCACGGTGGATCTTCACGAGAGTGGCGAAGAACTTGTGGTGGGCGGCTTCACTGTGAGCGCCTTTCGCTGCCAGCGCCTTGTTGAAGGCAGCCTTGACCGCCTTTTCATCTTTCGCTTTTACCCATTTCAGAACGGGGGTGATGTCTTTCGCCTCCAACGCCTTATGCGCATCCTGTACGACGGGACCGTCAAGCGTGTCACAGTGGGCCGCCGCATCACGGGGCACTCCGAAAGAGACCACCACGAGTGCTGCGATTCCAGTCAAGGTCATCCTCAATGTGTGTATGGTTTTCATGTCAAATGTCTCCTGTTGCTGTGCATGATAGTTAAGCCTTTGAGGTCAGAGAATTAACTGCAACAACCGGATTATCGGGGAGGCTTATATATCCTTCTGGCATAACCGTCAAGTTGCCTGCAGTAGAAAAAAGAGGCAAGCATGCCGGTCACGGCAGGAGTCACAAGGCCTGGGGAAGATGGCAGGAGGCAGGGGGAATCAAGTTCGCAGCAGTGGATATCGGCCTGATGAGTGCCGGTCGAGCCGTGATGGGCGCCGCTGTCCGCTTCATGGCACAAGCCGGCATGCGCCGTTTCAGCGGCCAGCATGTCCAGAGTATATGCATGAACAGTGGCAGGCGCAGTCAGAGCAAGCATCAGGAGGATGATGGCAACGCTCCGTATGGTCATGCGAATGGCGCTCATGACTATAGCGATAACACTCAGTCAATCACATTTCCTTGACCTGTATCAATAAAGCGGACTCATGTGGTGCATAGCGTCCTCAGCACGCTGAAATCCCATGATACACAAACGGGTACCCTCTGAACGCAAAAAAGGGGTTAGCCTTTTTCGGCTAACCCCTTGTAGCATTTGGTTGCGGGGACAGGATTTGAACCTGTGACCTTCGGGTTATGAGCCCGACGAGCTACCAGACTGCTCCACCCCGCGTCATTGAGTCCCAACTTGTAACACAGCCTTTACAGCCGAGTCAACCATTTTATCGAAAAAAGTTTCGATAAGCGAAAAATATGTCAGTAGGACAAAAACATGGGGGAGATGCCACGGCACCTCCCCCGCCTGCGCTGTTTCTTTTACGCCCTCCCGTTTAGGGGAAGTTGATGTCCAGCTGGGTGGTGAAGGTGTTCTTGCCGGCCATCGACTGGTCGTTGTAGATGTCGTAGCCCAGAATCACCGAGACGTTCTTGGAGAAGGCCCAGGAGGCGCCGAAACTGAAAGCGCCTACGGTGTTGTCGCCACCCTGGTAGTCAGCGGCAACCCAGAGCTTGTCCGAGATCTCGCTCATGGTGCGGTCCCAGGAGAGCAGCACGCCGTCGTTCTTGTCTCCGATCACCTTATCGTTGCCGACGTAGTAGCCGGCGGAGAGGCGTCCCACGACCGGAAGGGTCTTGGCGGCGAGACCGTACACGATGTTGCTGTCGGTCAGGTCCTTCCTGGTGCCGAAGCCGTAACCGCCGAAGGCGAGCGCAGGGGAGCCGGAGAAGAGGGAATCTTCCGGGGTGCCGAGCTTGGCGTTGAAGGAGAGCGGGTTGCTGTCGAGGCCGTTAAGCCCGTAGGTCATGTAGTCCACGCCGACTTCGGCCTGAACCTTCTCGAAGGGGAGCACGCCGGCGGTGAGCCCCAGATCGTAGACGTTGGGACGGAAATCGGACCCGCCGGAGGAGGTCCGGGTGTAGTTGTCGATGCCCAGGTGCAGCGACTTGAAGGCCTGCACGTCGGTCGAGGGGATCCAGATCTGGGTGGAGGGAGTCGCCATTGCGATCCCGGTGGTTGCGATGGTCAGCGCCGTTGCCATGATGAGACTCTTGGTGATTCTTTTCATGTCGTTACTCCTTTGTAATTGTTTTTTGATCTATCTTCTTTGCGACAAACACTCTCAGACTCTCAGCCTTTCGACTGAACCTCCCCCTTTCACTGAATTTGCATAAAAAAAGGCGCCTCTCACCCGTACCGGAGAGGCGCCTTTGCCTGTCATTCTTCAGTCACGCACACTACGCTGTGCTACGTACCTTGCGCTGCAATTAGCAGGAGCCGTGCCAGCTCCTATTAACGCCTCTAAATCGCCGAAATTATTGGACGTACATGCGCCATCATCTCCTAACGAAGGCAAAAAAGAGGCAGAGAAGCCCAATGTTTAAGCAATCGCGCATCCGCATCCAGGGGCATGGGCACCGGGTCTGGCCCCCTGTAACATTGGTCTGGTGTTAGGCTTTTTTGTTTGTAAAGGGTGTACAGAAAAGGTAGATTGTGCCGGTTGCAACGCGCCGGCGTTTGCCGGGTCGGAGGGGTAAAAGTGGTCGTCACCTTCATACTCGTTTTCGTATTAGGGATCGTTGCCGGGGTGGTGGGGGCCGTTCTCGGTCTTGGCGGTGGCATCATCATCGTTCCCGCCCTGGCTCTCGGCTTCGGCATGCCGATGCGGACCGCGGTAGCCGCTTCCACCGTCTGCATCATCGCCACCTCGACCGGAGCCGCGGTCGCCTTCCTGAGGGACCGGCTTACGAACACCCGTGTCGCCATCTGGCTCGAAATGGGGACCGCCACCGGCGCCCTGACCGGCGCACTCGTGGCCGGCTGGGTGAACCAGCGCCTTTTGTTCATCCTCTTCGGAGTCCTTCTCGCCTACTCGGCGTACAACATGTTCCGCACGAGGAAGGAGGAGCATAAAGAGGAAGTGGTTCCCGACGCCATCTCGCAGCGACTGAAACTCAAGGGTTCCTACTACGACAAGGCGCTCGGACGCCGGGTGGACTACCAGGTGAGCCGTACCATCCCGGGGCTCATCATCATGTACTTCTCGGGAGCGGCCGCAGGACTTCTGGGGATCGGTGCGGGGATCTTCAAGGTCCCGGCCATGGACCAGGTGATGGGGATGCCGTTCAAGGCCTCGAGCGCCACGTCCAACTTCATGATCGGGGTTACCGCGGCATCGGGTGCGGTGGTTTACTTCGCACGCGGCGACGTGAAGCCGCTGGTGGCGGGGCCGGTCGTTCTGGGGGTGCTGATCGGGGCGATCGTCGGAGCGCGCCTCATGGTGCACATGAAGGCCAGCAAGATCAGGCTCTTCTTCATGCCGATCCTTGCCTACACTGCCATCGAGATGATCTACAAGGGGGTGAAGTGGTGGTAGAGAACAATCACGAGGCGGAAGCGGATGTGCACCCGATCGAGCTTGTTCTGGCGCGACTGTTGCGGCTTGGTTCCCTGATCGCCGCAGCGCTTCTCGCGGTGGGGATCGCCCTCATGGCGCTGGGCATGACCGTGCTCGCGCCGAAACTGATCACTGCCGGGCTCCTCGTGCTGCTGGGGACCCCGGTCATGCGCGTGGTGGCGGCAAGCATCATCTTCACGAAGGAGCGGGAGTGGCACTTCGCCTTTTTCTCCTTCGTGGTGCTCTGCGCCATGGCCGCCGGCATCTACTTCGGCAAGGGGGGCTAGCCTTCCCTCTTCTCCTTCGAGGCGGCCAGCTTCTGCTTCGCCCGCTCGGCGATCTGCTTGCGGCGCGGCCCGCTCACGAGTTTCTCTTCCAAAAACGCGATGGCCGCGATGCCGACCGTCACCAGTACCCCGATTGCCAACAGCTTCAACAGGAACATCCTCACCTCACTGGGTTGATTTGCCGCCCCACTCTGCCCCAAAGCGCTCCCCCTTGTCAACCATCGCGCCGCCTGCCGCACTCCTATCGCATGCCATCCAGTTAATTTCAGAGCCGCCATATTGGACTGGCATAATCCTTAGTTTCATGTAAAATAGGCCGCCCCTTTTTCCAATGTTCTGCAATTGCCCCGGCCCGGCCGGCGGCTGAAATAGTTTCGGGGTCTCCCCGGCACATCAAAAGGAGGAGTATTTATGAAAAGCAGCAATTTGGCACGCAGGATCGCAATCGCGGCAACGGCTCTGGCGGCAATGGCCGGCATCGCCTTCGCCTCCAGCGAGGGAAGCGGCGTCACCGCCGACCAGGCCCTGCAGAAACTGATGGACGGCAACACCCGCTACGTGGAAAGCAAGATGACCGCAGGGACGCTGTGCGACGCGTCTGCGCGCGGCAAACTGGCGAAGAGCCAGCACCCCTACGCCATCATCCTCTCCTGCTCCGATTCCCGCGTCCCGCCCGAACTGATCTTCGACCAGGCCCTGGGTGAAGTGTTCGTGATCCGCGTCGCCGGCAACGTGGCCGATCCGCTCGTTATGGGGAGCGTCGAGTACGCCGCCGAGCACCTCGGCACCCCGCTCATCATGGTGCTCGGGCACGAGCGCTGCGGCGCCGTAACCGCGACCGTGGCAGGCGGCAAGCCGGAGGGTAACATCGGCGCCATCGTGAAGGAGATCGCCCCCGCCGCCCGGAAGGCGAAGCAGCAGTGCAAGGGTAAGGCGAAGGATGAGATCATCGAGTGCGCGTCCGAGATCAACGCGAAGGCGGTCGCAGCCCAGCTTCCCAAGCGCTCGAAGCTCCTCGCCAAGGAGCTGAAGGAAGGAAAGATCAAGATCGTCGCCGCCAAGTACGACCTCGACGACGGCAAGGTCACCCTGCTCAAGTAGCCCCCAACGCGGAAAATCAAAGAGCCGCCCCCTTAAAAGGTGGGCGGCTCTTTTTCGTCCTGGCGCTGCTCAGTGGGCGTCCCCGGTGCCGGACGGCGGGTGCAGCGTCGGGACCAGCGCGGGGTCCAGCTCGGCCATCCGCTCAGCCCCGAGGGAGACAAGCGCCTCGCGCATCGCACCTGCGTCCTGCACGAGCCGTGCGACGTCCACCCCCTGGCATGCCGCGGAGACCCGTCGCAGCATGTCGCAGGCGCGCTCCAAAAGCCCTTCCGCCCCCTTGAAGTTGCCGTTGCGCCAATGGTGCAGCGCGACCGCGATCTGCAGCACCCCCTGGTAGAAGTCCCTCAGTTCCCCCTTGGACCCCACCCATAGTTCCTCGAGCGTCTCATGGCACTCGAACCAGGCGCCGGAGTTGAACTCCTCGATCGCCTGAAAAAGTTCCTGCGGGATCTCTTCCCGGCACGGATCCATGGGGCACCTCACGCCTTGGCAACCTTTCCTAATCGACCAGCACCGGGCGCAGCCCCGGCAGAAGGCGCTTTCGCGGATCGCTGCAGGCGACGCTTGAGATACGGTCGATGTACAGTCCGTCCCCGCCGGGGACGCAGGTGTTGGCCGGCTGGTCCGCCGATGCCTGCGCCTTGCCGCACCCCGCCGCGCCCGCCGTGCAGATCCTGCTGATGCGCACCAGCGCGTAGTGCGTCACGGTGTGCTGCTGGTAGCTGCCGCCGGGCTCGAAGGCTGAGCAGTCGGTGGCGGGAACGATGACCCACCACCCGGTGAGCTTTCCGTTTTTGTCGTACTCCTTGTTGGAGCGGTCCACCTGCGGATCGTACATCATGGCCTTGATGTCACGCAGGATCGCATCGCTGCCGCTCGCCGCGGTGAAGATCGGCAGACCGCACACCTCCTGAACCGGCATCTCCTGGCAGACGAGATCGGACATGGCGTTCGTGATGGTGACCGGGTGCAAAAGGGAGGTGTAGAGATAACGGTTCGCGAGGACGCCTTTTTCCTGCGTGTCCCAGGGGGCGTGGCTCATGCGCCGCTCCGGGATGCTGCAGATCTCCGGGAAGGTGCAGGATGCAGGGGCCGCCTCGGCACAGATGGCGATGTTGGCGCGGGTCCCGGGGACGAGGGCTGCGGTCGCGACCGGGGTGGTGCCGAAGCTGTCGGTACCGCTGATCTTGGCGATGAAGGTACCCACTGAGCCGAGGCCAACCGAACTGCTCTCGGCGGTGCGCCTCGTTCTCACCTGCATCGCGTTCACAGGGGTCGCACCCGGGTTATAGCTGCGGCTGCTCATGTTCCAGAAGCCGACCGTGATGTCGTTGTCGCCGGTAAGCGCGTTGCCGTTGTTGTTCAAAAGCCCCACCAGCGCGGCGGCGTCGTGCTTGCCGGTAACGAGATCGACCGCGGCGCTGCGCGCCTGCGCCTGCACCAGGTCGTTGGCCACCCCGGTCAGCAGCTTGGGGTCGGTCTGGGCCTGCTGGAGGTAGCGCTGCTTGATGTTCTGGGCTCCGGTAAGCGCCGCCATCTCGGCGGAATGCTGCAGATCCTCTTCGCTTACGTACATGTAGCCGATGTCGATGGCAAGACCTGTCACCACGAGGAAGACGACCAGCATGATGGTGACGTAGCTGGCATCCAAGGCTGAATCTTCTCCGGACACGGGGATCTCCAGATGGGGCGGTGTTTTGTTATAGCCGGGTGCGACATAATAGCATCATCAAGCAAAGAAGGGCCATGCAGAAATCGCATGGCCCTTCTTTTTTACAACATCAGTTGAAAACCATCCTAGGCAGAAACCTTGACGGCGACCTTCTCGCCCGCCACCTCGGTGGCCTCGACCTCGACCGCTTTCTTCTCACGCAGGAAGAAGGTGATCACGGTGCCAAGGGCCAGGCAGGAGCCGGCGAGGATGAAAGACTTGTTCAGGCCGCCGGGCTGGGCGTTCATCATCTCGGAGACGCGACCCATGACGAAGCCCCCCACGCCCCAGGCGCTGAAGAGGACGCCGTAGTTGAGGCCGTAGTTCTTGAAGCCCCAGAAGTCCTTGGCGAAGGAGGGGAAGAGGGTCAGGTTGGAGCCGTAGTTGAAGCCGATCAGGGAGGCGAGGATGACGAGCATCGCGGCGGAGCCGGAGCCGACCACGGGGACCGCGGCGAACATCAGGATGGCCTGGAAGCCGAGCATGATGGTCAGGGTGGCGCGGCGGCCGATCTTGTCGGAGAGGACACCGGCCACGACACGGCCCGAGGCGTTGCCGATCGCCATGATGGCGACCGCCACGAAGGCCATGGGGCCCATGCTTTTCTTGGCGAGACCGGCCACGGAACCGATCACCATGAGGCCTGCGCCGGCGCCGATGAAGAAGGTGGCCCACAGCATGTAGAACTTGGGAGACTTGAGCATCTCGCCGACGGTCGCGTCGTAGACGGATTTCTTGGCCGGAGCGGCCTTTTCCTCACCCTTCATTACTGGCTCGGCCGGGACGTACCCCTTCGGCGGGTTCACCAGGGCGAAGGAGAGACCGCAGACGATGACGGCGAAGCCGGTCGCCAGGATGTACATGGACTGCTGGATGCCGTAGGCGCCCAGAAGGTAGCTGGAAAGCGGCGCGATGTACACCGGCGCGAGACCGAAACCGGCGACCACGATGCCGGCGATGAGGCCGGTTTTCTTGGAGGAGAACCACTTGAGCGCCGGCGGGGTGGCGGCGGAGTAGCCGAAACCGAAGCCGGAGCCGGCAAGGACGCCGAAGCCGGTGACCCAGGCGGCGTAGCTGTTCGAGTAACCCATGAGGGTGAAGCCCGCCCCGACGAGGATGCCGCCGATCAGCGCGGTCTTGGCCGGACCGATCTTGTCCTGGCATTTGCCCGCGAGGATCATGGAGAAGGCGAACGCGAGACAGCAGAGTGCGTAGGGATCGTTGATGGAGCTTAAGCTCCACTGGAAGGCATCGGGGCCGCCCTTTTCGATGGACGACTTGATGGCTCCCTTGAAGATACTCCAGGCATACAACACCCCGAGCGCCAGGTTGATTCCGGTTCCGGCGAAGACTACCTGCCAGCCCTTGTTAGATGATGCTTGTGCCATGCCTTTATACCTCCATAGTTGGATTTGCGACTCTTGCCACAGACCCTAGCAACGTGCATACCAATGTTTTAAAGTTTTGTATATTTTTCACTTACGCCGTATTTACGGTACCTTACGCCGAGGCGCGCCATACTGGAGCGGCTTTTCATCGCGCCCCTTTTCGCACAACGGCAAAAGCGGTTCGCGCCGTTTTCCTCTGCCGTTTTACCGGTATGACGCGTGATATCAGCAGCTTGGTGGGGAGAGACCGCCCCGGCGGGAGGCTTCGCAAAAATGCGAAAGGGGCACTGGCTGTTTTGCAAAATTGATAATTCTGGCTGTTTTGTATAACAGATAGGAGGTGCGGGACGGGGACCGGCGAAAGAGGGAAAAACGAAAGGCCGGCTCCCATGGGGGCCGGCCCGGTGCCGTGCGGCGCCTGAAAAGGTTCAGCAGAACAACACGTTACCCCTGCGTTCGGGGCCGCGGTAGACCCTGCCCCCCATCCCCCTCACGCTGTCGACGCCGACCTGGACGCACTCGCCGTCACTACGCAGGAAGGAGACGATCGCCGCCTGATCTATCAGCTTCTGGAGTTCCTCCGCCTTTACCAGTCCGCGTCTTTCATCTGCAAACACAACCGGAATCTTCATACCTTCCCTCCTTGAGATACTGGGCAGTCGCGCAAGCATCGTTAAGATATCTTAGCAATGACCAAGGCGATGGCAAGAACCCCACTGGCAAAAAAATCGCCGTGAGTAAGGGGGTTGTTCCCTTTGAGCGTCCGAAGCCTCCTGTGAGCTGTCCCGCGATTTCCTCACTTCTTCCACATTGTCTACACATTCGGGAGGTAGAGTCTTCTCATCTTCGGCCGCAACAGAGAGTCTCAACACAGAGCTCAAATACAAAAGGAGTATCAACATGAAAAGACAGATGAAGCGCCTGGTACTGTTTGCCTGCATAACCGCCACCACCGTTCTCGGAAGCCAGAGCGCCTTCGCCGGTTATGGCGCAGGTGGAGGTGGTCGCATGGGGGGATGCGAACAGCAAAAACGTATGGGGCACGGTGGGATGTTTCGTAAGATGGCCCGCGAGCTCGGCCTGACCGATGCGCAGAAGCAGCAGGTGCGCGCGCTGTTCGAGGCTGAGCGGAAGAAGAACACGCCGCTTTTCGATGCGCTCGGCACCGAGCGTCGCGCGCTCCGGGACCTCGTGCACTCAGGCAATGCCGATGAGGGGGCGATCAGGGCCCAGTCGGCCAAGGTGGCCGCGGTGCAGGCTGACCTAGCCGTGGCGCGCGCAGCGGCCGCCAAGCAGGTCCTCGCCCTGCTGACCCCGGAGCAGGCGGCGAAGTTCAAGGAACTCAAGAAGGGGCGCGGCTTGGGCGGCATGTGCCTTGAGCAGGAGCGCTAGCCCCGAACGAGGCGTGCCACTCGTACAACTGGCCGGGAGGAGACCCAACGAAAGCTCTCCTCCCGGCCTCTTCCCCGGCCTCTTCCCGCCATCACCCGCCATCACCCGCCATCACTCCCATCACTCCCATCGGCCTTTCATTCAGCGCCCCGCATTGTGCATTACCCTCCCCTGACGTAAAATAGGCACTGGTAAAAAGGAGGACAAAGTCATGAGAAGACCGACTATCATTCTTTTATTAGCAGCAGCCCTTCTCTCCGCCTGCGCCACCTATCCGGACCCGCAGCAGCAGCGTATGCAGTCCATGCCGCAACGCTACAGTCAGTTCGATCTCGTCATGGGATGGGAAGTTAAGCCTTCCGACGGTGGAACCGTCGTGCAGGGGATGGTGAAAAACGTCCGCTATTACATGATGCGCGGACTTGAGATATGGGTGGCGCCTCTTGACTCAGCCGGAAAGGAGATCACGCGCAGCGTGACCTACATCATTCCGAACGACCTGCTGCTTGACCAGAGCGCCGACTTCACCGTCAAACTTCCCGTCCCCGTCACCGCAGGCGAGCGGCTGCGCTTCACCTACAAATACTTTGGCAGCGACGGCGGCGACGGTGCCAGGGGGGGCGGCATGGACTGGATGCAGAGCTTTGTCACGGTGGTCCCGGCAAGGTAGCAAAAGCCCGCGCGCACAGGCGGCGGCAAGAAACGGCGGGGCGGACGTCATGAAAGACAAAGATCACATGGAAATGAAAGCCGCTGGCTCACCCGAGGCATCGACGCCGGAAAGGGACCAGCTCTTCCGTCTGATGGCAAATCAGGTAAGGGATTACGCCCTCATCCTTCTGGACGCCAAAGGGGAGATCGCCACCTGGAACAGTGGAGCCCAGCGGATCACCCGGTACCAGCCGGACGAGATCCTGGGACGGCACTACTCCCTGCTGCATCCAAAGGAAGAGGTGAAGTCCGGCGCACCACAGCGGGAACTGACGGTAGCCGGGTCGCTGGGGAGCCTGGAGCTGCAGGGGTGGCGGCTTCGCAAGGACGGCAGCCGTTTCTGGGCCTCCATCGCTCTCACCGCGCTCAAGGATGACACCGGCGGCATACAGGGCTACTCACTGATCCTCCACGACAACACGGAGCGGCGCGCCTCGGAAGAGGCTATGACGAAAAGCCGCAACATGCTGGAACGCCTTTTCGAGACGGCACCGGACGCCGTAGTCGTCGTGGACGGCGGCGGGGTGATCCGCAAGGTGAACCAGCAGGCCGAGGTGATCTTCGGCTACATGCGCGAGGAGATGCTCGGGCAGCGCATCGAGCTCCTCATCCCGAAACGCTTCCACAAGCGCCACCGCCAGCACCTGCGCAACTACTTCGGCGACCCGCGGGCCCGCAAGATGGGGATAGGCCTCGAGCTCTACGGACGCCACAAAAACGGCGCGGAGATCCCGGTCGACATCATGCTGAACCCGATCGCGGCGCAGGACGCCACCTGGGTCTTCGCCGTCATCCGCGACATCACGCTGCAAAAGCAGGGTGAGGCGAAGATCCTGGAGCTCAACCTCACCCTCAGGAACCAGCTGGACCAGCTCGCCGCGACCAACCGGGAGCTGGAATCCTTCAGCTACTCGGTTTCCCATGACCTGCGCGCCCCTTTAAGGCACATCATCGGCTTCGTAGACCTGCTGAACGCGAAGGGGGGGACCAGTCTAGACGACAAGAGCAGGCACTACCTGGATGTGATCAGCGGTGCCGCCACGCGGATGGGGATGCTGATCGACGACCTGCTCGCCTTCTCCCGCATGGGGCGCAGCGACATGATGAAGGGATGGGTGGACCTGGGTCTTTTGGTGCGGGAGATCGTGGCGGACCAGCAGGCGGACATGCAGGACAGGAAGATCGAGTGGGACGTGAGTGCGCTTCCGGTGGTGCTCGGCGACGCGGCGATGCTGCGGCAGGTGCTCATCAACCTGATCGGCAACGCCGTCAAGTTCACGCGCGGGAGAGAGGTGGCGAGAATCGCCGTCGGCTCCGTGGAACTGGAGGATGAAACCGACATTTTCGTGAAGGACAATGGCGTCGGCTTCGACGAGGCCTACGCCAACAAGCTGTTCGGGCTGTTCCAGCGCCTGCACGCCAACGAGGAGTTCGAAGGTACCGGCGTGGGGCTCGCCATCGTCCAGCGCATCGTGCTGAGACACGGAGGACGCGTCTGGGCCGAAGGGACCGTGGACGGCGGCGCGAGCTTCTGGTTTTCGCTTCCGAAAACCCTCCCCCCCTCCGTGTGACCCCCGCGCGCCCTACAACTTGTTCCTGAGCGTCTCCTTGAGCTCGAGGATGGCAAGGGCCTGCATGTACTCTCCCAGGAAATCGATGTTCTTGAAGGCAACTCCCTCGCCGAAATAATCGTCGATCTCGTGGATCGCCTGCTTCATCAGCTTCTGTCCCGGGGTCAACCTAGTCAGATCCGGATTCATGGCTTGCTCCGCGTTGTTGTGACTTGCCTGCACGATTAAACATTCTAAATGGGGAGCCACGGGTGTCAACAACTCCGACGTTCTCCTCCCGGAGATTTAGCTTTACCAATGCGCCGCAATCGGGTTACTCTGTTGCCCCAGAGAACATCACCCGGGCGTCTATGCGCCGCCCCGCAAGCGGAGCACGTCCCGCCATGAAGATCCTCTTCGTCTCCCTGTTCCTGCCGCAGCAAAACGCCTACCACGCCGGAGGGCGTTACGTGAACGAGTTGCTGCGCCGGCTCTCGCAGCGGCACGAGATTCACCTGGCCACCCGTTTCGAAGCGGGGGAAGAGGCATCCCTCGCCGAGCTTGCCCCTTACTGCGCCCGCATCCACCCCTTCAGCTACCCGCGCATCGCCCGCAGGGGTCTTTTCGGATCGCTGCGCCTTGTCGCCAACTACCTAGCCTTCAGCCGCTTCGCCGACCGGCTCATACGCACCGGCGACTACGACCTCGTGCAGGTCGAATGGGTGGAGACCGCCCTCCTCATCCGGCGCGGGAATACCCCCATGGTACTCGACGCCCACGACGTGATCACCAAGCCGGCCCGGCGCGCCTTCGAGCACTCCGGCGGTGCGGCAAGGCTCTGGCACGCCCTGCGCTGGCGCCTGGTGCGCGGCGTGGAGCGCTCCACCATGGCACGCTTCGACCGTGTCTTCACCATGTCCGAGTTCGACCGGCGCTACCTGCTCGAACTCGCGCCACACCTGGACGTTTCCACCGTCCCCATTCCGGCGGGAATGGACATAACCGGTGCCAGCTACCCGAGGGTGCCCGGGCGCCTGCTCTTCCTCGCCTCGTACCGGTACCGGCCGGTGAACGTGGAGGCGGCGCTGTGGTTTCACTCCCGCGTGCTGCCGCTTGTGCGCCGCGAGTTCCCCGGGGCGGAATTCGTTATCGCCGGCTATGGACCTCCCGAGGAGCTTTTGCGGCTGGCCGAGACCGATCCCGGCACCAGGGTCACCGGGTTCGTCGAGGACACCGATCCGGTCTACAAGAGCGCCTCGGTGTTCGTGGCCCCCATCCTCACCGGCGGCGGCATCATCGTGAAGATCCTGGACGCACTCGCCGCAGGCACCCCGGTGGTGACCACCAGCATCGGCAACGAGGGGATCAACGCCTCGCCGGGCGTGCACCTCATGGTGGCGGACACCCCCGAGGCCTTCGCCGACGCGGTGATCGCCCTGCTGCGCGACGAAGCGACGAGGGCGCGCCTGTCTCGAAACGGCCACGATTTCGTCACCGCCAACTTCAGCATGGACGCGATCCTGGAGCGTATCGAGTCGGCCTACGCCGAGTTGCGGCAACGGCGCCCCCCCCGGTAGCCGTCGCCCGGCATACGCAATTGCGGAAGCAGCGGTCAAAGGCGCGCCGCAGTGCAGCGGTGACGGAAAAACAGTTGCCCCGGCAAGGGGTTGCTTGCTATAGTGCCGTGGATTTTTCGCAAAGGAACAGCTATGTCCGACATGGAAAACCAGATGGGGCTCTTCGAGGCTGCCCCGGCGCCGGTCCCTCCCCCTGCTCCGGTCCCGCAGGCGGAAAAAACCGCTCCCGAAGTGCAGCCGAAAACCCCGCCCCCCCCGG
>MTLD01007365.1_pt3 | contig 16374 bp, 16 predicted proteins | sample 1982471 | NCBI WGS metagenome assembly MTLD01 (sample SAMN05712604, study PRJNA340218) | biofilm metagenome | isolation source: sample SPM anode biofilm adapted to -50 mV | place: USA | collected 2012-02-03
CAGGCGGAGACGGTGCTGCTCAATCTTTTCCGCGGCGCCGGCACCGCCGGCCTGGCCGGCATGAAGCCGGTGGCCGGGGATGTGATCCGGCCGCTGCTGGATATCGGCAGGGAGGAGATCGAGGCGTATTGCCGCGCGAACGCTCTGGCGCCGCGGACGGACAGCTCGAACTACGACGCGGTGTTTATGCGCAATTACCTGCGCCTGGAGCTCATCCCCCGGCTGGCGGCGGTGTTCAACGCTAATATTACGGCGACGCTTTGCCGTACGGCCGAGCTGGTGGGCGACGAGCACGATTTTGTCGCCGCGGCGGCGCGGGCGGCGTGGCCGGGCGTGGTCCGCGAGGAGCGGGACGGTCTGGAGATCGACTGCCGGGCGCTGGCCGGTCTGCATGTGGCCCTCCGCCGCGAGGTCGTCCGCCAGGCGGTGGAAAAAAAGCGCGGCGATTTAAGAGGAATAAGCTTTTTCCATGTGGAAAAATTATTAGAATTAGCCCTGCAGGGTGCGACCGGTCAGCTTGGCGAGCTGCCGGGCGGCCTGACGGCCCGCAAGGAGTACGGGCGACTGGTGTTCGCGGCCGAGTCTCCGCCGGCGGCAGCCGGCATCGGGCCGCCGGGCGTGGCCGTGGCCGTGCCGGGGAGGACGCCGCTGCCGGCGCTGGGCATTACGGTGGCGGCGAGGCTTACGGCGGCGCGGCCGGCGGATGCCGGGCCGGGCAGCGCGATTTTCGCCTGGGACGAACTGGCGCCGCCGATTTTCGTCCGCACCCGGCAGCCGGGGGACCGGCTCCGGCCGGGAGGCAAGAAGGTGAAGGAGTATCTGATCGACGCCAAGGTGCCGCAGCGGCGGCGGGACAGCGTGCCTGTCTTCACCGACGGCCAGGGGATATTCTGGCTGGGCGGGGTGCGGCAGGCGAGCCGCGGGCGGCCGGAGCGGCCGACCGGGGCGTATTTGCAGCTTATCATCGAACAACAGGAGGACAATCGTGGTCGACGACATTAAGGAAGTGCTGGTAAGCACCGAGGCGCTGGCGGCGAGGATCAGGGCAATGGGCGAACAGATCAGCGCCGATTATGCGGACAAGGACATACTTATGGTAGGCGTGCTGCGCGGCGCGGTCATCTTCATGGCCGACCTGGCCCGCGCCATCAGCCGGCCGGTGGCGATCGACTTCATGGCCGTGACGAGCTACGGAGCTTCGACCCATTCGAGCGGCGTGGTGCGGATCATCAAAGATTTGGATGAGGATATAGCGGGCAAGCATCTGCTGATCGTCGAGGATATCATCGATTCCGGCCTGACGCTGAAGTATCTGTACGACAACCTGCTGTCGCGCAACCCGGCGAGCGTGAGGATCTGCACGCTGCTGAGCAAGCCGTCGCGCCGCAAGGTGGACGTGCCGGTGGCCTACAACGGCTTCACCATCCCCGATTACTTCGTGGTCGGCTATGGCCTCGATTACGCCGAGAAGTACCGCAACCTGCCGTTTGTGGGCGTGCTCAAGCCCGAGGCCTACAATAGCTAGGCCGCGCATAGATATGAATAGCGGCCGCCGGCCGGGAGGATGTTTCGTTGTCACTGGGATTTATTTGTGTTATAATAGTATCCTATGGATGAAGTAGTTTTTTCCGCCTAGCTCCAGCGAAAGGAGGTAAGACTTTGAACAAATTTTTCCGCAATGTCAGTTTTTATCTGCTGATCATCATTATCGCCATTTCGATAATCGACTATTATTCTTCGCGTACCACCACGAAGACGGAAATCAGCTATACCCAGTTCTTGCACAACGTTGAAGAACAAAAGGTGGAGCGCGTGACGATAGTGGATAACACCATCCGCGGCAAGCTCCGCGACGGTACCGAGTTCACGACCGTGACGCCCAACGACCCGACACTGATCGCCTCCTTGCGGGAGAAGAACGTGGATATCAAGGCCGAGCAGCCGCCCCAGCCGCCATGGTGGACGACGATTTTTTCGTCGGTGCTGCCGATGCTGCTGCTGATCGGCGTGTGGTTCTTTATCATGCAGCAGACCCAGGGCGGCGGCAACCGGGTGATGTCGTTCGGCAAGAGCCGCGCCAAGCTGCACGGCGAGGATAAGGTGAAGGTGACGTTCGCCGACGTGGCCGGCGCCGATGAGGCGAAGCAGGAACTTGAGGAGGTTGTCGAGTTCCTGAAGCACCCGAAGAAGTTCAACGATCTGGGCGCCCGCATCCCCAAAGGGGTGCTGCTGTTCGGACCGCCGGGAACGGGCAAGACGCTGCTGGCCCGTGCGGTGGCCGGCGAGGCGGGCGTACCGTTCTTCAGCATCAGCGGTTCGGATTTCGTCGAGATGTTCGTGGGCGTGGGGGCTTCCAGGGTCCGCGACCTGTTCGAGCAGGCGAAGAAGAACGCGCCGTGCATCGTGTTCATCGACGAGATCGACGCCGTGGGCCGGCAAAGGGGCGCAGGCCTCGGCGGCGGCCACGACGAGCGTGAACAGACGCTCAATCAGCTGCTGGTGGAGATGGACGGTTTCGGCGTGAACGAGGGGATTATCATCATCGCCGCGACCAACCGTCCGGATATCCTCGACCCCGCTCTGCTGCGGCCGGGACGGTTCGACCGCCAGGTGGTGGTGGACCGGCCGGACGTCAAGGGCCGCCAGGAGATTCTCAAGGTCCATACCAAGGGCAAGCCGCTTTCCAAAGAGGTCAACCTCGATGTGCTGGCCCGCCGGACGCCGGGCTTCACCGGCGCCGACCTCAGCAACCTGGTGAACGAGGCCGCCCTGCTCGCCGCCCGCCGCAACAAGAAGCGCATCGACATGCCCGAGCTGGAGGAGTCGGTGGAGCGGGTGGTGGCCGGACCGGAACGCAAGAGCAAGGTCATCAGCGACAAGGAGAAGAAGCTGACCGCTTACCATGAGGCGGGACACGCCCTGGTGGGCATGCTGCTTACCCATACCGACCCGGTGCATAAGGTGTCGATCATCCCCCGCGGGCGGGCCGGCGGCTACACGCTGATGCTGCCCAAGGAGGACCGCTACTATGCGACGAAGTCCGAGCTGCTGGACCAGCTGAAGACGCTGCTCGGCGGCCGGGTGGCCGAGGCGCTCATCCTGAGCGAGATCAGCACCGGCGCACAGAACGACCTGGAACGGGCCACCGATCTTGTGCGCAAGATGATCACCGAGTACGGCATGAGCGAGGTCCTCGGGCCGATAACCTTCGGCCGCCGCCAGGATCAGCAGGTCTTCCTCGGCCGCGATATCGCCCGCGACCGCAACTACAGCGAAGAGGTGGCCTACTCGATCGACAAGGAGGTCCGCCGCCTGATCGAGGATGCCTACGCCAAGACGGAAGAGATGCTGAAGAACAACCTCGATAAGCTCCATCTGGTGGCCGCGGCCCTCATCGAGCGCGAGACGCTGGAGGGCGAGGAGCTCCGCCAGCTGCTGGACAACGGCAAGATCGAGGACAAACCTACGCCGCCGGCCGATGAGCCGCCGACGGTCGCCCCCACGAATGCCATCCCGGCGGACAACGGCGAGCCGGGGCCGAAGGTGGTCTACACCTTCCGGCGCGAGGCAGAGGATATATGGAGAAAACGCTGACGGCCGGAGCGGCCGCCGGGGAATAAAAGCGAAAGCTCGGAGGCCGCGTGGGCGGTGCCGAGCTTTCGGCAATATGGGGTGGCTTGTATGCCGCGTCGTTGGATCCCCAACGTCCTGACGGTGATAAATCTCTTCGCCGGTCTGGTGGCGATTATGCTTTCGCTTGTCGATCAATGGGCGCTGGCCGTGACCTTGGTTTTCGGCGCCGCCCTGTTCGACAGTCTTGACGGCCGGGTGGCCAGGCGGCTGAATGTCGCAAGCGAGTTCGGCAAGCAGCTCGATTCGCTGGCCGATCTGGTGTCGTTCGGCGTGGCGCCGGCCCTCATCGCCTACCAGCTGAATTTCGCGAATATCGGCTGGGGCGGCTACATACTGGCGACCGTCTTCCCGATCTGCGGGGCGCTGCGTTTGGCCCGCTTCAATATCTCCACCATCAGGGGCCATTTCGTCGGCCTGCCGATCACGGTGGCCGGGCCGGTGCTGGCCGCCTGCGCGTATCTGGCGCCGGCGCAGTCGGAGACGGTGGAGGCGATAATATTGCTGGTGCTGTCTGTTCTTATGGTTTCGAAGGTGAAGGTGCCGAAGTTATAGAGCGTGCCCGTTTACTTGGGCGACCGTTGATAGGCCCCGTCTGCGTTGTTGTAAGCGACCACATCAATGCTAAAGCATTGTGTGGCTGCTTATGCGGGCGCTTGCTAGCGTACTAACGTGTACGCGTCGCTGCGCGTCCTCGGAGCCGCCTAGCATCCGGGACCTCTGAACGGTCGCGCACAATTCATGAGTACGGGTCTCGGGATGCAATAAAAAAGAAGCAGTTGCACACGGCGCAACTGCTTCTTTTTTTATTGATTTTTATTTGCCGAAGTGGTGGCCGCCGCGATGACCGCCGAAGGCCTGGCGCATTTTCTGCATGTCCTGTTTGAGGGTGTCGTCGCTGACGCCTAAGGCAGCGGCGACGTCATGCCAGGTGTTGTTGATTTTTTTCATGTCGAGGATGCTGGCCGGGGTTTTGCCGGTGTTGTCGGCCAGCAGGCCGGCCATGGCGATGTCGCGGGTTTTGTAGCCCTGGCCGAGCAGGCCGACGGCGGTGCCGCGGTCGAGGCCGAGCTTGGAGCTCAGGCGGTCGGCGGCCATCGCCTGGCGGGTGGCCTTGACCTGGTCTTTATTCACGCCAAGGGTTTTGGCGACGTCTTTCCAGGTGTTGTCGCTCTTTTTGAGGTCGAGCACTTCGTCGAACGTTTTGCCGCTTGCTTTGGCGAGGAAGGCGGCGGCGTTGACGTCTTTGGCGCTGGCGCCGCCGTTGAGGCGGGCGAGGACGGTGTCCTGGCTTACGCCGTAGGTTTCGGACACACGGGCGGCGACTTTGGCCGGGTCCATCTGATGCTGGGCTTTCACGGGGCGGGCCTGGTCGCTCTGGGCGGCCTGGGCGAAGATCGGGGCGGCCGCGGTGACGAGGAGCAGGGCGGCGAGGGCGAAGGCGATAACGGTTTTGTTCCTGACTAGTTTCATTTTTTTCATTACCTCCGTCTATTTTTATCTCATCAGCCTATCCCGGCTGTTGAGGCAAGTATAGACGAAGAGTATGACAGGAATGTGACCGGAAGTATGGCAGAATGTGAACTGTTTGTGAACTCCACTATGCATGTAGACGAAAGTCAGACTGGTGAGAAAGGTCCAGATGCACGTCCTGATTTCATAGGCTTTGTCAGCGCATATGTCCTCTGGCGATAGTTGTACGAACAATGTGCGGGGCGCACCGGAGCAAGCGCTCTGATAAGTCAGACGCACGACGCTTCAGCGACGATGCGGTCGCTTACAACGCCGCAGGTGGGCCTTTATCGCCAGTCTGCTATGCTGTCGGCAAGGTGAAGGTGACGGCGGTGCCTTGGCCGGGGGTGCTGGCGAGGGAGATGTCGCCGCCCATGGAGGCGATCAGCCGCTTGGTGATGGCCAGTCCGAGGCCGGTGCCGCCGCCGCTGCGGGAGCGGGATTTGTCGACACGGTAGAAGCGCTCCCAGATGTAGGGTTGGTCCTCGGGCGGGATGCCGGGGCCGTGGTCGGCGACGGTTACGGCGACCTTGCCGGCGAGGGGGCGGACGCCGAGGTCGATGGCTGTGCCGGCGGGCGAGTAACGGCCGGCGTTGGCGATGAGGTTGTCGAGGACTTGGGCAAGGCGGACGGGGTCGGCGAGGACGGGCGGCGTGTTTTCCGCGGCGTCGACGCGGACGGTGAGGTCTTTTTCGGCCAGCAGCGGGCCGTGTTTGGCGGCCTCGCCGTTCAAAAAGGCTGCGAGGTCGATCTTTTCGGGGACGATGGACATTTCGCCGGCCTCGAGCTGGGCGAGGTCGAGCAGGTCGTGGATGAGGCGGTCGATGCGCCGGCTTTCGCCGACGATGGTGGCCAGGTAGCGCTGCTGCTGCTCGCGGGCGGTGACGACGCCGTCGGCGAGCGCTTCGGCGAGGGCCTGGATGGAGGCGACCGGCGTCTTGAGCTCGTGCGAGACGTTGGCGAGGAAGTCGCGCCTGTTCTGGTCGATTTTGGCGAGCGATTCGGCCATGGAGTTGAAGGTCCGGCCAAGGCCGCCGATTTCGTCGCCGCCGGTGGCGCCGGTGCGGCTGGCGTAGTCGCCGGCGGCGAAGCGGGCGGCGGCCTGGCTGATGTCGGCGATGGGGCGGGTGAGGCCGCGGGAGATGAACAGGCCGAACAGGGCGGCGGCCAGCGTGCCGGCTAGGAGGCAGAGAAGCAGCAGGCGGTCGATGGCGGCGACGGCCTGGTTGACGCCGACGATGGGGGTGTAGAGGAAGACGGCGGTCGGCGAGGCGGATGCGACCGGGACGGCGACGATGATGGCGGGGTCGGGGGTGCGGCGGCCGGTATTGACCCAGGATTGGGGGGTGCCGGCGAATAGGGCGTCGATGCGCGGCGAGTTTTCGGGAAAGGGCCGGTCCCAGCGGGGCGGCGGATTACCGGCAATGATTTTGCCTCGTTGGTCGACAACCCAGACCCTGGCGCCGAGGAGGTCGCCCATGGATTCCAGGCGGTCGGGCAGGCGGCCGCTGTTGAGCGCGCGGCCGACGACGGCGGCGATGGTCTGGCTTTTGGCGAGCAGTTCGACGCGCTCGGTTTCGATGACGTGGCCGCGTACGAGGTAGGTCATGAGGGCGCCGAGGGTGACGGTGGTGAGGAGGATGACGACGATGTAGGAGAGGAACAGGCGGCCAAAGATGGAGCGGATCATTTGGCGTTCACCTCGAATTTGTAGCCGGTGCCCCAGACGGTGTGGATAAAGGTGTTGACGGGGTCGGCGATTTTTTGGCGCAGCCTTTTGACGGTGGCGTCGACGGTGCGGTCGTCGCCTTCGAAGCCGTAGCCCCAGACGTTGGCGAGCAGTTGCTCGCGGGAGAAGACGATTTTGGGGTGGCGGGCCAGGAAGAGGAGGAGGTCGAATTCCTTCGGCGACAGGGCGATGGTGCTGCCGTCCTTTTCGACCGCCTGGGTGGCGGGGCGGATGGTGAGGCCGGGGAAGCTCAGTTCGTCGCCGTCGCCGAAGATGAGGCCGCTGCGGCGCAGCACGGCTTTGACGCGGGCCACGAGCTCGCGGGGGCTGAAGGGCTTGGTGACGTAGTCGTCGGCGCCGAGGGCGAAGCCGGTGATTTTGTCGGCTTCGGTGCTTTTGGCGGTCAGGAAAATGACGGGGACGCGGCGGGGCAGCGCCCGGCAGATCTCCCAGCCGCTCTGGCCGGGCAGCATGATGTCGAGGATCAAGAGGTCGGGCTGGGTTTCGGCTTCGAGGTCGAGGGCGGCGTCGCCGTCGTCGGCGGTGTGGACGGTGAAGCCTTCGCGCTCGAGATAGAGCTGGACGACTTCACGGATGTTGGCTTCGTCGTCGGCGACAAGGATTTTTATCGGCATGATTTTTTCCTCCGTGGTTGTTTATCCTGGGAAAAGATGCTATTATAAGCATGGTCGGATTTCGCAATGCGGAATCGGGCGGCATCCTCCGGGAGCCGTACCGCGGCAGTTTTTTTAACCGCATATTTATTCTTTGGTGTAAACCGCCTGGATCCGCAGGGACCGGGACGGCGAGGACCGGAGCGACGTCTGACGTGCCTTCCTGTCTTTTGCCGGGAAGGCTTTTCAATTTGTAAGGAGGCGTTGGCTATGGAGATCGTCAGCCGCGTGGCTGATGTGCGAAGGCTGGTGCGGGAGGCCAGGCTGGCCGGCAAGACGGTCGGCCTGGTGCCGACGATGGGCTGCCTGCACGAGGGGCATCTGACGCTGATGCGTACGGCCCGTGCCGCCCACGGCCTGGTGGTGGCCAGCATCTTCGTCAATCCGCTGCAGTTCTGCCCGGGGGAGGATTACGCCGTTTACCCGCGCGACCTCGACCGCGATGCGGGCCTGGCCGCCGGCGCCGGGGTCGACGTGCTGTTCGCGCCGCCGGTGGCGGAGATGTACCCGCAGGGATTCGACAATGTTCTTACATGTGTCGAGGTTAAGGGTATAACCGAGCGCCTGTGCGGCGAGTCGCGGCCCGGGCATTTCCGCGGCGTGGCGATGGTGGTGACGAAGCTGTTCAATATCGTGGCGCCGGATGTGGCCTACTTCGGTCAGAAGGATGCCCAGCAGGCGGTCGTCATCAGGCGGCTGGCGGCCGATTTGAATATGAATGTGCGCATCGCCACCGTGCCGATCGTCCGCGAAGACGACGGCCTGGCACTTTCTTCGCGGAACATGTTCTTAAATCCTGCTGAGCGGCGGGCGGCAAGCGTACTCAGCCGCGCCCTGGGGCTGGCGGCGGCCAGCCTGAAGGCCGGCCGGCGGGATGCGGCCGCCATCCGCGCGGCGATGGGCGATCTCGTCGTCGGCGAACCTTTGGCCGCCTGCGAATATGTTGCCGTGTGCGACCCGGCGACGCTGCGGGAGCTGGACCGGGTCGAGGGGCCGGCGCTGGTGGCGCTGGCCGTGAGGATCGGCAAGACGCGCCTTATCGATAATCTGTTGTGGGAGGGGGAGGTGTAGATAAGGTTATTATCGTCACCCGGCCGATAATAGATGACAAGGAGGCGAAGAGCTGGTTTGACAGATTGTTAACTGTTGTTTATAATATGGATAACAATTCCTCGGAGGTGAGCGCGGTGAGGGGCGAAATTCTGCGGATGCTGCGCCGGCAGCCGGGCGGGTATGTGTCGGGCGAGGAGATTTCCCGCCGCCTTGACGTTACCCGTACCGCGATCTGGAAGCATATCCGGGCGCTGAAACAGGACGGCTACGGTATCGAGGCCCATTCGCGCCTGGGGTACCGCCTGTGCGGTGTCCCCGACCTGCTGCTGCCGGACGAGATCGCGGCCGCGCTGACCACGAGGCGGCTGGGACGCGCTGTCGCGTATTTCCGCCGCGTGGAGTCGACGAATAACGAGGCGAAGAAGCTGGCGGTTGCCGGCTGCCCGGAGGGCCAGATCGTGGTGGCCGAGGAGCAGTCGGTGGGACGCGGCCGGCTGGCGCGCGGCTGGTTTTCGCCGTTCGCCGGCGGGGTGTGGTTCACGATCGTGCTGCGGCCGCCGTTCAGCCCCCAGGATGCCCCGAAGTGTACGCTGTTGGCCGCCGTGGCCGTGTGCCGGGCCATCCGCCGCGCGACCGGCGTGGCCTGCGGCATTAAGTGGCCCAACGATATCCTGTACGAAGGCAAGAAGCTTGTCGGCATCCTCACGGAGATGTCGGCCGAGATGGACGCTATCAACCATATCGTAATCGGTATCGGCGTCAATGTGAATATCGCTGCCGCCGATTTCCCGCCGGAACTCCGCGACCTGGCCACGTCGCTGTCGCTGGCCGCCGGCCGGCCGCTGCCGCGCCTGGCGATTTTCGCCGCCGTCCTCGAGGAGTTGGAACGGATTTACGACCTTGTCCTCGCCGCGGGGTTCGGCCCGGTGCTGGCGGAGTGGCGGGATATGTCGGTTACGCTGGGCAGGGCGGTGGATGTGTCCGGCCCCGGACGGCAGTTTTCCGGGACGGCGCTCGACGTCGACGACGACGGGGCGCTGCTGGTGAAGACGGACGCCGGCGTCGAGCGGGTGTTGGCCGGGGATGTATCCATCCGGACCCCCGCGAGGAGGGGGTAAGCGCATGCCGGTCCGCAACATGATTCTCGCCGGGTTGTTCGCGGCCCTGATTGCGATAAGTTCGCAAATTTCCATCACCGTGCCGCCCAACCCGGTGCCCCACACGCTTCAGGTTCCGGTCGTGCTGCTCGCCGCCGTCGTGCTGGGCAGCCGCTGGGGGTTCACGAGCGTGGCGGTGTGGGTGCTGCTGGGGGCGTTCGGCCTGCCGGTGTTTACTCAGGGCAAGGCGGGGGCGGCGGTGCTGCTCGGGCCGACCGGCGGGTTCCTTTTCGGGTATATGCTGTGCGCGTTGGCGGTCGGTTGGCTGGCCGAGAGGGCGGAAGCCGGTTTCGGCAGAACGTTCGCCGCTATGCTTGTCGGGCTGGTGTTCATTTACGGTGTAGGCATGGCCGGCTTCATGGCCAGCTTTACCTTTTTTCTCCACAAACCGATGACCTGGGGACAGGCCGCAACGTATACTGTGGCCCCCTTTTTGCCGTTCGACATCGTCAAGGCGATTATCGCCGCCTATGTGGGCGTGAAGCTAAGGCGGGCGCTGGCCAGGGCGGGGTATATCAACGGCCGATAAAGAATTTGGAGGTAATGCATATGCTTTTGGTTTTCGACGTCGGCAATACGAATATCGCTCTCGGTGTTTACGAAGGTAACAGTCTTCTTCATCACTGGCGAGTGTCGACCGACCGGCTGAAGACGGCCGACGAGTACGGGGTGCTCGTCAAGAGCCTTTTCGACCACCGCGACCTCAGGCTGAGCGATATCGACGCGGCGATAATCTCGTCGGTCGTGCCGCCGCTGATGGTGCCGTTGACGCGCATGATCCAGCGTTATTTCAATGTCGAGCCGCTGGTCGTCGGCCCCGGCATCAAGACCGGTATGAGCATCAAGTACGAGAACCCGCGCGAGGTGGGTGCCGACCGTATCGTCAACGCCGTGGCCGCGTTCGAGAAGTACGGCGGCCCGCTGATCGTCGTCGATTTCGGCACCGCCACCACGTTTTGCGCCATCGATAAGGGCGGCGATTACCTGGGCGGGGCGATCGCTCCCGGCATCGGCATCTCGACCGAGGCCCTGTTCCAGCGGGCGGCCAAGCTGCCGCGAATCGAGCTGGCCAGGCCGAAGACGGTCATCTGCCGCAATACGGTGACCAGCATGCAGTCGGGGATTATTTTCGGCTTTGTGGGTCAGGTGGACGGGATGGTGCGCCGCATCCAGGAAGAGCTGGGCGAGCCGGCGACGGTGGTGGCCACTGGCGGGCTGGCGAACCTGATCGCCAGCGAGTCTGCGGTGATCCAGCATGTTGAGCCGTTTTTGACGCTGGAGGGGCTGTTGATTTTGTATAACCGCAATACCGAGAATGCCGGCGGTTGATCGCGGCCGGCCAAAGGATATATGTTAGCGTTTGAGCCCTCCGCCTTTGCGGGCGGAGGCTTTTCTCTGTTTTGCGCCGGCGGAGGATTTGCGATTGACGGCTGCGAATTGTGTTATAATAATCCAGTATTTCCTCGCGCACCGAACAGGAGTGATAGTATGCAGATCGGCGCGGTTGCCGTCGCCGAGCCGGCGGTGGCGCTGGCCCCCATGGCCGGCGTCACCGACCTGCCGTTTAGGCTGCTGGCCAAGGAGATGGGCTGCAGCCTGCTCTATTCTGAGATGGTCAGTTATCAGGGCCTGCTCCACAACAACTGTCATACGCTGGACATGCTAAGGATCGATGAACGGGAACGGCCGCTGGCCATGCAGATTTTCGGCGCCGAGCCGGCCGGCATGGCAGCGGCGGCCCGCATTGTGGCCCGCGCCGGCGCCGATATCGTCGATATCAATATGGGCTGCCCGACGCCGAAGATCGTAAAGAATGGCGAGGGGTGCGCCCTCATGCGCCGGCCAGAACTGGCCTACGAGATTATGGCGGCGGTGGCGGCGGCGGTGGCTGTGCCGGTGACGGTGAAGATCCGCAAGGGCTGGGACGCGGCGTCGGTGAATGCGGTGGAGATCGCCGCCCTGGCCGAGAAGGCGGGGGTGGCGGCTATCGCGGTGCATGGCAGGACGCGCGAGCAGTTCTATACCGGGACGGCCGATTGGGATATTATCCGCAGTGTGAAGGAGCGGGTGGGCATTCCGGTGATCGGCAACGGCGATGTCCACACCCCGCAGGATGCCGCCCGGCTGCTGGCTTATACCGGCTGCGACGCCGTGATGGTGGGGCGGGCCGCGCAGGGCAATCCGTGGCTTTTCCGCCAGATAACCCGGTACCTGGGCAGCGGCCAGCTGCCGCCGCCCCCGTCGGTGGCCGAGCGGCTGGAGGTGCTGGGCCGCCACCTGGCGATGCTGATCGAGCATAAGGGCGAGCGGACGGCGGTGCGGGAGATGCGCCGCCATGCCGCCTGGTACACCAAAGGCCTGCGGCATGCCGCCGAGATCCGCCTGCGGCTAAACCAGGCGGAAAGCTGCGAGGATTTCGACCGCATCCTGGCTGCTCTGCGCGACCGGCCGGAAGGAGGGGATAGCGTATGATCCCGATATTGCCTGTAGCGAACGGAATTTTGCCCCGGCCGGACGGCGGCCGGATCAGCGGCGTTTTCGTGCTCGACCAGGGCAGCGAGCCGTTGGCTAAGGCCGGCGCCGGGCGGGATGTGCTGGTTTGCCCCTGGGTGGCCGAGGATGAGGCGCTTTACCCGGTGGGGGTGCTGGCGCGGTTGGTGGCGCTCGGGCCGCAGACGGCCGTGGACGAGACCGGCCGGGAACTGCCGGTGCTGCACGCAGTCCTCGAGGGGCGGGGTCAGGCCCGCTGGCATACGCTGCAGGCGGCCGGCGGCTTCGTGGCGTCGGCCGACGTCGAGGCGATGGACTTCCGGGCGATGCGCAAGGAATACCCGGCCATCTCAGGGGCCGGCTGGCTGCCGGCCGGCGGTTTCACCGAATTCCGCGACCGGTCCGATATCCCGGTGACCATCTACGGCTCGGACCTGGAAACCGGCCAGACGGTGAGTATCCGCGCCAATGTGGGCGGCCTGGTCACGCAGGAGCAGGCCCATACCGTCGAACACGGCATTATCCGCGCTCTGCGCACGTACGGCCTGTGTACGGCGCGCACGCTGCTGGATTCCATGGCCCGCGAGACGGACGAACTGAAGCAGTCGGTCGAGTTCGGGCTGCGCTTCGCGCTGCCGGAGGTGATCGGCCGCACGGCGACCGGCGCCTGCGGTAACCCGATGACGAGCATGGCCCAGTTTTATCTGGCGCGGGAGTTCATCGATAATGTGGCCGCCGGCAAGTCCCTGGACCGTTCGCTCCACGACGCCAGGCAGCGGACGATGTCCCACCTGACCGGCGACCTGGGGATAACGATGCACCGCGGCCTGCGGGCCGCGCAGGGCCTGAAGAGGGGCATGAGCCACGATGACACCAGGCTGCGGGTCGAGACGGGCAAAAGGGTTATCGGCAAATTCCCGCTCGATCCGTGGGGATAAAAATGTAAATAAATGGTAAACAACCCTTGTTGCTGGCAAAAAAACGTGATAAAATATGTATGTACACAAGGTTGTGCACATATAATATGGGGGAGCGGTCGGTATGCTCCGGCGCGTCGGCGACAAGATCATCAACCCGCAGAAAATTCACAAGGCGATCGACGAAGCTCTGGAATTGCGCGGCCAGGGGCTTTCGCAGCAGGATGTCGCCAACCGGATCGGCGTCGACCGTACGGTTATCTCCCGCCTGGAGACGCTCGGCGAGGTCCGCAAGGGCGGCCGCATCGCCCTTATCGGCTTTCCGGTGAAGAATTGCGACGAGCTGGCGGCGGTAGCCAGGCAGGAGGGGGTGGACTATTGTCTGCTCCTCACCGAGAAGGAACGCTGGGATTTCGTGGAGAGCAAGAGCGGCATCGAGCTCTTCAATACGATTATGGAGATTATCGGTACCCTCCGTTCGTACGACATTGTCATTATTATCTGCTCAAATATGCGGATCAAGCTTATCGAGGCGCTCTTGGACAAGGACGTTATCGCCGTGCAGATCGGCGAGTCGCCCATCAACGAGAATAAGTACGTTGAGCCCGAGATGATCCGCACAATCATCCAACAGTTGCATTCTTGACAACCCGGAGGCCGCCATGAAGAGGATCGTTAGTATCAGCCTGGGTTCCGCCAAGCGCGACCACCAGGTCGTGAGGGAGTTTGGCGGCGAAAGTTATTCGATAGAACGGATCGGCACAGACGGCGATAAAGGTAGGGCGATCGCCCTGATCCGCGCCCTGGACGGCAAGGTGGCAGCCTTCGGTCTGGGCGGCACCGATCTCTACATATATGCCGGGCCGCGGCGTTATACGTTCCGCGATACGGCCCGCATCGCCGCCGCCGCCCGCATCACGCCGGTCGTTGACGGCAGCGGCATCAAGAATACGCTCGAGCGCCGCGTGATAAATTTTTTGCAGACACGATACGGTATGGATTTCGCCGGCCGGAGGGTGCTGGTGGTATGCGCCGTCGATCGCTTCGGGCTGGCCGAAGCGCTGGCGGCGGCCGGTGCGCAGGCGGTGTTCGGCGATCTTATCTACGGTTTGGGGCTGCCGATCCCCCTTCGCTCGCTGCGGGCGCTCGACCGGCTGGCCCGCGTCGTCGCTCCGCTGATAACTCGGCTGCCGACCAGTATGTTTTATCCGATCGGTACGCAGCAGGAAGAGATCCGGCCGCGTTATGGACGCTATTTTCGCGAGGCCGAGGTGGTGGCCGGCGATTTCCTGTTCATCCGCCGCAATATGCCGGCCGACCTCGCCGGCAAGATGATAATAACCAATACCGTGACGGCCGCCGATGAGGCGCTGTTGCGGGAACGGGGCGTGGCCACGCTGGTGACGACAACCCCGGAGATGAACGGCCGCTCGTTCGGCACCAATGTTCTCGAAGCAGTTTTGGTGGCTTCCGCCGGCAAGCGCCCGGAGGAGATGACGGCCGAGCAGTACGGGCGCATGCTGGACGAATTGGGCATCGAACCGCGGATCAAAGCGCTGAGTGATAAGGAGGCACTAACCAATGGATAAATTCGCTTTTGTCGTTCATCCTCTCACCGCGCGCGATGTTTGCCGAAAGTTTCCGTTCACGAAGAACTGGTCGGACGGGTTTATCGAGGGGCTGATTCGCTTTGTTCCCCCTTTCAAGGTGTCGAATGTCCGCGGCGTCGTTTCGCCCCACAACGAGACCGAGGGCTGGTTCGTGGGCTGTCCCCTCACTTCCCGGCAGATGGTCGAGATGCCTGAGGATTATGTGATCAAAAAAATCATTAAGGCCGGCAGGATCGCCGAGAAGCTGGGGGCGAAGATCCTTGGCCTGGGTGCTTTTACGTCGGTGGTCGGCGACGCCGGGATAACGATCGCCAAGAATCTCAACATCGCGGTCACGTCGGGCAACAGTTACACCGTGGCCACCGCGCTGCAGGGGACCCGCGAGGCGGCCAAGCTGCTGGGCCTGGGCATGGAGAAGGCCAATGTCGTCGTGCTGGGGGCTACTGGATCGGTCGGCGCTGCCTGCGCACAGATCCTGGCGCGCGAGGTCCGCTATCTCACGCTGGTCGCCCGTAACGAGGCCAAGTTGGAAAAACTTTCCGGGCAAATTTTCCGGACGACAGGTTTAGCGGCAAAAGTAACAGCGAATACTAAGGGGGCACTCAAGGCGGCCGATATTGTCATCGCCGTGACGAGCGCGGTCGACACCCTTATCGAGCCCGAGGATTTGAAGACAGGGGCGATCGTCTGCGACGTGGCCCGGCCTCGCAATGTATCACGGCGGGTGGTGGAAGCGCGCGACGACGTGCTGGTGATCGAGGGCGGCGTCGTCGAGGTACCCGGCGATGTGGATTTCGGCATCAATTTTGGGTTTCCACCCCGCACGGCTTACGCCTGTATGGCCGAGACGATGATCTTGACGCTGGAGAAAAGGTTCGAAAATTTCTCCCTCGGCCGCGACCTGACGGTGAAACAGATCGAGACGATCGAGCGGCTGGCAAGCAAGCACGGGTTCCGGCTGGCCGGGTTCCGCAGCTTCGAACGGGCTATAAGTCCCGAAGAGATCGAGAATGTGAAGGAAAAGATCCGCGCCAGGAGCGCTCTATTGAAGGAGGGAATCTGTTAGAAATCGTTGACAAATGGCTGGTTTACGCCTATAATAAATGCCAATGAGGGGGAAACATCCTTATAGAATCAAGTGTCAAGTTGTTCGCTTGACACTATTTATATTGCCTGGGTCGGTCGGGAGGCATCGTTCCCGCCGGGTGAATAATATATATACAGGTTGGGACGCAATTTCACGGATAAGAAGGAGAGCGGAAGAATGCCGGAAAAGCAAATTATCCTGACTGCCGAAGGCTTGAAAAAGATAGAGCAGAAATTGGACCACCTGAAGTCGGTACGCCGCCGGGAGGTCGCGGAACGGATAAAGCAAGCGATCGAATTCGGCGACATTAGCGAGAACTCCGAGTACGAAGACGCCAAGAACGAACAGGCGTTCATCGAAGGCGAGATCCTCACCCTCGAGAAGATGCTCCGCAACGCCAAGCTTATCGATGAGGACGAGATCAGCGCCGATGTCGTAACCCTCGGTTCCACCGTCCTTCTTAAGGACCTCGAGTTCGGCGATGAGGTCGAATATACTATCGTCGGCTCGGCCGA
>MTLD01001612.1_pt3 | contig 16358 bp, 12 predicted proteins | sample 1982471 | NCBI WGS metagenome assembly MTLD01 (sample SAMN05712604, study PRJNA340218) | biofilm metagenome | isolation source: sample SPM anode biofilm adapted to -50 mV | place: USA | collected 2012-02-03
ACCCTCCCCCGCCAAGGGGGAGGGAACATTTTGACTTTCTGGAAGAGCAGTCAGAAAAGCATCACGGATTCGGGCCAAAGTAACCACCAAAGATGTTTACAACATCTTGCCCAAAGGGAGCGCATGCCATGCCATATCGTGAAAAACTCCAGGAGCAACAGCAAGAAGTATGCTTACAAGGAGAAATGACGGACCAAGCTTCGTCAGAGGTGGCTCACTCCGTGCCCCCTGCCCTGCGTGAATACCCAAGCAGGCTTTTTGTCGAGACGACCACTCGCTGCAATCTCAGGTGCCGGATGTGCATGAAACAGACCGAAGGCAACTGCATTGTGGAAGGTGACATGCAACAGAATACGTTTGCGGCGCTGACGCCCGCCCTTCCCCACGCCGAAGCGCTGATCCTGAACGGTATCGGCGAACCGCTGCTTCACCCTCAACTGGAATCGTTCATCCGTCAGGCCAAAGCTCTCATGCCGCCAAAGAGCTGGGTCGGCTTCCAGTCAAACGGACTTCTGGTCAGCAAGGCGCGCGCCCTTTCCCTTGTGGAGGCGGGATTGGATCGTATCTGCCTTTCCATGGATGCACTGTCGCCGGATACCTTTCGCGCAATCCGGGAAGGCGGGGAGGTGAGCGATCTGGAGAATGCCCTGATTGCCCTGAGTTCAGCCAAAGCACACTATGCCGCGCCTCTGGAAATCGGCATGGAGTTCGTGCTCATGCGCGAGAACGCCCGTGAACTGCCGAAGGCATTGCGCTGGGCAGCCGCAAACGGCGTACAATTCGCCATTGTCTCGCATCTGCTGCCCTATGAAAAGGAACATGCCGAAAGTGTCGCCTATGAGACGAACTCGGATGAAGCCATCGAATTTTTCAAACCCTGGCGGGAACGGGCGCAGCGGGAAGGGATCGATCTGCACCGGTTCTTCAAGGTAATGCTGAATTACCTGAGGAGCCCGCAAGACCAGCGAGTCGTGGATTTTGTGTGGGAAATGCAGATGGAAGCGCGCTCGCGCCACCTGTTCTTCAACCTGAAGAATCTCCTGCAGCGGGATGAGCAGTGGTACGAGGAGATCAGCACAATCTTTAGCGAAGCTGAAGCGGTAGCAAAGGAGACCGGCCTTGACCTGCAATTACCGGCCATTACCCCCAGGAGTGATCGGAAATGCGACTTTGTCGAAAAAGGCGGGGCATTCATCTCGTGGGATGGCGGCGTACACAATTGCTATTTCCTCTGGCACCAGTTCAGTTGCTATTCATCAAAGAGCAAAAAGTTCGTGGTCCCCAGGGCCTTCGGCAATCTCAACCAGCGGAGCATCAGGGAGATCTGGAACGATCCGGCTTTTCGGGAGTACCGCATGGAAGTATTGCGCAGGGAATACCCGATCTGCTCCAACTGCAATCTGGTGCCGTGCGAATACATGTATAATGAAAGCTTCGAACAGGATTGTTACGCCGGAACAGTCGCCTGCGGTGACTGTTTCTGGAACATGGGGCTTTTCCGCTGTTTGCAATGAAGCAGAGTAGTTATGCGCTGATTTTCTCCCTCCCCTTCAAGGGGAGGGTCGGGGTGGGGATGGGGTTAAACTGGATATTTTAAAGAGTTAACAACTTCAACCCCATCCCCCTCCTAACCTCCCCCTTGAAGGGGGAGGAACATAAAGCTCAAAGTTAGCGCTTATGCCGCCAGGGGGGAGGGAATATTTTAACTTTTTCAAGAGTCCTATTTACTCAACCACCTTTACGTTCGTAACAAAATATTCCGTTTCTCCAAAGAAATTTGTGGGAACGCCCTTGTGCTGCTCATACGAGAGGGAAACCTTTTTCCCCACAACGCTATTGATTTTTTCAGCAATAGCATCTTCCCGAACGCTGAAGACAAACTTTTCGGGAACCGCGCCGGGAACCGGCATCATTTGCAGCTCTCCCTCCCAGGTTTTGACAACCCATCCCTTTTGGGAAATTTTTTGAATATACCCCACCCGGTCTCCCTTGGAAAAGCTCCAGTGTAGCGCAACCCACACGTAACCGGAAAAGCCGATGATCGCCAATGCTACCACCAGCATCAGTGATACGAGTATTTTCTTTCTGTTTATTGCCATGCGACCCTCCTATTACAAAAAAAATTACGATTAGCGTCGAACTTCAGCCAAACAACTCTCCCTCCCCTTCAAGGGGAGGGCTGGGGTGGGGATGGGGTTAAGCTTGGAGGTGGGCACGGGTTCATCGTGCCCATGCGGATAACTTAGTCATTGCAATCGTGTTGCAACATCCTTCACCCCATCCCCCTCCTGACCTCCCCCTTGAAGGGGAAGGAAAACTGGCTGGCTGAAGATCAACGCTCATCAAAAAAAATTGCCCGGAGATATCCCCATTGCCGCACAACACGCGACGTTTCCGGGCGGAAACATAAACGGCGGGTTTCCCCGCCGTTTTCAAATCACTCTGTCCGTTTGGTAACTTCTACCAAATGGTAACCGAACTGGGTTTTGACCGGTCCCTGGACTTTGCCGACTTCGGCGGTAAAAACGACTTCGTCGAATTCCTTTACCATCATGCCAGGTCCAAATTCTCCCAGATCGCCACCCTGGCGACCCGAGGGGCACTGGGAATGTTCCTTTGCGACTGCGGCAAAATCAGCGCCGGCCTCGATCTGATCTTTGAGTTTCTGACATACTTCTTCTGTGGATACCAAAATGTGCCGTGCACATGCTCTAGCCATACTCATCTCCTTAGTGTGGGTGTGTGACAATCTCATCCAATACCGGAAAAAGGGGAATAATGTCAATAATTAAAATACATCAACATCTCGTCAGCCTGCCGTGCACCAGTTTCTCTACCTCCAGCACTGCAAACACGCATACCCCTGGCAACACCACCCAGGCCAGGGTATCGAGCGCCAGCGAAACCGTGCCGAAGACCGGTTGCGCCAGGGGCAGATAGACCACGACACCTTGCAGCACCACCACTGTAGCAGCCATGACCAGCAGCACCGGGTTTGAAAACAGCCCCATGCGGAAGAACGAGTGATCAAAGGAACGCAGAGCCATGGCCTGGCCGATCTGGGCAAATGCCAAAGAAGTAAAGAGCACGGTCTGCCACATGCCGCCTGGATGCTGCTGCCAATAGTGCAGGACCAGTGCAATGGTGGTCAAAGCAATGATCCCCCCGGTCAAGAGGGTATGCTGCACTGCGCGGCGGTCAAAAATCTGCGTTGTGGGAGAAATGGGCTGGCGTCCCATGACATCCGGTTCAGCCCGTTCCATTCCCATGCCCAACCCCAGCAACCCATCGGTGAGCAGGTTCAGCCAGAGCAATTGCAAAGGTGTCAATGGAATGGGGAGTCCCAGGAAGGGAAGGATCAGCACGGCCAGGATTTTACCCAGATTGCCGGAAACCGAAAAAACGATGAACTTGCGGATGTCGTCATAAATAGTGCGCCCCTCCTCCACCGCCGCAACGATGGTGGCGAAGTTGTCATCCAACAGCACCATGTCGGAGGACTCCTTGGCGACGTCGGTGCCGGTAATGCCCATGGCAACACCAATGTCGGCCCTCTTGAGCGCCGGAGCGTCATTGACCCCGTCGCCGGTCATGGCAACCACCTCGCCGTTCTTTTTGAGCGCTTCCACAATCAAGAGTTTGTGTTCAGGAGAAACACGGGCGTACACCGACGTTTTCCCAACAATACGAGCCAGCCCTTCCGCCCCCATGCGATCCAGTTCAGGGCCGGTCACAACTTTTGCACCATCGCCAATCCCCAGGAAACCGGCAATGGCGCTTGCAGTCAGCGGGTGGTCTCCGGTAATCATCATCGGCCGGATCCCTGCCCGCTTACACCGCTCAACCGCATCGCGCGCCTCTGACCGCGGCGGGTCCATCATGGCGATCAGCCCGATAAACTCCATTGTTCCGGGAAGATGGTCAAACTCGGCCAATCCATCCGCTTCCAGCTTGCAACCTGTGCATGCCAATATGCGTTTGCCTTGGGACGCCAATGTCTCAACGTACGCCATGATTTCTGACTGTGATGCTTCGGGGCAAAACGGCAGCAGCACATCCACTGCGCCTTTGGCAATGACAAAACGGCCACCCTCGCGCATTCCGGCCACCGGCGCCTCATGCCGGTTCAATCCGGCAGCGGTAACGGAGTGTATGGTCACCATGCGTTTGGTGGCCGAATCGAAGGGAATTTCCGCCATGCGGGGAAACTGTGCATTAAGTCCATCCATGAAAATACCGGCTTCAGCCGCTGCTAGGAGCAGTGCGCCTTCCGTTGGGTCACCGATTACCTCCTGCGTCCCATCCACTGTGCGCATGACGGCATCATTACACAGCGCCGCCACGGTCAAAAGCTGGTCCTTTGAAAATGGACCAAACGGCAAACTATCGGTAACGGTCATGCGGTTTTCGGTCAGGGTTCCGGTTTTGTCGGAGCAGATCACGGTCACCGAACCGAGGGTTTCCACAGCCGGAAGCTTGCGGATCAAGGCATGGCGTTTGAGCATGCGCTGGGCGCCGATTGCCAGCGTAATCGTCACCACTGCGGGCAGCCCTTCGGGAATGGCCGCCACTGCCAGGCTCACGGTAGTCAGCAGCATCAACCGCCATTCTTCTCCCCGCAACATGCCGATGGCAAAGAAGACGAGGGAAACCAGCACCGCCACGATAGCCAGTATTTTACCCAGGTGGTCAAGCCTGCGTTGCAGCGGAGTCCATTCCCGCTCAACCTTCTGCAGCATGGCGGCGATGCGTCCCAGTTCGGTTGCCATGCCGGTCGCTACAACGAGAGCGACGCCCCGGCCATAGCTGATGGTTGTTCCCATGTAGAGCAGATTACGCCTGTCGCCAAGGGGTAATTCTTCTCCGGATAGAGTTGCGGAAGCCTTTTCCACTGCCTCGGATTCACCGGTAAGCACCGCTTCCAGGGCTTTCAGGTTATGCGCCTCGACTATCCGGCAATCAGCCGGAACGAGGTTCCCGGCTTCCAGCAGCAGTATGTCTCCCGGCACCAACTGGGCAGCCGGTACCTCGACAACGATTCCGCCCCGCCGCACCCGCACATGCGGTACAGCCAGGCGTTTCAGCGCCCGAATGGCGCGCTCGGCCCGGTATTCCTGAACAAAGCCCAAGAGGGCGAACAAACAGACGATTGCAAGAATAGTGGTGGAATCTTTAATCGAACCGACAAGGGTGGAAAGGAGGGCGGCAGCAATCAGAATCAGTGCCATGGTGGAGGTGAATTGTTCCCACAGAATACGCCAGGGTGATGTGCCTCCCCTGTCCCGAATTTCGTTCGGGCCATACGCCGAAAGCCGCCGGGCGGCCTCCGCCGGAGAGAGGCCGTCGACCGGATCGGTTTCAAGCTCTTTTAAAGCGGTTGCCGTATCGCAGAGGTGCCAGTCCATGGATCAATAGACATGTGGATCGGGATTGTCGATCATGGGATTCAGACGGACCGCCAGGGAGAAGAGGTAGGGATAATCCTGCTTGAGATGTTTCATATATGCGACCCATTCGCGCGAAAGATGACCAAAAGCGCGTTTGATATCTCCGTTGATATGGTCGATATCGGATTTCGGCATATCATCGAACGACTCACGGGCATCCAACTCCTCCACAAGGTGAAAGACAGCCCAGAGCAGGTCGGTGAATTCATCATGTTCCAATAGTGACTGGTTTTCCAGCAATCCTACAAGAAAACCGCGCTTGGAAAGCAAAAAATCCTTCAATGCCTGTTTGTTGCAGGCGGCGCATTCAATATGCGGATCGTTCGTTTTCAGAAACGTCACCGCCCGCCGAAAGTCGGCATCTTTCCATTGAGGCGTTACATGCAATTCTTTCCGGATGGTATCGCACATGACCACATAGGCGGACAGTTCTCTCAGCAAGCGGTTGCCCACTTCACTGAAAAACACGCCGATCACCATGTTCAATTTGCTCATGGTGGCCTGGCGCTCGCGTTCACGCATGATCTGTTCAAACATCACCGCTACGAAAATAACATAGACCGGCAAAAAAGCCAGGTTGCCGAGAAAACCGGCCATGACGTCGCGGAGACTGCCGAGCATGGCATAGTCAACCAGGTACAGCATGGAGGACACCACAGCCAGGACGACCAATAGGAAGTGTTTTCTGAGAAAATGACGGGTCACCAACTGTCTCCATTCAATCATCGGTTTTGTCGTACTGCATCTGCAATGAGCTTCTTGCAAAAATCCAGGAAATCGGCTCCCCCTCCCTTGACGGGAGGGGGCTAATTGCCGGTTTTTTTTCGTAGGGTGGGCACGGATTCATCGTGCCCACGCGGATAACTGCAAAAGCCCTGAAAAACAGCTCCGCCCCACGTCAATGAAAAGCAGCCACCTTGCATAACAATAACCTTATCATCGGAACCGGTTTCAACAAGCGTCTTTTTAACCCGGGGAATACATTCGGGGCAAGGCAAACACCACAACCCGTAAGGTCATGCCGGAAGCGTGATGGTCATACGGCATCCGCCGGCAGGCGGCGATTCAGCCGTGATTGTTCCGCCATGTTCTTCAATGATGCGATAAGAGATTGCCAGCCCCAAGCCGGTTCCATTGTTCTTTGTTGTCCAAAAAGGTTCAAAAAGATGCGCGGCTGCTTCATCAGCAATTCCGGAGCCGCTGTCGCTCACGGTGATAACCGCATGTTCTTCTTGAAGCAGACTCTGGGCGGTATTCTTGACGAGGAGGGCATCAACATCGATTTGCCCGCCATTCTGAGTTGCTTCAACCGCATTGTTTAAAAGATTAAGCATGACTTGCCGCAGTTGGTTCGGGTCGGCGTGAATGATCATATCCTTCGGCACCCGATTCGTAATGGTAATATCACCGAAGTGGCGATTAGACGAAAGCAGCAAGCAAATATCTTCGATGAAAACATAAAAATCTATCGGTTCCTTATGAGGAGATACGGGCCGGGCGTATGTCAGGAAATCGGTTATCAGTGAGTTTAAGCGATCGGTTTCCCGCAAAATAATTTTCAGAAGACGCTGATCGCTTTCCACGATTGATCCCTGATCAGCCAAAAGCTGCACCGAACCGCTCATTGAAGCCAGCGGATTACGGATTTCATGGGCCATGCGCGCCGACAGCTCGCCGAGCAACGCCAGTTTATCGCTACGCCGCAATGCCTCTTCCATCCGTTTTTTTGATGTGAGGTCCTTGAAATTGATTATTTCTCCGACATAGTCACCTTGGGCATCAGTAAAAGGGACCGTGCTATAGCCAAGTATCAATGGCGGTTTATCCGGAACCGGCCAGAAAAATTCTCCTCGTGTCGCCCTTCTCGGGCCGATTAAGGCTTCTGCAATGTCCGGGAAGACGCTACTGAGCGGTAAATCATAGACGTCTGCCTGGGATTTGCCCGTCAAAACCTCGGCATAGCGATTGTAGACCCGGATCTTCCCATCTTGCGTAACCGTCAACAAGCCGCTTTCCACATTGGCGACAATGGTTGAATTCAGCCGTTCCAGTTCATCATAATTGATGCTTTTCCTGATCAGGGCGGCGGCATTCTGTTTGGCTTGCTCGGAAAGATGTCCGGTGATGAAGCAGGTCAGATAAAAACCGATCAAATTCAGGGAAATGTTGAACAGAATATGCATTGCCCCGAACTGCTGGGCTACAGCCTGTTTCAGTCCGATCTGCTCCAGATAGCCAAAGAACTGGAGATCATTAATAGCTCCATAGAAAATGCCGCATAAAGACGCAGTGTAAAAAGCTTCGCGGCGCCCCAAAAGCACCCCGGCATTCATAATGGAAAGAAGGTACAAAAATGAATACGGGCTGGCCACTCCGCCGGTAAACAGCAGCAATACTGTAACAAACAGGAGATCCCAAATGATTTGCAGATAGGTAATAAAAGTCTTTAACGGTTGAAGTTTCAGCAAGAAATGCGAGAAAACGGAGAAAAGAAAAGACAAAGCCATCAAACGAACCACCCCGGAATAGGACAGGTCATCGATGGCTTCAGGTTTCTGCGGAATCAGGACAACCGTGGATACCAGAAATAAAAACGTTACGAGAATTCTGGCGAAGATAAAAATCCTCAGTTGCCTTTCACGGTTCATGGTTATCCGCTGACAGCTCCCGCCAGTTTGAAGATCGGCAAGTACATGGCGATTACCAGACCGCCGACGGTGGTTCCCAAAAAGACCATCAAAAGCGGTTCCATCATGGCGGTCATGGCCGAGACTGCATCATCGACCTCATCATCGTAAAAATCGGCAATCTTATTCAACATCGCATCCATGGCGCCCGTGGCCTCACCGACAGCTATCATCTGCACGACCATGGGCGGAAATACGCCGCAGGAAGCCAGCGGTTCCGCCATGGTTTTCCCCTCTGAAATCGCCTGGCGGACACCATAGACAGCCTCCTCGACAATTTTATTTCCCGCTGTCTTGGCAACAATCTCGAGACCATCCATGATCGGTACCCCGGAGCTGATCATGGTGCCGAGAGTGCGGGTAAACTTGGCGACGGCTACCTTTCGGATCAACGGTCCGACTATTGGAGCCCTGAGAGCCATACGGTCAATTCTTTTGCGTCCATCGCCTGTATTGTAGTACTTCTTGATCAAGAATCCTGTTCCATAGATAGCTGCGATAATGACAATGATATAGCGTTTCAAAAAGTTACTGAGACCGATCACTAGCTTAGTTGGGGCCGGCAAATCGCCGCCAAAATCGGCAAACATCTTGGAAAATGTCGGAATAACGAACACAAGAATGACACCAACGACAATAACCGCAATGGACATAATGGTCAGCGGGTAAATCATGGCGCCTTTAATCTGCTTTTTCAGCTTCATGGCCTTTTCAATGTAAGCGGCCAAACGCTGCAGAATCGTGTCCAGAATACCGCCAACTTCCCCGGCTGCTACAAGGTTGACAAAAAGCTGATCAAATGCCTTGGGATGCTTGGCAAGGGCATCGGCAAAAGTTGAGCCGCCCTCCACGCTCTCTTTTACCTTATAAAGAATATCCTTGAAGGATTTATTCTCCTGTTGGCTGGAAAGGATTTCAAGGCACTGAACAAGGGGAAGGCCGGAATCAATCATGGTTGCAAATTGACGGGTAAATATGACCAGATCCTTTGTCGAGACTTTACCCGATTTCCCAAATGAGGGCAATTTAAGTGAAGTACTTTTTGCTACCTCGTTAATGGAAACATTTGAAAATCCGAATTTTTTTAGCTGAGCCTCAACTATGGCAGCACTGGCTGCTTCCATGACACCCTTTTGTGCGCCGCCGGACTTGGTGCGGGCCTCCCAGTTAAATTTCGGCATTTACACTCTCCTTGTTCTTAGATTCATCGAACTGGCGGGCGGCGCTGCATGTTCGCGCCAGTTGCCGGGTTGCTGATCATTTGTTTCAGTTCTTCCGGGTCCTGTGAACGCGCAAGTGCCTCGTCCATGGATATCTGCCGTCGCTGATACAGCATGAACAAAGACTGATTCATGGTCTGCATGCCGAATTTATCCTGACCGACCTGCATCTGCGAGTAAATCTGGTGGATCTTGTCTTCCCTGATCAAATTCCGGATGGCCGGGTTGGGCACCATGACTTCCAATACGAGCGCCCGTCCCTTGGCATGCGCTCGTGGCAACAGCATTTGGGAGATAACCCCCTCCAGCACAAAGGAAAGCTGAGCTCTGATCTGGGGCTGTTGATGGGTCGGAAAAACGTCAACAATACGGTTGATGGTTTGAACACAGGAGTTGGTATGCAAAGTTGCCAGACAGAGATGACCGGTCTCGGAGAGGGTCAATGCCGCCTCAATGGTTTCCAGGTCACGCATTTCGCCCACCAGAACTATATCCGGGTCCTGGCGCAGAACGTATTTGAGGGCATTCTTGAAACCCTTTGTATCGGCGCCGACCTCGCGTTGGTTCACGACACACCCCTTGTGGGGATGGAGGTATTCGATCGGGTCCTCGATCGTGACGATATGTTCGTGACGATTGATATTGATATAATCGATTATCGATGCAAGCGTTGTTGATTTGCCGCTGCCGGTGGGACCGGTTACCAGGATCAGGCCGCGCGGTTTCGAAGCCAGATCGGCGACAATCGGCGGGAGTCCAAGCTCTTCAAAGGAGAGGATCTTGTAGGGAATGACGCGAAAGACACCGGCCACGGCCCCGCGCTGCACGAAAATGTTGCCCCTGAAACGCGAGAGCCCCTTGACGCCAAATGAAAGGTCAAGCTCATTTTCTTCTTCGAATTTGTGTTTTTGAGTATCGGTGAGAACGCTGTAACAAAGCTGTTTGGTATCCACCTGGTTAAGAGGGGGGAAATCCAGCGGCAGCAATTTGCCGTCGACGCGGATCTGCGGTGCCGAGTTAGTGGTGATATGCAGGTCGGAACCATTGGATTCGACCAGGGTCTTAAGCAGTTGATGAAGATTAAGCATAAGCGTGCGCCTTTCTACGTGTCGGCAATAGTAACCCTCAGAACTTCTTCAAAGGAAGTAACGCCTTCCTTCAATTTGGTAAGACCCGATTGCCGCATGGTTTTTATTCCCAGCCGCATGGTCTCCCGCTTGATCTCGGCAGTATTGGCGCCATTGAGAATCAACTCCCGTATCTCGTCCAACATCGGCATGACCTGGTAGAAACCGACCCTGCCCTTGTACCCGGTGTTGTTGCACACGGGGCATCCCTTGCCACGGTAACAGATAAAGCCGGGGGCTTCGTCAGGAGATACGCCTGCATCGATCAGCGCCTGGGTCGGAATGGCCTCGGGTTCTTTACACTCACCACAGACGCGGCGCGCCAAACGTTGAGCCGTTATCAGGTTAACCGCCGACGCCACCAGAAACGGCTCAATACCCATGTTCAGCAGACGGTTGATGGTCGCCGGAGCATCGTTGGTATGCAGCGTGGAAAGAACCATGTGGCCGGTAAGGGCGGCCTTGACGGCAATTTCCGCAGTTTCGAAGTCGCGTATCTCACCGATCATGATGATATCGGGGTCCTGGCGCAAAAAGGAGCGCAACGCCGCAGCAAAGTTAAGGCCGATATCCTCATGCATCTGGACCTGGTTAATACCGGCGAAATTGAACTCGACCGGATCTTCGGCCGTTGAAATATTTTCCGAGACCTTGTTCAGCTCGGCTATGGCCGAATAAAGTGAAACCGTCTTGCCGCTACCGGTCGGGCCGGTCACGAGCACCATGCCGAACGGCTTGTGAATTTCGTGCAGAAAATGTTCCAGAGCTTCCGGCTCGTACCCCAGTTTGGTCAAATCGGTCTGCAGGCTGTTCTTGTCAAGGAGCCGCATGCAGATTTTCTCACCAAAAAGGGTCGGCAGCACCGAGACACGGAAGTCCATATCCCGCCCACCGCCAAGCTTGATCTTGATGCGGCCGTCCTGGGGAAGACGCCGTTCGGCAATATCCAGTTCAGCCATGATCTTGATTCGCGAGGTGATGGCGTTCTTCAGCTTGAGGGGCGGTTTCATCGCCTCGTACAACACGCCATCGATGCGATAGCGAACCCTGAACAACTTCTCGTAGGGCTCGATGTGAATATCGCTGGCCTTCTTCTTGATGGCGTCCTGCAGAATCGCATTAACCATCCTGACAACCGGCGCATCCTCAGTGGCCCGCTCCATGGAGCCGACATCGACATCTTCATCGATATCGACCACTTCCATATCTTCAAGTTCCATGTCGCCCATGACGTCGGCCAGGGAGGCCGACTGATCGTAGTACTTGTCGATGGCGCCCTTGATATGGGCTTCCGGGGCGACAACCATCTCCACGTTGTACCCGGTCATGAACTTGATATCTTCAATGGCAAAAAGATTGGAGGGATCGGCAACCGCCACGATCAGGGTCGAACCGGCGCGGTTTATGGGAACGAGTTGGTATTTTTGAACCACTTCGGGCTGAATAATCTTGATAACTGCCGGGTCGATCTCATACTCGGAAAGACTAACCGTAGGAACGCCATACTGCCTGGAGAGAAATGAGGTAAGATTTTGCTCGCTGATCAGGTCGCGTTTAATAAGAATGGTGCCGAGACGCAACTGACCGCCGGATATTTTCTGCTCTTCAAGAGCCGCGGCAAGCTGTTCCCGGGTAATCAAATTGTTGGCAACCAGGATTTCTCCCAGCCTGCTTGAATGCATAAAAATCACTCCCGAGCTTAATTAAGTTTTCAGATACTATGCGGATAAGGAAACAATGTCAAGCCAATGTTAATCAATACAAATAGTTGCAAGCAAATTTCACATTTAATTCATTTATTCACGATGATAGCGCGCGCGTACCTGCTGTACGGAAGATCTTATTTCGGGAGAAATCTTCTCAGCTCGGTCAAGCATCATCATACCATCCTGCAGATGGCCGATGCTCATGAGAAATTCACCAGTTTCAAGGCAACTATAGGCATAAATCATTATTGCCTTGGCGGTATCAAGATCGAGAAATGAATTTTTTTCTATAACACCGCGATTGTTATAGTATTCCCAGACAGAGGTATCGGGCAGGCCGCTTGGTTCGTTTCTACTCCTGAGACGGTAAATAACACCTTTTTGCACCGGGATGAAATCCGCAAACGTAACTGAATAACGAGTCGAGAAATCGATATACACCGGGCGCTGGCCGATGACATCGGTAATGGCAATACGCAACGCCACTTCCGGTCCGGATGACTGCACGTCGAATCTCCGTAGATTACTGTCTTTAAAAAGACGGGGCATGGAATCGAGATACCAGCCGAAAACAAGATGCGGGATATGAGGCAAATCAACATCCTCGCGCATTCTCTCAACGCCCTGCAGATACCAGAGCGGAAACGCTCCACTGTCTCCCCACGTGAACATGACTGCGTTCCCGGACAGCGATCTGAGGGAGTTGGCGGCATAGTCATACGCGATATAGTTGTCATGTTGATCATTTTCGTAATAATTGACGGCGCACAATGTGACGGGCAACACAAAAAACATCATTGCCGTTATGATGTATGCAGAAAAACCGAAATGCCGGGGAAACCGCGCGTAGCGGAACGCAATAAGCAGCACATGGTACAAGCCGACACCAATCAGTACGGCCGTCAAGAGATACAGGGGGGTAAAAAACTCTTCGGTCAAAAAGATCATGTCGAGCGAAGTGTTGAAGTATCCGGCAATGACCGCCAGAAACACCGCAACAGCCGTCAGATACGTCAGAACCACGTCTCTCCGGTATTGCCAGAGGCTGTACAGGGCAAAAACAGCGAAAGCAGCGCCCACCCAGGTGAACTCGTGAGACACGTTGAAGGCTTTAACCTGGGCCCAAAGCAGCGCCCCATCGCGTGGATGCGGTTCAACAGGATATCCCTGGCGCAGAAAATGCCACATGAACCGTCCGTAGCTCTTGGGATCTCCCCAGTTGAGCAATGGATTCCGGGTCGCCCGCAAAGGGAGATAGAGATGTACGGCAAAGCCCAAAAGAGCAAAAGCCGTTGCCAGGACGAACTCTTTTACCCTCGCAAGCATGCGCCAGTCGGTCAGGATAATAAAAAGAAACCAGGCCGGCACCAGCAAAACAATAGTCTGATGCAAAGCCAATGCCATACCTGCCAAAAAAGTGGCGGCATAGATATATGCGGGACACTCGTCGCCGCGTTCGTAGCGTTCACGCCAGAGCAGAAGCAGATAAAAAACAAGTGCGCTCACAAACGCCAGCAACGGATATGGCTTATCATGGTTGGATTGCAGCCAGAGACGCGGTGTAACCGAAAACAAACAAGCTGCGGAAAGTGCTGCTATCTTGGTGATATATACTGAAAATGACTGACTTTCCGCCAGGCATTCCCTCCCTGCCAGAAGACGTAGCGTTACAAGGTAGACCCCGAGACAGGCGAGCGATGAGGAAAAGGCAGTCGCCATATTAATACGGAAAGCAATGTTACCGAACGGCAACCAGGTGAATGGTTTGGCATACATGAGAAACAAGGGATAGCCGGGTGAATGGGCGGAACCGAGCGCTGTTGTTGCCGTCAAAAACTCGCCACTGTCGAAAAATGTCACTGATGGTGCCAAAGTTGCCATATACACGGCAAACGGAATCACAACCGCCAGAATTGCAAAGGGATCCAGACAGCCGCCCCCACGAATGAGCGGGAGGCTTAAAGCCGGCTTCATGCGTCTTCACCTGAGTTTCGCACACTGCCCAGCGATATCTTGCTACTCCAGAGATGGAAGAAACCGGCGATTACCACTGGAAAAAAGGAGGTTCCGTGAATGAGCAGGGCGATACTGATCGAAGTGGATTTGGCGACACCAAAGAGCAAAAGCCCCTTGGAGCAGGCGTAATGATAGGTACCGATGTAACCGGGCGCTGCGGGAATCATCACGGCGAATACCAGCATAACCATGATGAACATGGAAGCGGTAATAGGCAAATGAATGCCGAAACCCCGGAGAATCATGTCCACCGGCAGAACGCAAAAAGCCCAGATCAAGAGCGAAGACGCCAGGACAGCGCACACATGCCTGCCACGCACAGATATCCTGATACCGGTCACGAACGATTCAAGCATGGAGACAACACGATCCGCAACCCCGTGTGAAAACGGCCTCAAAAACCCTCCCACAAGAGAAAGCGTCTGCCTGGTTCTGCGTTTTAAAAGGAAAAGAAACAGTATCACTCCGCTGTACAATAGAAACGTCAGCACACCACCGATCTTGAGCGCCTGCTCCGCATCGGCCATTCCCTGCGGGAGGCGCAGGGTAAACAGTGTCGCCATCAGCATGAGCAAAACCGTAAAACCGTCGCAGAGACGGTCAATGACAAGCGAAGCAAAGACCTTGGGGGTTTCAAGACCTTCCCGCTCCGCCAGCACATAGGCCCGGATAAATTCCCCCAGCCGGGCGGGAAGCAGGTTATTGGCCATGTAGCCGATTATGGTGGCGGGATAGAGTGATTTCAGCGGAATGTTTTTTTCAGAGATCAGCAGATAGTGCCAGCGTACCGCCCGGAGAAAATAACTCACAAAAGTAAGTACGACCGCCAGAAGGACAAACCGGTAGTCCACCGAACAAAGCGCCGCTCCCAGCTGTTTGAAATCCATTCCCTTGAGCAACAGCACCATGAAAAAGGCGCTGATGCCGATTCCCACCCAGAACTTGAGATCAAAACCGTTTTTCACGCTGTTACCCCTGTACGTCCGTCCGAAAAAAGCGGCTTGATCATAGTGCGGTCAACCAGCGCCAGGATCTTCCTTGTTTCAAGCACATCCTGGTTAATGGCCTGGATCAGGGACTCCATATCGGGAAATTTTTTCTCGCCCCTCAGGCGTTCGACAAAACAGATTGCCAGTTCCCGTCCATAAATCTGGCCCGAGAAATCCAGAAGAAACACCTCAATGGACTGTTCCTTGCCGTCAAAGGTCGGGTTTGTGCCGATGTTGCACGCGCCTTGATACAGCCCGCCATCGAACGCCGCCATAACGGCATACACTCCTTCTGGCGGTATCAGCTCATTGCGAGTGACAATATTGGCTGTGGGAAAGCCGAGCTTCTGACCCATTTCACGACCATGGCCAACCTGGCCGGCAACAACGTGGTATCTCCCCAGAATCTGCGCGGCCCCGGCTACGTCGCCATCCGCAACCATGCGCCGGACCAGGCTGCTGCTGAATATAAGGTCGCTTTCTCCAACCGGGTCAAGATCCTCCAGGGCAAAACCGCATTCTTCCTTCATTCCGGCAAGCGTATCGTAATTTCCCTCACGATCGCGGCCAAAAGCATAATCATGGCCAATAATGATATGGCGCATACCGAATGAATTGCAGAGCACGTCACGCACGAACGATTCGGCCGAAACCATTGAAAATGAATGCGAAAAACTTATGACGGCAAGACAGTCGATCCCTTCGTCGGCAATCAGCGCGGCCTTCTGTTCAAATGTCGTAATCAGCGGCGGGCTGATATCAGGCGCCAGGAGGGCAAGGGGATGCGGTTCAAAGGTAACCACAACCGAAGGAAGACCGAGCCGTAAACTTATCTGTTTGAGATGCCGCAACAACTCCACATGTCCGCGATGGACACCGTCAAAGTTACCAATGGTAATAACCGAAGCGTCAAAGTTTTTGCTGAATATTTCAGATCCTGTCAGTATGCGCATGATTCAATCAATCTCTATCCAAATTGAAATTTCCGGGGAAGTCGAAAACCCAGTACCCCGTAACTGTATTTTTTCGTAGGGTGGGCAAACAGTTTCATCGTTTGCCCACGCGGTTCGCGAGTATCCGCGTGGGCACGGTGAATCTGTGCCCACCATTCTTGCAAAAGCCCTGGAAAGCGGCCCCCCCTCCCTTGACGGGAGGGGGCTGGGGGG
>MTLD01005950.1_pt1 | contig 16326 bp, 16 predicted proteins | sample 1982471 | NCBI WGS metagenome assembly MTLD01 (sample SAMN05712604, study PRJNA340218) | biofilm metagenome | isolation source: sample SPM anode biofilm adapted to -50 mV | place: USA | collected 2012-02-03
TCATTCCCTGCAGGCGGATTAGGAGCCGGAGTGCTAACCGACGGCATACTTAATCTCACAGTCGGAGCCACCCTTAAAATAGGAACAAGAAGCGATAACCCGGTGGGTATCTATTCAGGAACATATACAATAACATTTTCTTATAACTAATCCAGTTATTATCCGATAGAGTAAACTGGAAAACAGTATGTTGAAAAAATATAACTCAAAATCCCAATCGAGGGATTTTGAGTTATTCTTTTAAGTAAATGAATTTTGTGGAATAATTAAGGAGATGTTAAATTACTCCTTAATACACCTAACAGCAAATCCATATTTTTTATTAAGATTCCCGTTAAGTACAGATGACCCATCGAACAAAATTGCGTTTCTGTATGCAAAATACGAATTGTACTCGGTATGGCTCCACCAATATCCTGCAGATTTAGACCCTTCAAAAGTTCCTGCAGAAGTTCTGGTACCTGAAGGTAAGGCTGTAAAGCCACTTAAGTTTGTTGCTCCTGTATTTGGAGTGTTCCAGTGACTAGTTCCAGTCTCTTTCAGTTTAGCTCCTGCAATATCCGATCCTCCCAAATATGTAACAAGGATCTGCCAGTCATTATTTGTGGCAACTCTCCATCCTTCAGGTGCTAATTTTTCAGTTTCAATTGCATAATAATTATACAGACGGCCAAAAGTTGCAATACTATCTTTATTTAAAGTATTGTTGTAATTACAATAGCCTGCAGAACTCATAGCAGACCAAGTATCTGCATTTGTAATTTTGGAAATGGCAGTTGTATCATTGAATGTAGTAGTTCGAAGATTCTCAGCCATCCAGGTTTGAGAACCTATCGTAACGGTTTTGTAGATATTACCGTCGGCGTCAGAAACTGAGCCGTAAGTAACAGAAGGGTTGAAAATAGCCGTTGAACGGTTATTAATTTCACTACTGGTTGCATCATTACTTTTAGTGCATTCGGAGAATATTAATGCCACAAAACATAAAGAAATGATTAAAATGGTTGCCGAAACTTTTTTCATTTGGGTTGAAATAAAAAATGAGTAAAAATGAGGTATCCCTTGAGTCAATACAATTACTTTGCCAATAAAATTTTTATTGCAATAGCTGCAGCAGCTTCGGCATCGGCTAATGCGTGATGGTGATTAGAGAGGTCGAACCCGCAATAGGCTGCAACAGTCGGCAATCTGTGATTTGGCAAATGTTTCCACATACGACGCGATGCTTTACAAGTACAAAAGAATTCATATTCGGGGTAAGGTAAATCAAACACTCTATGAACAGCCTTGAGACAACCCTCATCAAATGAACTGTTGTGAGCCACGAGAGTAAGACCATCGATTCGCGGAGCGATCTCTGCCCATACTTCGGGAAAAAGATCGGAAGAGTCCGTTTCATATCTGCTTAACCCATGGACCTTAGTATTCCAATAATTATAGAAGTTCGGTAGTGGCCTTATTAGTCGATAAAACCTTTCAACAACTAATCCTCCCTTGACAATTACAATACCTACACTGCATACACTTGTAGGGCTTTGGTTTGCTGTCTCAAAATCTATAGCTGCGAAATCTTGCATTTAACAAAGGTAAAGAATTATTTTTCGTACTTTAGAGAAAATTATTGATTAAAAATTATGGATTACAGGGACAATGTTTTTTTGTCGGTTGCCGAAAATCTTAGCTTTTCTAAAGCTGCAGATGATTTGTTTATTAGTCAGCCGGCAGTCACAAAGCACATTAAAGAGCTTGAGAGCAAATTTAATATAACCTTGTTTGAGAGAAAAGGAAACAAAATTTATCTGACCGAAGCCGGGAAAGTGACTTATCGATACCTTAAGCAGATTAATCTGCAATACAAAGATCTTGAATTTGAAATTGGCAGATTAAATGATGCATTTAAGGGTAGTTTGCGAATCGGAGCAAGCTCGACTATTTCTCAATATGTCATTCCAAAGATTCTTGCTCTTTTCCACAAAAAGTATCCAAAGATTGACCTTTACGTATTCAATGGCAACTCATTCGAGATGGAGCAAAAACTTTTATCTAATGAAATAGATGTTGCATTAGTAGAAAATGAAACTTCCCGTGCGAATATTAAATATGTCGATTTCTTAGACGACGAAATTGTAGCAGTAACAGCCAGTAACAGTATTTTTTCTAAGCGTAAGAATATCACTTTTGCAGATTTGTCGGTTATCCCGATAGTTCTTCGTGAAAAAGGCTCCGGAACTCTTGAAGTAATACAAAAGGTATTACATAAAAACGGTTTAGAAATAGATAAACTCAATATATTTATACATTTGGGAAGTACCGAGGCAATTAAAAACTTTCTTACCGATTTTGATGGAATTGCTCTTGTTTCTGAAAAATCAATTACAAAGGAGCTTATTTTAAAAAGTATTGTAAAATTGAATATTAGCAAACTTAATATTTCTCGTAAGTTCAGAATTGCACTTCGTCATGGACAGGAATCTCTTACATCTAATTTATTTACGAACTTCCTACTCAATTATAACATATAGTTATATATTATTAATAAATTGTATTTGCTTTAGTTATGGAGAGTCCATATTTTTGACCCCTCAATAAGTAGGTCAAAATTTTGGATATGCTCAAGAAGAACATTCATTTTATATATGGCACAATTCTTTTTTTATGCTTTATGCCATTCGTTTCGCCAGCATTGGCATTATTAACTGGTATAGCAATTTCGTTGTCCGGACTTAAACATGATGATTATACAAAATACTCCTCAAAAATTCTTAAAACTTCAATTGTGTTAATGGGTTTTGGGATGAGTCTCTCACAGGTAATCGAAACTTCAAAAACCGGATTTATTGATACAGCCGTTTCGGTATCATTTGTAATGTTTGCAGGAATATTATTGGGTAAATTGCTCAAAGTTGATTCAAAAACCAGTTTATTGATAGCTTCAGGAACAGCAATATGTGGAGGAAGTGCAATCGCAGCTATTGCACCGGTTTTAAAAGCAAAAAATTTTCAAATATCATTTTCACTAATTGTTATTTTTGTCCTAAACGCAATTGCGTTGGTAATATTTCCAATAATTGGTCACCATTTCAATATGAGTCAGCAGGCGTTCGGTTATTGGTCAGCAATAGCCATTCACGATACCAGTTCTGTCGTTGGTGCAGGAGCGGTATATGGCGAAGAAGCGCTGAGAATAGCAACCACTGTAAAACTTGTAAGGACTCTATGGATTATTCCTCTCACAATTATAATTGCTATTCTCCAAAAAGATAAATCTACCGGTAAAATTAATCTACCCTGGTTTATCGCCTTTTTTGTTGCGGCCATAATAGGGGCATATTTATTTCCTCAATGGCAGACAACTTTCGGTCATCTGAGTTGGCTAGGTAAAAAAGGGATGGTTGTCGCATTATTTCTCATTGGTTCAAATATCTCAATTTCCGAAGCCCGTAAAGCCGGTTTCCGCAGCTTCGTTTTAGGAATACTTCTTTGGATACTAATAGGAGTGCTTTCGTTTGTGCAGTTGTTCTAGTACCTATTATTTGTTTAAAAAATAATTATTAAAAAATAATAAACATCTTAAAACGCAATAAAACAGGTATATAATGCTTAATTCAATTTTGTTATTTTTTACTCTTGTTAATTATTAAATCTTTTTCTTTTAAAATGAATTACCTGCCAATAGCAGAATTGTAAATTCTGAATATCTCGTAATATATGAGAAGTTAGATTTTAGAAATAATTGTTATGATCGCTGGTGTAGGTTTATCTGCAACTTACAAAAATCATAATACATCACATTTTGTATGTGAAAGGAGGAATGAAGATGATATCACTAAAATTTAGCTTTAAAAGATATTAAAAAAGAATAATTAGAAAATAATAAAATATCTAAAATAAACTAATACAATTATATACATTCGTATTAAAAGTTTTATTTTCTTTCATTTTTAAGATATTTATCTTAACTTTATATATCTATTTTGAGTTATATTTTTAAAATAGTAATTTTAAAACTCTTCAATATATCATTGAAAATGAAACTAATATCAACATTAACAAATTTGGAGTATCCGTTTGAAAGGATAGAGGAATTTGCCGACAACGGAGAGTCTTTGGAGGTGTGTATAGATGGGATTGAAAAGGCTAAAATCAAGAGTGGTAAATATTTATGGCAAAGATTCTCAGAATTTCTTCCATTTTCTAAACTCAATGAATCGCTATCTTTAGGAGAGGGGAATACAGCCCTAATTAAGGCTGATCATAAACTACTGGAATTCACAGGGATTGAGAATTTGCTTATAAAGAATGAGACTCAAAACCCAACCTGGAGCTTTAAGGACAGAGGTTCATTAGCCTGTATTGCTATGGCAAAAGAGTTGGGAGAATCTGTAACAGCTACTATTTCAACCGGGAATATGGGTAACTCAATATCTGCATATGGTGCTAAATCGGGAATAAAGGTTATTGTTTTTGTGCCTGAATATACGCCTAAGGAGAAGATTATGGCAATGAGTATCCATGGTGCTACTGTTTTGAAGGTTATTGCTCCTGATTATTCAGAAATGAAAAAGAGGGTTTTAGGTTTGGCTAAGAAACTGAATTTGAGAATTGTTTCGGGAAATGGTCCTATTAGAACTGAGGGTTATAAGCTTACAGCTTTTGAATTATTCGAACAGATGGAGAGGGAAGTACCCGATTATATTGTTATTCCAACATCGGCATGTGGCCACATACGGGGCATTTTTAAGGGATATAGGGAGCTTCAGCACGCCGGTATAATTTATACCACTCCAAAGATGATTATAGTTCAGGCAGCAAATAATAGCCCCATAGTGAGTGCTATTAAACAAGGAAGTAAGGAGGTTATTCCTTTTTCCAATTTTCATACAGTTGCAGAAGCAATCACCACCGGCAATCCTATGGGTGGCGATGAAATCATAGATAAAGCCTACAAATATGGATGGTTAGCCGAGGATGTGTCAGAACAACAGATACTTGAATCTCAGAAACGTTTAGCTGAATCGGGTTATTTTGTAGAGCCGGCATCTGCAACTAGCCTTTATGCTCTAAAGAAACTGAGAGAAGCCGGAAAAATCGCTAAAGATGCATCAGTAGTAATGATACTAACGGGTTCGGGACTAAAAGATACAGATGTTCTTCAACGTCATGAAGCTGATATGAGAGAAGTAAATTTAGATGATATTGAAAATGTAGTGGATGGTGTAATTAACAGGTTATAATATCGTAAAATAAGTAACAAATACTAATATGGACATTATAAGACATAAACCACAGGGCAGTTCTGTTGCGGGCCCATACTTTCCGGCTGTGGAAATTATTGAAGGTAAAGTCAATCAACTTTTTGTGTCGGGTCAAGGCACTAAGAATCCTGTTACAGGTGAAAGAGTTTTGGGTGCTATAGAAAATCAGGCAGTAGCAGCGATGGATAACCTTAAGCTAGTAGTTGAAGGTTGTGGGTTTTCAATGGCAAAAGTTATTAAAACTACGCTATATTTGGTTGATATGGCAGATTTTGAAACTGTTAACGATATTTACTGTGGGTATTTTCCGGAGGGAACCTACCCTGCACGATCAACAGTTGCAGTAAAGGAGCTTCCAGGCGGCCAAAGTATTGAAGTTGATGCTGTGGTAGTTAGGTGAAAGTTATTTTCCTTTGCGAGCTACATTTATAAGCGATATTGCGCCAAGCAAAAGCATTACAATTGCTTGAGATTCATGAGATATTGTAGCGAATATTATTCCGGTAGTTTGCGAAATTGCATAAACCGATGATAGTGCAAGTGTTACAATTAGATGGTATGCTCCAATACCTCCTTGTACCGGTACTACCCACCCGAAACTTCCAACCACCATAAGAAAAAGAGCATCTGCAGGCCCTAAATTGGAAAATGACGGGAATGAAAGCATTGTGGTATAGCTCATGAGCCAATAACTTACCCACAAAAGAATTGTATAGAGAAAAAACAGCCATTTTTGTGGCATTTTAACACCCGATGCCAGTCCGGCAAGCAGCCCTTTTGCAATATCTGCAATTTTACGTAAAAAGGGATGTTTTTCACGAAATCGATAAATTATGTATGTAAATACAATGAAAGCCAACAAAGCTATGATAAACAGCCATATAAGGCCGGATGTATGGGCCGATGCAACACCTGAATCAGAAGTGTTCTCTACTGTGAAAGGTAAAATTTTACTAACGGGTGCGAGAATTTCATTTTGGATGAAGCGGCCAAAATGTTCCCAAGAGATGATAAAAAGCGAAAATGTTACACCAATCAGGCAAAGCATATCGAAACTGCGTTCTAAAACTACCGTTCCTACAACCTTTTCGAAAGGTAAACCGCTCTTTTTAGTGATTACTCCACAACGGGTAATTTCGCCTGCCCTGGGAATGGCAAAGTTCGTGAGATAGGCTATGTTTAGTGCATCCCAAGCATGAATAGCCTTAACTTTCTGTGGATCTGCAACTTTTTGACCTCCCTCTAATGGCCTCAATATGAGCCTCCAGCGCTCAGACCGAATTAATACCGAAACCCCGCCTACAAACATGGAAGCAGCTATCCACCAATAGTTGCAGCTACGTAAACCTGCTACAAAATCGCTCCATTTAACTTCTCGAAAACAAAAATATAAAAGCACTCCGGCAAGAGCCAGTAAAATAATGTATTTAAAAGCCGAGTAAAATTTTTTCATAATGAGGCATTTACTTATGTTATATTTATACCGGTGCTGAGATTTTTATATCTGATTTGAGATATATGTTAAACTGTTATAGCTTTGAAATTAACGTGTTGGTTTGTGAGTCCGGGAAAATGACCATTGGTTTGAAATTAACTGCCTCTTCCGGGGTCATATGTCCATAAGCCATAATGATGACTAAATCTCCAACCGAAAACTTATGAGCAGCTGCACCGTTAATTCCAATTTTACCACTGCCTCTTTCGCCTTTAATTACGTAAGTTTCTATTCGTTCTCCGTTGTTGATATTAACAACAGCCACTTTTTCATTTGCAATTAAACCTGCGGCCTCAACAAGTGCTTCGTCTATGGTAATACTTCCAATATAATTCAGGTTCGCCTCAGTCACTCTGGCTCTGTGAATTTTTGACTTTAAAATCTCCAGCAACATCTCTTTTCTTGTTATTATTTTATAATTATTTTAATTTAATATTGTCTATAAGCCTTACAGGCCTTGCATATATGGCAGCACAAAGTTGAATCTGTTCAGCGTCATCCCACTTAACTACAGGCTGCAAAGTTTCAGAATTTAATATCTCGATATACTCAACTTCTAACCCCGAAACTGAATTTATTTGTATCGAAGTAAGTTCAATGAGTTGTTTTGGAGTCATTCCTGATTCTGAAGAATTTTCTTGGTACTCCGACAAGTTTCCAATAGTTTGTTGAGCGATTCTTTGGGCTTCCAGCAGATTCTTGTAGATATTGGGAGCAATTTTACGCTGTTCAGAAGTAAGTAATTGATTTCTCGAACTCATTGCCAAACCATCATCTTCTCTAAGTGTGGGACAGGCAATTATTTCTACCGGATAATTTAGTGATTTTGTAATATGCTTAATTATAGCAAGTTGTTGAAAATCTTTCTCTCCAAAAAAAGCAAAATCGGGTTTTACTAAATCAAATAATCGGGTAACTACCTGTACTACGCCGTAAAAATGACCTGGTCTACGGGGTCCCTCTCCATAGTTGTCTAGTCCGCCAAGGTCAAATTCCTCTTTTTTATGCAAATAATTTTTATCTGGGGCATTATTTCCATTATTTAAACCCTGTATAGATGTTTTAGGCATAACTCCCGAAAAATCTATACCTTCCGGATAAATATCTATAACGCGAGGGACAAATACAACACTTGCTCCTGCAGCCTCCAATAGCTTAAAATCGGCTTCCACATCTCGAGGGTAATTTTCCAAATCAGATGCATTATTGAACTGTGTAGGATTTACGAAAATACTCACAACTGTTGCTGTTGTATGTTTTATTGAGTTCTTTACCAACGATATATGTCCCATGTGTAAGGCGCCCATTGTTGGGACAAATCCAATTTTTTCGGTACTTCTAAAATTATTTAATACCTCCTCAAGCTCCACGAGACTTCTGCAGATTTTCATCAAGATAATTTTTTGCAAACCTACAAAAAAATTGGAACTTTGTGCCTTTAAATCCCTAACTGAAATTATTGATGAAATCTATACTCGGCATAGGAAATGCCCTTACTGACATACTTGCGTTGCTTGAAAACGATATCTTACTTGAAAAATACCATCTGCCAAAAGGCAGTATGCAACACGTTGATCGTGAGACAGGTGAAAAAATTTGGCAAAATTTAAAGCAGATGGGTGTTCAGTTGGTAGCAGGCGGATCGGCGGCTAATACTATTACCGGGACAGCTGTGCTTGGAATGCCTTCGGGTTTCATAGGAAAAGTAGGAGACGATGAACTTGGTTCTCTCTTTAAATCGGAGCAATCACAGAGTGGAATATGTTCTACTCTTCTTAAAGGGAAGGCTGCTTCCGGACGTGCAATGGTCTTTATAACAGCACCTAATGCCGAAAGAACTTTTGCTGTTTACTTAGGAGCTGCAATTGAACTCGTCCCGGAGGATCTTTCTATAGATATGTTCAAGGGTTACGATTATTTTCATATTGAGGGTTATTTGGTCCAAAATCAGGATTTAGTGCGCAAGGCGGTTGAACTTGCCCGTGAAGCAGGAATGACCATTTCTATAGATCTTGCAAGCTATAATGTAGTTGAATCGAATGAAGCTTTTCTTCACGATATTGTTGAAAATTATGTAGATATAGTATTTGCCAATGAGACAGAGGCAGAGGCTTTTACCGGAATGCAGCCTCGTGAAGCTCTTGACGAAATTGCAAAACTATGTAAAGTTGCCGTTGTAAAAATCGGTAAGGATGGTTCCATGATTAAAAGTGGTGACGAATATCACTATATTGAAGCCTGGCCTGCAGATACTCGTGATGCAACAGGCGCCGGAGATATTTATGCAGCGGGATTTTTGTTTGCGCACGCAAGTGATTTGTCACTAAAGGATTGTGGAGATGTGGGATCAATTGTTGCTGCCAAAGTTGTAGAAGTAATTGGTCCAAAGATAGATATTCCTCGTTGGAAGCTTGCCAAACAGGAGATTCGCGAACTAACCGGGTTGTTGAAATAGGAGTTGCTTCTTTAAACGATTCTTTCGCTTCTTTAAACGATTCTTTCAAAAAGGCTTTTGCAAAATACTGAAAATGAACTGTTTTCTAATGAATGTGCCATACCGAGTGGCACATTATGGGCTAAGTGTTTGAATTAAAGACGTTTAGTCATTACTGTTGCAAATTACTGAAACAGACCCGGTTCCTAATGAATGTGCCACACCGAGTGCCACATTGCGGACTAAGTGTTTGAATTAAAGGCGTTTAGTTAATACTGTCGCAAATTACTGAAACAGACCCGGTTCCTAATGAATGTGCCACACCGAGTGGCACATTGTGGGCTAAGTGTTAGAATTAAAGACGTGAATTAAAGTCGTTTAGTCATTACTGTTGCAAGTTACTGAAACTGACATGGTTCCTAATGAATGTGCCACACGGAGTGGCACATTGCGGACTAAGTATTTGAATTAAAGCCGTTTAGTCATTACTGTTGCAAGTTACTGAAACTGATATGGTTCCTAATGAATGTGCCACTCCGAGTGGCACATTGTGACATAAGTTGTTGAAATTGATGCGTATGTAAATTGCTAAATGAAATTGGATTGCATAAAAAGAATCTGCCCAATCGGGGGTGATTTGTAAAGCAATATACATGATTATGAAATGCTTTAATCAACTTTTTAATATATTATTTTGTTGGCTCTTGCCGGAGTTCTTTCAGGTTAAAACAAACCATGAAGTTGTGCGTCGATTTTGTCGATGACGATGCTTAAATCTTCGTTTCTGTCTTCGAACTTGTTTTCGTCCACATCAATGATTAGCAACTTGCTGGATGCGTATGAAGCAATCCACTTCTCGTAACGGTCATTAAGACCGGAAAGATAGTCTATTCGGATTCCGCTTTCGAATTCTCGGCCTCTTTTGTGAATTTGTGAAACCAGATTAGGGATTGAAGACTTGAGATAGATGAGTAAATCGGGTGGTTTTACTAGAGAAATCATAAGTTCGAAGAGGGAACTGTAATTTTCAAAATCACGACTGCTCATTAACCCCATCGAATGAAGGTTAGGGGCAAAAATCATGGCATCTTCGTAGATTGTTCTGTCTTGAATTACATTTTTTTGAAAACGTTCAATCTCAACAATACCCTTAAATCTTTGATTCAGAAAAAATATCTGCAAATTAAATGACCAACGAGGCATATCGTTGTAAAAGTCGCTAAGATAAGGATTGTTGTCGACCTCTTCATATTTGGCTTCCCAATTGTAATGTTTTGATAATAACCTTGTGAGAGTGGTCTTTCCGCTTCCGATGTTTCCGGCAACAGCTATATGCATAGTCTAAAAATTTAATTGGTTTTCGGAAAAATTCTTACAGGGTCTTAAGATAATCCGGTAAGCAAAAATAAGTAATCTTTTGTTAATTTTGCAGAATGTTCGACTCTTTACAACATAAAGGACGCAGAAAAAAACTGATTGATTCGCTCAGACACAAATACAGCTTCGATACCAGAGTTTTGGACGCGATGGAAAAAGTTCCTCGTCATATGTTCATTGACGAAGAGCTTGACGCTATGGCGTATTTAGATAAACCATTGCCGATTGCTGCTAAACAAACAATTTCTCAACCGTTTACTGTTGCAATGCAAACACATCTGCTTGGATTAAATAAATTTGATAAAGTGTTGGAAATTGGCACCGGTTGTGCATATCAAACTGCTGTTTTAGCAGAGATGGGATTTCGTGTTTATAGTATTGAGAGGCAAAAACCGCTCTATATTGTTGCCCAACAGAATCTTGCAAGGCTTGATTATCATTCGCCGTTAATTTTTTATGGTGATGGATTTGCCGGTTTGCCAAAATTTGCACCGTTCAATGGAATTTTAGTTACTTGCGGAGCACCTGAGATACCCAGGGAGTTGTTAAAGCAGATGGCAATTGGAGGAAAAATGGTAATTCCTGTTGGAGATGTTAGTCAAAAAATGGTTGTTGTAGAGCGATTTAGTGAAGATGATTACAAAATAACTGAACACGGAGACTATAATTTTGTTCCTATGCTCAAAGGTACTGAACAATAAATGAACATAACAATACAAGATAAAAACAGAAAATGAGAGGGGGGGCGGACGCAGATGTCCGCCCCAAATCCTTAAGAAATCCTTAAATAATCCTTAAAATAAACTTAAAATATCCTTAAATAATCCTTAAAATATCCTTAAGAAAAAATATGACACAAATAAAAACATTTTATTTCAATGACTTACGGGAATGCACATATCTGCTTTGGGACGAAACCGGCGAGGCTGTTATTGTTGACCCCGGGTGTCACAGCGATAGTGAGAAAGATAGGTTGGTGAAGTTTGTTGAGAGTAATAACTTAGTGCCTGTTAAAATATTACAAACACATGGGCACTTCGACCACATTATGGGAAATGCTTTTGTAAGTAAAAAATGGAACCTCAGGACCTACATACATCCGGCAGACAAGCCGCAACTTGAACGGGCAAAACAGTATACCGAAATGTTCGGATATACTATTGATGAACCATCTACCGATACTATTGATTTGATTGACGGAGGTTTAGTCCAGTTCGGAAATACAACCCTCAATGTAATTCACACACCCGGACACACTCGTGGTGGAGTGTGTTTTTACTCACAACAAGAGGGGAATAAATTTGTATTAACAGGTGACACCCTCTTCGCAGGAAGCATCGGTCGTACCGACCTGCCGGGAGGTGACTATGATGAGTTGATGGAGAGCCTGTTAAGTAAATTGGTTGTCATTGGAAATGAATACAGAGTTTTGCCCGGCCACGGCCCCGAAACTTCAATCGGGGAGGAATTAAGATCTAACCCTTTCCTGCGTTACGAGTAGTACTCGAATAAATACAATCTGCACTAAAAGGAGAGGGGCGCATTTTTGCAGAATGAATAAAAAGAAATGGACAACAATATCGAAGTAACCGGTGCCAGAGTGCACAATTTGGAAAATGTGAATGTGACTATTCCGCGACATAAGCTTGTAGTTATTACAGGATTAAGCGGAAGTGGTAAGTCCTCACTTGCCTTCGACACAATCTTTGCCGAGGGCCAGAGACGATATATGGATACACTCTCTTCCTATGCACGTCAGTTTATGGGTGCGCTCGAACGCCCAGATGTTGAGAGCATTACCGGATTAAGCCCAATAATTGCAATTGAACAAAAGACAACCGGCAAAAACCCACGCTCCACAGTAGGCACAATTACCGAAATTTATGATTTTTTGCGTCTATTCTATGCAAGGGCATCAAAAGCCTATTCTCCTGCAACCGGGCTCGAAATGATTCGATATACCGACGAGCAGATAATAAGCCTTATTATGGCCGATTATATGGGTAAAAAGGCCATATTACTGGCTCCTTTGGTAAAAGGGAGAAAGGGGCACTATAAAGAGCTGTTCGAACAGTTTCGCAAAAGAGGGTTTCAACAGATGAGAGTTGACGGAGATATTATCGATTTGAATACAATTACTCCTCTGGATCGCTACAAATCTCACTTCATTGAATTGGTAACCGATAAATTGCTGCCTAATCCCGGCAGCGAAAAACGCATAAGAGAATCTGTCCTCACTGCGCTTTATCACGGAAAAGGTTCACTTGCGATTGAAGATCTTGAAACAAAGACACTTCGCCACTTTAGTAAACATCTTATGTGTCCGGCTACCGGTTTGTCATATCCTGAACCTGCACCACACTCATTTTCATTTAATTCTCCTCAAGGCGCCTGTCCCCACTGTAAGGGGTTGGGAATGATTTCCAAGGCAGATTTATCAAAAATTATCCCCGACAACAAAAAGAGTATTGCCTCCGGCGGAATTCAGTCATTGGGTTCAATGCGCGACAACATTACTTTCCGAATACTTGAAAGCATTGCAAAGAAATATGAATTTTCTCTTCACGATCCAATTAAGGATATTCCGGAAGAGGCCCTCGATCTAATAATTTTTGGGTCAGACGAGCTTTTCCGTATTGGCGGCGGCGGCTCAGCTTCTCATATGATCAATTTTTCGGGTGTTATAGCGAGAATTGAACAGACTGAGAGAGACAGTGACGATATGTTTCTTAAAAAAGAGCGTTTCATAGAAGAGATAATCTGCCCTGTTTGTAATGGAAACAGACTTAAGGAAGAGGCACTTAACTTTAGGATTGACGGAAAAAATATTGTTGAAGTAGCAGCAATGGATATTGATGTGTTAGCAGAGTGGGTAGCTTCTTTAGATGCCAAACTAAATGAAAAACAGAAACTTATAGCAAAGGATATAATTAAGGAGTTAAAAGACAGGATAGGTTTTTTACTAAACGTAGGCCTTGGTTATTTATCATTGGACAGGGCAACCAAATCACTTAGCGGTGGTGAGAGTCAGCGTATAAGGCTCGCAACGCAAATAGGGTCCAAATTGGTAAATGTTCTCTATATCCTCGATGAACCAAGCATTGGACTTCATCAACGCGATAACCTCAAACTAATTACTTCTCTAAAAAATCTGCGCGATGAGGGTAACTCTGTTATTGTTGTGGAGCACGACGAGGAGATGATACGAAGTGGGGATTGGCTTATTGACCTTGGCCCCGGAGCTGGCGAAAAGGGTGGAAGACTGCTCTATTCAGGTGAACCTTCGGCAATAGAGCAGATGTCTGAAGAGAAAATATCAAGGCTTAAAAGCCTTAGTCTTGAATATCTTAAGGGGATGAAGGTTATTAAACAACCAGAAAAAAGGAGAAAGGGAAACGGCACATTTCTTGAACTTAAAGGTGCTAACGGAAATAATCTGAAAAATGTTGACATAAAGATTCCGCTTGGTTGTTTTGTTGGGATAAGCGGAGTTAGTGGAAGCGGAAAATCGTCTCTCATAAATGAAACTCTTATGCCCATTTTGAGCAATTATTTTTATCGCTCACATTATAAGGCTCTTCCATACAGAGAAATTCTAGGTGTTAAAAATATTGATAAATTGATTGAAATAGATCAAACTCCTATCGGGCGTACTCCAAGAAGCAATCCTGCTACCTACACAGCTCTTTTCGGAGATATTCGGAAATTATTTGAAGAGACTCCCGATGCTAAGATTCGTGGGTTTAAGGCTGGTAGATTTTCATTTAATGTAAAGGGTGGCAGATGCGAAGAGTGCCGAGGAGCCGGTCTCCAGGTCCTTGAGATGAATTTTTTACCTAGTGTTCATGTGAAATGCAAGGTGTGCAACGGAAAACGCTACAATCCCGATACCTTAGCCGTAAAATATAAAGGCAAGTCCATCAATGATGTTCTGGAAATGACAATTTCACAAGCACACTCTTTTTTTGAGCATATTCCTAATATTGCAATAAAACTTAAGGCATTGGAGGATGTAGGGCTTGGTTATGTGAGATTGGGGCAGCAATCGACAACTCTTAGCGGAGGCGAAAGCCAGAGAGTAAAACTTGCTACGGAACTCTCGAAAAGAGATACCGGCAACTCATTTTATATTCTTGACGAACCTACAACCGGGCTCCATTTTGAGGACATAAGAGTATTACTTTTAGTACTTCAAAAGCTCGTCGATCAGGGAAACACAGTAGTTATCATAGAGCATAACCTCGATGTACTACGTGCAGTTGACTATATATTCGACCTTGGTCCCGAGGGTGGATCAAAGGGTGGAATGATTGTTGCGGAGGGTACTCCGGAACAGCTTAAGCTTAGTGATACTTCAGTTACAGGACGTTATTTGTAAATAATTATTATAAAATGATAAAGGTATTTTGTGAAAATAATGGTAAAAGTTACCAGTGTGAACCAGGCACAAAGTTGAGTCAGTTTGCAAGGCAATCGGGTCTTGAACTCCAATGGCCCATTCTTGCTGCAATCGTAGACAATCAGTTAAAAGAACTGGGGTTCGAAATATTTGTCACGCACAATATTCGTTTCATTGACTACTCTTATCCGGACGGGTACAGAACGTATCTGCGCTCACTCTATTTTGTACTTCAAAAAGCAATCTATGATATTTATCCGGACTATACTCTTATATTGGATTACTCTATGCAAAACGGAATGTACGGAGAACTACGAGATATAGAGAGAGGGGAGGAGGGAGTTGTAAAGGCAATAATATTAGGGGAGGACGAAATTGAAAATATAAGAAAAAGAATGCAGCAACTTATTGATGCCGATCTGCCTTTTACTCGTTCAAAACTCAGAACATTTGAAGCTGCTAAATTATTTGAGAGGCATAATTGTCCGGAAAAGGCTTTTCTGCACACCGAAAGGGGTAAATTTTTCACTACTGTATATTTTCTTGATGGTTATCCCGATCATTTTTACGGTCCCTTGCTTGAATCTACCGGAATGTTGACATGTTTCAGTTTTGAATCGTTCAGCAGAGGTTTTCTAATTCAAGCTCCCTATTTTACAAAACCATATGACATTATTAAAACTCCTTACCAATACAAGCTTTTCGATGTTTTTAAGGAATATTCCGACTGGTGCACTGTCCTTGGTGCCAAAAATATTGGAACTGTAAATGCAAAGATTAAAAAAGGGAATGTCAAAGAGCTTATACAAATTGCAGAGGCACTTCATGAGCGTAAATATGCCGATATTGCAGATGAAATTTTTAATCGCAGAGATAGTATAAAACTTGTTCTTATTGCCGGCCCGTCGAGTAGCGGAAAGACTACAACATCTAAACGAGTGGCTTTGCAATTGAAAGTACTGGGTCTTAATCCGGTTGTAATTGAGCTTGATAACTATTTTCACAACAGGGAGGATACTCCGAGAGACAGTGAAGGAAACTATGACTTTGAGGTTTTGGAAGCTCTTGATGTTGATTTCTTGAATAAACAACTAAATGAACTATTCGAAGGCAGACAAGTTGAACTTCCAAAGTTTGATTTTGCCGAAGGAAAAAGAATATTCCGTGGCGATTATCTCTCACTTGAGGAAAATGACATACTTATAATGGAGGGTATTCACGGACTTAATCCGGCACTGACAGCTCAGATAGATAATGAAAAGAAGTATAAAATTTATGCTAGTGCTCTTACTTCTTTGTCGATCGATGAAAACAACTCTATTTCCACTTCCGATAATCGTCTGCTAAGAAGAATTGTGCGAGACGG
>MTLD01000869.1_pt1 | contig 16307 bp, 8 predicted proteins | sample 1982471 | NCBI WGS metagenome assembly MTLD01 (sample SAMN05712604, study PRJNA340218) | biofilm metagenome | isolation source: sample SPM anode biofilm adapted to -50 mV | place: USA | collected 2012-02-03
CAGTTGGTGGGGCGTCTTGTTTGGCTCCGGAGTGAATCCTCCGGACCGACTTTTGGAGTGAGACGCCGAGAGATTCCCTGGTAACAGGCCAAAAACAGGGAAATTGGGGTGGGGACCAACACTTGCGATTGGACCCATGGAAGACAAAGCCCGACGGGCCTCCAATTTGGAGCAGCCCTCGCCTCGGATTCCCTGAACGCGGATCAGGGAAAGAGTGAGGGTGGAACAGGGAACCAACCCCTCTGGATCAGGAACGGCAAGGGCCGTGTCGGCCTTCCCATGCAGCGAACCGCCACCTCACTCATGGGTCCCAGGGCATGCTGCTGCCATGCTCTGGCTCGTTCGCCTGCTCATCCTCAAGCTGTGGCCCCTCTCTAGGGAAGCCACGGATCGAACCCGTACCATGGAGCTGGAGAACCTGGCCCTCAGGCAGCAGTTGGCGGTAATTCAGGGGACCTCGAAACGACCGAAGGTCACCCAATGGGATCGGGTGTTCTGGATCGGACTGAGCCGATTCTGGCCGGACTGGAAGTCAGTCTGTCTCCTGGTGAAACCGGCAACGGTGGTGGGTTGGCATCGCTCCGGGTTCCGGCTGTTCTGGCGCCTCAAATCTCACCGACGAGGAGGGAGGCCGCCTATCGCGCCTGGGCTGCGACAGGTGGTCCGCCGGATGGCCGAGGAGAATCCCCTCTCGGGGGCACCGCGCATCCACGGGGAACTGCGGAAGCTGGGGTTCGACGTATCCGAACGCAGCGTGGCGCGTTGGATGCCCCGCAGGCCACACGGCCCTCAGCGCGCCCAGAGCTGGAAGGCCTTCCTCGAGAACCACCGGGAGATAGTCTCCGCGATGGATTTCATGGTGGTGCCGACTTGGAACTTCAGGCTCATCTACGTCCTGGTGATCCTGGATCACGGACGAAGGGTGATCCGGCACGTGGGCGTCACTGTTCACCCAACGGCGGAATGGGTGCAACAACACCTCCGCCATGCCTTCCCCTGCGACGATCTCCCGAGCTACCTCCTGTTCGACCGGGACGCCATCTTCGGGGCCACGCGCGCCTTCGTGGAAGCCTTGGGGATCGCCCCGAAGCAGATCGGATTTCGCTCGCCCTGGCAGAACGGAGCTTGCGAGCGGGTGATCGGCACCCTCCGGCGGGACCTCCTGGATCACGTCATTGTCCGGGACGAGGCCCACCTCGCGCGGCTCCTGAAGGAATACCTGCGCTACTACCATGAGGACCGCACCCATTTCGGGCTGGGCAAGGACTCGCCGAGAGGTCGCCCTATCGAGGCCAGCCCGGGCCATTCCGCCAAGATCGAGGCCCTTCCGCGTTGCGGTGGGCTTCATCATCGCTACCGCTGGACCAGCGCCGCCTGAGGGATCCATTCCCTCACTCACCTCATCGTCCGGGACAAGGCCCACCTCGCGCGGCTCCTGACCTCCGGCAGATGGCGACTACTTGGGTTCGCTTGCTACTGGCTTAGCAGTCTTGAGATCTACCTCCACACCGGACGCATCCCGACGAGGCTTCGAGGACATCCAGGCCGTGTTCTTTGCCCACACATAGACCAGGATCTCGTTCGGGTTCTCTCCAGCGAACACCTGATCCGCACTCACCAGTTTCCAGCTTCGCGGCCACAGGGGATGGATCGGAACGACCACCTCAAACCGTTGCCCCGGATACCCCTTCTCGAAAAAGAAAATTCGGTCGCCCTGTGCAGGGTCGAAGTAGAACACCTTGTTTCCCACCATCCCCATGAAATTTTGGGTTTCGCTCAATCCATAATCCGCCCGCGCTTGCTTGAGAGCATCTGGGATCAATCGAAGGTGGCCGTCTTCAAATCGCAGGATGGCACCTCTGTTGAAATAGGTACCATCCGGATGTGTTCCCAGGATCCAGTTTGCTGAAAATACGGATCGATCATCATATTTGCTCAGATGGAACCTTCCTTCATCCATCTTCAATTGGAACGCGGGACCATGCTGCCAGTCCCATTCTCTTGGGCGCTCCGAATAGAGAACAGTGCGGGGAGGCGCAGGTTCCAAAGTGATGAGCCAACGCTCCTTAGGTAGTTTCCATGAACATACCTGCACTTCCGCACTCTTATCCTTCGGGTCTACATTCACACCGAAAACCCAAAGATCATTACGTCCTGAACCGAACAGTCTTCCGACATCTGCTTGGGGCGCTTGAGCCATCAGAGCTCCTGCCAAAAAGAATGCTATTGACTTCATGACTATTGTCCCCCAAAAATTGCCGAGACCATCGCCGGATCAGATCGCGTCACCCCTGAACCTGGAATATTGGCTAAGGTTTCCAGTCGTCTTCCCAGCGAGGCAGGCCACCGGAAGGGGCTTCTATCCATTGTGCTGCTTCCTCCTGCAAATAAAGCCTTGGATGTCGATACCGTGCACTGGGTCCCGAAAATCCCCATCGGTGTCCAATTGCCTTTCGAGCGCTCTGCAAGGGCTTCACGAGCAAAGGCGCCTCGATCCTTAATGTCCACCATGAAACTGTGGTCAGGCTTGCGCCCCTCCTCTGACTTCGTACTCGCGATGCTGAGCGGGATGTTTGGAGCAACAGCAGCATGTTTTTCAGGGAACTGGCTCAACAAGGTGACTGGAATACCTGTCGCATGATCCATGTACACCACTTCTGCATGCCCAACACCATCACCGAGAAGGCCGAATAAAGGACCCTTGCTGTCCCAGATGTTGGTCATAACGGTGGCGGCTACAGCCGTCGTTTCCCCTGCCCATTCCTTCAAGACCGGCAAGCCAGTCGTATCAGACTGTCTCTTCTGAACTGTTTGCGCCGATGGCGCATCCGCCTGCTTCTGGTCCTGTCCACCAGACTGCGCACCGGGAACCACCATATATGAGTCCCCAGACGAGGAGGCACTAGAGTTCTGTGCAATGTCTCGCCATGCCAGAGCCGCCGATCCACCGGAAATGGTGTATCCCCCACGGAAACCAGGGTCAGTACCATCAAAGCTGAATCCCTGCATAGCGAGGATATGGCCTTGGGCCGCGGCCATATCCTCACCATAGTAAGTCCGACCATCTGGATCAGTGTTGGTAACCGGATTATTGGTTACGTAGTTGTAGAGGTTCCAACTCTCGGGATCGTCCTTGGTCTGATCGTAGGCCGGATCCACTTGAGCGAACTTCCCATATGCGGCGAGGTACTCCCGGGCTTGCATGTAGATCGCATTGGAATCCGTGTCCTCCTCGTGGTTAGTAAATCGCCTAATGCTCTGCGAGGCACTGGGACTGGTGTCCACCAGCCGCTCTCCGAAGGGGAGGTTCTTGGTGTAGTTGATCTGGTTCCCGCTGGCATCCGTGATCCAGTTCGGGCTCCCAACCTGGTCACTCTGGACGTAGATCAGGGCAGGCCCGCTGGCGTGCTCCTCGCAAAGTAGCTGTCCGAATCCATAGACCAGAGTCTTGCTCCAATGCAGGACCGGGGCGCCATCCACGGTGATGGTGATGTTCCGCGTCACGCTTCCAGCGGCATTCGTTGCCGTCAAGGTATAGACCGTCGTGGCGGTCGGAAACACGGTCACATTGTTGCCTGAGACCGCGCCCGGAGACGGACTCAAGCTGAGAGTGGCGGCCCCTGTCACGTTCCAAACCAGCGTGGTGCCGCTTCCTGAGGTGATTTGGGTGTAAGTGGCCGACAAGCTATTGATCACCGGTGCGGCCAAAGCCACGGTCACCTGGGCAGTCGTGGTTCCCGCGCTGCTCGTGGCAGTGAGCGTATAGGTCGTCGTGGTGGTGGGTGTAACCACCGTGCTTCCAGTTGCCGATACCGCGCCCACACTCGAGATGCTCACGCTTGTGGCGTAGGAGGTGGACCAGGCGAGCGTGCTCCCTTGGCCCAGGGTGATTCCCGGCGGCGAGGCCGTGAAGGTCGAGATCGTGGGCGGCAACACCGTGATCGTCACGCTTCGTGTGGCGGTTCCCCACGCATTGCTGGCGGTCAGGGTGTAGGTGGTGGTCACGGTGGGCGTAACCACTAAACTCCCCCCGGAAACACTGCCGATTCCCTGGTTGATGCTCAGACTGGTGGCACCACTGACGCTCCAACTCAAGGTGCTGCTGCTCCCAAGATTGATCGGCGTAGCACTCGCCCCGAAGGAGGTGATAGTCGGTGGCGGAGGGTTGTTCACCGTCACCGTCACCGACGCCGTCACGGAGCCGGAGGCATTGGTGGCGGTCAGCGTATAGGTGGTTGAGGCTGAAGGCGTGACCACCACACTGTTACCGCTGACGGCCCCGATGCCCGAGATGCTCAGGCTCGCGGCCCCGGCCACATTCCAGGACAAGGTCGTAGTTCCTCCAAGCGTCAAACTTGACGGACTGGCCGAAAAGGCACTGATCACCGGGGGAACCAACGTAATCGTGGTCGAGGCCGTCACACTCCCTGCGGCATTGGTGGCCGTAAGAGTGTAGGTAGTGGTCACCGACGGCGTAACCGCCACGCTGGTCCCGCTGACAGCACCGACTCCACTAATGGAAAGACTGGTTGCACCACTGACCGACCAAGACAGAGTGCTGCTCTGGCCAAGCGTGATGCTGGTTGGCGAGGCCGAAAATGACGCAATGGAAGGCTTCGCAATGACCGTGATGGTTACACCAACGGTAGAGGTCTTGTAGCCTGAAGCTGAGGCCTTGAAAGTCACGGCGTAGGAACCTGCGGTAGCGAAGGCATGGCTAGCGGAGAGCGTTGATGCCGTCGCTCCATCTCCAAAAGTCCAAACGAAAGACGTGCCGAAATCCGTGGTGCCGACAAAGCTCACCGGAACGCCGGTTCCCACGGTGATAGGACCGGACGGCTGGGTGATATAGGCGCCCGCCGGCTCGGTGATAACGATGGACGGGGAGACTGTTCCGGCCTTGGAAGAGGTCTTCTTCGTGGACTTCGTGGTAGTGGCGACAGCCATCGTCTGGATCACACCAACGGGCGCGGCCTGTTCCCAAACGACCAAGGGCTCCCGGTTGAACCCATAGATTGTGTAGTTGATGGATCCATCCGACTTCTTCCTCCTGAACCGGAGACCCTGGGCATCCAGCAGGTAGCTTGTCCCGTTTTCCTTCACCACACGGCCAGAGGGATCGTAGTTCCAGGTGGTTTGCGTCGAGGCCTGCCCAGGAGTCGTCCAGACTTGCGTCATGCGACCCAGGTCATCGTAGACGACTCCTGTGGAGAGGCTTCCCCCGGCGCCACTGACAGAGGTCGGGAGGTCGTTTCCATTCCCATAGCTGGCCGTCCAGGTGAGGGCCTCAGAATCCGAAGCTAAAGTTCCAGCAGGTGCACTGGTGGTACTCGTGACGCGATTGCCGTACCGGTCGTAGGCGAAGGACTGGTCCACCGACGTGCCGGTTTTGGGGTTCGTGACGTGCGCCGAGGTTAACCGTTTCAGGGCGTCGTAGCCAAAGTTGTCCTGGCCCCGACTTAACATCAGACCGCCAGGAGTCCAGGAGACCGCATCATCCTCCAAGACCCCACTCGGAGCCACATGGGTCACTCGCGTGAGCTCACCCCTGTCAATCTTGCTCGTCGTCCAAGCGTTGTTTCCGAGGGTGAGCGTCTGACTCACGGCACTCGCAGAAACCTGATCGTAAAGCATGGAGCCGCGAGGAACCGACTCATTATTCATGGTCACGGATGCCATTCGGCCTAGGGGATCAGAGTAGGAGTACGTCGCCATGTCGCTGCGTCCGCTTCCCACGGGGTAGGTCAACGTTAATACTCGACCCGAGGCATCCAGAGTTCTCAAGACGGTAAAGGTCTGGATACCGTCGGTGACCGTCTTCTTGTTGATCCGACCGATATCGTCGTAATGGTAGGTCTCGGTGAGTGCCCCGTTGGGTTGCGTTTCCTGAGTCTGGGTCAGCAGGTGGGTATTGAGAGCCTGGTAATCGTAGGTCAGGTTGCGAGTGATCGTGCCCTCAGGGCCAGCGGCCGTCACGGTCGAAGGCTGGAGCCACGCATCCAGGACGGTCGTGAAGGTATTTCGCGCGGCCGAGCCGGAGCGTCCATGTTGGACCATCGTCAGCGGCACCCCATTGGAGGTGAACCGTGAATAGGAGGTGGTTCCTTCTTCAGGTTCGGTCCGACTCGTCAGCCAGCCCATCGCATTGTAGGTATAACTGCGCTGCTGCCCCCCCTGGAGGGTCTGGAGCAGGTGGCCATCCTTGTCGTAAAAGTACCGGCTTAGCTGGCCAGCTTGATCCAGGACAGCCACTTTCTGGCCCAGCAAGTCAGTTCCTTCCGCTCGTGCGGCTCCCTGATCGTCCTGAAGGACGGTCCAGACCGCCGTAATTCCACTTGCCGCCCCAGGTCCAGCACCCCAGCCGGGTTGCTGAACTACATGCATCAACGTTCGACTCTGAGAATCTATGTGGTCGGTCAGTCGGCCTCGATCATCGTAGTACCAATGCTCCATGCCCCAATTCGTCTGGGTTTTGGTCAGCACGGGACTCTGCTGGGTTTTCTGCCCGAACCCGTCATAGACGAAAGTCTGCTGATTAGCTTGCAATTGGTCGTTTCCGTAAACTGTCACTTTTACGACACGCCCGAAACCGTCGTAGTCGGTATGAGTCCTAATACTCTGCCCGTCTGCCGAGACCGTCTCATCTTTCCACTGGCCATTGGTATCGTAGGTGGTCGTTGTGCTGGTGGTTCCCACAGCGCCCTTGGCCTGACGCGTGACCGTACTCACCCGCCCCCAGGCATCGTAGTCAGTCGTGGTCACCACGCCGAGCACGTCCGTGTGACTCTTCACCCACCCCAGGTTCGGATCGTACGTGAAGGATTCCGTTCGTCGATCCACCTTGTCAGTCACTGAAGATGGACCCGCCTGCAGGTGAGAATCCGGCAACCAGGTGTAGGTTTTACCTTCCACCACATCGGTCCGGTCAGGGTTCGGATAGTAGGGTCCCCCCGGTCCAGTCAAGGAGTCCTTGGTCGTTTCCGCGAGCAAGGGGGTGTTGCCCAAATAGGTACGATGCTCGACAGCACTGTAGGAACCGCCGTCCCCGGTTCGATCCCCCTGCTGCTTGATGATTCGACCAAGCGAGTCGTAGTCGAAGGTGGTCGTCCCAAAGTCAGCAGAAGATATTCCAGATGTGGGTGGTGCAGCCCCACTCGGATTTGGGACCGCATATCGCAGGCTCGAAAGACTCGAGCCACTCAAGGCCTTCTGATCAGTCCTCACTACCAGACGCATCAGAGAATTCAGGGGATCGGTCTGCTTGAAATCGGGTTCACGTGTGATTTTTCCCTGTCTGTGAAGGGGGTGGTTCTCGGAAGACGGCAGACCAGAGCCAATCACCGGCATGGCGGTCCCACTCACCGTAGGAAACCCTAACGGCACATCCGTATACTCATCAGTTGTGGTGGGACCATAGTCGTCCCTGGCTCCCGATGCGGTTGGGTTTCCAACAACGGTAATTCGTGTGGGGAGATTCTGGGAGTAGATCGATGTCCGAAGGGCCACTGCCGTCACCGGAAGGCCGCTGGTCAGGGCTCCCGAGGGGTTGGCCCAGCATCTGAAATCGAATCCATCGTACGCAGTCACTGCATATGGAGAGGATCCCAATGAAGAAGGGCTGGTGGGAACCCCCGTACCAGTAAGAGCCTCCCCGAACAGCACTGCCCCTGTGGCCAATAGGTATCCCTGGGGCCCAGCGACATCCATGCCCTCAATGTAACTTGGATGAGTCAGCCGGATGGCTCGAAAGGGACTGCTGGCATCGGGGCTGGCTGTCGGGTAATGGAGGATTGCCGTCACACTGTCATGAACAGTGCATGTCCATGTGGTCTGATTCTGACCCGACGGAGTTCCCACCCATGTTGGCTGAGTCCGAAGGATCGTGAAGGTTTCATCTGCGACGCCAGGGTATCTAGTGTCCTGGCGGGTGACCTGAGTGATACCGCTTGATCCGACCAGCGGGTTGTCAGTGCTACCGCCTGAATCGGGGATGCCGCTTAAATATTGGAATCCACGCCAAGTTCCATCGCACGGGCTGAAGCTGTACTGAGAAAGGCGTACCACTTGGCCGTAATGGAAGGTTTCCTTCAATCCGCTGGGATAGTCGATCTCCGTCGGATTACCCAAAGTTTGAGCACCGAAAGCCTGACCGGCGTTCTGAGTCCAGGTGATTGCAATCGATTGCGAACTTTGATCTGCTGCCGTTTGAGTGATTTGGGTTGGGAAGAATCCATCGTCCCAGACACCTTCCGCCACGGGCCCCGCGAGTGGGTTGTATCCAGGACAGATGGAGGCCGGCTGAGGCCAGAAACGCTGATAGCTGCGTAGGTACCCCGGCATACTCGCGCTGGGCAACCCAAGCGTATTGGTCACATTAATGCTGGCAGTCACCCCATAGAAGCTGGGGTAGTCATAGGGAAGTGATGTCTGTTGATTGGTGCCCGTTTTCCGAAGGGTCCACGGGGTCCCTGTCTGCGAAACTGCTAAGGTCAGTGTGTTTCCTGGAGCCAACAGGTCCTTGATTTCGATCTTGCTGATGACGCAGAAATCCGGGGCGACAGGCAGGGCTGTCTCATCCACTGTGACGTGATCCCCCCACAGATTTGTGAAATGGGTAACGGTATGCCCGGTCGGAGAAGCCCCGTTCCCGAATTGTGCCCAGATCGCATTAGCCCCATCTAACACAACGTATCCCGGGGCCAAGGACATCATTTGGATCACGGAATTGCCGTTCTTATCGAGATGCTCAACTGTAGATAGATAAGAGAAAGCTACGAGAAATTTGGTCCCATCGCTCGAGGGGATCGCCGATGTGATCTGAAGCGATCCCGGATCGTCCAATATGAGCCCAGGTGGTGGCAAAGATGGCGGAGAAGGGAGGACATGGCGATCCGTCATAGCCTTTCCGAAATCACCCAGGGAAGGCATCTTGGTGGTGGAATAGTTCCGGTAGAACACTAAAGGGCGCCCATCGACCATGACTGTCGACTGGATGGGACTGTCCCCAAAATTCCCAGGAGACGGCCAGACGACGGGACGGAAGCTTCCACCGACAAATGCAACCATGCTTGTGGCGGTTGCTCCCGATTGGAGGCTGTCCTGATTGTCAAAAGACCAAGTGAACCCTACGGGAATTCGGCCAGGTAGACGGGGACCTAAAGGCACTCGAAGCGTCAAATCTCCGCTGATCGCATCCACGGACCCAATGGCGGTCTTGATCGAGCGGCTGGCCATTGGGGTTTCATGGGCAGGATCCCCTTCAGATCCGGCCATGGCAAAGCCCACAGCAAGGAAAAAAGTCGTGGCCAATCGAAGGCTGGAGCGCATCGGATCCCTACGAGGCTAGTTGCTGTTTGTTGCACAGAGAGCAAATCCAGGTGCATGGCACCCAAAACTGCCTTGAGTTGTGGGTTGAAGGAGCCCTATAGGTCTTCGCTTGGATTGGCGCAGAACCAACCTAAGACGAAATTGAAAGGGGCATGTCTAGCTGGGATCATAAGACTCACTCTAAGGAACCGTCCAGGCACATCCCCCGAACGGTTGTTTTCTACCCCCGAACGGGAATTTGCCCTGGACCACTCCCCACAAGAAATTCCACAAGAATGAAACCTGGTAGGCCGCCTGCTGGGAATTGATCCTAATGGCCCAAGAGGCAAAAGGTCGCACGGAAGGATAAATCCCAACCTATGGAGCATTAAATGACCCGGCCATGCTCCATCCAGCGTATTTGCGAAGATCGTGCTGCTGGCCTGGCTGATCGTGGGCTTGGTGGGGATTTGGCTGCCATTCAGACATCCAAACGAAAACGGCCTCCCCGTACGAAACGGCATGGCGCGTGGGCCTCACCACTCGCGGATAATTTTGCTGGTTCGACGTCAAGATATAGTCCTCCGACTAAATCTGATGTCCTTATGAAACCCTCAGCCCTCGGCTTAATGGGAACGTCATGACAGCCATACCAACTACTGTGGGGACTACTATGAGGCAACCTTCAAATTGAAGAAACCTAGTGGTTTCGATTTATGCACGGAAGAAGAACGCGGAACCGCGTGCCTCTCCCAAGTTCAGAATCGCAGAGGACGATTCCATCGTGGCTCTTCACAATGGCCTGGACCATCGCTAGGCCGAGGCCCGTCCCCTGCCCTGTCGGCTTGGTCGTGAAGAACGGATCGAAGATCTTCTGACGAATGCCTTCCGGGATGCCGTCGCCTGTGTCCTCTACCTCAAAGAAGCCGTAGAATCCTGGCGCCCGCTCGTAGACCTCTGCCTCAACAGCCTCCAAGAGCTGCTCTCCGGAACGGAGGGTGACGGTGCCTTCCTTTTCGATGGCATCCCGGGCGTTGATTCCCAGGTTCATGAGCACCTGGATGGTCTGTCCAGGGTCCACAAACACTTCGCAAGGGGACTCCTGGATATCCACCTCCAAACGGATGCCAGAAGGGAGCGCATGTTTCAGTAGGCCGGCGGCCTCGTGCACCAGCTCGTTAAGACCATGGGGAACCCGGCGGGTTTCCTGACTCTTCCGGGCAAAGCCCAGCAGCTGGCGGACCAGCTCCTGCGACCGTTCCACCGCCCGCTGGATGTTGGCTACGAATCGTTGGTGGGTCTCGGGGAGGGGCCCTCTCGCGAGGACTTCGGCGTTCGCCTGGATCACCATGATGTGGTTGTTGAAGTCGTGGCAGAGCCCACTGACCATCACTCCGGCAGCCTCAGCCTTCTGGCTTAGGATGAGCTGCTCCTGGGCCGCATGCAGTTCCGTCACGTCCTGGAGGATCCCCCGAAACACATCCGGGCTTCTGGCCATGGTCCACCGGGTCCAGATCCATGGGCCCGCCCCGTGACGCATCCGACAGTCGAAGCCGACAGCCTGACCAGTCTCACTCCTGGACTGAGCCGACACGAATCGATGCACGTCCTCGTTATGGATGAGCGATTCCACCATCTCGGGGTCCTCCCTCAGCTGCGGAGGGTGATAACCCAACACGGTGGCGGCCGACTCGCCGAACACCCAAACCTTGGATCGAATCTCCTGTTTCCATGGCACCACCTTGGCCAGGCTGGCCGCCTCCAGGAGGGACCGGCGTTCTTCCTCAACCCTGATGCGCTCCGAATGTTCTCGCACTTCTGCCAGAGCCCGCTCTACGACCATGGGAAGACGCTGCAGGTTTCCCTTCAGCACATAGTCTGTGGCCCCGCGCCGGAGAACCTCGACTGCCCGCTCCTCCCCGATGGTCCCCGAAATCAGGATGAAGGGAAGGAGCGGGCGGGTCGCCCGGCAAAGCTCCAGGGCTGCGAACCCATCAAAAGTCGGGAGCCTATAATCGGAGAGAACCAGATCGAGGTCCGGATCCTTGAGCATCGCCGCGTATTCATGCTGATCCTTGGCCCAGAGAAGGTCGCAAGGGCCTGCGTGTTGATGGAGCGTGGCCATGGCCAGTTTTACGTCCAGTTCGGAATCTTCGAGGTAGAGGATCCTCAGCGTCACGGCTCGTCCTCTTTCGGCAAGGTGATGTAGAAGGTCGCGCCCAGCCCCGGGCGCCCCTCTGCCAGTACTCGCCCACCATGGCGATGGACGATCCTATGAACGTTTGCAAGCCCGATACCCGTGCCCTCGAACTCATCCTCGTGGTGCAAGCGCTGGAATGCGCCGAACAACCGATGGGCATACGCCGGGTCGAATCCGGCCCCGTTGTCCTTGACGAAGATCGTCCACTCAGACCTGCCGGTTTCCTGGGTTCCCACTTCGATCACCGCCTCTGGCTGGCGGCCGGTGAACTTCACCGCATTCCCCAGAAGATTCTGAAAGGCCGCCCTCAATAGCGTTTCGTCGCCACGGATAACCGGTAGCGGGGCGAGCCTCCACCGGATCGATCGCCCAGCCGTCTCAGGACCGAGCCCCTCGACGATTTTCCCCACGACGAGATTCAGGTCGAGCCAGGATCGGTGCATCTCCTGGCGAGCCACCCTCGATAATCCCAGCAGGCCATCAATGAGCTGCCCCATTCGGGCAGATGCGATCCTGATGTTGTCGAAGTAGCCCCGCGCGAGGTCGGTCACCTCCGGGTCACACTCCTGTTCAAGGAGTCCGAGGAACCCTTGGATGTGACGGAGGGGTGCCCGGAGGTCGTGAGACACGGAGTAGGAGAACGCTTCCAGTTCCCGATTTGCCGACTCCAGCTCCTGGGTGCGCAGCTGGACGCGCCGCTCCAGTTCTGTGTAGACCTGGACATTCTCCATGGCTACAGCGGTCGTGTCCGCCAAGGCCTGGAGCAGTTCGACCTCCTCCGTAGATGCCTCATGATGGTCGGCCCAGTAATTACCGATGGCACCCAGCGGAGCCGCCTTCCTGATGGGCACCATGACGAGGCTTTTCACGAAGGTGGGTCGGTAGGCGTCAGCCGGAATCCGCGGGTCGAGGTAGATGTCCGGGATCACCGCAGACTCGCCATTCAGCATGGCCCAGCCGCTGATGCAGTTCGCCATCGGGAAGCGCATCCCCTTCCAGAGAGGGGAGATGGCATCCTCATCCACGTAATGGCACTTGTCCCCATCTCGCAGGATGAACGTCGCTCCGTCAGCTCCAGTGAGTTCCCTGGCGGCGCATCGTACGATTTCGCGGATACGTTCTACGCTCCGGGACTGCGACAGATCGCGGACGGCTTTGACCAGGCAGGCGAGACGACCGTTGCTGGCCTGGAGGTTCTCGACGGTCGGGCGATCACCCGAGGCCATGGGAGGAAATTCCCGATCCGAAGTCATGATCCTGTCCCGCAGGCCTGGACCCTCCCGGTCATAGGGGCTTCGAGGGCAAGGCAGAGCCCGGCCGCCCTCGATCCGGAATGCAGGTGGACCAGATGTGGACGTCTAGACATCGATGGCGCCTATGTGCCCACGAATCGGTATGTTTGGGCCAGCCAAATGAATCCATGCCTTGCTAGAGACTGGTAGCAAAACCGCCGAACGGTGGTTCTTCGGGGCCCGAGCGGTCGGGGCAAAAATCGCCCTCCAAAGCCCATATGGATACCAAATAAGGAAGCCCCTGACGCGCTCACACGATTAGCCCGATCTTTGTGCGAAACCCGAGTTGATGGGGGTGGCGTCGTTTGGCCTGGCGGAGAGAGCTGGAGGCGGCCGGAGCTCAGCCCAGCGGTGTGCGAACTCCCCCGGGGGGAAGTCTCTTGAGGTCCTTGCGGACGGTGATGGTCGTCCCGCAGGAACCTCCATCGACAGTAGTCATGTAGCCATACCTAGATCCGTCGCAGGAGTTCCTCAGAGATCCGCATCGGCCTGTGGCTCAGGAGGTATTCAAGAGCTTGCGAAGTCGAGTCCACCTGATCGTCGTGCCGCCCCTTGGGGTAGGCGCTGAGCTCAGATAGGTAATCGGCCTTCCAAGGCGCCTGCGAGGGCAGGAGCACCTTTCCCGCCTCAATGGCGGCCGACTGGGCGTGCATGCGCATCACCTTGTCGCCATGGGGGCGGACTCCCATGACCTGGTGCACCCCTTCCCGCTTGAGGTCCTGTACGAGCTGGGTGCCTGAGGCCTGATCCTCGATCAGGATGCGGTGCGGGTGGAACCGATCCCGCAGGTCCCGTACGGCGCGTTTCAGATCCGGGTAGTCGAGCTTCTTGCGGAAGACGTCCAGAAGGTAGAACTTCCCCCCTTTCTGCCCCCATGTGGTGCACACCGAATAGTCAGCCAGCTCGGTGCTCTTGTTGGCCGTGTCCCAGCTCTGGATGACCTGCTCGAAACCCTCGGGACAGTCCTGGTAGGTCCCCCACCACGCCTCCTTGATCATCCCCCCGCCAAGGGGGACGGGCGCCTGCTGGAATTGCGCTGAAAAGGTGAACTCTCCCAGGGCGACGCGGTACTCCTGGAGCACCTTCAGCGACTCCCGCTCCGGATGCAGGGCCTCTCCGGCCTCGCGGACATGCACCGTGGTCCCCCAAATATTCCGGATGACGTGCTCCTCCCGGTCGACGGCAATGGCAGGGAGAGAGAGCACCTTCCACTTGCCAGTGCTCGCGAGGAAGCCGGCGAGATCATCCTCGTGCACCCGCTGCATGATGACCACGATGCGGCCCGTCTCCTTCTGGTTAAGGCGGCTGAGCAGGGTGTTGGAGTACCACACCTTCACGGCCTCACGCTGCGTTTCCGACAGCGCCTCGTCAGGCTTGATCGGGTCGTCGATGATGATGAGGTCGGCCCCCCGCCCCGTGAGCACCCCTCCGACGGAGGTCGCCATCCGGCCGCCGCCGCGCGTGGTGTTGAAATCGTTCACGGCGGACCGGTCCGAGGCGATCCGGGTGCCGGGGAAGAGGGCGCGGTAGGCCTCGGATTCCATCACACGCCGGGTGTCCAGAGCGTGCTTGTTGGCCAGTTCCTGCCCATAGCTCACGCATAGGATTTCGAGCGATGGATTTCGCCCCAGGGCAAAGGCCGGCAGGGCCACTGAGGCGCTGATGGATTTCAAATTCCTTGGCGGGATGTTGATGATGAGCCGGGTGGTCTCCCCCCGGAGCACCGCCTCCAGCTCGCTTGCGATCAGATCGATGTGCCAGTTGGGAAGGAACGGTGTTTCTGGGTTAAGGGTTCGGAACGCCAGCCGGATGAACTCGGCCAGGTCGTTGCGGTAGATGACCCTCTGCTCCACCGGAGAAAGTCGAAAGGCCTCAGGGTTCATGGGTGGGATCCGACATGAGGAGCTGTTCAAGTTCGCGCGGAGTGGCGCCCCGCATCCGCTTGGCAAGGGACGCGAGAATTTGCTGGTCATGACCTTCCAAAGGGTCCTGGGCCACTCTCTCGGCCGGTTCCTCCGTGTGGAGAGCGATCAGGCCTGCCAGAAACTGGGTCGCACGGAGATCACCACCCGCGGCCTTATTGACGAGTTGCTTCAGCACGACCTCGAGCTTCGAAATCTTCCGAGTACGCCCGTTCTCTCGAATGGTGACGCGCTCCGAAAGCGCCTTCCGGAGCACCGTAGCGAGGCTCACCGTTCCCCTCGGCCTGCCCTTGGGATTCCCGGACACCCCGGGCTTGAACTGAGTTTCCTTCGGGGGCTGCTTGTAACCCACCGGGCGGGGCAGACGAGTGTTCATGCCTCACCTCCCCGGAAGGGCCCGTCACCGCCGGGAACCTCAAAGAGGGCCGGTCGAGGCGGCATTTCGGACGTCACCTCCCGCGCTATGGCACACGAGGTCTGACTGGTCTTGGCCTCCGCCTCCAGTTCGTCGAAGGACCTGCCGCTCCCGCCGTGGATGGCCTGCAGCTTCGTCAGGGCCTGCCATCGGCGCATGGCGGTATCGACGTAGCCGGGGTCCAGCTCCATCCCACGGCAGACCCTCCCCGTGCGCTCCGCGGCCACCAAGGTCGTCCCGCTCCCCAGGAAGGGGTCCAGGACGATCTCGCCCCGACTCGACGCGTCCTTGAGGGCATCCGCCACCAGAGCTACCGGCTTCACGGTGGGATGGAGGGCCAGGAGGTTGCCTTCCTCTGTGGCCCGCCCGCCGAAGGAATTGACCCCCGGGTAGCGCCAGACGTTGGAGCGATACCTACCGAAGCGCCCAAGCTGGACGTGGTTCTGGTGGGGCGCTGTGCCTTTCTTGAAGACCGCCACCAATTCGTGCTGGCTCCGGTAGAACGAACCCATTCCCCCGCAGTCCTTCACCCAAACGCAAAGGTTCTTCAGCTCCGTGTAGGCGAGAGAGCCCGCTGCCAGTAGCTCTGCGAGGTGGCGCCAGTCCATGCAGATGTAGTGGAGAGAGCCGTCACGGGAAAACCTGGCCATCAGGTCCGCCATACCCTTCAGGAACTCCGTGAATTCCGCCGCGGACATCTCTCCGGAAGCCATGGCGAACTCGTGATGGTGGATTCTTCCGAGACCGCCGACATGGCCTTCGATGGGCACGTTGTAGGGAGGGTCGGTGAATACCAGTGCGGCCTGTTGGCCTTCGAGCAGCCGATGGTAGCTCTCTACCGCCAGGGCATTCCCGCAGAGGACGCGATGCGAACCCAGAGTCCACAGGTCTCCAGGGCGAGAGACTCGCACCTCAGTCGATGCCGGGAGTTCATCGTCCTGGTCTCGGGCAAGAGGGTCCTCATCAAGGCCTTCGATCAGTAGATCAATCTGGCCCATGTCGAAGCCGGTGACCTCGAGGGTGAAGTCTAGGTCCGCTAGCGAGAGGTCCCGCAACTGTTCAGCCAGCAGACGGTCATCCCAGGTGCTGTTCTCGGTCAGGCGGTTGTCCGCGAGCATGAAGGCCCTGGCCTGGGCCTCGGTCAGGTGCTCCAGGGTGATGGTGGGCACCTC
>MTLD01002793.1_pt2 | contig 16296 bp, 16 predicted proteins | sample 1982471 | NCBI WGS metagenome assembly MTLD01 (sample SAMN05712604, study PRJNA340218) | biofilm metagenome | isolation source: sample SPM anode biofilm adapted to -50 mV | place: USA | collected 2012-02-03
CGCGTCGCCGCGACGGTTTCCGGCGACGTCTGCAGGGCCGGCATAATCTCCACCAGCCTCATGACGACCGGCGGGTTGAAGAAATGCATGCCGATAACCCGGGACGGGTCTTTGACCGCGGAAGCGATCTCGGATATCGAGCAGGCGGTCGTATTGGTCGCCAGGATAACGTCCGGCCGCACCGTTTCGGCCAGCTTGGCGAACGTTTCCTGTTTCAGCTTCACATTCTCCAGAATGGCCTCGATAACGAAATCGCAGTCACTGCCTGCCTTCATGTCAGTGACGGGGACGATCCGCCCCATGATGTCCTTGACCTGGTCGGCGGTCATCTTGCCCTTTTCGACCCTGCCCATCAAGCCTTTGTTGATCTTGGCCACCGCCCGGTTGACGATATCCGCGTTGACGTCGAGCAGAACGGCCTCGATTCCGTTCTGGGCCAGAAGCTGGGCGATGCCCGCCCCCATCGTTCCGGCGCCTAAGACGAGTCCTTTTTTGATATTCATGACATCTGCCTCCACTTACGAAATTCGCTCAGTTGACCCGTTCGACGATCATGGCTACGCCCTGGCCGCCGCCGATGCACAGGCTGACAAGGCCCACCTGCTTGTTGCGGTTCTTCAGCGCATAGAGAAGCGTGGTCAGGATCTTTACCCCCGTCGCGCCGACCGGATGCCCGAGGGCGATCGCGCCGCCGTTGACGTTCACTATGCCTCTGTCCCACTTCATCTCCCGCTCGACGGCGAGATACTGGGCGGCAAAAGCCTCGTTGAGCTCGATGAGTTCGATATCCTTGAGCGTCATGCCCGCCCGCTTCAGGGCAACCGGTATCGCTTCGACCGGGCCGATGCCCATATACTTGGGATCGACGCCGGCGGTCGCGTAGCCCCGGACAACGGCCATCGGCTTCACGCCGAGCTCGGCCGCCTTGTCCGCCGACATCATTACCATCGCGGACGCAGCGTCGCAAAGCGCGCAGCTGTTGCCGGCGGTAACCGTGCCGTCCTTGAGGAAAACCGGCGCCAGCTTGCCCATCTTTTCCAGGCTGGCATCCTTGCGGGGAATCTCCTCCCGCTCGAACAGCTCGGTCGTCTTGCCGGCCTTGACCTCCACCGGCAGGACTTCCTCCTTGAACCGGCCTTCCTCGACTGCCTTCACCGCTTTGACGTGGCTCTCCAGAGCGAACGCGTCCTGCTCCTCGCGGGAAATACCGTACTTCTCGGCGAGCAGCTCGGCCGTGTTCCCCATGAACATGCCGGCCAGCTGACACATGAAACCGTCTTTGTGAAGAGCGTCGAACACTTTCTTGTCGCCCATGCGCTGGCCCCAGCGGGAGTCTTTGAGCAGATAGGGTACATTCGTGGACGATTCCGTGCCGCCGACCAGCAGAACATCGGCATCGCCGGCCTTGATCGTGCCGGCGCCGATTATCGCCGCCTTGAGGCTCGAGCCGCAGCGGATATTGACCGTATAGGCGGTCGTCTTGAAAGGCAGCCCGCCCCTCACGCTGGCGATGCGGGCGACATTGGGGCCGACGCCGGCCTGCCAGCCGCAGCCGAAAATAAGCTCGTCAACCGCCTCGGGAGCGATAGCGGCCCGTTTCACCGCTTCTTTGACGACCAGGGCGCCCAGATCGGCCGCCTCAATGCCGCCCAGCTTCCCGCCGAAGCTGCCGCCCGCCGTCCTTACGGCGCTTGCGATCACAACATCTCTCATAATCGAGGTACCTCCTTTTGCACCTTTCCGCAGCGTTACTTCTTGATGCCGGCCAGCCGCTTGGCGGCGTTTTTCTTGCTCTCAAGATCGCTGTCCCTCATGATGGAAATCCGGTGGGCTTCAGGGGAGCCGCCGCCGTGAATGTCCGATACGCTGTCGGCACTCTCGAGGGCCAGCTTCTCCACCAGCCGGAGCATTTTTATCCGCTCCTCGACCGGCACGCCAGTCGCCCCTTTGAGGTACTTCTTGATGAGCGGACCGATTTCGGGATTGTCCAGGTCTTTATCGGACGGCAGGTCGCAAACGAACCCCCCGGCGATATCGACCAGCATCCGCGCCACCTCGGCCATCTCGCGGCCCTCGTGGATCTTCGAGGCGTTGGCCAGAACGGCGTCGATATAATAGGTCCCCGAAGGCTGTTTCTTGCCTTCGTAGGAAGCGGCGATGCTGCAGCCGTACAAGGTTTCCGCCCGGTAAATCATATCGATGATCTTCTGCCGGAGGTGGCTGATCTTGCCGGTGCCGTTGTAATCCATCATCGTCAGGGCGGCGCCGCACATGCAGTCGATCTTGCCGGACTTGCAGCCGCCGTGGCTCTGCCGGTGGAAGGCCGAGAAACGAACGACGAGGTCGCCGGCGAACTCGGTCTCGCCGCACAGGAACACCCGGTCCCACGGCACGAAAACATCGTTGAAAATTACCGTGGGGCAATTCTTCGAATACAGCGTGTTGCCGATATCGCAGCCCTGCAGCTCGCGCATGTCGAGGGTGGAACGCCCCACCACGTGAACGATCCCCGGGGTATCGGTAGGCATGGCGAAGGCGACGGCGTAGTCCTTATCCTCTTTCCTCATGGCCCGCGTCGGCAGAACGATGATCTCGTGAGCGTTGAGCGAACCGGTCTGGTGGGCCTTGGCGCCCCGGACGACGATGCCGTCCGCCCGCTTCTCCACCACCCTCAGGTACATATCCTTATCTTCCTGCTCGCTGGGGTTGAGCGAACGGTCTCCCTTGACATCCGTTACGCCGGCGTTGCAGGTAAGATCGTTCTTCTGGACATACTTCAGAAACTCCAGGAACCGGGAATTATAATTCGTTCCATACTTCTGGTCGACATCGTAAGTGACGATCGACAAAGCGCTCAGGCAGTCCAGGCCGGTGCAGCGCTGGAAGCAGGTCCCCACCCGTTTGCCCAGCATACGGTTATTCTTCACCCTGGCCACGAGATCATCGATCGACGCCGGCGGCAAGGTATAGCGGTTGACCGGCTCGCCGATGAGCGGGCTCATTGTCACCATGGAATCGCGGGCCCCTTCGCGGTGGGCGGCTTCGTAAGTGGCCGCGGTCGCTTCGATGCCGGCCCGCAGGCGGGGATTATCCACCACATTGGTCACCCGTTCTCCAAACATGTAGACAACAGGTTTCAGCTTGCGCAGCGACTCGATGTACTCTTCGCGGGTTTTTATGGCCATGTGTTCTCCCCCTATATCGTTAAAGTTTTTTTATTACCTGCCAAACTTCACACGGATGCCGGGCTGGAATCCCGGCCCACCACACATAATGTCTTCATGTCATAATATCACTTCCCTCACAGTTAGCCGTCGCCAAACCGTGCCGGACGCCGGCACCTGCCGGCCGGGCCGTTCCCCGGCCAGGTTACTGGCCGAGGTTAAAAAACGTCACAAGCTTGGACCGTACGCTTTCCAGGTGATCCCGCATGGCATCCCTGGCTTTCGCGGGCTGACGGTTGACGATATGGCCGAGGATTTCCTCGTGCTCCTTGACGATCACCAGCCTGGGTCCGAATGTGCGGGAAAATAGATCGTGGCTGGACTTGAGCACCTCGTAAAAATTGGCGGCGATGATGTCGTTGAACACTTTGACATAAACGGGATTATGCGTCGCCTGCGCCAGGTGCAGATGGAAACGGTAGTCGGTTTCCGAAGCGCCGCCGCCTTTGACGACCTCGTCGTACATATCGGCGAGAATCAGCCGAAAACCTTCCTGTTCCTCCTCCGTACTGCGCATGGCTGCGAGGGAAGCGGCTTCCGCCTCGACCCCCATGCGCAGCTCGAGGATGTTGAGGATATTTTTCCTGCCGGCCAAAAAATTGAGGTCGGCTTTAAACAGTTCGTCGACGTTTTTCAGATAAATCCCCGAACCGTGCCGGACCTCCAGTATCCCATTCGCCTGGAGGGCGCTCAACGCTTCGCGGATAACCATCCGGCTTACGCCGAACAGCTCGCTCAGCTCCTTTTCCGAGTGAAACTTTTCCCCTTGGCCGAGCCTGCTGCGTTTTATTGTCTCGAGTACACCTGCGACCACGTCCTCATAGAGTTTTCGGCGAGTGATTTTATGCACGGCCCCTGCTCCTCCGTTTCGCACTTAAGATTCTGGTATGAACTATATTTCGCCGAAAAGCCCGGTTTCCTGCGGCGATTACCGAAATCTTTGCCGCGGAAATTTTCCTCGTGCGGAACACAGCGCTAGACAAAATTGACCCGTTTCAGTTTTTCCTCGGTATTCTCCAAATGTTTGCGCATCGCATCGCGGGCTTTTTCCGCCCGGCCGCGTGTTATCGCCTCGTAAATCAGCCGGTGCTCGTTCAGCACCTCCAACCGGGGGCCGTCGTTCACCCGAAAATATTCATGGCTGGAAAACAAGCCCTTGTGGAACTCATTGGCCACAATCGCGAATACCTTGCTATAAAAGAGGTTATGGGTGGCGCGCAGCACGATGGAGTGAAAGGTAAAGTCCTGGCCGGCGGTGAATTCGCCAGTTTTCAATTCCGGCTCCATATGGAGGAGAATGTCCTTCAATTTCGCACGATCGGCGTCGTCCGCCCTCTGCGCCGCCAGAAAGGCGCCCTGCACCTCCAGCCCCTTGCGCAGTTCCAGTATATTCAGCAGCCTTTCCTTATCCGAAAGCAGCCTGAGCTTGAGATTAGCCATCGTTTCGTTCGGGTTGCGGATAAATACGCCTATCCCCTGGCGCGCCTCGAGAAAACCGGCTGCCTGCAGAGCGCTCATCGCTTCCCTGATCGCCATAAGGCTCACGCCCAATTCGGCGGCCAGTTCCTTCTCCGGCTGGAGCCGGTCGCCGGCCTGCAGCCTTTTGGCCCTGACTATTTCTTCTATTTGCAATATAACCTTTTCATAAAGTTTCATCCTGATTATCCGGGTCATCAGTTTCCCCTTTAAAAGTTACTCGACCCATCGTTTACCAGCAAAGTTACAATGTCATAATGTCGTATTATATGTTTATACAATTCATTCTTGTCGTAATTCCAAAATCCTGCTCCGGAAAGAAAGTTTTTTTCTTTAACAGCAAGACAGGCAGCTGGCGTTTTCTTTCCAAACGCCATCTGCCTGTCTTGACGGCTTGAGCCCGCGGCGAGCACGAACGTGCCCGCGCCGAGCGAGGCGAGAAGATCGTCGGTTGCCGTGGTGTTAAGCCGCACATCCACGCCAAGCCTGGGCAGCTCGTTTTGATAAAAATCGGTGAACAGGCTGAAGTCGGCTTTACCCGGCGCCATCTTCGCCAGCCTGAACTAGCCCCCGAGGGCCTCGCTCTGCGATCGTCCGGGGTATCCCCGCCCCCGGCGGCAACCGGCACTTTCTCGCACAAATCTGCTTTTCGCAAACAAAAAAAATCCACCATATGTAATATGGTGGAGCGATCAGCCCTAAGGCACAAGCAATACGGCCGCAGGGACCGGCGTCAGCCGTTCAGCTTCCGGGCCGCCGTCTCGACGGCGCGGATGATCTTCTCATAGCCGGTGCAGCGGCAGAGGTTGCCGGACAGCGCTTCTTTGATCTCTTCCGTCGACGGATTGGGGATTCTGTCCAACAAAGCTTTCGTGGCCAGAATCATACCGGGAGTGCAGTAGCCGCACTGTATGGCTCCCTCATCGATAAACGCCTGCTGAATGGGATGAACGTTCTCTTCGTCGCCAAGGCCCTCGATGGTAAGTACGTCTTTGCCGTCGACCATAGCCGTCAGCAGAATGCACGACCTTACGGCCCGGCCGTCGAGCAGGACGGTGCAGGCGCCGCAGTCACCCGTGCCGCAGGATTTTTTCGTTCCGGTCAGACCGAACCGCTCGCGCAGCGTATCGACCAATATTTCTGCCGCGTCCGCTTCGATGCTTACCGGTTTGCCGTTCAAGGTGAAGTTGATCTTACCGGCCATTTAGTTTCCCCTCCCCGCCGCATCCTCTGAGGCCATTCTGACGGCCCGCCCGACGACGACACTTATTACCTCTTCCTTATAAGCTTTGTTGCGGGGACTGCGGAGCATAGCTTCCGACGGAACAACACCTTTAATATCCGCCAAACCCGCTTCGATCTTTTTGCCGAGCAACATCTTTTCCAGGCTGTAGGCCCTTATCGTCGTTGCGCTGATGGCTCCCATGCCGATGCTGACCGCCCGGCAAATTTCTCCGTCCAGCGTCAGATTTACGGCTGCCGCCACTTGCGATATATCCTGGCCTTTGCGTTTCGACAACCTGGCGAAGGCCGTACCTGTACCGGCGCCCAGTTTGGGGATGCGGATCTCTTTAATCAATTCGTCGCTGGCCAGCTGGGTTTTGCAGTAACCGGTAAACATATCTTTCACTGGGACGGTCCGTTCGCCGCGCTTGCCGGCCAGGACGATTTCCGCCTGCAGGGCCATCAGGGCGACGTTGCAATCGGCGGCAGGCACAGCCGTGCCGATATTCCCGGCAGGCGTACCCATAACCCTTATCGCCGGCGACCCGATCTGGGCGACGGCTTGCCGCAGGGCGGCGAACTGCTGGCACAGGGGCGATGCCTGGACATCGTCGTAGGTCGCGGCGCCCCCGATGCGGACAAAGTCTTTGTCCTCGGTTATTGTTCTCAGTTCGGGAATGCCCTGAATGTAGATTATCGCTTCCGGCTCTATGGTCTTATGGGCGATTTTTTCAACGATATCCGTACCGCCGTTGACGATCACCGCCTTTTCGCGGTACCTATCGAGCAAAGCCAGCGCTTCGTTCAGGGTTTTGGGGCTGAAATACTCGCCATTGCTCATCGTCGCCACCTCCAGTTCCCATTATTGGCCTTTCGCCTTTTTTATCGCAAGCACGACTTCGCGCGGCGTCAGCGGCATTACGTTTATGCCGAAGCCCAGCGCGTCGAACAGGGCATTCCTTATCGCCGGCCCGCCGCCGATGATGGGCGGTTCGCCGACCCCTTTCGCCCCGAACGGACCGAGTTCGTTGGGGTGCTCGACGATGATGGATTCCAGGCGCGGTACATCCTTCATCGTCGGGATAAGATAATTATGGAAGGCCGAGTTCTGCATTACGCCCTTGTTCATCAGCGTTTCTTCCATAATACCCCAGCCGATGGCTTGCGCCACGCCGCCGTCCATCTGCCCTTCGACCGTCTTGGGATTGATGGCTTTGCCGACGTCGCAGGCCAATACCGAGCGGGTGATGGTGATCTCGCCGGTTTCCGTATCCACTTCGAGCTCGATGCCATGGGCGCCGAAGGTGTAGGCATGGCTGGGATTGCCCTGCCCATCCTCCCCCCGGAAGGAGGGCTGCGGCGGGCTCCAGAATCCCGCAGCCGCCAGCGGCACCTGGAAGTTATACGCTTTGAGGACGACGTCGGCGAGCTTCAGGGCGGTATCGGGACGGCCGGCGATCGCTACTGTGCTGTCGGTGAGCTCCAGGTTGCGCGGATCGGCTTTTAAAAACTTGCCGGCAACGTCCAGCAGTCTTTCCCGCAGTTTCAGGCAAGCGTCCCTCACGGCGTTGCCTACCAGCACGACTGAGCGGGAGGCGACCGTCGGCCCGGAATCGGGCGCCATGGCCGTATCGGAATAACTTACAAGCACGTCGGCAAATCTTACGCCCAGCGTCTCGGCCGCTATCTGCCCGATGGAAGTGGTGAGCGCTTGCCCCATCTCCGACGAACTTATCGCGATGTTGAGCGAGCCGTCCAGCTCAATGGAGGCGAAACAGTTGGCACTATCGACTAGCAGCGGATGGCTGGTTCCGTACATGAACAGCGCGATGCCCCTGCCCCGCCTGACCGTCCCGGACCCTTTGTCGAAAGGCTGGTCCCAATCCATCCTGGCTTTGACCTTGTCGATGCATTCCTCCAGGCCCAAGCCGCGGCTGGCCTGCATTACCTGACCGTATATGGTCTGGTCGCCGTCGTGGAGAATGTTTTTCCGTCGCAGCTCCAGCGGGTCCATATTCAGCTTTTTGGCCAATTCGTCGATTTGACACTCGATCGCGTATATCGCCTGGGGCACGCCGAACCCTCTGAACGCGCAGGAATAAGGATTGTTGGTGAAAACCGAATAGGCCTTCACCCGGGCGTGGGGGATGACGTAAACGCCCCCCAGATAGGCGACATGGCGCTGAGTCACGCCGTGGAACGGCTCGCGCAGACCGCCCAGCGACGAATATGCCCCCTTGTTCAAGACGGACTCGACATCGATGGCGGTGATCTTCCCTTCCTTGGTGGCGGCCAGTTTATACTTCACGTAAGCGGCATGGCGTTTGCCGCTCGTGCGGAAAACTTCCTCCCGGCTCAATTCGAAATACAGCGGCTTCCTGACTTTCAGCGCCAACACGCCGGCCATCGCGCAGACATCGAGGGTGGCGTCCTCTTTGCCGCCGAAACCGCCGCCGATTATCGGCGAAACGATGCGGACCTTGTTTTGCGGCAGTCCGAATACCGGCGCCAGGCAACGCTTGCTCGAATACACGGCCTGAGCCGGGCAGGTGAGCGTAATGCCGCCTGTCAGCAGGTCAGGCTCGGCGATACACGAATCGTTTTCCAGATAACAGTGCTCCACCATCGGCGTTTCGTAGTATTTTTCGATGACGATATCCGCGTCGCGAAATGCTTTGTCGACATCCCCCTTGCCCAGGTTGACGACCGTCAGGATATTGCCCTTGTCGGCGAAAGGGTGGTTGTCGTGAATATTAACGGCGTCGTCTTTCATCGCTTCGCGGGGGTCGTCGTAGGCAGGAAGCACTTCATATTCCACTTCGATCAGTTGGAGCGCTTGCCGGGCGATCTCCTCGGTAGTCGCCGCCACCAGGGCGACGGGGTCGCCTTCGTACCGGGTCTTGCCATCGGCGATCACCGGCTTATCGGGAATAATGATCCCGTACCCGTTCCTGCCCGGCAGATCCTTGGCCGTCATTACGGCGCAGACGCCCTCGAGGGCGGCCGCCTTCGACACGTCGATCCTTTTGATGATGGCGTGGGGGTACTTGGCAAAGAGGGCTTTGCCGATAAGCATGTCTTGCCGTTTCAGGTCGGCTGTGTACTTGGCCTGCCCGAGAGCTTTGGCCAAGCCGTCCACCCTCGAAATGCGCTTACCGACTACCTGTAGCTTTGTCACGGATTTTCCTCCTTTACGCTCCGCCGCGGTGGCGGGATATGTGGGTTTGGTCCTGCCGGGATGCGCTGACGCCGTGAATGTTGCCCGCACAGGCGGGAGGTGGTATGATATATCCATTATCAGTTGCCCTGCAGCCTGCGGGCGGCAGAAGAATTGGACAGGTGAATCCGCATGATGGCGATAGTCAAAAACGATAAAACCCGAGCCTACGAGCAGGTGGTGGAGCAGTTCGTGCACATGATCACCACCGGCCAGATCAGGCCTGGCGATAAGCTGCCGACCGAACGGGACCTAGCGGTGAAGCTGGGGTTCAGCCGGCCGATCGTCCGGGAAGCATTCCGGGTGATGGAGAGCTTCGGGGTGGTCGAAAGCCTGGTAGGCTCCGGCCGCTATCTGAGCAAGGTGGACGCCGCGTCCTTCGGCCTGCCTCCCGGCTGCGAATACCTCGCCCTCTATCTCAGCTCGATGGAGGCCCGCACCTACATAGAACTGGGCACGGTCAGCCTGGCCTGCCTCCGCGCCGACGCCACCGACCTCGAACGGATCGCCCGCGCCTGTCAGCCTCCCATCGACGCCAAAACCTTCGTGCATGCCGACAGCGAATTCCACCTGTCCTTGGCGGCCGCATCCCACAATCCGGTGCTTGAGTGGGCCATGAATTCGCAGCTTTTCACCATCTACTTCACCGGCACCTGGGATCATGGTCGGCCGGAACGCTGGGGCGAGATCAAGGAAGAACACTTGGTCATTTACAACGCCATCCGCGAGCGCGATCAGCGGAAAGCCGAGAATGCGCTGCTCCGCCACCTCGAAATGGTCAAGGATAATATTCTGGCGACGGCGACCAAACAGGCCGCCGGCCCCGGGAAAGCCGACTGACTTGTAAGGCAGGCACGCAGCCCGCGAAGGTTGCGTGCTTGCTTTTGTCTTTAGCTGCCGCAGGTCGGAGTGGCTATCCCAATATTGGGTAACCCAATTTTATGATACCGCCGGCCTCATTCCCTGTCAACGGAAAATATAAAATAGTATAAATATTATCCTGTCGGCGGCCGCCGCCGCCGACAATCCCCGCAGCACAACAAAAAACCCGCGTACTACGCGGGTTTTTGCGGTTATTCCTGATTTACATGGTGAAAACGTGACCATGCAAATCCACCTAATAGACTAGATTCGAAAATTGCTACATCCGAAGAAGCATCCCTCCGTGATTTAGCCTGTTAACATTTCAATTCCATGTGCAAGATAGGATAAGGTCTCCCTGCCCCATCAAAATCAGAACGGTTCACGACATGAAATCCCATATGCTTATAAAAACCAACAGCCTGGGCATTCTGCTCATTAACATCTACCCGTTTCACTTTTTGTTGCTCAATCGCATAAATAAGCAACTCTTTGCCTATACCCTTGCCCCGCGATACAGGATTAATAAATAACATTTCAAGGCTATCATCCGCTATGCCCATAAATCCAGTAATTTCAAGGCTACTGCCTTTGTGACAAAATAAACTTACGTGGTAGAAATAATCATTCAAAATTAATGGCCTATAATATTGAAGATCTTCTTCCTTGAGAAAGTAATGCGTTGCCCGAACCGAGTTTTCCCAAATATTAATCAGCGTTTCATAATCCTTTATAGATGGTTGAACAATCATATTATCATCCGCTCCTTATTCAAATGTCCGGTTAACTCCTTCCTTTTGACATTCCCGCTCAGAATACAAGGGGACGGTTCTACTGGCGTCATTTTATTTCTGAGGCACTACAAGAGCCCGCGAAATTCGCGGGCTCTCAGTCATTCCGGATTTGGATGGTGGAGGCGAGGGGAGTCGAACCCCTGTCCAAAGGCGTCACTACACAGGCTTCTCCGAGCGCAGTCTATGCTTTAGATTTCGCCCCGTCGCCGCCCACAGACAGGCTGCTCCGGCGCTATCTCGATAAAGTTTCCCAGTCAGCCCTCCGAGAATTGGGCCTCAGGTATCCCGTTAAGTGACGCCCTGTCCTAGGCCACGGGCGAGCGTAGGCAGGACGTTAGCATTAAGCTGCTAAAGCGTATTCTTCGTTGGCAGTTAACTTTGTCCCACCGTTTTGACGGGCAGATGGAACCCCGGCTCGCTACCCATGCCACAACCACCCCTGTCGAAACCAGTACGCCCCCGAATTATCTCCGGGCGCTCGCGGCGGCGCCATCCAACGAAGTTTATGCTTCTGTCCGCTCATTATAACATAAAAGCCTGCCGCCGTCCACTCACTCCTTCTGGCGGTCGCGGAACGCCCGGTCCATCTCCCGCTTCGCGTCGCGCTCGGCGATATCCTGGCGCTTGTCGTATGTGTGCTTGCCGGTCGCCAGCCCCAGCTCCACCTTCGCCCGGCCGCGGGTAAAATACAACTTCAGCGGCACCAGCGTATACCCCTTCTCCTTCGTCTTGCCGATCAGCTTGTTGATCTCGGCGCGGTGCATCAGCAGCTTGCGCGTCCGCAGCGGCTCATGGTTGAATCGGTTGCCCTGGTCGTACGGGCTGACGTGCATATTGTGCAGCATCAGCTCCCCGTCGTCCACCCGGGCGTAGCTATCCTTCAGATTCGCCTTGCCGGCCCGCAGCGACTTGACCTCCGTCCCCGTCAGCACCAGCCCGGCCTCGTATGTTTCGTGAATATGATAATCGTGCCGCGCCTTGCGGTTCTCCGACACGATCTTGATGTTCTCCGCCACCGAACCCCTCTCCCCGGCGCATCCCGCGCCTCACAGCGTAGCACAACCATTATAGCACAACCGGCGGCAATTAGCACAATCCCCGGCCCGCCCCGTACCGCGCGGCAGCGGCGCCAGCCCTCGCTCACCAGCCCCGGCTGTGTACCCTCGCGTGTGGCACGCTCAAATCGATGCGCCCTGCCGCGCTCTCGCCACCCGGGCCGGCCGCCTCCTGCGCGGCCGGCCGGCTTCCCGGCGCGCCAGCAGCGGCCAGCGCCGCCAGCAGAGCCTGCTGCCCGGCGTCGGCCTGCGCCGCCCGCAGCTGCTTCAGCATCCGCCAGGCCGTCTTGTACGTCACCCCGACCTCCTGCATCAGCCGCACGCCGGTCACGCCCCGCTTGTCCGTCAGCATCGCCGCCGCGCACGCCCACTTGCGCAGGTCGCTGGCCGATTTCGCCAGCAATGTCCCCGCGAAGGGCGAAAACGTGTTGCCGCAGGCGTTGCAGTCGAAAACCTTCGCGTTCTCCCGGCGCCGGTACACCCTGTCCGAGCCGCAATGCCTGCAGGCCGGCCTTGCCCCGTGTAGCGCCCTGATGATATGGTCCAGGACCGCCGCTTCCGTCGGAAATATCCCCTCGATATCCTGCAAAGTCACCGCGCCGCCTCCCTCTCGGTATCCTAGCCATATATTACCACAAAGTTTACCGTACGTCAAGGGATGCGAAACCTTTGCGCCCAGCGCAAAAAACGGCCCGGGAAACCCCGGGCCATTTTTCTTACGCCTTATTACCGGCCACGAAAGTGTGGCAGTTCGTCTCGGCCGTATACCCCGCCTTATGGCCGCCGCCGTCCACGTTCACCTCGATGGCGTCCGCTTGGCAGCGGCGGTTGTCCCAAAACTTGCAGTTCTCGACCGTACACATCACGTCCCTTGCCATGCCCTCACCTCCTCCCGCTACCGATATTATTCTCCCCGTCCGCGCCTCCATATCCGCCCAGGCTGGCGATAAGCGAAACTTGGCTCGGGTGCCCGCCCGAGCCGTAGTTGAGCTATCCGCGCACCCAAAGCGCGGGAAAAGGCCCATCTGCGGCGTTGTAAGCGACCGCATCGCCGCTGAAGCGTCGTGCGTCTGTCTTATCAAAGCGCTTGCTTGCGTACCTACAAAGTACGCGGCGCGGCGCGCTTTTCCGGTGCGCCTTGCATCTGGACCTTTCTAGCCAGCCTGAGTATGTCTACGAAAAAAGCGGCCCGCCGTGTCCGGCAGGCCGCTTTTGCTTACAGGAACGATTTTTCCAAATCCCGGACTTCCGCCAGCCCGATCAGCTCGTTGAACTCCGGGAACTTCGCCATCTTTTCGCGGCAGACCGCCGTCGTGTCCGCCGCCTTTAGGTCGGCCAGCAGCCCCTGAACGGCCTTCGTCGCCGCATACAGCGTCGACACCGGGTATATGACGATCTTATAGCCGATCGCCGCCAACCGCTCCCCGGTCAGGAAGGGCGTCTTGCCGTGCTCCACCATGTTGGCCAGCAGCGGCTTGGGGATGGTCCGCGCCACCGCCTCCATCTCGGCCTCCGACTGCGGCGCCTCGAAGAAGATCACGTCGGCCCCTGCTTCCCCGTAGGCCAGCGCCCGCTCCATCGCGTCGTCGAACCCGTTCACCGCCCTGGCGTCCGTGCGGGCGATGATGACGAAATCCGGGTCCCTCCTGGCATGCACGGCGGCCCGCACCTTGGCCACCATTTCGGCCTTGGGCACGAGCTGCTTGCCCTCCATATGGCCGCAGCGCTTGGGCAGCACCTGGTCCTCCAGTTGGATCGCCGCCACCCCGGCCGCCTCATACTCGCGCACCGTCCGCACCACGTTCAGCGCGCCGCCGTAGCCGTTATCGCCATCGGCGATGAGCGGCACGGTGAGCGCCGCCGCCATATTTCGCGCCATCGCCACCATCTCCGTGGCCGTCATCAGGCCGATGTCCGGCTGGCCGAGCACGCTCGCCGAAACCCCGTAGCCCGTCATATACACCGCCGGGAACCCGGCCATCTCCACCAGCCGCGCCGACCAGGCGTCATACGCCCCCGGCGCCCGGATTATCCCCGGGCTGTTCAGCAACCTGCGCAGCTCTTTTGCCTGCATCGTAAAACTCTCCCTTCGCAATAACTTTCCTGTTTTTTAATCGTACCATATTAGCCGCACGGGTTGGCCTTATAGCGCAGCTCTGTCTCCCGGTAAGCCGGCAGCCCGACGATCGCGTTGAACTCGGGAAACGACACCATCCCGTCGCCGACCCCCGCCGTCGTCCCCTTTTCCTTCAGCTCCGCCCACAGCTTTGACAGCGACGCGGTCACCGTATACACCGCCGCCACCGGATACGTCACGAAGCTGTACCCCATTGCCTGCAGCTCGGCCAGCGGCAGAAGCGGCGTCTTGCCGTTCTCCACCATATTCGCCATCAGCGGCTTATCGAGCGTCGCCGCGATCTGGCGCATCTCCGCCACCGACTGCGGCGCCTCCACGAACAGCGCGTCGGCACCGGCGGCCGCATAAGCCTTCGCCCGGGCGAGCGCATCCTCCAGCCCGTTCACCGCGCGGGCATCCGTCCTCGCCATGATCACGAAATCCTTATCGCGGCGGGCTTCCACCGCCGCCCGGATCTTCATGGCGTGCTCCTCCAGCGGGATCACCCGCTTGCCCTCCATATGGCCGCACTTCTTCGGCCACTCCTGGTCCTCGAAAAACACCCCGCCGGCGCCGGCGTCCTCATACTCGCGGACCACCCGGCGGACATTCATCGCATTGCCGTAGCCCGTATCGCCGTCCGCCATCACCGGGACGGATGTCGCGCCGCAAATCCTCTTCAGGGCGAACGCCATCTCCGTCATCGTCAGATAGCCCACATCCGGTTCCCCCAGCATAGCGGCCGAAACGGAATACCCGCTCATTATCGTCGCCGCGAACCCGGCCCGTTCGGCCAGCTTCGCGCTCAACGCATCGTACACGCCGGGCATGATAACAATCTCCGGCGCCTCGATCAATTGTTTCAGCATCGTCGTCTTTCGCAGCATCGATGGTCAACTCCTCTGGATTAATGAGCCGTTGTCCGGATAGTCTCCCGGAAGAATATCAGCGTCAGCACCATACCGATGAAAAATATCCCGCCCACGAAATAAAACGCATTGCCGCGGCCGAAAACATCCAGCGCTATGCCGGCGATCACCGGCCCGCCAAACACGCCCGCGTCGCGGAACGTCCGGTAAACGGACAGTCCCGTGCTGCGGAACCGCTCGGGCGAAACGTCGGCCGCCGCCGCCGGCAGGCTGGGATAAAGCACCGCGTTGCCGATCTTCATCACGATAACGATCACCGCGAACAGAATATAAGTCTTCGCGTACGGGAAAAGCAGCGCCGACGCCACCAGCAGCACCAGGCCGAATATGAAGGCCGGCTTGCGGCCAATGTGGTCGGAGATGATGCCCGTTATAGGCTGGATAAGCGAAAAAGCGATATAACCGATCGCGATCACGCCGGCGATCTGGCCGACATTCAGCCCGTAAGAGGCGGCCACCAGCGGAATCATCGTTATCAGGATGCCCTCGTCCACCATCTTGGTGATGAACCCCAGGTAGCACATCGTCGCGAAACCGGGATTCGACAGCAGCTTCTTCCACACATCTCTGGACGTCTTGCATTCGTCGTCCGTCTCTGCAGCCTTCGCCTGGGCCGCCGGAGCGGGAGCGCCGGCGCCGGCCGGCTTCGTCTCGCGCACGAACTTATGGATTATGAACGCCCCGATCAGGCACATCGGCAGCCCCAGGTAAAAAGGCGACGTCATCCCGTACGTCATCGCCATCCACCCGGCCAGCATCGTCAAAGCGCTGATCGCGAGATAATTCAGCGACTCCAGGCAACCCATGCCGAAAGCGCGGCGCTTGCCCATCAGGTCGGCCACCGCCGTCATCGCCGGTTGGGCGGCCGCGCTGTTGCCCATCCCGTTCAGCAGGCGGGCGGTGCTCAGCACCGCGATATGCTTGCTGAAAAGGTAAAAAGGATAACAAATCCCGAAAATAATCAGACCCACGATCATGACCGGCTTGCGCCCGTACTTATCGCCGAGATAGCCCGCCGGAATATTGGTCAGCGACTTACTCAGCCCCATAAGACCTACCGTAAGACCGATGACGCTCGCCCCGAAGCCCAGGCTCTTAAGATACGGCGCCAGCACCGGCTTATACAGCCCCAGCGTGCCGAAGCCGAAGACCGACACCCCGATAAGCAGTAGGATAAACTGTTTCATGTTGTCATTCCCGGTGGCCGGAGCGGTCGGCTGTTCTAACCTCGTTTCGGTTGCCATATGCCATTCCTCCATTTCCCCGTCCCCGGCCCGCCGCTTCGCCGCGTGTGCACCCGCGTCCGCAGCCTCGCCGGCGACGTACTCCGGTTACTGTTATTGCAAGCCCCATGCCAAAACAAAAAGAAGCGGGGCGGCCCGCGCCGAACAAGGCATCGG
>MTLD01002814.1_pt1 | contig 16287 bp, 14 predicted proteins | sample 1982471 | NCBI WGS metagenome assembly MTLD01 (sample SAMN05712604, study PRJNA340218) | biofilm metagenome | isolation source: sample SPM anode biofilm adapted to -50 mV | place: USA | collected 2012-02-03
CCGCGGCTTGGAACCGGCCGCGATCGCCGCCGAGGCGGCCGCGATTGCCAGGGGCATCACCTCCCGCGACCTTGGGGGCGCCGCGCCGGCTCCGCTGGGTTCGGCGGCGAGGCTCGATCCGCCGCGCGCGGAAACCGCGGGCGAGCGCCTCTTCCGCCAATTCGGCATCCGCGGCATTCGCGGCGAGGCCGAGGACGGTTTCCCCTCGGTCCTAAACATCACCCTGCCCGCGCTTCTCGCTGGCATCTCGCGCGGACGCTCATTCAACGACGCCATGGTCGACGCGCTCATCGCGCTCTGCGCCGCCGTCGAGGACACGAATGTTCTGGGGAGGTCCGGCCTCGAGGGGTTGGGAATGCTCCATGAGCTGGCGAGGCGCGCGGTCGCGGACGGCGGCATTGGCTCGCCCGCCGGCAGGGCTGCGATCGTGGAAATGGACTCTGCCCTCGTGGCTCGGAACATCAGCCCCGGCGGCTGCGCCGACCTCCTCGCCCTCGCGGTGTTCCTGCATTTGCTTAGGCCAAGCGAGCTATGACGCGTGAGTGCCGGCCTCGGACCGCGCCACGGCGGGGGTGCGCCTCATCGCCGTTGAATCCCCAACCTTTAGGCGCACATCGATAACGGTATTGCCGCATTCCTCCCCGGCGAGAATCCGGTTGAGCGAGCGAATCGCCTCGACGCCCATCGCCCGTAACGACAATTGGACGCTCGTCAGTCGGGGCAACGAAGTGTTCATGATTTCGTCGTCGTCGAATACGATAACCGAAATATCATCCGGCACGGTCAAACCCTGATCTCTAAAAGCCTCGATGGCGGCGCTTCCGACCGTGGAGGTCATTACCAACAGGCCATCGATGGGAGTAATGCGAGCCATGAGCGTTCTCGCGGCCTCGAAGCCATTCTTGTAGCCGTAGCCGCAGAGCACCACCTTGCCGGGGTCGTAGGGGATGCCCTCCTCCTCTAGCGCGCGCAGGTAGCCCTTGAAGCGCTCGACCGTCGAATACGAGCCGGCTAAGGCGCTGCGCGATACTTCGCGTATGTCCCGGGTCTCGCAAGGGGCTTCCCAAAAGCTGCCGAAGAACCCGATATCGCGCCGGCCCTGTTTGATGAGGTATTTGGTCGCGATATACCCGCCCTTGTCGTTGTCGGTATAGATGTGAGGCACGCGCGGGAAGACGTCGACCCTTCCCGCGACGACGAGCGGGAGGTCCCGGAAGCTTTCGAGCGAGGGGATATCCTCGGGGTGCGAGACTGGTATATAGACGAGCCCGTCAAGGACGGATCGCGAGAATTGCTCCACGGCGACTTTCTCGTTGTCTCTGCTCCCCTGGCTCGACGAGATGAGGATAAGCTGATCATTTTCCCGCGCCTCCGCGATCGCGCCCTCGGCGATCATCGCGAAGAACGGATGCGATATTTCCGGGAGAATCAATCCCACGACACCCGTCCGCTGCCCTTTCATGAATTTCGCGGCGATATTGGGGCTATAGTCCGATTTATCGAGCGCCGCCTGGATTTTTTCGGCGGTTTCCTTTCGAACTTTGAGCCCGTTGAAATACCGCGAAATCGAGGCGATCGATAATCCCGACAAAGCCGCTATGTCGCGAATCGTGCTGCGATCTCTCTTGGGATTCATGACAACTCACCTCTCACCCGGAACATTTCAACATAGCGTACCATAGCGTATCGCGACTATGACATATCGATACCACTCGCTACTATCACAACTGTAAATGTTTACAGATATATTTGTCAAGAAAGCGGTTGAAAGTCGGCGTGGGATATAATTGGAATCTCAATGTTTTATTGGATTATTGCCGTCATATCGCATTCATCATTTCTAGTTGACAGAAATTGAAAGCGGATTTACAGTTTAATAACTGTAAACGTTTACCGTAATCTTGTCATTGTGGAGGAGCCGCGTGCTATTTCTTGTAAACAAATCTGAGTTGAGAGGGTCGATCGATATTCCCGGCAACAAGTCGGGTACCGCCCGCTCCATCGTCTTCGGATCGCTTGCCGAGGGCGTTTCGCGCATCAAAAACCCATTGCTGAATATCGATAGCTTTTCGACTATCAAGATGTTCCGCGCCATGGGGGCGGAGATCGATACGAGCGATCCGAAAGAGTGGGTGATTCGCGGCGTTGGAGGAAACCTTAAGCAGCCAGCGCAAGTGCTCGACGCGGAGAATTCGGGCACTGGGTTCTACTTCGCGCTTGCTTGCGCGAGCTTGATCGAAGGGTGGACGGCCTTGACGGGGGATTACCAGATTTGCTATCGGCCGGCGCAGCCCATGATCGACGCCATCAACGCGATGGGCGGACAAGCCTTTTCCACCCGGAATTCAGGCACCGCTCCCATCGTGGTCAAAGGACGCATCAGGGGGGGCGAGTTCGGCATGCCGGGCGTCAATTCCCAGTGGATGACGCCCTTCCTGGCGGCCTGCGCCCTGGCGGAGGGGAACACGGTCATCCACGAGAAGAACTTGCTCGAGCGCCCGTATGTCGACATGACGATTGGCATGCTTAAGCTCGCTGGTATTAAGGTCGAAAACCTCGATTACGACGAGTTCAGGATTCCCGGCGGGCAATCGTACCACGCTTTCGATTATACGCTGCCGGCGGACTGGGGATCGTCCGGATATCCCCTCGTGGCGGCGGCCATCACCGAAGGCTCCAAAGTGCGGTTCAGAGGGCTCGACGACAGGGACTTCGCGGGCGAGAAGGCATATGTCGATATCCTTAAGGCGATGGGGGCGACTATCGAGGTGATCGATGGCGGCAGGGGAGGCATCATGGTCGAGGGCGGCGCCGATCTTCGCGGCATTGAAATCGATTGTTCCGGCACGCCTGACGCCGTTCCCGCGCTGGCCGTGTTAGGATGCCGGGCGAGAGGAAAGACCGTTCTATACAATATCGGCGCGTGCAGGCTAAAAGAAACGGATAGGGCCAAGTCGATCATGGGCGAATTGACGAAGATGGGCGCGAGGCTTGAGGAAACCGCCGACACGCTCACCATTCACTATTCCGATCTTAAGGGGGCCTTCCTTGACGGCAGGCATGACCATAGGATCGTGATGGCCTTGTCCGTGGCGGCGATGGCCGCGGAAGGGCCGAGCGTCATTACCGACGCCGAGTTCGCGGGCGTTTCGTTTCCCAATTATTTTGAATCCATGAAAGCGCTCGGCGCTTCCATCGATCGTCTCCAAGCTGTGTGATGTAGGAGGATATGATGAACAACAAATTCAGGCTCCTGGCGCCGATCGCGCTCATGGCCCTGGCATCGACACTTTCGCTCGGCGCCCAAGGCGCCGCGGTTAAGCGGTTTTCGATTGGCACCGCGGGTACGGCCGGCGCTTTGTATCCCATGGGCGTGGCGATGGGGCAGACCATCAGCAAGCATGTCCCAGGCTTGGCCGCAACGGGCGAGGCTACCGCCGCGTCGGTCGAGAATATCCGCAACCTTTCGATGGGCAAGCTCGCGATGGGCATTTCTCAGAACGAGATCGCCTGGCTTGCGTACAACGGCCTGGGCGATTTCAAACAAAGGAAATCCGACTCGCTTCGATCGATGTTCAGCACGATCTATAGCTATATCCAGGTGTTCGCGAAAGCCGACAGCCCAATCGATTCGATCGCCGATTTCAAGGGAAAGGCGATCGGCGTCGGGGCGGCGGGATCGGGCGGCGAAATGGCGGCCAGAATGATTCTTGAGTACTACGGGCTAACCTACAAAGAGATCAAGCCGCAGTTTATCCCCGAAACTGAGGCGGTCGGCGCGCTGAAGGATGGAAGGATAGCCGCCTTCATCTGCACGCATCCCCTGAAGTCGGCGGCGCTCATGGATCTTACGAATTCCACGACGGTCAAGATGATTCCGATCGCCGACGAAGGGTTTTATAAGAAGTTCCCCTTCTATACGAAGTACACGATTCCGGCGAACACCTACAAAGGCGTCGCCTATCCAGTCGCCGTGCCCATCAGCCGGGTTATCATGCTGACGACGAATGGAGCGCAGTTGAGCGAAAACGACGTATACCAGATCGTCAAGGCGATCTGGGAGAACCGCGCCGAATGGAGCAATGTCCACGCGAGCGTTTCAGCCCAGGTCACCCTGGATACCGCCCTCAAGGAATTGTCGGTGCCCATGCATGTGGGAGCCATCAAGTACTTCAAAGAAAAGGGCCTTTCGATTGACCCGTCCCTGTATCCCCCGGAATACAAGAACTAAGTGGCGTGCGGCGCTCGGATTCTGGCCGAGCGCCGTTGGAGGATGTTTTGTCCGAAGTAATTATCGATGAAACCAAAAAGCCCGCGATGTTGAGCCGATCGCTCAAGCGCCTGATACTGGTCCTCTCGGCTTTTATTACGCTTTATCATGTGTTCGTAGCCCTAAGCTCATCGTTAAGCATGATGCAGCAGCGGGTCGTGCACCTTTTTTGCTTTATCGTGGCATGGTTCCTGCTTGTCGCGTCTCGTCCCGAGGCGTCGCGGCTTAAGCGCTGGCTTTCCTTCGCGGCCGCCGTCCTGTCGACGGGGTTGGGGGTTTATTTCATCGCTCAAACCGCGCCGATGACGCTTTTACAGAAAGGCATATGGGGCATATCGACGCTCGATATGGTCGCCGGAATTCTGCTCATGGCGCTCATACTGGAAGTATCCCGGCAAGCGGTTGGGCTTGCCCTGCCGATCATCGCCGTCGTCTTTATCCTCTACGCGCTGACGGGTCCTTTCCTGCCGTCGCTGATCGCCCATAAGGGCTATGACCTCGGATATATCACGAGCTATGTCGCTTGGACGAGCGAAGGTATTTTCGGCACGCCGATCGGCGCCGCGACTTCGTTCGTGGTGCTTTATATTGTCTTCGGCGAACTGCTCGATCAGTTCGGCGCGGGACAATTCTTTATCGATATCGCCTACGCGCTGACCGGGCGAATGCGGGGCGGGCCGGCGGAAGCGTCGGTGGTCTCGAGCGCCCTGATGGGGTCGATCAACGGAAGCGCGGTCGCCAATGTCGTCACCACGGGTACGTTCACGATCCCTCTTATGAAAAAAGTTGGGTATAAGGCCGAGTACGCTGGGGCGGTCGAAGCCGTCGCCTCGACAGGAGGGCAGATCCTGCCTCCCGTTATGGGCGCCGCCGCTTTCGTGATGGCCGACATGACGGGGATTCCTTATTCCAGCATCATTATCGCGGCCTTTATTCCCGGCATACTGTATTACCTGAGCCTCGGTTTCGCCGTCTATTTCGAGGCGGGCAGGCTCGGCATCGAGGCCGATAAGGAAAGCGGGGGCCTTCCCATAGCCACCGTCTTCAAGCGGGGCTGGTATCATCTAATCCCCTTGGCGGTTCTTATCGTGGCCCTCCTCGTCTTTGGGTTGTCGGCCGGCTACTCGGCGCTGTTCGCCCTCGCGGCGATGCTCGCGGTGGGCGTCGCGCGCACTTATATTCGAGAAATGCGCTTCCCCTGGGCGGAACTCAAGGAAGTGTGCCTTAGAACGGCCAAGACTTCCGTGCCCGTATCGCTCGCGTGCGCCTCCGCCGGCATTGTCATCGGCATCGTGAGCATGACCGGTTTGGGCGTTCGTTTCGCCCAGATTGTTGTCGAGCTTTCGGGGGGCAATCTCTTCCCGATGCTGGCGCTCATCATGGTGGCGTGCATCGTCCTAGGTATGGGGCTTCCGTCCACGGCGGCCTATGTCATCGCCGCCGCTGTCGGCGCGCCCGCGCTCCTGAGCGCCGGTGTGCCCGCTCTCGGGGCGAATCTCTTCGTATTCTACTTCGCGATCATCTCTTTCATCACGCCTCCCGTGGCCATAGCGTCGTACGCCGCCGCCGGCTTGGCCGGGGCGAACTCGACCAAGACGGGGTATCTCGCGTTCAAGCTCGGGATAGCCGGCTTTATCATCCCCTTCCTTTATATCTATCATCCCGGTCTTCTCATTCTGGGCACGGGCACCTGGGAAACGGTCTACGCCCTGACGCTCGCCGCGGGAGCCGTGGTATTCATCGCCGCGGCTTTCGAGGGATGGATGGGGTTGCCGCTACGCCGGATCGAGCGGCTTGCCTTCGCGGGGGCCGCGGCTTTGCTGGTAACCACGAACGCGTGGGTCAATTGCGCGGGGTTTGTCCTCGGCGCCGGCTTGCTCGCCGAGATTAGGCTCAAGGTTGTTCGGCGCGGGAATCGGACGGAGCCCACGGGGCTGAATTCCCGAAGCTGAGTTTCCGAGGTCGTGTTGATGGTGTCTTTATGAATCGAGGGTCGTTAGGGGTTGCCCCTGGCGGCCCTTTTTTTTACGCCGAGGCGTGACGGCGGGAATCCATGCGTCCTTTCTGGCGCCTCGATAGTACTTTCACAGGAAGAGCGCCATGGCGTGCAGGTCGTAGAGGGCGCCGCCCACGGCGAGCTCGGCGCGCAGGGTGCCCTCGCGGATGAAGCCCTTCTTTTCGTAGAGGGCGATGGCGCGGGGATTGTCGGTGCGGACGCGCAAGGCGATTTTGCGCACGACGCCGCCGCGCCGGGCCCAGGCGATCAGGGCGTCGAGCATGGCCGAGCCCGCCCCGAGGTTCCAGAATTCCTTCCGCACCGAGATGCCGAACTCGCCCGAATGGCGCGTGCGGGGCCGTTTCCCGCCCGCGAAATTCAGCGCAGCGACGATCCTGCCTTCGACGAGCCCCAGCAGGTAGACCTGGTTGTCGGCGGCCGCGGCTCCCCGCAGGAATTCCATCTCCTGCGGAAGCGTCATCCCGAACTCTCCCGGCCCGAAGGTGAGGTTGTCCGATTCCGCGCAGACGTCCTCCACATAGGCGATGAGGGCTGGGGCGTCCGACGGCTTGGCCGGCCTGATTTCGAGGCGGCGGCCGTCCTTGAGCGATATGGCGTTGGCGGTCATGGCGTGGCGCTCCTGTGTTCCTGCTACTTGCCGCCGAGCCGGGCGCGCAGGCGCTCCGCCAGGGCGTCGGTGCCCTCGGGGCAGGCCGCCGCGTCGAAGAGCATGCCTTCCGTCTGGAGGAGGGCGCCGCGCAGGGCCGCGCAGACTTCGCCCAGGGGGTCGCGCTCGCCGGAGCGGAAGAGGACGGCTTCGGGGACGGGGCCGAGGGCGTCGTCCCAAAAAGAGGCGTCCGCGGGCAGGGAGAACTTGGCGACGAGCCGGCGGTTGAAGTCCAGCTCGTTCTTGTCGTCGAAATTGTCGGTGATGTCGGTCGTGCCGGCGAGCCAGCCTTCCTGGAAGGCTGGACGGAGGGCGATCGGAGGGCAGCTGCCTCCGAGCCGCGCCGCGACGACCTCCTGCGGGGCGTCGATGGCGAGGCCGCCCGCGGGATAGGGCAGGGCGATGGCGTAGAGATAGCAGCGGCCGCCTTCGGCGGAGCCCTCGGCCGAGCGCTGCGCGAAAGTGCAGGCCGCGCGGAGCGAGGCGGTGAGGTCCAGGAGCGGCGTTTCGCAGACGCCGTAGTGCTGGAGCAGCGCCCAGCGGAGATGGCGCTTGCGCCGGAGCTCGTCCGCCGCCCGGCGGTCGAGTTTTTTCGTCTCGTCGACGAGCAGCGCCGACAGCTCCTCAAGGATGGCGAAATCGCGGTCGAGGCGCTGCTTGGAGATGACGTTCCGCCGATAGAGCGAGGGATAGAGCGTGCTCGCGCCGGCTTTGTTCCGGAAATCCCTCGGCTGGCCGCGGAAAAACAATAGATAGTCCCTGTTGAGATAGGCGAGCTCCGCGAGGATGCCCGACAGCTCGCCGTAGGTCGCGACAGGATAGGCCTCCCCCCTCGGCACGGACGCGGCGAAGTGCGCCGCGAGCGATCCCGTCAGCTGGGGGGTTATCTCTTTCATAATTCCATGTGCATGGCCGCGCGGACTTCGCGCAGCGTATCGATGGCGACCGCGCGGGCGCTCTCGATGCCGGAAATCAGGACGGACCGTATGTAGGCGGGATCGGCTTCGAGCCGGGCGCGCTCCGCCCTGATGGGGCGCAGGAACTCGTTCAGGGTTTCGGTGACGGCGCGCTTGAGGGCGCCCGCTCCCTGGTCTCCGATGCGCGCCGCGATGTCGGCGGGCTTCTCGCCCGTGCAGAGCGAGGCGATCAGGAGGAGGTTGGAGACCTCGGGGCGCTTTTCGGGATCGAAGGTGATGTTCCTGTCGGCGTCGGTCTTGGCCTTCTTGATCAGGGCTGCGGTCTCGTCCGCGGTGGCGCAGAGCATGATCGCGTTGCCGCGGCTCTTGCTCATTTTCTGGCCGCCGTCGAGGCCGAGGATGGTCGGGGCCGCCGAGAGGAGGGCCTGGGGCTCGGGGAAGACGGGTTTGCCCTCGGCGAAGCGCTCGTTGAAACGGCGCGCGATCACGCGCGTCAGCTCGAGGTGGGGCAGCTGGTCCTTGCCCACGGGCACGGTGTTGCCCTTGCAGAAGAGGATGTCCGCTGCCTGATGCACCGGATACGTGTACATGCCGGCCGTGATGTTCTTCATGCCGGAGGCGGCGATCTCTTCCTTGACGGTCGGGTTGCGGTTCAGCTCCGCGTTGGTGACGAGGGTGAGGAAGGGCAGGAGGAGCTGGTTGAGCTCGGGCACGTGGCTGTGCGGGAAGATGTGGACGCGCTCGCCCGGCTTGATGCCGACGGCGAGGTAGTCGATGGTGAGTTCGCGCGTGTTCTCGGCGATCGCCTCGAAGGTTTCGCGGTCGGTCAGCACCTGGTAGTCGGCGATGACGATGTAGGTAGCCACGCCGAGATTGGCCAGTCTGACCCGGTTCTGGAGCGAGCCGAAGAGGTGGCCGATATGGAGGCGGCCCGTGGGGCGGTCGCCCGTAAGGACGCGGTAGCGTTCGGGGTGGAGGGGAAGATCGGCCTCGATAGCCGCGCTCTTGGCGGCGGCGGCTTCGAAGGTCCCGTATCCCATGCTGTCGGACATTGCGTACTCCTGATCGTTTCGTGGCGCGTGGCCGGGGGGCGTTTCGCACGCCGACCCTCTTCCTCTGCGCCCGGAATCTCAGGATAGAACGCTTTCCCGCGCTTTTCAAGACGCGCCCGCCGCCGGCTGCCCGCTTTGCCGGAATCGGACGCCTTGAATCCGCGCGGGCTGCGCGCGGGTTTTAGGCCCTCGAGCACGTGCTTTCGGTGCCGGGAAGCCGCGACATGGCGCGTTTCCATCGCGCGAGGATCGAGGCGGCGACGAAGTTCTTGGGCGCATGGCTCCCGGCGAACCACAGGAATTTGTTGAAGGCGCCGGGGATGGCGACCGCCTTGTTCCGGCCTGCCGCCCGCAGCGCGAACTCGGCGACGTCCTTCGGCTCCATCGTGGAAAGCCTTCCGCTGAGCCCCTGCGAGCGGACTTTTTCGCGGATCTCGTCGCTGGTGTACATGCCGCCCGGCGCCAGAACGGTGACGCCGATGCCCAGCGACGCCAGCTCTTGGCGGAGCGCGAGGCTCCAGTTGAGGAGGAAGGCCTTGGTCGACGAGTACACGGCGAAGAGGGGCATCGGGTAGAAGGCCGCGAGGCTCGCCACGGTGATGATGCGCGCGCCGCCAGGACCGCCCGCGCCGGCCGCGAGCGAACTAACGAGGCCATAGGTTATCGCGAGGGTTGCCCCGAGGTTGATGTCGAGCGCGGCCTTGGTCGCCTCGTAGGGCAGCCGGTCGAAGAGCCCGTTGGCGCCCACGCCCACATTGTTGACGAGAAGGGCGAGGGGGCCGCCGGCGGCCCCCTCGGCGGCGAGCAGGGCCGCGCGCCCCTCGTCGCCGGCCAGGTCGCACTCGATGGCGGCGACCCATCCTCCGCCGGACCGCAGCGATTCCGCGAGGGCGGGAAGGCCCGTGCCCGGAAGATCCGCCAGGACGAGATCGTAGCCTCGCTCGGCGAGGCGGGATGCGAAGGCTCGGCCGAGCCCTTGGCTCGCCCCGGTTACGACGGCCCTGGGACGGCCGATGCTGCTTGGCGTCATGGCGCGCATGGGATTCTCCTTTTCATGCCGAGGCGACGATGCGCCGTCGGCGTGAAGAACAATTGTTTCAAACACTTGTTTATATAATCACGTTCGTGCGGTCTTGTCAAACGTTTGTTTGAAAAATCTGTTTTAAACAATTGACAAATCGTCTTTGGCGGGAATAGGCTAGGCGCATGGAACGAATGAACGAAGGCGGATTCTTTCCCCTGGAAGGCAAAACCTGCCTGGTGACGGGAGCCACTTCGGGGATCGGCCTGGCGACCGCCCGCGCCCTGGCGGCGCGCGGCGCGGCTATCATAGGCATTGGGAGAGACGCGGCTCGGGCCGAGAAAGCCCGGGCGGCGGTGGCCGCGGCCGCCGAAACCCGCGGCGGAAAGGGGGCGGTGCGCTACGACCTCCTCGACCTCTCCTCGCTGCGGGCGGTCTCGGACTATGCCGCCGGCCTCGTCGCGGGCCCGAACGCCCTGCCCGCGCTGGACGCCCTGGTGAACTGCGCCGGCTTCTACGCGGACCGCCGCGTCTTGAGCGGCGACAAGATCGAAATGCAGTTCGCCGTGAACCACCTCGCCCACTTCTGCCTGACGACGAGGCTCCTGCCGCTGCTCGCCAAAGCCCCCGACGCCAGAGTCGTCACCGTTTCCTCGGCATCGCACTATTATGGGCGCATCGCCTGGAAAGCGATGGAGGGGTACCTGCGCGGCAATCCTCCGCGCCTCCCCTATATCGGCATCCGGGCCTACGAGCAGTCCAAGCTCGCCAACGCGCTCTTCACCGCGGGACTGGCCAGGCGGACGGGCGGAACGCTCACGGCTTTCAGCGCCGATCCCGGGCTCGTCAATACCGAGATGGGACTCAAGCAGGGGGTGAGCGTCGGAAGCCTGTTCTGGAACTGGAGGCGGCGCTACGGCACGAGCCCCGCGGTTCCCGCCGAGGCGATCGCCTGGCTGCTGTGCGAACCCTCGCTGCGCGGGAGGACAGGACTGTATTGGAGGGATAAGCGGGAACTCGCGCCTTCGCGCCGCGCCCGGGATCCGGATGCGGCGGAACGGCTGTGGACATTGAGCGAGGCCTTTGTCGAGGCCGCGCTGAAGGAGACCGGACGATGAACGATGATCCGATGGCCAGTGCGGCGCGGGCTTTCTCGTCCAAGGCGGTTTCGACGGGCTCGACCCGCGACAGGATACTCGAGGCGGCGATCGCGGTGATCGAGCGCGACGGCGCCGAAAAGGCGACCGTCCGCACGATAGCGGCGGAGGCTGGCGTGAACCTCGCCGCGATCAACTACCATTACCGCAGCAAGGAAGACCTCATGGAGGCCGCGATCGCGTCGACCTGGGCTCACGCGACCGAGGACCTCCTCAAATTCCTGAAGGTGGAGCCCGCCGACATAGGCAAGGGCGTCGAATCGCTGATCCTGTATTTGCTGCAAGGCGGCAAGACGTATCCCAACGTGACGAGGGCGCACCTTTTGGGGGCGGGGAGCTCGGGCGCCTCAAAGGTTATTCTCGAGGGACAGCGCCGTTTTCTGGAGGAATTCGCCCGCATCGTCACGAAGGCCCTCGGCTTGCCCTATGGCGGCGATGCCATAACGCGCACGAGCGCGCTGTATTCCTTCTGCCTCTACAGCGCCATCGTGCCCGGCTCCCTGCCCGCCGTCGTTTCGGCGGGCGATTTCGGCCCCTGCGCGGCGTTGCTCGCCGGCGACTATATCGCCAGCCTTCGGCGCGCGGTCCGCTAGAGGCGGAGCACCGAGCCCGCCAGGGTGAAGTAGACGAGGAGGCCCAGGATGTCGAGGAAGGCCGCCAGCCCCGGGCTCGAGGCGAAGGAGGGCTCGGCGCCGAGCCATGCCAGGACGAAGGGCAGGCCGGCTCCGATCGTCGCGGACAGGCAGACTTGGATGGCCAGCGCGAGTCCCACGGCGATTCCCATATCCAGGGCGGTGAGGGCGCCGGCGATTTGCACGTGCGACACCGAGGCTTCCAGCAGTATCCTTACGAAGAGCAGCGCGCCGATCGTCAGGCCGAGCAGAAGCCCGACGCGCGCTTCTTTCCAGATCGTCCGCAGCGCGTCCTTGGGCTGAAGCTCGCGGAGCGCGAAGGCTCGGACGATGGTCGCCGCCGACTGTCCCGCGGCGCTTCCCCCCATGCCCGCCACCACGGGAACGTAGAAAATGAGGATCATGAGGGCGGCATAGGCGTTTTCAAAGGCTTGAAGCGCGGCGCCGGCGGCGAAGCCGAGCGCCGCGAGCACGATGAGCCATCCAATGCGGGCGCGGTACTGCTCGGCGATCGAGCGGTGTTCGTAGGGGAGGTTCTGGTGCTGGCCGGCTATGGCCATGAAGCGTTCGAGACCGGCCGTGCGGTCGCGTTCAAGGGCGATGAGCATGTCGTCGTGGGCGATGACGCCGACGAGCCTTTCCTCGGCATCGACGACAGGCAGGCAGGCCAGCCCGTAGCGGCTGAACTCCCGGAAAACCTCGCCGGCCCTGTCGAGGGCGCCGACACGCCGCGGCGCCCCGTGGGCCAAATCCGCCAGGCGCGCGCCGTCCGGCGCCGCGGCTATCGCCGACAGCGGAATGGCGCCTTTCAGGACGAGGCGGCCATCCACGGTGAACACCGCGCCGCAGGCGATTGAACGCTCGCCCTCCCGTTTCGCCGCCGCCAACGCCTCGCCCGCCGTCGCCTCCCAATCCATCGCCAGATACTCGTCCGTCATCAGCGCGCCGGCGCTGCCATCGGGGAAACGCGCGAGCGCGGCGCAGGCGACGGCCTCGCCCGGGGGCAGGGCGGCGAGCGCCGCCTGCCTGCGGGAGTCGGGCAGCAGGTTGAGGAGATCGGCGCGGTCGTCCGGCGCCAGCGAGGCGAGGAGTTCGGCGAGATCGGCGTCGTCCAGAAGGTCGATGATTTCAGCTTGATAAGCCGCCGGCAGGAGGCGGAAGATCGGGGCGGCGCCGCCTTGGCCCAGCGCCTCGATCGCGGTGATCGCGTCTTCGGCGGAGAGGGCGAGCAGAAGCTCCGCGGCGTCGGCGGGATGGAGCGCGCTGAAAAAGCCGCGCAGGCCGGCGAGATCGCCCGCGTCGACAAGGCGCTTCAGGTCGGGAGAAAGCAAGGTTTCCTGAACGAGATCCTCCATGGCGACCTCCCTCATTCTCGCACTAAAGCCTAAGGGAGATTCGCCTCCCGCGCAAGGGCGCGCGATTTTTCGGCGGCCAGGAGCAGGTCGAGCACGAGATCGGCCTCCAGGTTGGCGACGATGGCGACGCGAGGCGCGACGGGCGGCAGCTGGGCGGAGACTTCGTTTTCGAAGTCGCCGCAGAGGACGAGATTCCCGCCGCGCAGAACGCGGATCGACTCGAAGCGGCCCACTCCCGCCAGCCCGGAGGCTCCGACGATGGGTGTCCGAGGGAAGGCGGCCAGGCAGGTTTCGATCAGCATGTCCTTGGCGCCCGCGTCGTCGAAGGCTTCGACGATCACGTCGCAGCCCGCATAGAGCGAGCGCGCGGCCGCCGGGTCGACGCGCAGGAGGTGCGCCGACACTTCGACCCCGGGATCGATCGCCGCGAGGTTCTCGGCCAGGGCCTCCACCTTGGGACGCCCCACCTGGGCGCGGAAGTAGTATTGGCGGTCGAGGTTCGGGGCCGACACGGCGTCGAAGTCGGCGATCACGAGGCGGCCGACGCCCGCGCGCGCCAGGGCGACGGCGCAGTTCGAGCCCAGTCCGCCGGCTCCGGCGATGCCCACCGTGGCGCGCGCGAAGATCGCGCGCATTGTTTCGCGGTCCATGCCCCCGAGCCTAGCGGACTTTGGGATGCGGCGCAAGGTTGAAGTCCGCCGCGATCAGGCTGGCGAAGATGTTGGCGGCCTTCGCGTCGAAATCGTACATGACGCCGAAGGAGAGGAGGCGGTCGCGCCTGCCGTAATACATGGTGCCGAGGGTGATCGGGGTCAGCCGCGCGAAGACCGCCCTGGAAAAGGTGGGCGAGCCCGAGGCGAGGCCGCGCCAGCCGACGATCGCGCCCAGGTCGACGATCGTATTCAGGTACATCGTCGGCGCGGCGGGCGTCCTCGCGCGGTCGGCCAGGAGGGAAAGCCCGAGGTGCGCTTCCGCGAAGAGGTCCTCGAAGGGGGCGGGCGTGAGCCGGGGAATCAGTGAGGCGCCCAGCTCGAGCTTCGGTCCGAGCCCGATGGTCGCGCCGGCCGAGGCGAAGAGCCCCGGATCGCCGGCGGGCAGGCGCCCTTCGCCGTCGGGGAAGAAGGACCAGCCGCCGAGCGAGAAGGAGAGGTCTTGGGCGCGGGCGAGGCCGGCGGAGGCGCCCAGCAGGAAAATGGCGAGAAAAATGCGCGATACTGAACGTTTTTGGCGGTCCATGGCAGCCCTCGCCTTATCGCAGGAGATAGGAGAACTCGAAAAGCTTGAGTCCCCAGCCCGCCGGCGCCAGAAATTCGTCCAGCACGAGGCTGGGCGCGCCGAGCGCGACGTAGCCGTAGCCGGAGTAGAGGCGGATCGGCGCGGCTTCCACGACGTAGCGCGGCGCGGCGGCGCCGTTCAGGGGAAGGTAGGCGGCGATCCCGATCGCGGGCGCCAGGGCCGTGCCCCGCGGCGATAGCCAGGCGAGGGGGTGGCGCTGGAAGCGCCCGAGCGCCAGTTCAGCGCCGAATCCCGCGAGGGAGCCGCCGAGCTCGGGCGGGTTGACCGGCGCGAGGAGTCTGGCGGAAAGGCCAACGCCGAAGCCGCCTCTATTCTCCCAGCCCGCCGAGAGGGAAAGCCCCGCGTATTCGCCCCCGCCGAAGAGGGTTGAGCTGAAGCCTTCCAGGGAGACCGCGTAGCGCAGGCTGAGTCGGCTTTCGGCGCCCGCGGCCCGGGGCTGAGCGGATAGCTGCGACGCCGCGGCGAGGGCGAGGCCGGCGGCGATGATGAGCGCGGTTCGGCCGCGCGCCGTTCGCATCGACATGTGCATCAGCCTCCGAACAGCATTTCAAGGTAGGAAGCCAGGTATTTCGGGCCGCGGTAGCCCTTGGCCTCCTCCAGGGTGATCGGCGCGGCGTAGCGCATCAGTCCCTCCACGTTCCGCATCGTCGTCTCCATGGTCGCGGGGTCGGCGCTCACGATCGCCAGCTCGCGCGAGAGGTACTGCGACCTGAAATTGTAGTTCGGGCTCCCGAAGGCGGCCACCCGGCCGTCGGCCATGATGAGCTTGTAGTGGAGGAAGGAGCGGTCGGGCGGGTCGAACATGTACACGCTCGCGCCCGCTTCGATCAGGTCCTTGACGCAGTACTTGGCCGCGTAGTCGTAGGAGAGCCGGAAGGAGTTGGCGGAGAGCACGAGGCGGACCTTGACGCCGCGCCTCGTCGCCGCGGCCACTTTTTTAATGAGCGCGGGCGTGGTGAAGGCGTATGCCTGCAGGAGCCAGAGCTCCTTCTCGGCGTTTTGGAAGAAGGAGTCGAAGAGCGCGTCCACGGACGAACCCCCGCCGGGTTTTTGGTCGACGAGCCACACGGCGCTGTCCGCGGGGCGCTCGCGGGTGCGGAAAGCCTCCGCCTCGATGGGATCGGGCGAGTTCTGGTTCCAGGTTTCGCAGAAGGAGGCGACCATGCGCCGGGCGGGTTCGGCGCCCTCGATCTCCACGAAGGTGTCGATGTTGCTGTAGTGCCCCGAGGGCGCCAGCGAGTAGTAGTTGAGGTTCATGCCGCCCAGGGCGACGCGCTCGCCGTCGACGACCCAGAATTTCCGGTGGTCGCGCTCGAACAGCGAGGGCAGGGCGAAGAGCTTGGCGCCCGTGATGGGGTTGTACTCGGCCACGCGGACCTTCGTGCCGCGGAAGTAGGCGAGGGCGGTCGGCAGGAAGGTCGTCATGTCGGGCATATAGGTGAAGTAGGCCGACGAGTCGAAAATGACGTAGACCTTGACGCCTTCCTCAGCCTTGCGCGCCAGGGTTTCGAGGATGGCTCGGTTCACCTCGTGGCTGTTGATGAGGAAGGTCGAGACGAGGATGTAGTCTTTGGCGCCCCTGGCGAGCTCGAGGGCGCGCGCGGCCCATTCGTCGCTGGAAAAGTAGGTTTTGGGCGCCGATGACGCCAGCTCCGGGATGCCGCGCGCGGCGTAGAATTCGCGGAAGGCGCGCTCCTGGGCCGAGGCTGTCTGGGCGGCGGTCGCCGGTGTCGCGGCCGTTTGGGGCGCCGCGGCCGGCGGCTGAGGCGCCGCGGCCGTGTCCGGCGCCTGGGCGGGCGATTCCGCCGCTTGGGCGGCCGGCGGCGCTTGTACTGGTGCGGGCCGCGCCGCGGGCGCGCTCGCGCAGGCGCCGAGGGAAAGCGCGGCGGCCAGGGCGGCGGCGAGCGCGGCCGCCCTGGCGGGC
>MTLD01001587.1_pt1 | contig 16208 bp, 13 predicted proteins | sample 1982471 | NCBI WGS metagenome assembly MTLD01 (sample SAMN05712604, study PRJNA340218) | biofilm metagenome | isolation source: sample SPM anode biofilm adapted to -50 mV | place: USA | collected 2012-02-03
ACGACGATGTAGGGGACGCCGACCTGACGTGCGAGCAGGATGTGCTCGCGGGTCTGCGGCATCGGGCCGTCAGCTGCGGAAACAACCAGGATCGCGCCGTCCATCTGCGCTGCACCGGTGATCATGTTCTTAACGTAGTCGGCGTGGCCCGGGCAGTCGACGTGAGCGTAGTGACGCTTCTCGGTCTCGTACTCGACGTGGGCGGTAGCGATGGTGATACCACGCTCACGCTCTTCCGGAGCGTTGTCGATCTGGTCGAACGCCTTGAACTCGGCCTGGCCCTTGCCTGCGAGCACCTTGGTGATGGCTGCGGTCAGGGTGGTCTTGCCGTGGTCGACGTGACCGATGGTCCCTATGTTTACATGCGGTTTAGTTCTTTCGAATTTAGCTTTAGCCATGAGGAATCCTCCCTGATGTATCTACTACAGCCTTTAAATTGGATGCTTTTTTCTAGAAGGGGATGGAGCCCACAACCGGATTCGAACCGGTGACCTCTTCCTTACCAAGGAAGTGCTCTACCTACTGAGCTATGTGGGCGTATTCTGTTTTGGAGCGGGAAACGGGACTCGAACCCGCGACCCTCAGCTTGGAAGGCTGATGCTCTAGCCAACTGAGCTATTCCCGCCAATTCCCTGCTCTGAAGTTTTTTGACTCGACTCACACTCCACTCAACCAGTACCAACGATCCGCCAGGATCTCCTGATTTGAGCAGAAGCTCATCTCATCTGAAGTTTGTATGGTGGAGGGAGGAGGATTCGAACCTCCGAAGTCGATGACGACAGATTTACAGTCTGTTCCCTTTGGCCGCTCGGGAATCCCTCCAGACAGAAGTGCTTACTAATTGTCAGTTGGAGCTGACGATGGGACTCGAACCCGCAACCTGCTGATTACAAGTCAGCTGCTCTACCAATTGAGCTACGCCAGCCGATTCCGCTACCATCGCGCCCTGCTTTGCTTCGAAACCTTGCGTTGCGAAGCGAATCCCTGTTCTAAAGCAAAACCCCCTTGGTGTCAATATCTTTTTTTCGAGGAGTGATTTTTTTTCCAAACGCCGCAGCATGGACACGCCCTTCCCCGTTACGCGCCCCTCCCGTACATTGGAAAAAGAAACACTATAACGACGATTTCCAGGTGCGCAAGAAAAATCCACCAATACGCCCCAGCCTCATAGCTCCTGCCATCGTCAACCCCAGGAAACAATTGCCCCGATAAGAAAGAGAGGAGCAGGCAAAAGAGCTCTGCAAAACAAAGAGGTCACAGTTGCGTCAATTTCGCTCAGCAACAGTGGTGATTCGATGCAACTGTCATTGCCACGAAAGACCATTCCTGTATCTGTACTCATCACCCCCAGGCCGTTATAGTGGGCTTACTTTAAAAGATCAAAGGGGGAAGCCAATGGAATGCTCTCTTGGCAAAGGCGAACTGATGAGACTAAGCGGGAGCGAACGAGGTTTGCTGCTGCACTGCCTCAGTGGAACCATCTGGTTGACTACCGGTGACGGCAGGGATTACCTGGTCCTGCAGGGGAAAAGCTTCCAGTTGCAGGAAGGTGCTTCTGCTCTTGCCGAAGCCCTCGATTCCGGCCGCATCCGCTTGGAGCCCTACCCCGGCTACGGCGTCGACCGCCCTTCGGCAAGAGTGCCGGCCCTGCGGCTGGCAATACCCTGAAAAGAAACGGAGAAATGGAAAGAGGCCGCCCCCGGGGGTACGGCCTCCGACAATCCATTGCATCGTATCGATGCCCTTCGTTACAGCTTGAACTGCTTGACGACCCGCTGCAGGCTCTCGGCAAGTTGTGAAAGCTGCCCTGCTGCAGCCGCTGATTGCTGCGCCCCCTTGGCCGTTTGGTGCACGACGGCGGTGATCTGCTGCATGTTGCTACTGATCTCGCTGGTAGTCGCAGTCTGCTCCTCGGCAGCAACCGCGATCTGGTTCACCTGCTGCGTCACGCTTTCGATCTGGGCGATGATATCCTGAAGCGCCTCACCCGATTTGGCCGCCTCGGCGGTCCCTTTTTCTACTTCCTTCACTCCGCCTTCCATCGCCCCTACCGCGCTGCGGGTCTCGCTTTGAATGGATTTGATCATGTTGCCGATCTCTCCGGTCGCCCTCGTGGTCCGCTCCGCCAACGCTCGCACTTCGTCCGCAACCACTGCGAAGCCGCGTCCCTGTTCACCGGCCCGCGCCGCCTCGATCGCTGCGTTGAGCGCCAGGAGGTTTGTCTGGTCCGCGATGTCCTCGATGGTGCCGATGATCTCGCCAATCTGGTCCGATCTTGCCCCCAGGCTTTCAACGGTGCTGGCAGACTCCCTTACGCGGGCCGCAATCCTCCCCATTCCCTGAACGGTTTCCTGCACCACAGCCGCCCCCGCGACGGCGGCAGCGCTGGCGCGCCTTGCGCCTTCAGCGGCCGTCATGCAGTTCTGGGCGATGTCGTTGGAGGTGGCCGTCATCTCCTCTCCCGCAGCAGCCACCGTACCGGCCTGCGATGCAACCTCCTCGGTCCCCAGCGCCATCTCCCCTGCCGTCGAGTCTAGTTCCGCCGCCGCAGATGAGACTTGCAGCGTGGTCTGAGACACAGTGGCGATCGAATCGTGCAACTTGCATAGGAACCGGTTGAAGTTGTCGGCAAGATGCCCCAACTCGTCACGCGAGGTGACGTCCAGCCGTTTGGTCAGATCACCTTCGCCGCTGGCGATATCATCCATCACGTCGCTCATCTTTCTTATGGATCTTGTGAGTCCTCCAGCCATCAGCAACAGCAAGAGCATAGAACAGACGATGGCAAAGACGCCCAAGGTGAGAGACACGATGAGCGCCCTGTCAGAGCTGGCGACGACTTCCCTCTTCGTCATATCCATCTGCTTCGTCCTGTCCCCGCTCAGCTTCACCAGCTTGTCCTTCACCTCACGCCACTTCGGGGTTTCGTCCTTTACCAGCAAAGAGAGAGCCTCGTCCTTTTTCCCTTCACGGGCAAGCGCCTGCACCTGGACCCGCAGAGCGTCTGCCTGTTTCCACACCGTCATCACCTGCTCAAGCTGTCCCTTGAGCTCTGGGATGCCGGCACTGTTGGCAAGCACCACAGCATAGGCTTTCTGAAAATCCTCCATTGCCTGGGTGTAGTTCTTTGCCGCTTTCTCGTCCGCGGGGTTCAGCAGAATGTTCCTCGTCGCCTGTTCCGACTGCAACCCTTGGGCGTACATATCCTTGAGGGCCAACGACATGGCCTGATCCCTCTCAACGAAGGTGGCAAAACCGCCGGACATTTTTGTGATGCCAAGAACAGACGCCGCCAACGACAGACAAAGAAGCAGCGCACTGATTCCTGCGACAAGACCAAACTTCTGTGCCAGTGTCAGATTCTTTAACCAACCCATGATGAATCTCCTTTGCCAGACTGAACGGTGAACCATTGAGTGAGTCTGGCCGTTACGATGCATCACGTATCGGCAGGATGTGCTCTCTACTTTACCCCCCTTCATAGGGGTTATGGGAAAGGCAGGTCATATTTTGGATGGGGTCTGGAAACTGTGGCGGGAGATGGTGAGCCCGTGGCGTTAGAGGGAACGCCCGGCTTGCGCCCGACTCGGGCGCAAGAGGCAGGATAAGCTTACTGATGACCGACAGGCAACGATGCGCCAGCACCCACGACCGTAGTCCAGCGGCGAACGGTCCACGTGGTGACCAGGCCATTCCTCACGTAAGGGTCCGCCTCGGCAAACGCCGCCGGAACTCCAGGTGAATCTGCCTGGAACAGCAGCACGGCGCCATCGGCAGGATCGGCCAACGCCCCGCCCAACAACAGCTCGCCCCGCTCTACCGCATGCCAGGCAAGCGCCAGATGCTCGGCACGATACTCGCCGCGACGCTCCAGGTAATCCGGCGCCACCTCGTAGAACAACAAGTAGTGCATCGCTACCTCCTTCCCATCCCGAAAAGTTCTTCCGCCACGTCTTCCCTGCCGCATTCCCTCAGCGCCTGCAGGCAGTTCTTCCTCTCCTCCGGCACGTGGTAAAGGAGCAGCGATTTCTGAAGCCCCTTCTCACGATCGCTCTTCGCCACGTACACCTTCTCCCCGGTATAGGGATCGACGCCCGTATGGTAGATGCAGGTGGAGAGGGTGCCAGGCGTCGGGGTGAAGTCCTGCACCTGCTCCACCTTCATCCCTAACCGCTTGAGCACCAGAGCGAGATCGACCATGTCCGACAAGGTGCACCCAGGGTGTCCCGAGATGAAGTAGGGGACGATGTACTGCCTCTTGCCGGCCTTGGCGCTCTCTCGCATGAAGGAATCCCTGAAGCGCTCGAAGCAGGCATGCCCGGGCTTGCGCATGACAGATGTGACCCTGTCGGTCAAGTGCTCGGGGGCGACCTTCAACAGACCGCTCACGTGATGGGCTACCAACTCGCGCAGGTAGTTGGGCTGGCGCTCCAAAAGGTCGTAGCGCACCCCGGAGGAGACAGCCACGTTTCTCACCCCAGAGATCTTCCTGGCCTTCGCGAGAAGCCTGGAGCTCCTGGCGTCGGTGGTGACAAGGTTGCCGCAGATCTTGGGATATAGACAGCTCTCCCGGCGGCACTTGCTCCCCGCCTCCTTGTTGCCGCAGGAAAGGCCGAACATATTTGCCGTCGGCCCGCCCAGGTCGCTTATGCTGCCGCGAAACCAGGGTAGCGCCGCAAGACGCTCCAATTCCCGCAAAACGCTCTCCTCGCTTCTGGACTGGATGGTCTTTCCCTGGTGGTGGGTGATGGCGCAGAAGGCGCAGCCGCCGAAGCACCCCCGGTGCGTGGTGATGGAATTGCGGATCTGCTCGTAGGCGGGGATCGCCTCCTTGTAGCTTGGATGGGGCGCTTTCACGAAGGGTAGCGCGTAGATCGCGTCCAGCGCCTGCTCGGATAGGGGCCAAGCAGGGGGATTGCAGACGAGAAAGCGCTCCGCGTGGCGCTGGACCACCACCTTCGCGCAGGCGGGGTTCTGCTCGCCCGACAGAAGCCGGAAGGATTCCCCGTAGGCCGCCTTATCGGAAGCGACCGTTTCGAAGCTGGGAAGCTCCAGCAACTCCCCGGTCTCCGGAGGAGTGGCGGCGGCATAGGCCGTCCCCCTTAAATCCCTGATGGAGGCAAAAGGCTCCCCCTTCTGGAGCCGCCGCACCATCTCCAACAGCGGCGTCTCGCCCATGCCGTAGACAAGCAGGTCCGCTTTCGCGTCCAGAAGCGCCGAGCGGCGCACCTTGTCTTCCCAGAAATCGTAGTGGGCAAAGCGCCTGAGGCTCGCCTCGATGCCGCCGACGACGACCGGCACGTCGCGATAGGCTTCCTTGAGCCTTGAGGTATAGACGATGGTGGCGCGGTTGGGGCGGGCGCCGTGGCGGTTGCCGGGGGTGTACGCGTCGTCGCGGCGCAGCTTTCTGGCCGGTGTGTAGTGGGCAACCATGGAGTCCATGGCGCCGGCTGCGACGGCGAAGAAAAGGCGCGGGCGCCCAAGGGCCATGAAGGGATCCTTGCTGCGCCAGTCCGGTTGCGGGATGATTCCCACGCGCAGCCCCTTAGACTCCAACAGACGCGCCAAAAGCGGCACCCCGAACGAGGGATGGTCCACGTAGGCGTCACCGGTGACGAAGATGACGTCGAGTTCGTTCCAGCCGCGCGCTTTTGCTTCGGAAAGGGAGATGGGGAGAAACTTGCCTGGGGAGTGTTTCACAGGGGAATGCTTTGCAGGTTTTGCCTGTTTCATATGAACCTTAAAACCGTTGGCCACGGAGAAAATCTGAGAGGGATTCAGTCAGATGTCCTCCGTGACCAAGGTTCTTTACTTTAAGGAAAGACCGGCAGTAGATCCAGTCCGAGGGTCTCGGGGAGGCCGCACATCAGGTTCATGTTCTGCACCGCCTGCCCGGAAGCCCCTTTCACCAGGTTGTCTATGGCGGAGATGACGATGACCCGTCCGGTCCTCTGGTCGACAGTCACCCCGATGTCGCAAAAGTTGGAGCCCCTGACATGCGCGGTCGACGGGAGAACTCCCTCGGGCAGCACCCTGACGAAGGGCTCGCCGTCGTAAAACGCCTCGTAAAGGGCGATCAGGTCACCGGCCTTGACGCTCCCGCCGGGCTGCGAGTAGATGGTCGACAGGATGCCGCGGTCCATGGGGACCAGGTGCGGAGTGAAGGTGATATTGAGCGGGGTTCCTGCCAGAAGCGAAAGCTCCTGCTCGATCTCGGGGATGTGCCTGTGCACTCCCCCCACGCCGTAGGCGCGGAACCCTTCGTTCACCTCGCAGTAGAGGTTATCGACCTTGGCTCCCCGCCCCGCGCCTGAGGTGCCGGACGCGGCATCCACGATGATGGACTTCGGATCGATCACCTTCCCCTTCAAAAGCGGCGCAAGGCCCAGGATGACGCTGGTCGGGTAGCAGCCTGGGTTGGCGATGAGCGAGGCCTCAATGATCTCGGCGCGGCGCAGTTCGGGAATGCCGTACACCGCCTCCGGCAAAAGCTCGGGGTTCAGGTGCGGTTCGTACCACTTGCCGTAGGTATCCGCGTCGTGAATGCGGTAGTCGGCGGAAAGATCGATCACGTCCTTCCCCATCTTGATGAAGGTGGGCACCACCTCCATGGCGGCCTTGTGCGGCAGCGCGGTGAAGACGATGTCGACCTTCTCTGCGATCCCCACAGGCTCCAGGTTCTCCAGCACGATGTCGCACCTGCCGCGCAGGCTCGGGAAGACGGAGCTGACCGGCCGCCCGGCGCTTTGTTCGGAGGTGACGCAGGTGACGGCGACCTCGGGATGGGAATGGAGAATCCGCAGCAGTTCAACACCGGTATAACCGCTTGCACCGACGATGGCGACCTTGAGCATGAGTGCCTCCCTAAGTTATCGAACGGAAAAACAGGGTCAATGTACCACAGCTGTCACGCCGATGGCACGCAGAAAGGAGCGCCCGCCCCATAGCGGGAGCGGGGCCAGGGGGAGATGAAACAGCAAAAGGAGGAACCCTTGCGGATTCCCCCTTTGTAAAGCTGAAACAGCCTGTCCCGGCAGCGGATTAACGCTTGGAGAACTGGAAGCTTGCGCGAGCAGCCTTCTTGCCGTATTTCTTTCTTTCTTTGATACGGGAGTCGCGGGTGATGAAGCCCGCTTTTTTCAGCGTGCCGCGCAGATCGGCGTCGGCCTCAATGAGAGCCTTGGTGATGCCGTGCTTGATGGCGCCCGCCTGGCCAGAGTCGCCGCCGCCCTTGACGGTGCAGAAGATGTCGAACTTGCCGACGTTCTCGGTCAGTTCGAGCGGCTGCATGACCACCATCTTGGAGGTCTCCCTGCCGAAGTAGTTGTCAAGAGTCTTGGTATTTACAATGATCTCGCCGTTGCCGGGCTTGAGCCAAACCCTGGCGATCGACGACTTCCTTTTCCCAGTTGCGTAAAAGCTGACTGCCATTTTATATCTCCTGATGAACGAATTAAATGTTCAGATTCTTCGGGTTCTGAGCCGCGTGCGGATGGGTTCCGCCACTGTAGATCTTGAGCTTCTTCAGCATGTGGCGGGCAAGCTTGTTCTTGGGAAGCATGCCTTTGACAGCCTTTTTCAGAAGTTCTTCCGGCTTCTTGTCGAGGAGTTTGCCGGCAGTGATCTCTTTCAGGCCGCCCGGGAACGAGGAGTGGCTGTAGTAGGTCTTGTCGGCGAGCTTCCTGCCGGTGAGGGCGATCTTCTCGGCGTTCACGACGATGACGAAGTCGCCGGTATCGACACTCGGGGTGAAGGTCGGCTTGTTCTTGCCGCGCAGCACATTGGCGATTTCAGTCGCAACACGGCCGAGCACCTTATTATCCACGTCAACCAGGTACCAATCCCTGGTTACTTCTTCTTTTTTGGCAACTTGCGTCTTCATCGAAACCTCACAGCTATCTGGAATTAGCACATTAACTTACGGAAGTTTGAGAATCTAATCGATTCGCAGCTTCATGTCAAGACAAAAAACGGGAAGGATAGATTAGCGCCCTGTAAAAAGCGGCGTCAATCCTTCCCTTCCGGGTAGTAAACCTGCATCAGGCAAAGCCCCTGCGGAGGAACCGTCATGCCGGAGTTCTGCTGCCGGTCGCCCCCCTTAAGCAGCCGAGCAACGTCCTCGACGCTTTTCTTCCCCTGCCCCACCTCGATCAAGGTCCCGGTGATGATGCGAACCATGTTCTTCAGAAAGCCGCTCCCCTTGATGTCAAGGTGGAGGAAGCGCCCCTCCTGCACGAGATCCATGCTGTAGATCCTGCGTACGGTCGTTTTGGCGGCGCAGTTCGACGCCCGAAAGGCGGCGAAGTCGTGCTCTCCCACAAACGCGGCGCAGGCTTTATGCATCGCCTCGACGTCGAGCTTGCCCTTCACGCGCCAGGCTATGTGGCGCGACAGCGGGGAGCGCAGGTCGTCCAGTAGCATGGTGTAGCGGTAATGCTTCGCGTGCGCGTCGAAGCGGGGATGAAATTCCAGCGGGACCTCGCACGCCTCCCGCACCGCGATGTCGCCGGGAAGAAGGCAATTGAGTCCCTCCCGGAAGGCGCGCAGCGGTATGCTCTTGTCGGTCTTGAAGCAGGCCACCATACCGCGTGCGTGGACGCCCGCATCGGTGCGGCCGGAGCCGTGCAGGGCAGTCTTCGCCCCCAGCATCCGGGCGAGCGCATCCTCCAACACCTCCTGGACCGTCCTCCCGTTCGGCTGCACCTGCCAGCCGCAGTAGGCGGTGCCGTCGTACTCTATGATCAGCTTGATGTTGCGCATAAATATTCCCGCGGCGACCTGTCTGACCTGTCTGACAGAACGCTTTACTTCAGGTACTCCTCCACCAGCAGCTCCGCAATCTGCACGGCGTTGGTGGCGGCGCCTTTTCTGAGGTTGTCCGCGACGATCCAGAGATTCAGGCCGTTGGTGACGGTGGCGTCCTCGCGGATGCGGCCGACCAGTGTCAGGTCCTCGCCCGCCGCATCCATCGCCATCGGGTACTCGCCGTTGGCGGGGTTGTCTACCAGCTCCACGCCGGGCGCGTCTTCCAAAAGCTCGCGCGCCTTGGCCACGGTGATCTTCTTCGCGGTCTCTATGTTGACCGACTCGGAGTGCCCGAAGAAGACGGGGACCCTGACGCAGGTGGCGGTGGTCTTGATGTCCGCCTCAATGATCTTCCTGGTCTCGTTCACCATCTTCATCTCTTCCTTGGTGTAGCCGTTGTCGCAGAAGGAGTCAATCTGCGGCAGGCAGTTGAAGGCGATGCGGTGCGGGTAAACCTCGTTCTTGGGCGGACGGCCGTTCAACAGCTCACCGGTCTGCTTGCGCAGCTCGTCGATCGCCTTGTTGCCGGTGCCGGACACTGCCTGGTAGGTGGAAACGACTATCCGCTTGATGGAACCGAAGTCGTGCAGCGGCTTCAAGGCCACCACCATCTGGATCGTGGAGCAGTTGGGGTTGGCGACGATCCCCTTCTTGCGGTAGCCGGCAAGGGCATGCGGGTTCACCTCGGGGACCACCAGCGGCACCTCCGGGTCCATGCGCCAGGCACTGGAGTTGTCGATGCAGACCGCACCCGCCTTGGCGGCGGAGGGGCAAAATTCCTCGGACCGCGCGCCGCCTGCGGAGAAGAGAGCTATATCGATCCCCTCGAAGGAGTCGTGCTTAAGCTCTTCCACCGGCACCGGTTTGCCGTTGAACTCGAGGATCTGCCCGACGCTGCGGGCGCTGGCCAGGAACTTTATCTTCCCCACAGGGAATTTCCGCTCCTCAAGGCATTCGATCATCTGGGTCCCGACCGCGCCGGTTGCGCCCACCACTGCCACGTTCCATAGTTTCTTCACACTCATCACATCTCCTTGAGACAAAAACGGGAGCGCGCCACCCTTGAAACCGGGGGACGCGCTCCACTTCCAGCTACCTTAAATTCAGAAACAGAGTCAACGGCGTTTCACACGGATGGCCACCGAAGAAGACGGAAAAGGCAAAATCTGAAGCCTTGGGTAACCCCAACAAGGTTTATCTGCCTTTGTCCGTGGTTTCCGTCAAATCCGCGTGCTACGCCTTTGACTTTGACGTTACCTCTCCTTGAGTATCTGCAGCATGCGGCGCAGCGGTTCTGCGGCGCCCCAAAGGAGCTGATCGCCGCAGGTGAAGGCGGAGAGGTACTGCGGCCCCATCTTCATCTTCCTGACGCGCCCCACCGGCACGGTGAGCGAACCGGAAACGGCTGCCGGGGTGCACTGAGCCAGGGTCTCCGCCTTGGTGTTGGGAACGAACTTGACCCACTGGTTGTCGTTCTTGATCATCTCCTCGATGTCGGCGATGGGGATGTCCTTGTTCAGCTTGATGGTGAGCGCCTGGCTGTGGCAGCGCATGGCGCCGACGCGGACGCAGATGCCGTCGACGGGGATCGGGTTGGCTGTGCCGAGGATCTTGTTGGTCTCGGCGTAACCTTTCCACTCCTCGCGGCTCTGCCCGTCCTCGACCTCGCGGTCGATCCAGGGAAGCACGCTCCCCGCCAGCGGGAAGCCGAACTCCCTGGTCGGGAGATCGCCACTCCTCAGGGTCTGGGTCACCTTGCGGTCGATCTCCAGGATGGCGGAGCCCGGGGTCGCCAAGAGGTCTGCTACCGAGCCCTGCAGCACGCCCATCTGGGAGAGGAGCTCGCGCATGTTGGGAGCGCCAGCGCCGGAGGCCGCCTGGTAGGTCATGGAGGTGATCCACTCGACCGCGCCGGCCTTGAAGAGCCCGCCCAGGCCCATGAGCATGAGGCTCACGGTGCAGTTGCCGCCGATGTAGTCCTTGACCCCTTTGGCAAGTGCCGCGTCGATGACGTTGCGGTTGATCGGGTCAAGGATGATGACGGCGTCGTTCTCCATGCGCAGCGTGCTGGCCGCATCGATCCAGTAACCCTGCCAGCCCGCCTTGTTCAGCTCGGGGCGCACCGACTTTGTGTAGTCGCCCCCCTGGCAGGTGATGATCACGTCAAGCTTCTTAAGCTCGTTTATGTCCGAGGCGTCCTTCAGGGTCCCGGCATTCATCGGGGCGGGCTGCCCCACTTGGGAGGTTGTAAAGAAAACCGGCTCTATTCCCTGAAAATCGTTCTCCTCCTGCATGCGCTGGAGCAAAACGGAGCCTACCATGCCACGCCAACCGACTAGTCCGACTTTCATAGGCGACCTTCCTTTTTGTCTGTATTTAATATATGCACCGGCGGGTGTGTCCCGCCTCTACCTTGTTGTGCGTCGATCAGAGGTTGGCGATGATGGCGTCGCCGATCTCCTTGGTGTTCACCAGCTTCTCGCCTGCCTTCTCCTGGTAGATGTCCCGGGTACGATATCCGCCGTCGAGGACCTTGGCCACCGCCTTGTCGATGGCGTCTGCCGCCTCGACCATGCCGAAGGAGTAACGGAGCATCATCCCCGCGGAGAGGATCTGGGCGATCGGGTTGGCGATTCCCTGCCCTGCGATGTCCGGGGCGCTCCCGCCGGAGGGCTCGTACATGCCGAAGGTCCCCTCAGCGAGCGAGGCGGAGGGAAGCATCCCCAGAGAGCCAGTCAGCATGGCCGCCTCGTCGGAGAGGATGTCGCCGAACATGTTCTCGCAAAGGATCACGTCGAACTGCTTGGGCCACTTCACCAGCTGCATCGCGGCGTTGTCCACGTACATGTGGGAGAGCTCGACCTCCGGGTACTCCTTGGCGATGTTGATGACGATCTCGCGCCAGAGCACGGAGCTGGAAAGGACGTTGGCCTTGTCGATGGAGCAGACCTTCTTGCCGCGCTTTCTCGCCGCCTGGAAGGCCACGTGTGCGATGCGCTCGATCTCGGGAACGCTGTAGCGCATGGTGTCGACGCCGATGCGGTTGCGCCCTTCCCCTTCGATCCCTTTGGGCTGGGAGAAGTAGATGCCGCCGGTCAGCTCGCGGATCACCAGGATGTCGAAGCCACCTGCGATCACCTCTTCCTTCAGCGAGGATGCGCTGGTGAGCGACGGGAAGATGATGGCCGGACGCAGGTTGGCGTAGAGGCCGAAGATCTTGCGAAGCGGCAAGAGGGCGCCGCGCTCGGGCTGCTCTTCCGGGGGAAGGGTCTCCCACTTGGGTCCGCCGACGGAGCCGAAGAGGATGGCGTCCGAAGCCTTGCATATATTCACGGTGGTCTCGGGAAGCGCGCGACCTTCCAGGTCGATCCCCGCCCCACCTACGTTGGCGTGGGTCCGCTCGAAAGTTACATCGTAACGTTTCTCGACTGCATCGAGCACCCGCAGTGCTTCCGCCATAACCTCGGGGCCTATGCCGTCTCCTGGCAATACCGCCACTTTAAAAAGCTTTCCCATCACATGACCTCCCAAGTGTATTAAATTAGGGATTCTATTTGCGACCGGCCGCTATTGTCAACATAAAAAAAGTCCGTCAAACATACGTTTAACGCCCCAAACCATGAGACGGAAACAGCACAGTCAAAGAGATCATGTCGCAGCCGGCACAAAGACAATCATCACTAACACAGTCTCTGAACCTCCACGGGCAGGCCGCAGAAAATACCATTGTCATGAAGTATTCGTCCTGTATACCTTTTGCCTTCTCTACCTCTTATGCTTTTTAGTTCCTATTCATGAAAAGTTATGATATATCCTTCCAATCTTCATCCAGCAAAGGGGAGTTTACAGGGTCGCGAACGCCCACTGGATCCGGTTTTGCCAGTACTCCGGCAAAACCGTCTGGACAACCTCATTAAAGACGGTATGATACCCTCTTAACAGAAGGGCGTTTACGCCGCCGCCGGCCGTTGCCGGCAGAACGGCCGTTTCCGGACGGCTCAGTCCGCCGCCAGGAGGTTTCCTTGCCCGATCATCAAAGGCCCGCTGGGCCGACATGCTATCAGGAGGCACCATGCTTTCCCCTTCCCACTTCCGGCATCTCGCTGCCGCCCTCTCACTCTTTGCCATGACCGGTTGCTGCACGACCTCAGGAAAAGAGGTCCTCGGCAACCCTGAGGCCCCCTACCCGCCGCCGTCCGCGCCCAAGGTCGGGGACATCGTCCACCTCCCAACCGGGGTTCTGGTGACCCCGGACCAGATGAAGCGGGTTGCCACCGACGCGCGGGTGGTCTATGTGGGCGAGACCCACGACAACCCCGCGTCGCACCGGCTGGAGCTGGACATGCTCAAGGCCCTGGAGGAGCGCTACCCCGGGAAGGTGGCACTCGGGATGGAAATGTTCACAAGGTCCCAGCAGCCCGTCCTGGACCGCTGGAGCGCCGGCGAGCTGGACGAGAAGAAATTCCTCAAGGAGTCACGCTGGTTCGACAGCTGGAAGATGGATTTCGGCTACTACCGCGACCTGTTGCTGTACGCGAGAGAAAAGCACATCCCGGTTATCGGGCTCAACGCGGAGAAAAACCTGGTGCAGGCGGTGCGTAACAGGAATTTGGATGAACTCACGCCCGAGCAAAAGGCGCAGCTACCCGAACTGGACCTCGAGGACCCCTACCAGCGGGCGCAGACCGAGAGCATCTTCGCCGGGCACAGCCACGGCAAGATGGCGGTCGAGGGGTTCCTGCGTGCGCAGACCCTTTGGGATGACACCATGGCCGAGACTGCGGCGCGTTTTCTGGAGAGCCCGCAGGGAAAGGACCGCCACCTGCTGGTGGTGGCCGGCGGCAACCACGTAAGCCACGGGTTCGGGATCCCGCGTCGCGTCTTCCGCCGGGCCCCGACTTCCTACGTCACCATCGGCGGCCACGAGGTTGTCATCGCCAGGCAAAAGCCGGTGCAAACAATGGACGTGGAGATTCCGGAATTCCCCATGGTCCCCTTCGACTTCCTGGTGAACTTCGCCTACGAGGAACTACCAAGCAACGACGTGCTTTTGGGGGTCGCCTTCGATCCAAGCCCTGACAAGCGCGGACTGCTGGTAAAGAGCGTGATTCCCGAATCGAACGCCGCGCGCGCCGGGGTGAAGGAGGGGGACCTGCTGCTCGCCCTGGACGGCGAAGCCCTCACGGAGGCCTTCGACCTGGTCTACGCCATAAAGCAGAAGCACGCGGGCGACCACGGCACGCTGAAGCTGGAGCGAGCCGGGGAACCGATGAGCGTCGAGGTCGAGTTCAAATCGAGCAAGCCCTACCAGCATGGCAAGCCGGAGAATGCGGAGCCGAAAAAGGCGCCATGACCACTGAAATCCTTGGAGGATAGGATATGTATGCCATGAGTAATGTCGGGAACACGATTGCGATGGTGCTGGCAGGCGGCAAGGGGGAGAGGCTGAGCCCCCTGACGACGCGCAGGGCCAAGCCCAGCGTCATGTTCGGCGGCAAGTACAAGATCATCGACTTCGTGCTGAGCAACCTCTTCAACTCCGGGATCAAGAAGGTCTACATCCTGACCCAGTACCGCGCCTACTCGCTCACCAAGCACATCCGGGAGTCGTGGGGGAAGTGGACAGGGCTTGGGGAGTTCTTCGTCTCCATCTCTCCCGAGACAAGCTCCGAGAGCGAGGAATGGTTCAAGGGGACTGCCGACGCGATCCTGCAGTACCTGAGGTTCGTGGAGTCATCCGACGCGGATTACGTCGCCATCTTCGGCGGAGACCACATCTACAAGATGGACGTGAGCCAGATGATCGACTACCACCGCAGAAACCGCGCCGACCTGACCGTCGCCGCGCTGGAGGTCCCGGTGGAGGAGGCGAGCCGCTTCGGCGTCTTCTCGGTGGACGAGGACTACCACATCACCGCCTTCACCGAAAAGCCGGCAAACCCGGAGAGCATCCCCGGGCGGAGCACCTGCTTCGCCTCCATGGGGAACTACATCTTTTCAACCAAAAAACTGATCGAGGTGTTGCAGGAGGGGAAGAAGCGGTACGAGGATCTGGACTTCGGCAAGCACGTCATCCCGATGATGCTGGAAAACCGGGACAAGGTGTTCGCCTACAACTTCAACGACAACATCATCCCCGGCATGAAGGCCGAGGAGAAGGGGTACTGGAAGGACGTGGGGACCCTCGACTCCTACTACGAGGCGAACATGGACTTGATCAACGTCTCGCCCCAGCTGAACCTGTACAACTACAAGTGGCCCATCCTCACCAACCAGGGGAACCTCCCCCCCGCCAAGACCGTCTTCGACGAAGAGGGAAGGCGCGGCATGAACATAGACTCCTACGTCTGCGCCGGGTGCATCACCAGCGGGGCCACGGTGAAAAGGACCATCCTCGGCCCACGCTGCAAGGTGAACAGCTTCAGCCTGGTCGAGGACTCCATCCTCTTCGAGAACGTGACCGTGGGGCGCAACGTCACCATCAAGAAGGCCATCATCGACAAGAACATCGTCATCCCGGATGGAACAGAGATCGGCCTCGACCATGACAAGGACCGCCTCAAGGGTTACCGGGTAACCGAGTCGGGGATCGTCGTGGTCTCAAACCCCGAAACGAGGTAAGCCCCGCCCGCGACGACCGGAGCGCTGATGCGAAGTCAATCGGAGAAGAGAGCGGCACGGGAGATAGGAAATATCGTCGGGATCTACGCGCTCTTCGGCAGCGCCTGGATCTACCTCTCCGGGTACGCCCTCACCTGGCTGGTATCCGACCAACAGCTGGCAGACCGGATTGAGGTCTACAAGGGGCTCCTCTTCATCTTGGTCACCTCCTGGCTTTTGTACCGGCTGATCACCCGCTTCGCCAAGCGCCTGGCCGAAAGCGTGGAAAAGCTGGAGGAAAGCGAGGCGCGCTTCCAGGCCATCTACCATAACGTGAACGACGCCCTGCTGATTCATGAGCCCGACGGCCGGGTAACCGACGTGAACCGCACCATGTGCAGCATGTTCGGCTACAGCAGGGATGAGGCCCTGCAACTGAGCGTAGGCGAGCTAAGCCAGGGGGATCCGCCTTACTCGCAGCAAGAGGCGCGGCACCTGCTCACGCTCGCGGCTCAAGGGGTCCCTCAGACGGTCCAGTGGCGCAGCAGGAAGAAGAACGGGACCTTGTTCTGGTCCGAGGTCAGCCTGCGCCGGGCCATCATCAACGACGAAGAGCGCATCGTCGTCATGGTGCGGGACACCACCTCCCGCAAGGTGGTCGAGGAGGCGCTCAGGCAAAACGAGGAAATCCTCAAGCTGCTGATGGAGGAGATGCCGGCGGGGGTGGGGTGGTCGGACGAAGGGAAGGAGATCCAGTACCTGAACGGCCTGATCAGCGAGTGGCTCGGCCTGGCCCGCTCCGA
>MTLD01001529.1_pt3 | contig 16118 bp, 13 predicted proteins | sample 1982471 | NCBI WGS metagenome assembly MTLD01 (sample SAMN05712604, study PRJNA340218) | biofilm metagenome | isolation source: sample SPM anode biofilm adapted to -50 mV | place: USA | collected 2012-02-03
GCCAACATGTTCGGCGGCGACGGCCTCTTCTCACCTGAGTTCATCAAGCTGGGCGGCGACGCTGTTGAGGGCTCCATGTCGGCTCTCGGTTTCTCGCCTGAGCAGGCAACTCCTGAAACCGCCAAGTTCATCGATGCTTTCAAAGCCAAGTTCAACGGCGCAGTTCCTGGACTGTTTGATGCACAGGGGTATGACGGCATGATGCTGCTGGCCGATGCCATGAAACGTGCTAACAGCACCGATCCCAAAGTCTTCAAGGATGCCCTTGCCAAGACCAAGGATTTCAAAGGTGTTTCCGGCACAATCACCATCCGCGCCAACCGCGAGCCGATCAAGTCTCCTCTGGCACTGCTGGCAGTCAAAGGTGGTCAGTTCGTGCTCAAGGCCAAAGTTCCGGTTAAGATGGACTAGTCTGGCATATTCTTTAAGCGTTTAATGTACGCAAAAACGCCGTGCAGCCTTAACTGGTTGCACGGCGTTTTTGTATTTATGGTTGACAACATTAAAATGCTTCTTTATATTGAAATCCAATTTCAATAGCTATCCGGAGGAAACAGAACGATGCGTAAAATATTTATTGCAGCAGTTGTTTTTGTAATTTTGGCAAGTGTGGGAGTTGCGTTGGCGGAAGAACCGTATCGTGAAATCGGGGACAATTCTTTTTTGATGGAAGAGGCCTACAACCAGGAAGACGGAGTCATTCAAGAGATTCAGACTTTCCAGTATATGAAGGGTGACAGCTGGGCCTACTCTTTTACCCAGGAATGGCCGCTTCCCACGCAGGCACACCAGTTCTCCTACACCATTCCGTTGGAGAAACTAGGCAAGAGTGAAGGACGCCACACCGGTCTTGGAGATGTGGCGCTGAATTACCGTTACCAGCTCATTTTCAAGGAGGGTGTGATGGCGGTCTCACCACGCTTCTCGTTGATTCTGCCGACTGGTGACGACAAAAAGGGATTGGGCAACGGTACGGTTGGATATCAGGTCAATCTGCCGGTCAGTCTGAGATTGAGCGAGCGCTTTGTCACACACTGGAATCTGGGCATGACCTTTACACCCAATGCCAGGGAGACGGGTGGGTCTAAGGCAGATACTTTCAACACTAACTACGGCATGAGTCTGGTCTATCTTGTCAACCGCAACCTGAACGCACTGGTGGAGTTTGTGGGCACTTCTGAGCAGTCCGTAGTTTCCAATGGTGTCACGGAGAACAAGAACTCATTCATCATCAATCCGGGTCTGCGCTATGCGTTTGATCTCAAAAATCTCCAGATTGTGCCGGGCATCTCCATGCCGATCGGCGTCGGCCCATCCAAGGGTGATTACGGTGTAATGGCTTATCTTTCCTTTGAGCATAAACTGTTCTAACCCACCTGATAAACTTCAAACGCCCCGGGTTTTCATCCGGGGCGTTTTTTTGAAAAATACCCGAGCAAACGCAAACCGTTGAACACTACCAGCAGGCTTCCCCCCATATCCGCAAACACAGCCATCCAGAGTGTTGCAAACCCACTTAACGCCAGAGAGAAGAACACAACCTTGATACCGAGTGCTATCGCTATGTTTTGTTTCAAAATCGATACGCAGTGGCGACTTAGCCCGATGAAATCGGCAATTTTACGCGGATCGTCGTCCATAATTGCCACATCAGCCGTTTCCAGCGCGGTAGCAGTGCCGGCCGCACCCATGGCAAAACCGATATCTGCCCGTGCTAAAGCGGGTGCATCGTTTATTCCGTCACCGACCATGCCGATTGCTCCATAGCGTTCCTTGAGTTCAACTATTGCGGCTTGTTTATTTTCCGGCAGCTGGTTGCTACGTGCATCCTGAATCCCGAGGTGATCGGCAATTGCCCGGGCATTGGCGGAATTGTCACCTGTCAGCATCACCGGTTTGACATGCAGCGCACGGAGCATTGACATTGCCTCCAGGCTCTCGGGCCGAATTGTATCGGCTACACCAAATACAGCAACCGGACCGGAGTCGGTGCACAGGACAACGACAGTTTCCCCCGTGTTTTCCAGAACTGCGAGTTTGGCTTCCAAAGCAGGAAAGCAAAAACCTAACTCTTCGACCAGATGGTGATTGCCGATATGCCACAATTGGCCATCGATGGTACCCTTAACTCCGTGACCGTTCAGTACGCCAAAATTTTCCACCGGTAAAAGCCTGATGTTGGGCTGTTGCTCTCGCCATCCCGTAACCAGGGCTTTGGCGACCGGGTGGGTACTGTGGTCGTCAAGGCTGGCAGCGATCAACAAGGCTCGCTCAATCGGCATCTCGCCAAGCGGGGCTGAGATGGTCAATGCCGGTTTGCCATTGGTCAGCGTCCCGGTCTTGTCGAGCGCAACGGCTTTTAACCGTCCGCCACCTTCAAGATAGGTGCCGCCTTTGATAAGGATACCGTGTCTGGCAGCCGCCGTCAGTCCACTGACAACCGTAACCGGAGTGGACATCACCAAGGCGCACGGACAGGCGATGACCAGCATCACGAGTGCCTTATAGAGCCAGGATGACCAGTCTCCGCCGATCAATACCGGACCAAGAACCGCTATTACTGCGGCAAATGCTACTATCGCAGGGGTGTAATAATAGGAAAACTGATCGACAAAACGCTGCGTCGGGGCACGTTGTGATTGAGCATTCTGAATAGCGGCGGCGATACGCGCCAGAGTGCTGTCACCGGCAATGCTTGTTACCGTAGCTTCTACCACACCATCGGTAACGATGCTGCCGGCATAGAGTGAGTCACCTACCTGCTTATCCACTGGCAGACTTTCACCTGTGATCGGAGCCTGGTCGAGGGCAGCGCGACCGGTTTCAACTCGCGCATCAAGCGGTACCCGTGAACCGGTGCGAATCCGGATACGACTGCCGATAGTCACTTCGGCCACCTGCTGTTCCTGCCAGTCATTATCGACTTTGACCTCAGCGAATTCCGGGGCCAGCTCAGCCAGCGATTTGATGGCGTTGCGTACTCGCTCCAGTGAGAGCGCTTCAATGGCCTCGGCTATGGCGAACAAGAAAATTACCATTGCTGCTTCCGGCCATTTACCGATCACAATGGCGCCAGCTGTTGCCATAGACATCAGGAAATAGATGTTGAGGGTCATGTTTCTGAGCGCAATCCACCCTTTTTTAATTGTGGGGAGGCCCGCACTGAAGATCGACATGATCGCTAAAACCAGCACCGGCCATGAAGTATCATGTCCGGTTGTCCAGGAGAAAGCTTCGGCTCCGACCGCTGTGATTCCGCTGATTGCCAATAAGCCTTTCTTTGTCGTGCTCAGCCCTGAAGGACCGGCAGCTGGCGGAGCCCCGCCTTCAATCAGACTCGGGGCCATCTCTAATTTCGTCAGCGCGGAAACAATGGGCTGAGGATCGTCAAGGTGGTGATACACCGTCAATTCTCGATCAAGGAGATTAAAGTCGAGTCGGGCAATTCCCGGAATGGGCTCCAGTTTGTTACGGATCAACTGCTCTTCAGTTGGACAGTCCATATTCTCAATACGGTATCGCACCCGGTTGGTGCCTCCTGGCAGCGGTAGGTTTGTGGTTGCCGCATCGATGGGCGTAGCGGAGGAAGAACAGCATTCTCCGGAGTCTTTGTGGTGTTCGCTCACCGAACCACCGCCATGGGATAGAGCTTGCTCATCGCAGCACTTTGATGCGCAGCAATTGCTTTCCTTAACACGGTGATGATGAAACTTATGATTGTCGTGCTGGTTCATGGTGGCACACCTCCCAGGATGTGTTATCATTAAACAGCCTGTACCTGCTACAGGGTCAAGATGTTTTTTAAGGGGTGGGTATGAAAATCGGAGAACTGGCGCGACGCAGCGGCTGCAAAGTGGAAACGGTACTTTTTTACGAACGGGAAGGCTTGTTGGAGAAACCAGAACGTGACGACAACAGTTATCGCAGTTACAGCAATGTCCATTTGGTGCAGCTCAACTTCATCCGCCACTGCCGTTTGCTGGACATGGGATTACCGGACGTGCGCACACTACTCAGTTTACAAACTCAACCCGAACTGGCCTGTGATGAAATTAATCATTTAATTGACAGCAAGATAGAGCATGTCCACCAGCAGATCGAAGCGCTTCATCGTTTAGAGCAACAATTACAACTTCTGCGCGACACCTGCCATTCGGGCACAAGTGTGGGCGAATGCAAAATTTTACGTAATCTGGAACAGGCGGCAGTGGATGAGAGCTGTTCCTGTCATTCTCCCAACAGGACAAATGGAATGTAGTGAGCCTTTTTATGTCCTGCTCAGGACTCCTGAATCAATATTTTTCAAACGCATCAGGAGGAACTTAAATCGCCTCTTTACCCCGCTCATTTGTCCGAATCTTTACTATGTCGTCAACAGTGGACACGAAGATCTTCCCATCGCCGGTATTGCCGGTATGAGCGTATTTCTGAATGACATTGACGACCTGATAAACCATCTCGTCATCTACAACAACCTCCAACTGTATGCGCGGAATGAACTCCACCATCTCATAGACGATCTTGTCGGCAGCATTCTTCGCCCTGCTTTTGCCGAATCCTTTTATTTCAGAAACGGTCACTCCCGGCAACCCATCAATTTCATGAAGTTCCTCGGTTACTTCCAATAATTTAGACGGTCGTATAATCGCTTTTATTTCTTTCATAAATTCCTCCATATCGGGATATTGTGTATTCCGCAGAACGATCCTTGTACTACATCTCTTCCTCTACTTTTCTCTTTTCAAACCAGCTGTAGACTGAAGGGATGATCAACAGTGTCAGCAAGGTGGAGGTTACCAAGCCGCCCACGACAACTGTAGCAAGCGGTTTCTGGATTTCAGATCCGGTTCCACCGGCCAGCAACATCGGTATTAAACTGAAAATTGCGATGGACGCGGTCATCAATACCGGGCGCAAGCGGTCAAGGGTTCCTTTCCTGATCGCCTCCTCCAATTCGAACCCTTCATCACGCAGTTGCGAGATGCGCGACACCAGAACCAATCCGTTCAGTACTGCAACGCCAAACAGGACAACGAATCCTACCGATGCCGGAACCGACAGATATTGTCGGGAGATGAAGAGAGCAAATATTCCACCGATCAAGGCAAATGGCAGGTTTGATATGACCAGCAATGCCAGTCGCATAGAGCGGAAGGTGACATACAACAGCAGCAGTATCAGGCCGATGGCCACCGGACCAATGATCATCAGTTTTTTCATGGCCCGCTGCTGATTCTCGAACTGTCCACCCCAGGTGAGATAGTATCCGGAGGGCAGCTTGACCTGTGTCTTGATCTTCTGCTTTGCCTCCGCAACGAAACTGCCGATGTCCCGGCCGGTGATGTTCATCTCGATCCCGATCCTTCTGACACCATCCTGCCGGCTGATCTGAACCGGCCCTTCGATCATCTTCACCTCCGCCAGCTGTTCGAGTGGAACGTTGATACCGGTTTTCGTGGTGATCATCAGATTTTTGATCGCCTCCAGGGAGTTTCTTTTTTCTTCCGGCAGGCGAACTGTGATATCAAAACTCCGGTTTTCTTCATAAAACTTGGAAGCCGATTTACCGGCGACAGCGATTTCAATGACTTTTTGCACGTCACTGATATTCAGGCCATATCGTGCAATCCTGGACCGGTCGATATTGACTGTCAGATATGGCTGACCGGAAACCTTCTCCGCGTTCAGGTCGGTCCCACCCTTTACAGTGGAAAGAACCTTGGCGATTTCAGCCGATTTCTCGCTAAGCACGTTGATGTCTTCACCGAATAATTTGACAATCAACTGGGCGCGGGTACCAGCTACCAGTTCATCAATACGGCACTGGATCGGCTGGCTGAAGCCAAAGGTAATCCCCGCCACCGACTCCAGGGACTTGCGCATCTCATTGGTCAGTTCTTCCTTGGAGATATCCCGCTTCCATTCACTCCTGGGCTTGAAGATCCCGACATAGCCTGTTTTATCAGAGCCCCTGGTATCCAGAGCGACCCCGGTCTGTCCGGTTCTTCCCACGACAGTATCCAATTCCTGAAACTGCTTGAGTTTTGCCGCGGCCAGTTGGTTCACTTCCATCGCCTTGGCCAGGGAGACACCGGGGAGCATGGACACATCCATATCAAACGAGCCTTCATCCATGATCGGAATGAATTCCGTCCCCAGCCGTGTGACCAGGAAGAGCGAGACAACCAGAAGAACACCGGCAACGCTCAACACCACACGCTTCGTGTTCATGGCATAGTTCAGCATCGGCAAGTAGAGCCTGGTTGCATGCTTCATGATGAAGCTCTCTTTTTCCGGGTGCGGTTTAAGGAATAGGATGCAGAGTACCGGGATAACAAACACGGAGAGAAACAGGGACGACAGTAGTGCAATGGCAACAGTAATGGCCAGCGGGCCGAACATTTTCCCTTCGATCCCTTCCAGGGAGAGGATCGGGATAAAGGTAATGGCAATGATCAGTTCGCCGAAAATACTTGGTTTTCTGACTTCCATAACCGCTTTCAGCACGGTCAGCAATTTAGGGTGCCGTCCTCCCTCTTCACTTAAGTGGCGCTGAACGTTTTCCACCTGGATGATGGTGGTGTCGATAATCATACCAATGGAAATTGCCAGACCGCCGAGAGACATCAGATTGGCGGTGATCCCGGCTAGTTTCATCACGATAAACGTAGCCAGGAGCGACAACGGTAACGCGATGAGAACCACGATACTCCCACGGATACTGTTCAGGAGCAGGTACAGCACAATCAGAACCAGGATGGAACCCTCGATCAGTGCCTTGTTAACCGTACCCACACTTGCTTTTACAATGTCGCTTCGGTCGTAATAGGGAACGAGCTTGATGCCTTCGGGAAGAACATTGTTTTCATTCATTTCCTTTACTTTATCCGCAACGCGTCGAACAACGTCGCGGCTGTTTGCTCCGCGCAGCATCATGACAATACCGCCGACACATTCCTCCTTGCCGTTTATCATGGCAGCGCCCTGTCGAACCGCCTCACCGACCTTTACCTGTGCCACATCCCGGATATAGGTTGGTGTGCCGCCCTGGGACTTCAGGACGATATTCTCGATGTCGCTAATATCTTTGATTAGGCCAACGCCTCGGACAATGTATTGATCAGTTCCACGTTCGAGGAGGTTGCCTCCGACGTTTTCGTTGTTGCTACCAATGGCGGAGTAAACATCATCTACGGTTACGGCGTATTTCAGCAGCTTATCCGGTGACACAATCACTTGGTACTGCTTGAAATAGCCACCGAAGGAGTTGATCTCGTTGACCCCGGCAACGCTTTTCAACTGCGGGGTAACAATCCACTCCTGGATGGTTCGCAGGTTGGTCAGGTAAGCAAGCTTCTGCTGCGTACCATCCGGCATCTTTCCTTCAAGGGTGTATTGGTAGATCTCCCCCATGGCCGTGCCGATCGGCCCCATGGCGACTTCAACCCCCTTGGGCACCTTGTCCCGCGCCTCAGCCAGGCGTTCGAAGACCAGCTGCCGGGCAAAATAGATATCCACATTGTCCTTGAAGACAATGGTGACAATTGACAGGCCGAACTTGGTCACCGAGCGCATCTGTTCGATATCGGGCAGGCCGCGCATGGACATCTCGATCGGGTAAGTAACGTTCCTTTCAATCTCGATTGCCGACAGACCATCGGCATGGCTAACAACTTCAACCTGAATATTGGTCACGTCAGGAAACGCATCAATCGGCAGTTTCAGATATGAGTAAAATCCGAATACAATGATCAGCAGCGCAAGGAATATGACCATCCCTTTCTGCCGCAATGTATAGGCTATTAATTTCTCCAGCATCGGAACCTCTCTCTCGTTAATTGTGATGAGTGATTATCATGGGGTGATGTCAATGCTCGTCTTTCATTTCACCCTTTTTGATTTCAGACTTGAGAATGAACGATCCTTTGACAGCATAGTTTTCACCCTCTTTGAGGCCGGACACGATTTCAACCAGACCGCTAGCAGACCGCCCGGTCTGTACCGGACGTGCAGCAAATTCGGTTGCATTTTCAGCGATGAAGACTACCTTTTTCCCATCCAGGTCCTGCAGAGCATCTTCGGGAACAGCCAACACCGGCGGTGCATCAGCAGCCAGCGTCAGTTCAACCGTGGCAAACATCTCCGGCTTCAATTTTCGCCCCGGATTTGCCACCTCGATCCGCGCCTTGACCGTGCGAGTGCTTTGCTCCACCAGGTCGGCAATATACGTGATGCGCCCCTTCAGCTTCAGGTCGGGATAAGCTCCGACGATAACGTTTGTCGCCTGTCCCTTGTGCACCTTGGCGAGGTCCTTTTCGTTGATGTCAACCACAACCCAGACAGAGGAAAGATCGGCTATTGTGTAGAGGCTTTTGGAGGGGTCGGAAAGTTCACCCACAATTGCGTGTTTTTCAGTGATGACCCCTCCAATGGGGGAGCGAACCGGCAGGAGTGGTTTTTTGTGGTCATCACCTTTGAGGTCAGAGAGTACAACACCATAGAGGGACAAGCGTTCCTCATCAGTATGCAGTTCGGTCTGGGCGGTCTTGAAATCGGTTTCAGCCACGAGAATATCCTTACGGGCTGCAATCTTCTTCTCTACAAGATTCTTGATCCGCTCCATGTTGGACTGGGCCAGAGCGAGCTTTGTCTTTGACTGGTGGTAACGGCTGAGAGCCTCACCCAATTCGATGCTGTCCAGGGTGGCTAGCGGCTGTCCAACTGCGACGCTGTCACCCAGAGATGCTCTAACACTAACGACCTTACCGGAGATGCGCGGAGATACATGGGCAATCTTGTCGGCATTGGCTTCCACTTTCCCGGTTACACTGATCACACCGGCCATCCGTTGTTTCTTTACCGTTGCCACCGACACACCATTCTGCTTCTGCATCTCTGCGGTCATCTTGATTTTGCCTTCTTCGCCGTGCTCGTCGTGCCCTTCCTTATTCACCTTATGTTCACCCGGCTTTTCATCCTTGTGGCCGGTTTCTGTCTTTTCGGCATGATCCGCGCCACCGCTTTTTGTATTGTTGGAACGATAGAGAAAGCCGCCAGTCAGGGCAACAGCCAGGATTACTCCAATAATGATTACTTTTTTCTTCACTTAACACCTCCGGTAAGATCTGTTGCAACTGCTGTTTCAAGTTTGATCGATGCCACACGCTTGTTGTACTGCGCAGTCAGATAACTGTCATTCACTTCAAAGAATTTCTTCTGTTCGTCGATAACTGAAAGAATCCCAACTTCCCCAATCCGGTAGGCTTCCTGAGTCAGTTTCAGGTTCTCTTTCAGTTGTGGCATGATGCCCTGTTCAAAAATGGTGAGGATGCGTTCCGACGCCGACATTCGTGAAACTGCTGCTTCAACCTCGGCGGTGATAGACCGCTCTAAAGCCAATTTACGCGAGTCAGCGGCATCCAGACGAGATCGGGCAGCTGCCTGTCCGTTCAGGTTGCGGTCAAAAACCGGTATCGGCATGGACAGGCGCAACCCCAATTGTGTATCGCTGCTGGTTGATGACATACCTCCCACCTCAACAGAACTACGTTGCCATTGGGCAAAAAGCCCGGCAGTGAGGTTGGGAAGTGCTTCTGCTTTGGCCAAGCGATTCTCGGTCTCGGTCTTGTCCCGTTCACGTGACAAGGCAAGGAGATCCGGACGTGTGGATAAGGCCATTTTTACTAAATCCTGGGGCATTGGTGATACTTTTGGAGTGGAAAAAGTGTCGGACAGTTTGATGTCTGATTCGCTCAGACCGGTTAGCGAAGCGATTTTTATGCGAAGTGTGGTTTGCTCGCGCCCAGCTTCTAATAGTCGGCTTTCGGCTCTGGTCAGTTCTACTTTGGCGAGATTGAGATCCAATTCGGGGATATCGCCCGCCTTGAAACGCTCTTCAGCAATGACTACCAGTTCGCGATTTAGTTTAACCAGATCTGTCGCAAGCTCTTGACGTTTTGAAGCGAGCAGGTAGTCAAGTCCAAGTGTGGAAACTTCATCCCTAAGTAGCCGAGCGGCATTATCGCGCTGCCGTTGTAGGGATTCAGCCTCACGCTGTCCTACTTCACGTCGCAGCTGAAGCTTCCCGTACAATGATAGCTCCTGATTTATACCAATTGATACGGTACGTTCTTCAGGGCTGCCGGTTAGACTGCCGGTAGACCCTTGAAGTTCCAGGGTCGGATTGGTGCGTGTGCCAGCCTGTATTGCCAGCGAATGCTTTGCATCTGCTTCCTTTTCCAAAGCAGATAGTTCGGCGCTGTGTTTCAGGGCCAGGGCAACGATTTCATTGATGTTGCGGGGAACTGGCTCGGCAAGTACCGGCAGGCATGCAAATGCCGTCAGTAGCTGAGCGAGAACGAGTCCGCGTGCCAGTGTTGAGCGTGTCACGGGTGAACCTCCAAAAAAATGATTGGTGATGATAACGTGCAGATACACGTTGTCAGTATGTATGGTGTTACTTTTGAGTTGTTACAAGAAACGGATGGTTAGACGGTTGCTGAATCGGGTGGAACGAAGAGGGAAAGATAAACTTTGGGTAGGAAATTGAATAGATCAGACGCGTACAAATTGTCAAAAATGGACGGATTATAGCTGAGTTTAAACTGTTGGATGGTCAGGGGCGCATGACAAGAGCAACTCACGCATGTATCACAACCATCATAATCTTTGTGCTTTTCGAAAGGAAAACAAGGACACTGGTGAGATGCAGAAATTTCCGAAGATGATGCTTGATCGATTGATGCTATTACGTGACTTTGCATTGCATGAGCACTTTCGTGCATACAATGAATCGTTACGGCCGTTATGACCACTAGGAGAACCCAGGAAATGAATTTAAGGTGGATTGTTTTTCGCATAAATGATTACGAGATAATGACGGACTACATATAAACTGTCAAGAATCTATTGAGAAGTATTCAGTGGCAGCACGAAAAAAAGAGCCGGTGGCTTGATCAATAGCCGCCCGGCTCGCAATAAGATCAGCTAGTCAAGCTTGTTGATCGAAACAGCCGTTTTCCCGGAGACAAACAACCCCGCTTTCTGGACAACTTCCAGCAGGACAACTTCGTTAGTGGCGGAGTCATAGGCGTAATCCGCCAGGTAGCTGGGTGTCAGCCTGGTGTGCCAGATTTCACGGAGGATGGCGCCGCTCCACTCCAGCCCGAACAGCGAGTGCTTGTTGTAGGAGCGGTTGTTGCCGACGCTGAAAGTGCCTTCGTTGCGGGGGATGATCAAAACTCCGCCCGGCAGCGGCATGATGCGCTGTTCCAGGAAGTTCCAGCGGTACTTGTCTCCCTTGGCCCTCAGCTGCGCGACCGACTCGTAGTTGAAGGATGTTTCCGAGCCGCCGTATTTGTCGCTGCTTTTCCAAAGCTCACTGCCATCGGCGGCATAAATGGTCAGATAGCCATCCTCGTCCACAATCGCCAGCTTGTCTGCTCCTTTTATGTCGCGGAAGGTGGTGAAGTTGAAGATGTTGCCGGTGCGGGGGAGTGTTCTGCTGTTTGTGGCCTTGAAGTTTTGTCCCGATTTTGCAATTTCAAATATTTCGTTAAAATAATCGCCGTCGCTTGTGACCCCTTGTGCGAAAATTTTGCGATCCTTGAGATCCAGGCCGATTCCGCGGAATAACCAGGGCTGGTCTCCGGCCACCAGTTCAAATCCTTTTTCCGAAGCCTGATAAACACGGGAGCTGACAGTTTTGCGATCCACGATCGAAACGTAAATTTCCGGTGTGCCGTCATGGTCCAAATCCGCTGTGTCTATGGCAAGTATCCTGGCGGGAACCGGAATGGCAATCTCGGCGATCTGTTTCAGTTCCGCACCTTTGCGCAGGTAGATAATAGAATGCTCGCTGGCCACAAAAATTTCACGCTCGCCGGAGGGGAGGGTTCGCCCAAGGGCGATCGAGGAGAATACGCCGGAGATCGGGTCGCTCATCCAGCTTCCGGGGGTGTTGCGACCCGGTCCGCCGGTTTTGACGACGTAACTCTGTTCGGCGACGGGAATCGGGATCGGAGCTGCAATTTTGTAGGAGTTAGCGGGAGCTGCTGCAGTGGCGACTGCGGGAATTGGCGCTGGGAGCGGCTTGGCGGCTGCTTCCGTCGGCTGTTGCGTTTTGGCAAGCTCCAGGTCGATTTTTTGAGCCAGACGGCCAAAAGCCGGTATCAGGTCGTCCTGGGTTTCACCCTGCTCGAATACTTTGGTCAGGGACCCGGTCAGGGCATTTTTCAGCAGCACATCGACGCTGAACATCTTTCCAAACATGGCATAGCTGCCGGACAGCAGCAGTTCTGCTTTATCCCGGTTTTCCACCAGTTGCGTCCGGTCCGGATTCAGGCGTGAGGCCAGCAATCCCTGCAGCGACACTTTGAGTTCATCCTTGTTAGGCGCGCCGACAACGCTGAATTCCGACACATAGGTTTTAAGAGGTGCCGCCGTTGATACGGACGGCGCTACGACCAGCAGAAAAACCGAGATAAAGGCCAGCAGAATGGATGGCATGACAACTCCTTCAATAACAGATGATCAGCAAGCTCCCTTTATACCTAACCGGGCTGCTATCCGTAAACGAAAAATGTTGGGAACTGATAAACAGGCGATTTGCCGGGGAGTCGCTGTAAAAAACAGAGCGCAGATCACCAGCACTGTTGACGATCCGTATCAGTGGCTGTTACAAAACAGACACTTTCAAAAACTTCCACTCCTTCATCTCCGGACATCGCCCGACTATGACAGAATCAAGCAAGGGTACAATCTACGCATTGTTGGCAGTCGCAATGTTCGCAACGCTCGGGACCGGTTTCAAAATGGCGGTCAATCATCTGGACAGCTACTCGGTTGTGGTCTGGATGGGCATCTTTGCCACGCTGGCGCTGTTTCTGTACCTCGCCGCAGAGGGTCAGCTGCGTACGGTTGCTGCCGAACTGCGCCAGCGGCCTCTGTTTTTTCCGCTGGCCGGGATGATCGGTCTGGGAGTGCAGCAGATTCTTTGTCTGCGAACCTATGAACTGATCCCCGCCAGTCAGGCGGTAATACTGCATTACACCTACCCATTGATGATGCTGCTGCTGGCGCGGCTCATTTTTCGTGAAAAGAGCGGCTGGTCGGCGGTCGTCTGTGTCCTGCTCGGATTTAGCGGAGTTTGCCTGCTGGTGCTCTCCGGCGGTTCGCTGGGAGATGTGAGCTTTTCAGCCGGGGTGGCGGTCGGGTTGGGAACGGCTTTTTCTTTTGCACTGTTCTGTGTGCTGATCAAACATGCCAGTTTCTCCATCACGGCCGGCATGTTCCTCTTCAACCTGTTCGGGCTGCTGTTTCTGCTCTGCCTGCTGCCATTTTACCGGATGCAGTGGACGCCCGCCGCCGGGGTCATGGCGTTGCTGGCATATCTGGGTGTTTTTCCGACGGCACTGGCCTTTATTCTCTGGAACCGGGCCTTGCGTATGATCCCGACCGGTCGCTCTTCCAACTGTGCCCTGTTGGTGCCGATTCTTTCGCTGATCTGCATTGCGCTCATTCTCAAGGAGCATGTCAGCATCATGCAGGCAATTGGTATGGCCATTGTACTTGGCTCTGTCTTTCTCAATGTTCGCCTTGCAAAGTCTTGATGATATAGGCAGTTACAGTGAAAGGTCTGGTATGTGCAATTCCAAAAAGATTAGAATCACGTTGACGATGGCTTGTCTGGAATGGTATTGTCGAGAACTTAACCAGCGCATTAATTCAATCCTCTCGATATCGAGCGGTATATTCCACTGAATAGTTCAGGAGGCGTACGATGAAAAAAAGTTTGAGTCTGGCAGGTGTCTCTTTGCTGGTTTCCCTGGCGCTGTTTTCAACAGCATTTGCGGCCGAGGCCCCCGGCAAGGTGTTGATCGGGGTGTCCAAAATCGTGTCGCACCCCGCCCTGGATGCCGTTGTAAAAGGTATGCAGGATGAACTGGCAGCTGAAAAAATCAATGCCGAGTATGACCTGCAGAATGCCAACGGCGACATCAATGCCGCCTCTTCCATCGCCAACAAGTTCCAGTCGGAAAAAGTAAATATTGCCGTCGGCGTTGCGACTCCCACATCACAGTCACTCGTAAACACCCTCAAGGGCATTCCGATCGTCTTCACCGCCGTTACCGACCCGGTCAAAGCCGGATTGGTGGCTTCACTCAAAAAAGGTGACAAAAACGTTACCGGCGTGTCCGATATGACTCCGGTCAAGCAGCAGATCGAGTTGCTGCTCAAGGTCAAGAAGATCAAGCGCCTTGGCCACATTTACACCAGCTCCGAAGAAAATGCGGTCGTGCTGGCCGGGATTGTCAAGCAGGCCTGCAAGGAGCTGAACATCGAGTTTGTGGAAACCACCGTTTCCAAGTCGGCAGAAGTCAAGCAGGCGGTTCAGGCCATCATCCGACGCGTTGACGCACTCTACATCAGCACCGACAACACGGTTGTTTCAGCCATGAGCGCTGTTTCGGACGTGGCCATGAAAGCCAAGGTGCCGATCATGTCGGCTGACCCGAGTTCCGCCGAGAACTACCCGGTTCTGGCCGCCTGGGGTTTTGATTACTACAAGATGGGGCGCGTGACCGGCAAGCTGGTGGGCGAAATCCTGAAAGGGAAGAAGCCGGAGCAGATTCCGACCCGCTTCATGACCAAAACCAGCGATATCGACCTGCTGATCAATCTGGACGTGGCTAAAAAACTCGGCCTGACCTTTCCCAAGGAGATCGTCAAGAGCGCCAACAAGATTGTTCAGAACGGCAAGCTGACCTCCAAATAATGACAGTGGGCGCCAGGCAGCCATTAGTGCTGTCTGGCGTTTTTATTTTCAACTTACTAAAGGATACGCGGCATAGTTATGATTGAAGGAATTCTGGTAGAAGGTCTGATTTACGGAATCATGGTCCTGGGGGTCTTTATCACCTTCCGGGTCCTTGATTTTCCTGACTTGACGGTAGATGGTTCGTTCCCGCTGGGGGCGGCCCTGATGGTGCAGTGCATCCTGCTCGGCACGAACATCTGGCTGGCGCTTCTGGTGGCGTTCGTCGGCGGCGTGCTGGCCGGCGTCACGACAGCGCTGATTCACAACCATCTCAAGGTGCCCAATCTGCTGGCCGGTATCCTGACCATGACGATGCTTTACTCAATCAACATCCGTATCATGGGCAACCGCGCCAACGTGCCGGTCCTCAAAGAGGAAACCATCCTCTCCAGGGTGACGGAGATGTTCGGCGACAAGATTCCGGAAGAGTATATCCTGCTGATCTTTTTCCTGATGGTGGTGATCATCATCAAGGTCCTGGTGGATCTCTTCTTCCGCACCGATCTGGGCATGACCATGGGTGCCATGGGCAACAATGAGCAGATGGTGATTTCCCAGGGAGTAAATCCCAAAACCCTCAAAACCATCGGCGTCGGCCTCTCCAACGGACTGGTCGCCATCTCGGGCGCCTTTGCGGCCCAATACCTCGGTTTTGCCGATGTCGGACTGGGGCAGGGGATTATCATCTCCGGCCTGGCCTCGGTTATGATCGGTGAATTTCTGGTCATGAAGAGCAACCGGATCGGCGTGCTGACGCTCTGCGCCATCGCCGGATCGATCCTGTTTCACGGGGTCATGTATCTGGGGCGCTATTACGGCTACCTGATCCAGATGACCCCCAATGACCTCAACCTGATCAAGGGGGTCCTGATCATACTGCTGCTGGTTGTTACACAGAGCAAGAAACTCAAAAAGGTCGCCATCAAGGCAGTGGTGGACAAATGATAGCACTCAAGAATGTTTCCATCGTTTTTAATCCCGGCACGGTCAACGAGAACCAGGCCATCAGCAATATCAACCTCAAGATCAATGAAGGTGATTTCATCACGGTCATCGGCAGCAACGGCGCCGGAAAATCGACCCTTTTCAACCTGATTGCCGGTACAATCGTGCCGACGCAAGGTTCGATCTCGCTTAACGATCGTGACATCACCCGTGAACCGGAGTTCAAACGCGCCCGGTATATCGGCCGCATCTTCCAGAACCCGCTGCTCGGCACCGCTTCCAACATGAGTCTGGAAGACAACATGATGATCACCTACAAAAAAGGGTTCAAGTGGCTGAAGCGCAGCCTGAACAA
>MTLD01002809.1_pt3 | contig 16100 bp, 17 predicted proteins | sample 1982471 | NCBI WGS metagenome assembly MTLD01 (sample SAMN05712604, study PRJNA340218) | biofilm metagenome | isolation source: sample SPM anode biofilm adapted to -50 mV | place: USA | collected 2012-02-03
TGGTCGGGGCGAGAGGATTCGAACCTCCGACCTCTCGGTCCCGAACCGAGCGCTCTACCAGGCTGAGCCACGCCCCGACGAAGGTTCGACTGTACCCGAACCTGGGGAGGGACGTCCAGCCTTCACTCGGGCTCCAGGCCCCGGGCGGCGCGCTCGCGGTGCCGGTCCTCCAGGAGGTGGAGGGCGCCACGGAGGGGATCGGGGTCCCGGGGGATGGGCTCGGCTTCGGCCTCGGGGGGGTCGCAGGGGACAACCTGGAGGCCCATGAGGGTGAGGCCGAGGGACCTGCGGATGCGTTCCCGCGTCTCGGGCCACACGGCGGCAGCGGCTTCGCGGAGGGGGGAGATGCGGGACAGCTCCCAGCAGCCCATGACCAGAATGTTCCGCTCCACCCGCAGGAGCCGGGTCCACCCGGCCAGGGCCGGCCCCACCACGAAGGGCCAGGCCTGCCGCAGCCGGGCCTCGGCCCGGCCCTCCGCCTGGCGTGCGCCCAGGGGCAGCAGGCGGGGAGGGCGTCTCATGGTTTCCACCGGGGCGGAGGCAGGGGGGCGCAGGCCCGTTCGCCGTTGAGGAGGAGCGGCGTGGCCAGGGTGGGCACCATGGCGCCAGTCTCTTCCTCGAAGAGGGGCTGGAGCAGGTTGTGCAACTCGCCGCCCTTGCGGAACAGAACCTCGTCCACGCTGCGCACCCGGCTGGCGGGGATGGCGTGCGCCTCGCAGAAGGCCAGCACTTCGTGCACGGAGCTGGCCTGGGTGTGGGCCTCGATGAGATCCACGACCTCCTCGCGATCCTTCACGCGGCCGCGGTTCCGCTTCCATTCGGGCCGGGCCTCCAGGTCCAGGCCCAGCCACAGGGCCAGCACCTCAAACTGCCGGTCGCTGCCCACGCCGATGGCGACCTCGCCATCGCGGCAGCGGAAGGACTGGTAGGGGACGATCTGGGGGTGGGCGTTGCCGTACCGTTTCGGCGCCTCCCCCGTCATGAGGGCCCCCGCGGCCACGTTCACGAGGCCCGCCAGGGCGGCCTCCATCAGCGGCACCTCGATGTGCAGAGCCTCGCCGGTGCGCTCCCGGTGCAGGAGAGCGGCCTGGATGCCATTGGCGCAGTAGAGCCCCGCGAGGACATCCACCAGGGCCACGCCCACCTTCATGGGACGGCCCTCCGGCTCCCCGGTGATGGCCATCCACCCGCTCTCGGCCTGGATGATGAAGTCGTAGCCCGCCCGCCGGGAGGCGGTGACGTCGGAGGCGAAGCCCCGCACCGAGGCCACCACCAGCTTGGGGAAGCGGGCGTGGAGGCGCTTCCATGTGAGGCCCAGACGGTCGGCGGAATCCTGCCGGAAGTTCTCCACCAGCACATCGGCGTCCTTGAGGAGGTCGAAGAGCAGGGCCTTCCCGTCCTCCGTGTGCAGATCCACCACCCGGCTGCGCTTGCCGCGGTTGGCGCAGCGGAAGTAGGCGCTCTCGCCGCAGTCCCCCTGTTCGAAGGGCGGGCCCCAGCCGCGGGTGGGGTCGCCGGCCACGGGCTCGAGCTTCTGCACCTCCGCTCCCAGGTCTGCCAGGAGCTGGGTGGAGAAGGGGCCCGCGAGCACGCAGGACAGGTCCACGACCTTGAAGTGGGCGAGCGGTTTGGGCATGGCTCCAGGCTAACCCGGGGAACCGGGTTCGGGCACCGGCGGGGATCAGGCGCTGGCGAGGGTCTGCCGGTAGATGGTGGCCAGGTGGCCGGCGATCTCCTCGGGGTCGTGGCCCAGGAAATCGGCGCGCTGCATGAGGTGGACCAGCTGGCCGTCCCTGAGGATCGCGGCCTGGGGGCTGGTGGGCATGGCGCCCTCAAAGTACTCCCGGGCCTGGGCCGTGGCCTCCTTCTCCATGCCGGCGAAGACGGTCACCAGCCGGTCGAACTTCAGGCCGTGGCCGCGGAGGGCCTGGATGACGCCCGGGCGCGCCCCCGCCGCCGCGCACCCGCACACGCTGTTGACGAGCAGCAGGGTGGTGCCGGGCTGCTGGAGGGCCTCGTCCACCTGGGCGGGCGTCATGAGCTGGCGGAAGCCCTGCTCGACCAGTTCCTGCCGCATGGGGGCCACCAGGTGCTCGGGATAATTGGACACAATCTCCTCCTCGGATGCTAAAAGTTTACCGATCAAGTCAAGATTGTTCCACCCCCGGATGGGGCCGGAGGCACCATGAAATTGGCAGTGATGGGCGGCAGTCTGCGGCAGGAATCCTTGAACGGGCGACTCCTCGGCCATCTCGCGCGGGAAGCGGCCTCGCGGGGCCATGAGGCGGCCACCTTCTCCGGTGGGGCGCTGGCCATGCCCCTCTATGCCGAGGGGGTGGCGGCCCCCCAGGAGGTTCTCGCCCTCCAGGAGGCCCTTCTGGGGGCCCAGGGGCTCATCCTCGTCTCGCCGGAGTACAACGCCGGCATCCCGGGGCACCTGAAGAATGCCGTGGACTGGCTGAGTACCCTGAAGCCGAGCCCCTGGCCCGGCCTGCCAGTGCTGCTCTGCGCCGCCAGTCCCGGGGCCTTCGGCGGAGCCCGGGGGCTGATGGCCTGGCGGGCCACCCTGGCGAACATGGGGGCCCTGGCCCTGCCCGAGGTCCTCACGGTCCCCCACGCGGACCAGCAGCTCCAAGCGGACGGCGCGCCTTCAGATCCCCGCACCAGGGCCCAGGCGGTCCGGGTCCTGGAGGCCTTCCTGTCCCTCGCGGAACGTCTGGGACCCCGGCGCTGAGGCTCCGTTCGTGCGATCCTGGACCCACTTCCCGGAGCTTCCATGAAGGACTTCTTCAAGACCTTCTTCGCCGCCCTGCTGGCCCTGATCGTGGCCGGCGGCGTGGCCTTCCTCCTCTTCTTCGGCATCCTGGCGGCCATCGGCGCCTCGAACAAGCCCGCGGTCCCCTCCAAGGCGGTGCTGGTCTTCGACATGGATACGAGCCTCACAGACGGCCAGCACGATCCCGAGCCCAGCGAGGCCCTGAGCCAGGCCCTCTCCGGCGGGGGCGGGCGCAGCCAGTCCCTGCCCGCGGCCATCGACGCCATCGACCGGGCCGCGTCCGACAATCGCATCGCGGGCCTGTTCCTCACGGGCAACCTCCAGGCGGCCGGGCCGGCCCAGCTCAAGGAACTGCGGGAGGCCATCCAGCGCTTCAAGGCGAAGAAACCCGTCATCGCCTACGACCTGGGCTGGGGCAAGCGCGAATACTACCTGGCCGCCGGAGCCAGCACGGTCTACGTGAACCCCTTCGGCAGCGTCGAGGTCAACGGCTTCGCCAGCGAGCCCATGTTCTTCGGGGATGCCTTCAAGAAGTACGGCGTGGAGGTGCAGGTCACGCGGGTCGGCAAGTACAAGAGCGCCGTGGAGCCCTACATCCTCGACAAGATGAGCGATCCGAACCGCGAGCAGGTGCAGAAGCTGCTGGATGATCTCTGGGGCGACTGGAAGGGCAGCGTGGCCAAGGACCGGAAGACCACGCCCGAGGCCCTCCAGGCCCTGGCCGACGACAAGGGCGTCCTGGAGGCGGAGGAGGCCAAGCAGGCGGGTCTCGTGGACAAGATCGCCCCCTACGATGAGGTGCTGGACGCGCTGAAGGCCCTCGTGGGCAAGAAGCCCAAGGACCGCGACTTCCCCCAGATCGCCCTGTCCACCTACGCGGAGATCCCCGGCGAGGTCCACAAGGGCCGCAACCGCATCGCGGTGCTGGTGGCCGAGGGCGAGATCGTGGACGGCGAGGGCCGTGCGAACCAGATCGGCGGGGACAGCCTCAGCCGCGAGCTCCGCCGCCTGCGGCTGGACGACAAGGTGAAGGCGGTGGTCCTGCGCGTGAACAGCCCCGGCGGCAGCGCAGCGGCCTCGGAGCTCATCCAGCGCGAAGTCATCCTCACCCGGAAGGTGAAGCCGGTGGTGGTCTCCATGGGCCATCTGGCGGCCTCGGGTGGGTACTGGATCAGCACCTACGGCGACCGGATCTTCGCCGAGCCCGGCACCATCACCGGCTCCATCGGCGTATTCGGCATGCTCCCCAACGTGAAGCAGCTGGCCAACGATCACGGCATCACCTGGGACAGCGTCCAGACCGCCAAGCTGGCCAATCCCATGACCCTCACCCGCCCCAAGACGGATTTCGAACTGGCCCGCATCCAGGGGATCGTGGACCACATCTACGACCAGTTCATCACCAAGGTGGCCGACAGCCGGAAGATGAAGAAGGAGGCTGTCCAGGAGATCGCCCAGGGCCGCGTGTGGTCGGGCCAGGAAGCCGTGAAGCTGGGGCTGGTGGACGAGATCGGGGGCCTCGATGCCGCCGTGAAGTACGCCGCGAAGAAGGCCAAGGTGGAGAACGACTACTACGTGGCCGGCCCCGACGAGGAGCCGGACGCCTTCAAGGAACTGGTCCGCTCCCTCCTCCAGGGCAAGCCCCGGAAGCTCGCGAAGGCCGGTCCGGTGGACGTGCTGGTGGGCGACCTCAAGCGGCAGGTGGAACTCCTCTCCTCCCTGAACGACCCCCAGGGCGTCTACGCCCGCCTGCCCTTCGACCTGGACCTGAGGTGACGATGGCGCTCGGCGGACGGCCCATGGCGGACTGGATCGCCGAGTACGCCCTGGGCCACCGGCATCCGGTGAACCGCGCCTGCCACACCGTGGGCATCCCCCTCGTGACCCTGGGCGTGCTGCTGCTGGTGGCCGCCACCCTCCTGCACGGCCTCTGGCGGATGGGGCTGGGCCTGTTCCTGGCGGGCTGGGTCTTCCAGTTCGCCGGGCATGCCGCCGAGGGCAAGCCCCCGGAGTTCTTCAAGGACTGGCGCTTCCTCTTCGTGGGGCTGCGCTGGTGGGCGATGAAGCTCCGGGGGAGGGCCTAGCTTGGAAACCTCTTCCTTCGTCTCCGCCGTGGTGCTGCTGATCCTGGTGACGGATCCCCTGGGGAACATCCCCCTCTTCATCGGCCTGCTGCGCCAGGTGGATCCGGCCCGGCGCCAGCGCATCATCATCCGCGAGCTGCTCTTCGCCACCGGCATCCTGCTCTTCTTCATGCTCTTCGGGCAGAAGGTGCTGGCCCTCATGCACCTGACGGATACGTCCATGGGCATCGCCGGCGGGGTGATCCTCTTCCTCATCGCCCTGAAGATGATCTTCCCGCATCCGGACGGCGCCTCCGTCCACCGGGTCCACGGCGAGCCCTTCCTGGTGCCCCTGGCTATCCCCTTCATCGCCGGGCCCTCGGCCATCGCCACCGTACTGCTGCTGGTATCGCGGGAGCCGGGCCGCCTGGGAGAGTGGATCGGCGCCCTGGCCGTGGCCATGGCTGTCTCCGCGGTGGTGCTCGGCTTCGCCGAGAAGATCGCGGATTTCCTGGGAGAGCAGGTCACCCTGGCCTTCGAGCGCCTCATGGGTCTCGTGCTCACCGCCATGGCCATCGAGATGCTCCTGGCCGGCATCCAGAAGTTTGTGCTGACGCTGAAGGCCGCGGGCGCCTGAACCCCTTCCGCGGCGGGGCCGACGGAGGCACTCTGGGGGCACCCTATCCTGCTGAGGTTCCGCGTGCTGGACCAACTGCTCTCCGCCATCCCCCCCGAGGCCCTGAACCTCGGGCTGGTACTCTTCCTCTCCTTCCTGATCGGGCTGGAGCGGGAGGAGTTGAAGCGGGGCGGGAAGCGGGTCTTCGGCGGTGTGCGCACCTTCCCGCTGCTGGGACTGGTGGGCTACGTGGTGTCCCTCCTCTCCGGAGGCAACCTCTTCGGCATGCTCCTGGGCTTCCTGGTGGTGGGCGCCTTCATGCTGGTGTCCTACCTCCACAAGCTGCAGCAGACGACCGAGGCGGGCATCACCACCGAGCTCTCGGGCCTGCTGGTCTATCTGGTGGGGGCCCTGGTGTACACGGGCCACCTGTGGTTCGCCTGCACGCTGGTGGTGGTGAGCCTCCTGCTGCTGGAGCTGAAGGAGGCCCTGGAGGGGCTCACCCAGCGCATCCGGCCCGAGGAGGTCGCCGCGTTCACGAAGTTCCTCCTGCTCTCCGCCGTGATCCTGCCCATGGTGCCCAACCGCGACCTGGGTCCCTTCCGGATCAATCCCTTCAAGACCTGGCTCGTGGTGGTGGCGGTCAGCGGCGTCTCCTATGCGAGCTACGTGCTGCTGAAGGCGTTCAAGGACCGGGGCGGGATCTTCCTCTCGGCCATCCTGGGAGGCTTCTACTCCAGCACGGTCATCACGGTGGTCCTGGCGAAGCGCGCGGCGGCGGGGCAGCGCCCCCATGAGTACACCGGCGGCATCGTGGTGGCCTCGGCGGCCATGTACCTCAAGATCCTGGCCCTGGTCTGGATGTTCAACCGCGACCTCGCCTGGTCCCTCGCGCCGTGGTTCCTGATCCTGGCGGGCCTTTCGGCGCTCGGCGGCTGGTTCGTGTACCGCCTGCACGATCCCGAGGCCACGGACACCCCCGAGGCGGCCCATCCCCACAACCCGCTGGAACTCCGGGCGGCCTTCTTCTTCGCCGCCGTGTTCGTCGTGATGCTGATCGTCACCCAGCTGGCCGTCACTTACCTGGGGCGGAACGGGGTGTACTCGGTGGCGGGGCTGATGGGTCTCACGGACGTGACGCCCTTCATCATGGGCATGACCCACTCTGCGGGGGTCTCGACCACCCTTCATCTCGCAGCCTGCAGCATCGCCGTCAGCGCCGCCAGCAACAACCTCGTGAAGGGGTTCTACGCCTACGGCTTCGCCAAGGGCCGGACCGGGCTCTGGAGCCTGGGCCTGCTGGCGGGGCTGGCCGTCCTGGGCCTCCTGCCGCTGGTGTGGCTGTAGGGTTCAGATCCGGTCGAGGTCCAGCAGGCCCTCGGGGGGATCCAGGTCCAGCCGGCGGTTCAGCAGATCCAGCGTCCACCAGGCCTTGATGTAGGGCACTTCCCGCTGGCCGGTGCGGCCTGGACGGAGGTCGCGCAGGATGACCATGTCGTAGCCCATGGGGGTGGGATCGAGACGCAGCACCTCGCCCACCAGACGCCCGCCAATGAACACCTGGCAGCCGATCCAGTCGTGCCGGAAGCTCTCGCCTTCGGGCAGGTCGGCAGCCGTCTCGGGCATCCACAGGGCCCAGCCCTTGAGGATTTCCGCGGCGGTGCGGTCCGGCACCTCCCGGAGGGCCAGGCAGGGTCGATTCTGGTGCCAGCGGAAACTGCGGACGGCCACCGGCCGTGCGGGCGGGACCGGCTCGCCGTGTTCCAGATCCGCCTGGGGCGGGGCCAGCACGAGTCCGTCCATGCCCTCCAGCCGTCCGGGCTCATCCATCACGGCATGGAAGAGGAATTCGCCCTTGAGCCCCTGGACCTTGGCGAGGTGGCCGGCGAGGAGCATCAGCCCTCCCGGTTTTCGTCTTCGTCGAACAGCTCGAGGTTCACGCTGAGGCCGGCCTTGTCGCCGGCAGTCTTGCAGAGGGTGCGCAGGGCGCTGATCATGCGGCCGTGCTTGCCGATGATGCGGCCCCGGTCGCCGGGATCCGCATGCACCAGCACATCCCGCTTCCGGCCCTCGCCCGTGATCTCCACGCGGAAGGCTTCCGGGTGGTCCAGGAGGGGGGTGATGACGTCGCCCAGGAAGGCCTCGAGATCCATGGTCGCTCCAAGCGGAAATACGACGAAAGCCGGACTCTGGCCCGGCTTTCGCGGAACGGAAACCGGTCTAGACGATCTGGTTCTTCTTGAACAGATCGAGGACGGTCTTGGAGGGCTGGGCGCCCTTCTGGAGCCAGCTCTTGGCCTTCTCGGCGTCGATGCGCACCGCTTCGCCGGAACCGGCGATGGGGTTCACGAATCCCAGCACCTCCACGGCGCGGCCGGTGGGGATGCGGTCGTTCTCGGAGACGACGATGTGGTAGAAGGGCCGCTTCTTGGCACCATTGCGAGCGAGACGGATGGACAGCATGGACACTCCCTGAGCGGGTCAGTGTAGCGCGGGAATCGGGATATCCCAAGCCGAAAGTGCAAGGATCACGGGGTGAAGGCGGAGGGGGGGAAGTCGGCCTCCATGAGGGACTGGCGCTCCTGGACATTCCGGCGGAGGGTGGGCCACCGGGGGTGGGCCCGGACCGTCGCCAGGAAGGGGGAGGTCTCGTACCAGCGGGCGCAGCTGAATCCCTGCACAAAGGCCCGGGTGGCGCAGTCCACGGCCCGGTTGGCATCTCCCAGGAGGGCATAGGCCTCTGCTTCCTTGAAGGTCCATTCGCCGTCGGGGATCCGGAGCCGTCCCCGCACCTCGTCCACCTGGCGGAGGCCCGCCAGCCCCTCCCGCATCCTCCCCTCCAGCAGGGCCTGGTAGGCGCGGCAGAGATCCTGGAAGGGGGCGGGACCATCCGGGAATCCGCTTCCCTCCTTCATGAAGGCGAGGGCCCGATCCCGCTGCCCCTTCAGGAGGGCGAGGTAGCCCTGGTAGAAGCGCAGGCTGGCATCGGTCCGGATGGCCTGCGCGCGCTCCAGGTCCTGCCCGAAGGCGGCGGTGTCGCCGAGGTAGAGGTAGGTGGTCTCCGCGGACCAGGGGGAGGGGTCCGCCAGGGTCCCGAGGATCCGTTGGCGCTGGGCCAGAGCCCGCCTGGCGCCCTCCAGCAGGCCCGCCGTGCGGCCGGCGTAGGCGAAGCCCAGGTAGAGGTCGGGGACGTCCGGCCGCCGCCGCGCGGCCGGGATGAGGGACTGGAGGGCCCGGCGCTGGTCGCCGATGTCCGTGAGCATGAGGGCGCGGAGGTAGGTGGCCCGGGGGTAGCCGGGAACGAGCTCCAGGGCGCGGGCGAAGGCCTGGTCCATGCGGGCGTTGAGGCCGCTGCCCGCCGCCTCCGGATCCACCCACAGGCTCCGGTAGAGGTGGTCCCCCAGGGCGGCCCAGGCGGAGGCGCAGCTGGGCTCCGCTTCTGCCAGCGCCCGGGAGGCCGCCAGGTTCCGGGTGGCCTCCGCATCCTCGTGGATGGACAGGAGCCGCAGCAGCTCCCAGGCGTGGGCGGCATTCCTTGGGATCAGGGCCCTCCGGCCCGGGAACCGGCGGGTGAAGGGCCACTGGTCCACCCAGCGGGCCAGGGCCTCGGCCGGGGGCAGGGGGCCGGGATCGCCGGAGACCCAGGACTCGCCGAGCTTCAGCCGCTCCCGGGTGGTCCAGGCCGTGGCGAGCGCCAGCCGGTCGCCCTCCCGGCGCCCGTGGAAGGTCATCAGGAGGGTGTCCTTGGGCAGCCGGTCCAGATCCGGCCCAGAAGGCACGGAGGGCAGGTGGATGACCGCGGCGCCTGCGAGGACCTCGAGGTGGTCGGAAAGGAGCGTCTCCAGGCCCCGATCCAGGGCCGGGTCCGCGGGACGAACCGCGGCGGGGATGAGCAGCACTCGCCGGATTCCCGGCTCCGAGGCCGCGCGGTTCCAGATCAGCAACCCCACCACCGCCAGGAGGGCCAGGGCTCCGCCCACCTTGAGCTGGAAGCCGGATCCTCGTGGGGCGGTGATGGGCTCCTCCCGGGGTTGGCGCTAGAAGGGAAGCTTACCCTTCATCGCGCCGGCCATGCGCTGCATGCGGCTCATGAACTTGGGATCGTTCATCTGGCCCATGAGCTTCTTGGCTTCGACGTACTGCTTGAGGAGCTGGTTGATCTCGCTGACGGGGCGGCCCGAACCCGCGGCAATGCGGCGCTTGCGCTTGGCGTCCAGGAGGTTGTGGTTGGCCCGCTCCCGGGGCGTCATGGAGTTCAGGATGGCCTCCATGTGCTTCAGGCGCTTGTCCGTGGCCACCTGGGCGATCTGGTCCTTCATCTGGCCCATGCCCGGCAGCATGCCCAGGATCTTGTTCATGGAGCCCAGCTTCTGCACCTGCTGGAACTGCTTCCGCATGTCCTCCAGGGTGAACTGGTTCTTGGCCAGGCGCTGGGCCATGGCCTCGGTGTCCTTCTCGTCGAGCTTGTCCTTGGCGTGCTCGATCAGGCTCAGCACGTCACCCATGCCCAGGATGCGCTGGGCCATGCGGTCGGGATGGAAGCGCTGGAAGTCCTCCAGCTTCTCGCCCTCGCCCACGAACTTCAGCGGGGTGCCCGTGGCCTGCTTGATGCTGAAGGCTGCGCCGCCGCGGGTGTCGCCGTCCGTCTTGGTGAGCACCACGCCCGTGATGCCCAGTTTGTCGTGGAAGGCCGTGGCGCTGCGGACCGCGTCCTGGCCCGTCATGGCGTCGGCCACGAAGAGGATCTCGTCGGGCGACACGGCGGCCTTGATGCGGACCAGCTCCTCCATGAGGGTCTCGTCCAGGTGCAGGCGGCCGGCGGTGTCGAGGATGACCGTGTCCCAGCCCTTCAGCTTCGCCTCGGCCAGGGCGGCCTCGCAGATGCGGACCGGGTCCTTCTCATCCGTGCGGTAGGAGGGCACCCCCGCGTCCTTGGCCACCACGTGCAGCTGCTCGATGGCGGCGGGGCGGTAGACGTCCGCGGGCACCAGCAGGGGCGAGCGCCCCAGCTTCTTCAGGAATACGGCCAGCTTGCCGCAGGTGGTGGTCTTGCCGGCCCCCTGCAGGCCCACCATCATCACCACCGTCGGCGGCTTCGCGGCGAAGGTGAGGGGATGCTCCGGCGCCTCCCCGCCCATGATCTCCACCAGCTCCCGGTGGACGATGTCGATGAAGGCCTGGGCCGGGTTGAGGCCCTGCATCACCTCGGCGCCGAGGGCCTTCTCCTTCACGCGCTGGAGGAAGGTGCGCGCCACGGCCACGTGGACGTCGGCCTCCAGGAGGGCCATGCGGACCTCCCGCAGGACGGCTTCCAGGTTGGCTTCCGTGAGGCGGGACTCGCCCCGCAGGGCCTTCATGGCCTGGCTGAGCTTCTGGGAAAGGCTGTCGAACATGGGACCTCGGGCCAGGCCAAACGCTTATTCTACCGGGGGATCCTGGAAGCGCTCCGTGGGAAGGTGTGATCTGGGTCATAATCCTGACTTCGGGAGTCAGGAATGTCCAACCGCCTTTCCGGCAGCCTCAGCCCCTACCTCCTCCAGCACGCCCGCAACCCCGTGGACTGGTTCCCCTGGGGCGAGGAGGCCCTGGCCAAGGCGCGGGCCGAGGACCGGCCCATTTTCCTGAGCATTGGCTACAGCGCCTGCCACTGGTGCCATGTCATGGAGCGCGAGAGTTTCGAGCATCCCGAGGTGGCGGACGTGCTGAACGCCCACTTCGTGCCCATCAAGGTCGACCGCGAGGAGCGGCCCGACCTGGATGACCTCTACATGGACGCGGTGCAGGCCCTCACAGGCCGGGGCGGCTGGCCCATGAGCGTGTGGCTCACGCCCGACCTGCGCCCCTTCTATGGAGGCACCTACTTCCCGCGGGAATCCCGGGGGGGCATGCCGGGCTTCGTGCCCCTCCTGCGGCGCATCGCCGAGCTGTGGGCCACCCAGCGGGCCGATCTGGAGGCCCAGGCGCGGGGGCTTTCCGAGGAGCTGCGGCGCCAGGCGGAGGTGCAGGCGGGGGAGGCGCTCCCCGGAGGCGAGGTGATCGAGGCGGCCCTGGCCCAGCTCCGGGCGGGTTTCGACCCTCGATGGGGCGGTTTCGGCCCCGCGCCGAAGTTCCCCGCGCACATGGCGGTGGACCTGATCCTGGCGCGGGGCACGGGTGCCGATCGCCGCATGGCCCTCCGCACCCTCGACGCCATGTGGGAAGGGGGGATGTACGACCACCTGGGCGGCGGTTTCGCCCGCTACAGCGTGGACGGCCAGTGGCTCGTGCCCCATTTCGAGAAGATGCTCTACGACAACGCCCAGCTGGCCGCCTGCTACCTCGCGGCCTTCCAGGCCACGGGCGAGGCCCGCTACGCCCGCGTGGCCCGGGAGACCCTCGACTACCTCCTGCGCGACCTGGGCGATCCCGCAGGCGGCTTCCACGCCAGTGAGGACGCCGACAGCGAGGGCGAGGAGGGGCGGTTCTACGTCTTCACGCCCGGCGATGTGCGCGAGGCGCTGGGGGAGGGGGCCGGCGCCCGCTTCTGCGCGGCCTATGGCATCACCGAGGCGGGGAACTTCGAGCATGGCCGCAGCGTGGTGCATCGCTTCTCCTGCCTCGAGGGCGCCGACCTGGCGCCCGGCGAGGATGCGGAGCTCCGCGAGCGCCTGCGCGCCTGGCGGGACCGGCGGGTGCACCCCGGCAAGGACGACAAGGTGCTGGCCGCCTGGAATGGCCTGGCCCTCTCGGCCTTCGCCCGCGGCCACCAGGTGCTGGGCGATCCCCGCTACCTCGCGGCGGCAGAGGCCTGCGCGGGCTTCCTGCGCCGGGAGCTATGGTCGAAGGAGGGCCGCCTGCTCCGCGTCTGGCGGGGCGGAAGGGCCCACACGCCCGCCTTTCTGGAGGACCACGGCGCCGTGGCGGAGGGGCTGGGGGATCTCTTCGAGGCGGGGGGCGATCCGGCCTGGCTGCGCTGGGCTGAGGTGCTGGGCGAGGCCCTGCTGGCGCGCTTCCACGACGGCGCGGAGGGTGGGTTCTTCAGTACGGAGGCGGGCCAGGGGGATCTCCTCTTCCGGCAGAAACCCGGCTTCGACAACGCCCTTCCCGCGGGCAACACCCTGGCCGCCCGGGCCCTGCTCCGCCTCTCCCGCCACCTGGAACGGGAGGACTTCCGGGCCGCGGCCGAGGGGACGCTGCGCGGCTTCGGACCCTGGATGCAGCGCGCGCCGCGGGCCTTCCTGGGACTGCTGGGCGTGCTGGACCAGGTTCTGCGCGAGCCTCTGGAGATCGTCGTGTCCGGTGATCCGGCCCACCCTGCGATGCGGGCCCTCCTGGCGGAAGTGCACCGGCGGCACCTCCCCGGGCGCGTGGTGTCCGTGTCGGCGGCCCAGGATCTTCCCCTGCACGCGGGCCGGCGCGCCCCCGGTGGCGCGCCCGTGGCCACCGTCTGCCGGGGCCGCGCCTGCTCCGCGCCGGTGTCCGATCCGGAGGACCTGGGGCGTCTGCTGGACTGAATCCAGGGCGTCTGTGACCCAGGCCCCCTGGGCCCTGGGGCTACACTGGCCCTTTCGCGCCGCTGGTGGCGGCCCCCGCGCTTGACGCGGCGATGGGTCGCGGCCGGACGCCCAGGACAAGGGGCAGCCATGAAGACCTTCGGGTTCAAGATCGATCCTCTCACCGGGGAGGAATACTACGAGGTGTACCTCAGGGGGCGGCAGGTCCTGAACGATCCCCACCTGAACAAGGGGTCGGCGTTCACCCGCGAGGAACGCCTGAGCCTGGAGCTGGACGGCCTGCTGCGTTCGGGCGTCTCCAGCATGGAGGCCCAGCTGGACCGCAGCCTGGAGTCCTTCCGGCGCAAGCCCGACGACATGGAGCGCTACATCTTCCTCATCGGCCTCCAGGACCGCAGCGAACCGCTGTTCTACCGGCTGCTCACCGAGAACCTCGAGGAGATGGTGCCCATCGTCTACACGCCCACCGTGGGCCAAGCCTGCCTGCAGATGAGCCACATCCAGCGTCGCTTCCGGGGCCTCTACATCACGCCCGACAACATCGCCAACATCGACCAGATCTTCCAGAGCGTGTCCCTCCCGCAGGTGAATCTCATCGTGGTGACGGACGGCGAGCGCATCCTGGGCCTGGGCGACCTGGGTTCCGACGGCATGGGCATCCCCGTGGGCAAGGTGAGCCTCTACGTGGCCGCCGGCGGCGTGCATCCGTCGGTCTGCCTGCCCATCAGCCTGGACGTGGGCACCAACAACCCCCGCCTCCTGGAGGATCCCCTCTACCTGGGCTACCGGCATCCCCGCCTGCGCGGCGCCGAGTACGAGGAGATCGTGGAGAAGTTCGTGCTGGGGGTGAAGCGCAACTTCCCCGATGCCCTCCTCCAGTGGGAGGACTTCGCCAAGCACACGGCCTTCGACAACCTGGCCCGCTACCGGGAGCGCATCCTCTCCTTCAACGACGACATCCAGGGCACCGGCGCGACGGCCCTGTCGGCCCTCATGACGGCCATGCGCATCAAGCGGAGCCGGTTCCAGGACGAGCGCTTCGTCGTGGTGGGCATGGGCCAGGCCGGCACCGGCATCTGCATGAACATCCGCGCCATGCTGAAGGAGGAGGGCCTCTCCGAAGAGGAGGCCCGTCGCCGGATCTTCGCGGTGGACATGCAGGGCCTGCTGCTCGACGACGACCCGAAGCTGGAGGGGCCCCAGAAGCCCCTGGCCCAGCGCCGGGCCTGGGTGGAGGGCTGGAAGCTGGACGATCCGGCCCGGATCGGCCTCGGGGACGTGGTCCGCAACGCGAAACCCACCGTGCTCATTGGCGTCACGGCCCAGCCGGGCCTCTTCAGCGAGGCCATCCTCGCCGAGACGGCCCGCCATACCGAGCGCCCCATTGTCATGGCCCTCTCGAACCCCACCCACAAGTGCGAGTGCTCGCCCGAGGCCGTGTGGAAGGCCACGGCCGGTAAGGGCCTCGTGGCCACCGGCAGCCCCTTCCCCCCGATGGCGTGGGACGGACGGACGCTGCAGGCCTCGCAGTGCAACAACATGTACATCTTCCCGGGCGTGGGCCTGGGGGCCCTCGTGAGCCACGCCTCGCGGGTGACGGACGGGATGTTCCTGGCCGCCAGCCGGGCCATCAGCGGGATGGTCACCCCCGAGCAGGAGGCCATGGGTCTGCTGCTGCCGGAGATGCGGGACATCCGCCGGGTGTCCGCCGCGGTGGCCATCGCCGTGGGCAAGGAGGCCCGGGACGCCGGCCTCGGCCGTCTCCTGGACGACGACCAGCTGGAGGAGACCGTCCGGAAGGCCCAGTGGACGCCCCGGTACGCCCCCTACCGGCCGGGGCGCCTCGGCTGAACCTTCGCCCTTTTTCGCCTTGTGGCCGGCCCGGCCGGGCCTAGCCTGGGGGCGGGAAGAGTTCCTCTTTCCTCCCACGGGGCGACCGTTCACGCCAGCCCCTTCCGGCCCTCCGGGAACCATGAAGGGTCGAGACACCCCAGGGGCACCCGCACAAGGGTGCCCCTTCCTTGCAGACGCGCACCGCAGGTACACGAAGCGGCCCGGGAATCCCGGGCCGCTTTGCGCAAGGGCGGGTTCAGGCCAGGTGGACGCGGCGGGACCGGTGCATCACCTCGGCCTCCAGCTCCTCCTCCAGGGCCTTCACCTGCCGCAGGACTGCGAGACCGCTGGGAGAGCCGCTCATCTGGTGCTCCAGCTGGCCGAAGACTTCGTGCAGGCGCTCGGCGGTGCTCCAGAAGGCCGGGTTGTGCTGGCGAAGGCTGCTGTCCATGAGCATGTCGGCTCCCAATGCTTTCCGGACATCATGATTGTCTTTGCGGATGCGGAAGGCCAGTGATCGACATCACAAGGCCTGTCATGACTTACGAGACACTGTCGCGACCTGTTTGTCACGCTGGCCGTGACACTCCGGGGCCGTCGTGGAATCAGACCTTCCGCTTTCCGGCCGCAGGGCCGGCCCAGCTCAGCCGCGCCGCGTGGCCAGCAGGTGACCGATGGCCACGGCCGCCGCGTCCGCCGCGTCCGCGGGGAGGGGTTCCGCCAGGTTGAGCAGGGTCATCACCATCTTCCCCACCTGGTCCTTGGCGGCCCAGCCGTACCCGCTCACGGCCTTCTTCACCTGCATGGGGTTGTAGTCGCCGACCGGCAGTCCGTGCAGGGCGGCGGTGAGCAGGATGCCGCCCCGGATCTGGCCCAACTTCAGGGCCGTGGCGGCGTTCTTCTCCACGAAGGGGGACTCCACGGCCATGAAGCCGGGGGCATGGGCCGCGATGGCCTCGCCCAGACGCTGGTGGATGAGGAGGCAGCGCTGGTCGAAGTCCGCGCCGCGGGGATTGCGGATGACGCCGGCCTCGACCAGGGCGAGCCGCGAGCCGGCGCGCTCCACCACGGCCCAGCCGCAGGCCAGGGAGCCCGGATCCACGCCCAGGCAGCGGGAGGGGGCCGAGGGCTGGATCATCGCGCCTTCCGCTTGCCGCTGCCGCGGACGCTGCCCTTCGGCGGCTTGGGCTTGGCCTCGCGGACCTTCCGGGGCGGCCGGCCCTGGGGCTTCTCCGCGCGGCGGCTGCGCTCCCCGCCCACGCGGCCCTCGAAGCGCCCCCGGGGCTTCTCGAAGTCGGCCTCGCCCAGGCGGGCGGGCG
>MTLD01002621.1_pt4 | contig 16082 bp, 13 predicted proteins | sample 1982471 | NCBI WGS metagenome assembly MTLD01 (sample SAMN05712604, study PRJNA340218) | biofilm metagenome | isolation source: sample SPM anode biofilm adapted to -50 mV | place: USA | collected 2012-02-03
CCAGCGGCGGCATGGGCCGCGGCCAGCCGCTCCGAGGTGGCCACACCCAGGGTGCTCATGGCGACATGGACGGCGCCCGGCGCCAGCGCGGCGACCAGGCCGCCGGGACCGAAGGCCAGCGCCTCCTCCGCGGCGTCGTCCGCCAGCATGGTCACCACGATCTCCGCGCCGGCCACGGCCTCGCGCACCGATCCGGCCACCCGGGCCCCCAGGGCGCTGAAGGGATCGGCCTTCATCCGGTCGCGGTTGAACACGGTCAGTTCGAGGTCGGCCACCAGCCGCCGGGCCATGGCCGACCCCATCCGCCCCAGTCCCAGGAACGCCACGCGCATGGTTGCCTCCGATGGAAACCCCGCCGGTCGGCGGGGCTCCATCGTAGACCGGGAGGGCCTATTTCGCGTCGTGGAAGAACCCCACCAGCATCAAGTTCACCTCCACCGGATCCTTCAGGCTGATCTTGGCGGCCACGCTGTCCGCACCGATGCCGAAGTCGCTGCGCTTGAGCTGGAAGCTGGCCTCGTAGGACCAGGTGTCCACCCCCGCGCCGTTCTTCCCGAAGGCGGGCTCGAAGGCCAGGGTGAGATCCTTCTTCACGCCATGCATCTCCAGGGTGCCGGCCACCATCACCTTGCCGTCCTGGCGCCAGGCCTTCGAGGAGGTGAAGCGGATCGTGGGGAAGCGCTTCACATCGAAGAAGTCGGCGCTGCGCAGGTGGTTGTCCCGGGTGCCGTTCTGGGTGTCGATGGAGGCGGCGTCGATGGCCACGTCCACCTTCACCGGGCCCAGGGCCTCCGGATCGCCCTGGATGCCGATCTGGTAGTGGTCGAAGCGGCCCTCGACCTTGAAGAGCAGCGTGGCGGCCTTGAACCCGATCACCGAATGGGTGGTGTCGGGCGTGAAGACCTTGGCGCCCGCGAAGGCGGGCAGGAAGCAGAGCATGGCCAGGGCCAGCAGGAGCAGGCGTCGCATGGAACCTCCAATAGGGACACTCCTCCGATGGCGGCGGCCGCCCGGGCGTGACAGATCAATCCAGCCGGTCGGCCGGAAGACCCCGGGACTGGCGCTCCGCCAGCAGCTCCCCCAGGATCACCGCCGCGGCGGCGGCATCCAGCAGGAGCTTCCGCCGCTCCGGCTTCACGCCCCGCTCCCGGAGCAGGCGTTCAGCCTCGGCGCTGGTGAGGTGCTCGTTCACGAAGCGCAGAGGGAGGCCCGTCCGGGCCGCCAGGGCCTCGCCGAAGGCCCGGGCCGCGGGGGCCGTGGCGCTCTCAGCGCCGTCCTTGTGCCGGGGCAGCCCCAGGCACAGGGCCTGGACGCCCTCCTCTCGGCAGAGGCGGGCCAGCCGGTCCAGGGTGCGGTCGCCCTCCTGGGGCCAGACCTCGAAGGGCGAGGCCAGGATCTCCAGCTCGTCGGAGAAGGCGAGGCCGAGCTTCTTCGTGCCATGATCGATCGCGAGCCAGCGCATGATTTCAGACTATCGGCAAGCGGGACGGGGACCAGCCATGGAATGGGACTACCTCATCGTCGGATCCGGCTTCGGCGGCAGCGTGAGCGCCCTGCGCCTGGCCGAGAAGGGCTACCGGGTGCTGATGCTCGAGAAGGGCCGCCGCCTGCGGGCCGGCGACTTCCCGAAGACCAACTGGAACTTGAAGCGCTTCTTCTGGCTGCCCCAGGTGGGTTTCCGCGGCCTCTTCAAGATGACCTTCCTGGGCCACGTCACGGCCCTGTCGGGCGTGGGCGTGGGCGGCGGCTCCCTGGTCTACGCCAACACCCTGCCGGTGCCCAAGGATCCCTTCTTCGCCGCCCCCTCCTGGGCCCACCTGGCGGACTGGAAGGCGGAGCTGGCGCCGCACTACGCCACGGTCCTACACATGCTGGGCGCCACCCGGAACCCCAGCCTCACCTATCCCGACGAGGTGCTCCGCGAGGTCGGGAAGGAGATCGGCCGGGGCGAGGCCTTCGAGCAGACGGATGTGGCCGTGTACTTCGGGAAGCCCGGCGAGACCGTGCCCGATCCCTTCTTCGGGGGCGAGGGCCCCGCGCGCACCGGCTGCACCCTCTGCGGGGGGTGCATGCTGGGCTGCAACCACGGCGCCAAGAACACCCTGGACCAGAACTACCTCCACTTCGCCGAGAAGCGCGGCCTCCGCATCGAGGCCGACACGGAGGTGACCTGGGTGCGGCCCCATCCCGAAGGCGGCTACGAGGTGGAGGCCCGCCAGGGCACCCACGCGATCGCCGCCCTCAACCGGAGGCAGACCTACCGGGTCCGGCAGGTGGTCTTCGCCGGGGGCGTGATCGGCACCGTGCCCCTGCTGCTGAAGCTGAAGCAGGCCGCCGACGGCCTGCCCCGCCTCTCCGGCCGGCTGGGCGACTTCGTGCGCACCAACTCGGAGGTGCTGCTGGGCGTGGTCACCCAGCGCCGCGACCGCGACCTCTCCCAGGGCATCGCCATCGGCTCCATCCTCCACACGGACGAGCACTCCCACCTGGAACCCGTGCGCTACCCCGCCGGGGCGGGCTTCTTCCGCACCCTCATGCTGCCCCAGGCCCCCGGCGACACCCTGGCGCGGCGCCTGGGCCACGCCCTGGGCCAGGTGCTGCGGCATCCCGTCCGCACGGTCCGGGCCTACCTGGTGCCGGACTGGGCCAAGTACACGATGATCCTGCTCTACATGCAGACCGTGGACGGCCACATCCGCATGCGCCTGGGACGGGGCTGGCGCACGGGCTTCCGCCGCGGCGCCGTCACCGAGCCCGGGGACGGGCCGCCGGCCAAGGCCTGGACCCCCGAGGCCACGGACCTGGGCCAGCGGGTGGCGCGGCACCTGGACGGCTATCCCTCCAGCCTGCTGACGGAGACGCTGCTCGGCATCCCCACCACGGCCCACATCCTGGGCGGGGTGCCCATGGGCGACTCTGCGGCGACCGGCGCCATCGACGCCCGCCACCGCCTCTTCGGCTACGAGGGCCTCTATGTCATCGACGGCTCGGCCATGTCCGCCAACCCCGGCGTGAACCCCTCCCTCACCATCGCCGCCCTGGCGGAGCGGGCCATGACCTTCATCCCGCCCAAGGCCGCCGTGGCCTGAGGGCGGTCATGGCGGGAACCCTCTCCTTCGCCACGGCCCTGGGCCGGATGCGCTTGGCCTGGACGGAGGCCGGCATCCAAGGCCTCCGCTTCACGGACCGACCCGATCCGCGCGAATCGACCGCCGCCCCCGCCTGGGTGCTGGAGGCCGTGCGGCGGCTCCTGGCCCACCTCGCGGGCACGCCGCAGGAGCTTGGCGGCATCCCGGTGGATCTCGGCGACCTGACCCCCTTCCGGCGCCGCGTGGCCGACGTGCTGCGGGCCACCCACCCCGGCCAGGTGCTCAGCTACGGCGACGTGGCCCTCCTGGCGGGCCGCCCCGGCGCGGCACGGGCCGTGGGCCAGGCCGTGAAGGCCAACCCCATCCTCATCCTGGTCCCCTGCCACCGCGTGGTGGGCGAGAAGGATCCGGGCGGCTGGAGCGCCTTCGGGTCGCCGGAGGTCAAGGCGCGACTGCTGGCGCTGGAGCGGCCCCATACTGGAGCGGATGACGCGCCCCCTGCCCGATGAACTGCTGAAGGTCCCCCACCGGCGGGACGTGCCTTTCGCGCGCCTCACGACGCTGGGCGTGGGAGGCCTCTGCCGCTGGCTCTTCGAGCCCACCACCGAGGCCGAGGCCCAGGCCTTCGTCCGCGCCTGTGTCCGCGAGGGGCTGCCCTGGCGGGTGCTGGGCGGCGGCTCCAACCTGGTGGTGCTGGACGACATCGAGGCGCCGGTGCTGCGCCTGGCCCTGCCGAAGGTCGTCCACCGCGAGGGGACGTGCCTCACGGCCCCCGCCAGCCACGGCCACATCGCCCTGGCGGAGGCCGCCGCCGCCGCGGGCCTCTCGGGGCTGGAGTTCGCCAGCGGCATCCCGGGCAGCCTGGGCGGCGCCATCCGCATGAACGCCGGAGCCTACGGCCGGGAGTGGGTGGACGTGCTGGACCGCTACCGCTTCCTCACGCCCGACGGCGACCTGGTGGAGAAGGCGCCCGAGCCCGGCGAGTTCCGCTACCGCGGGAGCTTCCTCACCGGCGGCCGGATCGTCCTGTCCGCCACGGCCCGCCTGGCGGAGGGCGATCCGGCGGCCATCCAGGCCCGGGTGGCGGAGTACCGCGGGAAGCGCGGCACCAGCCAGCCCCTCTCCAGGCGCAACGCGGGCTGCATCTTCAAGAACCCCCCGGGCCAGAGCGCCGGACGCCTCATCGACCAGGCGGGCCTCAAGGGCCTGCGGATCGGCGACGCCGAGGTGAGCCCCGAGCACGCCAACTTCCTCGTGAACCACGGCCACGCCACCGCCGCCGAGTTCGCGGACCTCATGGCGACCGTCCAGGCCAAGGTCCTGGAAATCCACGGCATCCAGCTCGAGCCCGAGGTGGAGATCTGGGCGGAAGGCCCTCGGGTCTCAGCCCCCAGTCCTCAGTAGCCGGGCGATCTCCACCCGCCCGGCGGTGCATCCGAGGACGCGCCCGGAGGGCGCCCGATCTAGACTGATGCCTGACGCCTGAAGCCCAAGCCTGAAGACTCCTCCCATGTCCATGCTCCCCCGCACCCGCCCGAAGCGGCCCTGGCTCCCCTGGGCCCGGGCGGGGCTCGTCCTCGTGCTGCTGGGGGGGGCCGGCTGGGGCCTGCTCGAGCTGGGAACCCGCTACCTCGGCCTGCAGAAGCTGACCATCGAGCAGGTGACGGTCACGGGCTGCCGGGGTGAGCGCCAGGTGGACATCCAGCGCCTGGCGGAGAAGCTGGTGCTGCACAAGCCCCTCTTCTGGTTCAACGCCGACGAGCTGCGGACCCGCATCGAAGCCATGCGCTGGGTCCGGGCGCTCCAGATCCGGAAGGATCCTCCCGACCGCCTGAGCCTGGTGGTGGAGGAGCGCCAGCCCGTGCTCTGGCTGGTGCGACCCGAGGGGGTGTTCCTGGTCTCCGACGACGGGATGCTCCTGGATCGGGTGAATCCGTCCAACCTAAACCCCATTCCGGTGGTGGTGGATCCCGCGAGCGAGACGGACCATGCTCTGGCCCGCCTGGTGAGCGTGGCCCGGGTCCTCCGGGAGAAACAGGCGGGGTTTTACGAGCGGCTCACCGAGCTCAGGTGGACCGCAAAGGGGCCCGTGGCCTACATCGAGGGGCTTCCGGCCCCCATCTACCTGTCTCGCGAGGATGTGACGAAAAACGTGCCCAATTTCCAGGGCCTGTTCGTGGATCGTCTGGCCCAGCGTCCCGACTTGGACCGCCTGAGGTACATCGACCTCCGGTGGGACGATGAAGTGGCCGTGGGGGAGCCGGAGGACGCCCAGGCCCCCGCCCCGCCCAGGAAGCCGCGCTGAGGGGGGGACACGCCCCTTTTTTTACGCCCGGGCCGAAGTGATGCTCGAAGGACGGGCGGAACTGGTGTAAACCTAGAACAAGGAAAAGGATCTTCATGCCTCAGCGTGCCGTTCTCCTAGGGCTCGATCTCGGTGCAAGCAAAGTGGTGGCGGTGGTGGCCGTCCAGGAGGAAGACGGGACCCTGAACGTGACGGGCACGGGGCAGGCCTCCCCCCAGGGGGGCATCACCCAGGGTCAGGTCACCGACATGGAGCTGAGCACCCGGGCCATCACCCGCGCCGTGGAAGAGGCCATGAACACCGCGGGGCAGACCAAGGTGGACGGCATCCGCGTGGCCGTGGACGGCGTGCAGTTCAAGGGCGAGAACCTCCGCGATTCGATCACCATCTCTTCAGGCGACAAGATCATCACCGCCGCGGACCGCGACCGCGTGCTGGAGCAGGCCACCAACGGCTGCAAGCTGGCCAAGGAGGAGCTGGTCCTCCACCGCATTCCGCAGATGTTCCACATCAAGGGCCAGCGCGACATCCGGAATCCCGTGGGCATGTTCGGGGAGACGCTGGAGGCCGAGGTCCGCATCGTCGTGGCGCCCAGCCCCGTCATCATGAACATCAACCTCGCCCTCAAGAACGCGGGGCTCCACGGGGCCGAGCTGATGTACTCGCCCCTGGCCAGCGCCGAGGCCGTGCTCACCCGGGAGGACCGCGAGAACGGCGCCGTGGTGGTGGACATCGGCGAGCACCTCACCCACCTGGGCATCTTCCTGCACGGCAGCCTCTTCCATTCCGCGGTCATCCCCATCGGCGGCATGCACTTCACGCGCGACCTGGAGATCACCAAGCACCTGGGCGGCATCACCGCCTCAGAGCGCATCAAGATCCGCTACGGGACCGTACTCCCGGCCCACGTGCCCCAGGAGGAATCTCTGGAGCTGGAGGAGGAGGGCCGTCTCGTCTCGCGGCGCGAGATCGCCGAGGTGCTGCAGGCCCGGGCCTCGGAGCTGCTGAACCTGGTGCTGGCGGAGATGGGCCGCACCGGCCTCACCCACGAGATCCACGGCGGCGTGCACCTGGTGGGCGGCGGGGCGCTGCTCACCCACCTGCCCATCCTCGCGCAGACCCTGCTGGGCCGGCCCCGCGTGGTGCTGGGCCGCATCCAGGGCGTCCATGGCCTGCCCCAGGCCACGGGCAACCCCTACTTCGTGAACGCCCTGGGCGCCGTGAAGGCCCTGGCCCGCGAGCAGTCCGAGGTCCGCGGCAAGACCGACCGCCGCGGCGGCATCATGGATTTCTTCAGGAAGATGAGCTGACGTGACGACCGGAGCCTCCATGCACGAGACCCCCTTCCTCCCCTGCCCCCACTCCCTGCCCGGCGCCAACATCAAGGTCGTGGGCGTGGGCGGGGCGGGCTGCAACGCCGTCAACCGCATGATCGACAGCGGCGTGACCGGCGTGCAGTTCATCGCCATGAACACGGACCAGCAGAGCCTGGCCCAGAGCAAGGCCCACCTGAAGCTCCCCCTGGGTCCCCAGAGCAGCCGCGGCCTCGGCGCCGGCGGCAACGCCGAGCGGGGTGGCGTGGCGGCGGAGGAGAGCCGCGAGGAGATCCTCGCCGCCCTCAACGGCGCCGACATGATCTTCATCACCGCCGGCATGGGCGGCGGCACGGGCACCGGTGCCGCGCCGGTGCTGGCCAGCTACGCCCGCGAACTGGGCGCCCTCACCGTGGCGGTGGTGCTCACCCCCTTCGCCTGGGAGGGCAAGCGGAAGGGCGACCTGGCCCTCTCCGGCCTCACCAACCTGCGCGACACCGCCGACACCGTCATCGTCGTGAGCAACGAGCGCCTCAAGAACGTCTGCGACGCCCGGGTGACCATGAAGGAGGCCTTCCGCGTGGCCGACGGCGTGCTGATCCAGGGCGTGCGAGGCATCGCCGATCTCATCCTCAAGCCCGGCATCATCAACGGCGACTTCGCCGACGTGGAGGCGGTGCTCCGCAACGGCGGCGAGGCCCTCATCGGCACCGGCGCCGGCCGCGGCGAGGAGGCCGTCATGGACGCCCTCCGCAAGGCCCTGGCCTGCCCCCTGCTGGAGCGCGCCCAGTCCGGCGCCGCCGCCAACGTCATGGTGTCCATCACCGCCGACTGGGAGGTCATGGAGGCCTCCATGATCGAGACGGCCATGAACTACCTGCAGGAGCACTACGACGGGCGGCCCGACATCAAGGCCTGCACCGTGGAGGGCGAGGGCATGGAGGACCGCGTGCTCGTCACCGTCCTCGCCTCGGGCTTCGACCGCGAGGCCGAGCTCATGGAGGAGCGGCGCCACAGCCTGAACCTCCTCGGGGCCCCCGCCGAACCGGCGCCCGCGCCGCTCGCCGCCGCCAGCCAGGTGCTGCCCCCGAACGTCAACAGCGGCCGGATCTACGGCGAGGTGCCCGTGAACGACCACGGCCCCACCCCCACCCGCCTCCTGCCCCAGGCCCCCACCCCCAGCGGCGAAGTGGCCGGCTTCCAGGACGACCTCCACGTCCCCGCCATCATCCGCCTCGGCCAGGGGCGGCTGCCCATGGAGTAGGCCCCTGGCGCGGCAGGCCCCCTCTGCCGCCCTGAAACGGTCCCCCGGATTCCGAGTCCTCTGCGCAAGTCCTCTCCTGCCTCGATTTCCGAACGAATCCAGGCCCCGGACAGGGCTAAAGTAGGGGGACCGACCGGGTCTCCCCAAGGGGGTCGGACCCTCCCCCGGGAGTGGGCCTCCAGGCCGAGGCCCAGCGCCCCGCACCCGGTCCGGCGCCTGCCCACCGGCGGTAATCCATGGCGGCTGATCCCCGGACTCCTTCCCCTTCCAGCCTTGATCTGGAGGGCTTCGCCGGCCTGACGGAGGAGGAGGCGCGGCTCCGCCTGGAACGGGAGGGGCCCAACGAACTGCCCACCCGGGACCGGCGCGGGTTCCCGGCCATCGCCTGGGAGGTGGTCCGCGAGCCCATGTTCCTCATGCTGGTGGCGGCCGGAGCGCTCTACCTGGCGATGGGGGAGCCCCGGGATGCCCTGATGCTCCTGGGCTTCGTCGGGGCCGTCATGGGCATCACCATCGTCCAGGAGCGGCGGACGGAGCACGCCCTGGAGGCCCTCCGGGACCTCTCCAGCCCCCGGGCCCTGGTGATCCGGGAGGGCCGGCGGCGGCGCATCCCGGGACGCGAGGTGGTGCCCGGCGACTTTCTGATCCTGGCCGAGGGGGACCGGGTGCCGGCGGATGCCCTCCTCCGGGCGGGGATCCACCTGTCCGTGGACGAGTCCCTCCTCACCGGGGAGTCCGTCCCCGTGCGGAAGACGCCCTCCCCCCAGGGCGCCCTCCTGGACGCGCCGGGCGGGGACGGCCTGCCCTCCCTGTTCTCCGGCACGCTGGTGACCTCGGGCCAGGGCGTGGCCGAAGCCCTGGGCACCGGCCTCCGCACGGAACTCGGCCGCATCGGCCGGGCCCTGCAGCAGGTGGAACCCGAATCCACCTTCCTCCAGAAGGAGACGGGCCGGCTGGTGCGCACCTTCGCCCTGGTCAGCCTGGGGGCCTGCGCCGCGGTGGTGCTCCTCTTCCCCCTGACCCGGGGGGGCGGGGCCCAGGTGTGGAAAGAGGGGCTGCTGGCGGGCATCGCGCTGGCCATGGCCACCCTGCCCGAGGAATTCCCCGTGGTCCTCACGGTCTTCCTGGCCCTGGGCGCCTGGCGCATCTCCCGCAGCCGCGTCCTCACCCGCCGCATGCCCGCCATCGAGACCCTCGGCGCGGCCACGGTCCTCTGCGTGGACAAGACCGGCACCCTCACCCTCAACCAGATGACCCTCCGGCGGCTGGATGCGGCGGGTCTCTCCCAGGATCTGGCCCAGACCGGGCCGGAGCTCCCGGAGCCGGTCCATGCGCTGATGGAATACGCGATCCTGGCCAGCAAGCGGGATCCCTTCGATCCCATGGAGCGCGCCCTCCACGGGGCCGGGGAGCGGTGGCTGATGGAGACGGAGCACCTGCACCCGGACTGGTCCCTGGCCCGGGAATACCCCCTCGAGCCGGACCTCCTGGCGGTGACCCATGCCTGGGACCGCGGAGACGGCCGCATCGAGGTGGCCACGAAGGGCGCCCCCGAGGCGGTCGTGGACCTCTGCCACCTGGCCCCGGAACGCCGGGCCGAGGTGGACGCCCGGGTGGCGGAGCTGGCCGCCCAGGGTCTGCGCGTCCTCGGCGTGGCCCGCGGGCAGTACCCCACCGACGCGCTTCCGGCAAGCCACCACGACCTGGATCTGGCGTTCCTCGGGCTCCTGGGATTCGAGGATCCCCTGCGGCCCACCGCCCCCGCTGCGGTGGCGGAATGCCGCACCGCGGGCATCCGGGTGGTGATGATCACCGGCGACTACCCCGCCACCGCGACCAGCATCGCCCGGCAGGCCGGGCTCTCCCGCCCCGAGCAGGTCATCACGGGCCCCGAGCTGGGCGGGCTGAGCGAGGCGGAACTGGCCGAGCGCATCCGGGAGGTCCAGGTATTCGCCCGGATGGTGCCGGACCAGAAGCTGCGGCTCGTCACCGCCCTCAAGGCCAACGGCGAGGTGGTGGCCATGACGGGGGATGGGGTGAACGACGCCCCCGCCCTCAAGGCCGCCCACATCGGCGTGGCCATGGGGGGCCGGGGCACGGACGTGGCGCGGGAGGCCGCCTCGCTGGTCCTGCTGGACGACGACTTCTCGTCCATCGTCGCTGCGATCAAGCTGGGGCGGCGCATTTTCGACAACATCCGGAAGGCGGTGGCCTTCATCGTGGCCGTGCACATCCCCATCGCCGGGCTCTCCCTGCTGCCGGTCTTCATCCCGGGCTGGCCCCTGCTCCTGCTGCCGGTCCACATCGTCTTCCTGGAGCTGGTGATCGATCCCTCCTGCTCACTGGTCTTCGAGGCGGAAGAGGCCGAGACGGACGTCATGCGGCGGCCGCCCCGGGATACCCGGGAGCCGCTGTTCAGCCTGAGGACCCTCGGCCTGGCCCTGCTCCAGGGGGCCACGGCCCTGGCCGCCTGCCTCGCGGTGTACCTCCTGGCCCGCCCCGATCATGGCCACGATGCGGCCCGGACCCTCACCTTCGCCACCCTGGTGGCGTCCTTCCTGGCCATCATCCTGGCCAACCGCTCCTGGACGCAGGGCATCCTGGGCGGCCTCCGGAACCCCAACCCCGCCCTCTGGTGGGTGCTGGGGAGCACCGTCGCGTGCCTGGCCCTGGTGCTGACCTGGCCTCTGGCCCGGGGCCTCTTCCACTTCGCCCCCCTGCAGGGCCCGGACCTGCTGCGGGCCCTGGCCGCCGGCATCGCCAGCATCCTGTGGTTCGAGGCCCTCAAGGTCCTGCGGCGTCGGCGGCCCTCCCCGGCGGGCTGACCTGGGCCTGCACCCCGTCAGGGCATCGACCAGGTTCCCGGCTGCACCGGCACCTGCAGGGCCGCCGCCAGTTCCTGCAGGAACCGGGCCCGCGGCATGGCCTCGAAGCCGTAGCCGGCCAGCCCCTCGTGGGGCAGCTGGCCGTCGAGCAGGGTGAAGCCCCTGGCGGCGAGCCGCGCGTCCAGGGCCTGGAGGGCGGCGCGGCTGGCCTCGGGTTCCAGGCTGAACATGCTCTCGCCGAAGAAGGCGCCGCCCAGGACCACGCCGTAGAGGCCGCCCCTCAGCTCGCCGTCCCGCCAGGCCTCCACGCTGTGGGCATGGCCGGCGCGGTGGAGCTCGACGTAGGCCGCCCGCATGTCCGGAGTGATCCACGTGCCCGCCTGGCCGAGGCGCGGCACGGTGGCGCAGGCGGCGATGACGGCCTCGAAGGCCGCGTCGAAGCGGATCTCGAAGGGGCGCTGGCGCAGGCTCCGGCGGGTGCGGGCGGAGAGGTGCAGGTGGCCGGGGCGCAGCACGGCCCGGGTTTCCGGCGACCACCAGAGGATGGGATCCTCCGCGCCGAACCAGGGGAAGATGCCGCTGCGGTAGGCCTGCAGAAGGCGCGGAAGGCTCAGGTCCCCCCCGATGGCCAGCAGCCCGTCCTCCGCCAGCGCTGGGTCCGGGAAGACCAAGGCCTTCGTCAGCCGAAAGACAGGCACAGGGCGCCGTCCTTCGCATCCACGGTGGCGGTGCCGCCCTGCGCCAGCGGCCCGAAGAGGATCGCCTCCGCCAGGGGGCGGCGCAGCTCGCGCTCGATGAGCCGGGCCATGGGGCGGGCGCCGAAGGCGGGGTCGAAGCCCTTCTGCGCGAGCCAGGCGCGGGCCGCCGGGGTGCAGGTCAGGGCCACGCCCTTCTCCTTCAACTGGGTGTCCAGATCCCGCAGATGCTTGTCCGCCACCCGCTCCATCTCGGCCCGGCCCAGGGGGGCGAACTGCAGGATGGCGTCCAGGCGGTTGCGGAACTCCGGGCTGAAGGCCTTCTCGATGCTGCCGGTGGCCGAGCGGCGCCCGCCGGCCTCGGCGAAGCCCACCTGGCGGGCCGACAGTTCCCGGGCGCCGACATTGGTGGTGAGGATGAGCACCGTGTGGCGGAAGTCCGCCGCGCGGCCGTGGCTGTCCGTGAGCGCAGCATGGTCCATGACCTGGAGCAGGATGCCGAAGAGGTCCGGGTGGGCCTTCTCCAGCTCGTCCAGCAGCACCACCGCATGGGGCTGCTTGCGCACGGCGTCCGTGAGCAGGCCCCCCTCCTCGTAGCCCACGTAGCCCGGCGGGGCGCCGATGAGCCGGGCCACGGCGTGCTTCTCCTGGTACTCGCTCATGTCGAAGCGCAGGAAGGCGATGCCCAGGGCCTTGGCCAGCTGCTTGGACAGCTCCGTCTTGCCCACGCCCGTGGGCCCGGCGAAGAGGAAGCAGCCCATGGGCTTCAGGGGATCCCGCAACCCCGAGCGGGCCAGCTTGATGGCCCCGGCCACGGCCTCGCAGGCCGGATCCTGGCCGTAGATCTGGGCCTTGAGGGCCGTCTCCAGGTTCGCCAGGGCCTCCCGGTCGTCGGCACTCACCGAGGCCACGGGCACCCGGGCCATGCGGGCCACCACGGCCTCGATCTCGGCGGGGCCCACCCGCCGGGCCCGGCTGCGCCGGGGCAGCAGCTTCTGGGCGGCCCCGGCCTCGTCCAGCACGTCCAGGGCGCTGTCCGGCAGCTTCCGCTCCGGCAGGTGCTTGGCGGCCAGGCGCACGGCCGCCTCCAGGGCCCCGTCGCCGTACTTGATGCCGTGGTGGGCCTCGTAGGCGGCCTTCAGGCCCTGCAGCACCGCCAGCGCCTCCGCCTCGGTGGGTTCGGAGACTTCCACCACCTGGAAGCGCCGGGCCAGGGCCCGGTCCCGGTCCAGGGAGCCCTTGAGGTCCTGGAAGGTGGTGGCGCCGATGCAGCGCAGGTCGCCGGAAGCGAGCGCCGGCTTCAGCAGGTTGGCCGCGTCCATGGCGCCCCCGCTGGTGGCGCCGGCGCCCACCAGCGTGTGCAGCTCATCGACGAAGAGGATCGCACCGGGCTCATTGTCCAGAGCCTTCAGCACGGCCTTGAGCCGCTCCTCGAAATCGCCGCGGTACCGGCTGCCCGCCAGCAGGGCGCCCAGATCCAGGGCGAAGATGCGCGCGGCCTTGAGGGGGTCGGGGACATTCCCTTCGTGGATGCGGCGGGCCAGACCCTCCACGAGGGCGGTCTTGCCCACGCCAGGCTCCCCCACCAGGAGCGGGTTGTTCTTGCGGCGCCGGCAGAGCACCTGGGCCATGCGGGTGATCTCCGCATCCCGGCCCACCAGGGGATCCAACCGTCCCGCCGCGGCCCGGGCCACCAGGTCCGTGGCGTAGGCTTCCAGGGGATCGACCTCCGCTGCGGCCTCCTCGTCCTCCTCGGCCTCCGCAGGCGCCGCCTTCGGGGCACTCCGTTTCCGGGCGGCCGGTCCGTGGCTGAGGGCCTTCAGCAGGGCCAGGCGCTTCAGGCCGTGCTGCTCCAGGAGGTGCCGGGCCGGGCTGTCCGGCTCCTCCAGCATGGCCGGCAGCAGCTCCCCGCCGCGGACCGTGCGCTGGCCCGCGCTGAGGGCATGCATGAGGGCCCGTTCCACCACCCGGACGAAGCCCAGGGTGCTGTGGGGCTGCACCACTTCGCTTCCAGGCACCCGCTCGAAGGCCCGGTCGAGGACCGCCTCCAGGTCCGCCCGCAGAGCGGCCTGCTTCACCCCGCAGGCCTTGAGGGCCGCAGCAGCGTGGGCATCCTCCAGGAGGGCCAGCAGCAGGTGCTCCAGGGCCACGTCCTCGTGGCGGCGGGCACGGGCCAGCTCGAAGGCCCGCTGGAAGCCCCGGTTCAGCTCGGGGTCCAGCTCGGGGCTCAGGCTCGGAATCTCAGGCATCCTCGGCCTCCACGGTGCAGAGGAGCGGGAAGCCCTGGCGCTCCGCCAGCTGGCGGGCCTTCTCCGCCCGGGTCTCCGCCACGTCCCGGGTGTAGACCCCGGCCACGCCCACGCCCGCCCGGTGGACCGCCAGCATGATGGCCGTGGCCTCGGCCTCGGGCTTCCGGAAGACGGTCTTCAGCAGCCACACCACGAACTCCTGGGTGGTGTAGTCGTCGTTGTGGAGGAGGACCTTCCACATGCCGGGCTCCTGCACCTTCTCCCGCTTGCGGGTGAGGACCTGGCCTTCCTCCTTCGCCTGCCTGGCCATGGGCGATGCCTCCCGGGGGACCAGCATAGCGGCCCCGGGGCGAGGCGATGCAACGGCTTGTTCACCGCAGAGAACACAGAGAACACAGAGAACACAGAGGTTATTCCCCGCAGTCTCTTCCGCGGCGGGCGCCAGGGTCCCCCCCGCCCCGGCTACGCGAGCCGGATGAAGCGGCCCAGGGCCAGTTCGCGGAGGAAGAGCGCGGTCCGGAGGGTAGTGTCGGCCTCCTCGGGGAACGCGGCGGCGACGGCCTCGGCCACTTGGCGGACCGTCCGGCTCCCGTCGCAGGCCTGCCAGACGGCCGTTCCCCGGGCATCCAGCTTCACGCGGTAGTTGGGCTTGGCCATCAGGCGGACGAGCCAGCCCCAGCGGGGAGACAGGACCTTGGGCCGGATGAGGACGACGGTGCCGCCCTCCCCCGGCTCCGCGGAGAGCGCCTGGACAGGCACCAGGGCGAGGAAGGCGTCGTCGGGGAAAACAGTCATCGGTTCAATTCCATGTCTGGAGAGCAAGCAAAGACCCGGCTCTGCCGGGTCTTTGCGCGGGGGCCCGGGGGTATGCGCGCAGCGCGGAACCCCCGGACAGTATCAGAAATTGGCGCTGGGCGGGGCGGGCTCGTCGGCGGCGCCGGCGTTGGCCAGAGGCACCTTCACCAGGTAGACCGCGATGCCGAGCAGGATCAGGAGGCTGATCCAGAAGGCGCCGGGGGCGTTGCCCTGGCCCCAGATGAAGCGGGTAAGGCGGAAGTTCACGTCGAAGAAGGCCAGCGACGCGAAGAGCAGGCCCACCAGGGCCTCGCCGGCGATGAGACCCGCCGCCAGCAGCACGCCGTTGTTCTCCACGCGCACCTTCTGCGCCTCGTTGAGGCCCCGTTTCTCCGCGATCATCGTCACCACGCCCTTGATCACGCCGCCCAGGAAGATGGCGAAGGTGGTCTCCAGGGGCAGGTACATGCCCACCGACACCAGCATGGGACTCTTCACCTGCATGAGGATGAAGCCGAGGCCCAGCATCATGCCCACGATGATGAGCGGCCAGGCCATCTTGCCTTCCACGATGCCCTTGCTGAGGAGGGCCATGAGGCCCGCCTGGGGCGCCGCCAGCTGCTTGGAGCCGAAGCCGGCGTCGAGGCCGAGGACGGTCTTCTCCTGGTCGGCGGGCAGGGCCTTCACCTGGTCCAGGGTGTAGACCTTCCCGTCCGTGGCGGTCACGGTCTGCACCTGCTGGGCCTGGAGCTGGGCCAGCTTCTGCGTGGCCTGGGCCTTGATGTCGCCCTCGTGGAGGACCATGAGGGGGATGAAGAGGGCGAAGGAGACGAGGGCCACGCCGATGATGTCGCCCAGCTCCATGCGCCAGGGGGTGCCGCCCAGGATGTGGCCGGCCTTCAGGTCCTGGAGCATCTCGCCGGCGACGGCGGCGCTCACGCACACGATGGCCGCCACGCCCAGCACGGCTGCCACGCCCGCGTTGCCCTTCACGCCCAGGGCCACCATCACCAGCGCGGTGACCACCAGGGCCGTGAGGGTCAGGCCGGAGATGGGATTGTTGCTGGAGCCCATGATGCCGACCAGGTAGCCGCTGATGGCGGCGAAGAAGAAGCCCAGGATGACCATCACCAGGGCCGCCACCAGGGCGACAAGGGGGGCCACGTCGAAGATCTTCCAGGTCACGAGGAAGGTCACCACGGCCGCGAAGGCGATGCCGCCCAGCACCCAGGTGAAGGGCAGGTCCTTGTTCACGCGCTCGACGGTGTGCTCGCCGGCGGCGGCCTTCTTCACGTCGGAGACGGAGCGGGTGAGGCCCGTGGCCAGGCTCTTCCGCATCTTGAACAGGGTGAAGCCGGCGCCCACCAGCATGCCGCCGATGGCGATGGGGCGGACGATGTTCATCCACACCGAGTAGGACAGGGTGATCCAGTCGCCGTTCGAGGCCCCGTTGGGGTACACACCGGGGGCCAGGAAGTAGGTGATCATGGGCACGAGCAGGCCCCAGGCCAGGACGCCGCCGGAGAAGTTCAGGGCGCCGAGCTTGG
>MTLD01001413.1_pt1 | contig 16076 bp, 12 predicted proteins | sample 1982471 | NCBI WGS metagenome assembly MTLD01 (sample SAMN05712604, study PRJNA340218) | biofilm metagenome | isolation source: sample SPM anode biofilm adapted to -50 mV | place: USA | collected 2012-02-03
GGGAGGAGGACGAGAACGGCTGCCTCGCGCCAGACCCGCCCGCCGTCCTCCGAGGCGACGTCTCTGGAAAGCTCGGCGGGTTGCCGGTAGGGAGGCCTCATGGCCGCCCAGGCCGCCTCGCCGGGCAGCGGCTTCGACAAGGCGAGGCGCAGGACGCGCCTCGCCTCACCTGGCGCAGCTCCGCCGGCCGGCTCGAACGCAGCGCCGCCGGCCGCCGCCTCACCTTCGGGCTTCAGCATGATCAGACCCCCGGCGCTTACGCGCTCTCCAGCTTTTCGAACTGGCTGTTGTACAGGCCGGCGTAGAACCCGCCCGCGGCCATCAGGGAATCGTGCGTTCCCTGCTCCACGATGTCGCCATGGTCCATCACCAGGATCCAGTCCGCGTCGCGGATCGTCGACAGGCGGTGCGCGATGATGAAGCTTGTCCGCTCCTTCATCAGGGCGTTCATGGCCTTCTGGATCAACACCTCGGTATGGGTGTCGACCGAGCTCGTCGCCTCGTCCAAAATGAGCATGGGGGGATCGGCGAGGATGGCGCGAGCGATCGTGAGAAGCTGCTTCTGCCCCTGGGATATGTTGGTCGTCTCCTCGTTCAGCACGGTCTGGTAGCCCTCGGGGAAAGCGCGTATAAAGTGGTCGACATGGGCCGCCCTGGCCGCCGCGATCACCTCCTCCTCGGAGGCGCCGGGCTTGCCGTAGCGGAGGTTGTCCATGATGGTGCCGTTGAAGAGCCAGGTATCCTGGAGCACCATGCCGAAGAGCTTGCGCAGGTCGCTGCGCGCGTACTCCCGAACGTCGACTCCGTCGACCAGGATCGCGCCGGACTGCACGTCGTAGAATCGCATCAAGAGCTTGACGAGCGTGGTCTTGCCCGCGCCGGTCGGTCCGACGATGGCGACGCGCTTTCCGGGCTCCACCGTGGAAGAGAAATCCGAGATGACCGTCTTGCCCTCGAGATAGCCGAAGCGCACGTCCCTGAACTCGACCGCGCCGCGCGCCTTTTCGGGCTTCCTGGCATTCGCCGCGCCGGGCGCGGCGGCCGTGTCCGGCTTCTCTTCGTCCTCCTCGAGGAACTCGAAGACCCGCTCGGCGGCCGCGGCGGTCTGCTGCAGCACGTTGGAAATGTTCGCGATCTGGCTGATCGGCTGGGTGAAGGACCGCACGTACTGGATGAATGCCTGGATGTCGCCCAGCTCGATCGTCTTTTTCGCGGCGAGATAGCCGCCGACGATGACGACCCCCACGTAGCCGACGTTGCCGACGAAATTCATCATCGGCATCATGATGCCGGAGAGGAATTGCGACTTCCACGCCGATCCGTAGAGCTTGCCGTTCACATCCTCGAAGTCGCGGATGTTCCGCTCCTCGCCGTTGAAAGCTTTCACCACCGCGTGGCTGCCGAACATCTCCTCGATGGTGCCGTTGGCGTTGCCCAGGTATTTCTGCTGCTCCTTGAAATACCGCTGCGAGAGGTTGACGATGGTGCGGATTAGGAACATCGAGATGGGAAGAATGAGGAGGGCGACCAGCGTCATCTGCCAACTGATGCTGAACATCATGACGATGACGCCCAGGACGGAAACCACCGAGGTGATCATCTGCGAGAGGCTCTGGCTGAGGGTCTGATTGACCGTGTCGACGTCGTTCGTCATGCGCGAGAGCACCTCGCCATGGTTGGTCCCGTCGAAGTAGCGCAGGGGCATCCTGTTGATCTTGGCCAGGATATCTTTGCGGAAAGTGTAGGTGATCTTGATCGACACGCCCGACATGATCCAGCCCTGGATATAGCCGAAGACGGCCGAGGTCAGGTAGAGCGCCAGCACGGTGAAGAGGATGCGGCCGATCGCGCCGAAGTCGACGTTTCCAGCCCCCGTCACCTTGGCCATGATGCCTTCGAAGAGCTTGGTCGTGGCCGTGCCGAGAATTTTTGGACCTACGATCGAGAACACCGTCGAACCGATCGCGAACAGGAAGACGATGGCGATCTTCGCCCTGAAAGGCTTGAGGTAGGCGAGGAGCTTCCTAATCGTCCCCTTGAAGTCGCGGGCCTTCTCGCCTTTCATCATGGCGCCGGGTCCGCCCCGGCCGAAGCCCATGCCGCCCGGCCGCCCGGGTCCGGCACCCATCTGCGGCTTGCCAGTATTTTGTGTTTCACTCATGCCAGTTCCTCCTGCGTGAGCTGCGACATCGCGATGTCGCGGTAGACTTCGCAGGTTTCCATGAGCTCGGCGTGCGTGCCCAGCCCAACCGCGCGCCCCTCGTCCAGGACGAGGATCCGGTCGGCCTGCTTGATCGCCGCCACCCGCTGGGTGACGAGAATGACCGCGCTCCCGCCCAGGCGCGCTTTGAGCGCTCTGCGCAGATTCGTATCCGTTTTGAAGTCCAGGGCGGAGAAGCTGTCGTCGAAGATGTAGACGGGCGCGTCTTTGACGATGGCGCGCGCTATAGTCAGGCGCTGGCGCTGGCCTCCCGACACGTTCGTGCCGCCCTGGGATATTTCGAGGCCCAGGCCTTCCGGCTTGGACGCCACGAACTCGCCCGCCTGGGAAATCTCGATGGCGCGGTCCATATCCTCCCGGGAGGCGTTTTCTTTCGCGTAGCGGAGATTGCTCTCGATCGTGCCTGAGAAGAGCGAGGCCTTCTGCGGCACGAAGCCGATCTTGTCCCTGAGGTCGCGCTGGGTCACCTCCCTCACATCGACGCCGCCCACCAGGACCGAGCCTTCGGTGGCGTCGTAGAAGCGCGGAATGAGATTGACCAGGGTCGATTTGCCCGAGCCCGTCGTGCCGATGATGGCCGTAGTCTGGCCCGGCCGCGCGGTGAAGCTTATCTTGTGCAGCACGTCTTCGGCAGCGCCGGGGTAGCGGAAGCTGACATCGCGGAATTCCACGGTGCCGGCGAAATCGTCGCCGAAGGTCCGCGGCTTTGCGGGATCGGCCACGGCCGGAACCGTTTCCAGCACTTCGGCGATTCTGTCCGCCGAGACGGAGGCCCTGGGCAGGATGATGAACATCATGGAGAGCATGATGAAGGCGAAGAATATCTGCATCGCGTACTGCATGAAGGCCATCATGTCGCCGATGCGGATCTGGGACTGGGCCACCTCGTGGGATCCCGTCCAGATGACGAGGAGGGAGACCATGTTCATGACGAGCATCATGAGGGGCATCATGACGACCATGACCCTCGTCACGAAGAGCATGGTGCCCGTGAGGTCCTTGTTCGCCTTGTCGAAGCGCTTTTCCTCGTGCCCCTGCATGTCGAAGGCCCGGATGACCATCATGCCGGTTAGGTTCTCGCGCACGACCAGGTTGAGCCGGTCGATGAGTTTTTGGATGCTCTTGAACCGAGGCAGGGCGACGGAGAAAACCACGGCGATCACGCCGAGGATGACGGCGACCGCCAAGGCGATGATCCACCACATCGAGGAGGCCTTGCCGGTCGCCCTGATCACGCCCCCGATGCCGATGATCGGCGCGTAGAAGAACATCCGCAGGCCCATCACGGTGACCATCTGCATCTGCGTGATGTCGTTGGTCGAGCGCGTTATGAGCGAGGCGGTCGAGAACTTGTCGAGCTCGGCCAGCGAGAAGCCTTCCACGGTTCGGAAGAGCTTGGCGCGGAGGTCGCGGGCGAAGCCGGCGGCCGCCCTCGCTCCGAGATAGCCGACGGCGATCGTGGCCGCGGCCGAGACGAGCGTGAGGAGGAGCATCAGGCCGCCGATCTTGAGGATATAGGAGGTCTGAAGCGCGTCGGCCGAGGCGCCGAGCCTCGCGTACTCGGCCTGCACGGCTTTGACGCCCATCTGGCTGACGATCATGGGGTCGAAGGCGTTGAGCTTGCCGCGGACCGCCTCGACGATGCCGGCTCGCTGGGCTTCGGGGAGCATCGGGAGCACGGTGAAAAGGTCCGCGCCCGGGGGCAGCCGCGACAGGTCCATGCCCATGCCCTGGGTCATCTGCGCGCCGGCCGACGGGTTCGCGGCCGCCTGCTGGACGAGGTAGGCCGAAGCCAGCGCTCTCCCCAGCGCGGTCTCGAGGTTCGCCCGCGTCGCGGCGTCGACCTTTTTCAGGCTATACAGAGGTTCCTTCCCCGCCTGCGGGTACTTTTTCGCCAGCGCCGCCGCGCCTTCCGATCCCGGCTCGAAACGATCGTAGGCGGCGAGGATGGCCTCGCGCTCGGCCGGGGCGGCGAATATGAGCGCCTTGTCGAGGCTCGCGCCGCCGATCACGGCGGGCACCGAATCCTCGACGCCTCCCTGCTGGATGCCGATGTTCACGATGCGGGACATATAGTCCGGCAAGGCGAGGTCGGCGTTCGCCTGCAGGAAGAGCAGGGCGATGATCAGGACGATCGAAGCCAAATATGGCTTGAAATAGCGCAAGAGACGCATCATGACTGAATTGTTCCTTTCCAGGGGCACTGGTTGGGGCCGAAGTCCAGCCCGAGGGACTTGGTCTTGTCGACGAGAAGGGCGATGGCCGCGGATGTCTGAGCCCGCTCCTCAAGCGTGAGCGAGTCAACGAGATCGTCCACCCACTGGATTCGGGCATTCCCGCTGCCTTGGAGGAAAGCGGTCCCCCTCTCCGCGAGCATGAGGCGCTTTCCGCGCCTGTCGTCCGGGTTCTCGCTCCGATGAATGAAGCCGAGCTGCACCAGCTTGTCCATCATCTGGCTCGCCGCCGCGCTCGAGATCTGCAGGTCTTCGCCGATATCGTTCACGCCGCAGGCGCCCTCGCCCCTGATCTTGAAGAGGGCTGCGGTCTGGGACATGGACAGGCCATTTTCCTTGGTGTAGTGGAGAAGGCTTTTCATGGAGTTGCGCATGACCATGCGGATCCAGGCCGACATGAGCGAGCGCAGTTCGTCGTTTTCGGGCAAGCTAAGCACTCCTAATATTTAAGCTTGGTTAAATATAAAGAATGCCACGAAAAGCGTCAACGGGAAGGGGTTGAAAATCGATACTCGAGGCCGAAGGTCGCCGCCGCGCCCGGAGTGTCGCCAATCCATGCCTCGCCCGAGGCGAAGATCCCCAGCGCCTCGCTGAAGGCCGCCCGAACGCCGATTTCGGCGATGAAGTTGTTGGTCACCGGGTCCTGGAGGGCGAACCAGGTCGCGCCGCCGTCGGAGGGCGGATAGGTAGATTCTATGCCTCGCCCCCCCGAACTCAGGTATTTGAGCGCCAGCGTCGCCTTGAGCGCGGGGCTTTCCCAGTCGAGGCTGAGCGCGTGGAGCCTGACGCCCGGGCCGTAGGGGAATCCCAGGTAATAGGCGTTCGCGGTGTAGAGGTAGCCCGTCGAGGTGTTGACGAGGCGATGGTCGGGCAAGGTCCACTTGCCGGAATCGATCTCGCGGTTGTAGAGGTAGGTCGAGGTGCGGTAATGCTCGTAGCGCAGGATGAGGCCGCCTTTCGGCGCGAAGCTCCCGTCGCGCAGGGCGTAGTCGCCCTCCCGCATCCGCCCCGCAGTAAAAGCGCCGCCGCCGAACAGCCGCCATTCGGCGCCGACCAGGTAGCCGATCGCCGTCGGCCGGTAGGGGCTGCCGTCATTCTCCTCCCAAGGCATGACGAGGTCGTCCATCACGAACTCGCCGTAGGTCCGCAGCCCCGGCCTCGCCAGCCACTCCGCGCTCGCGTCGAGCATCACGTTGCTGTACGAGTCCTCATAGAGGTTGTGGTAGACGCCGAAGGGCGAAATATCGATCAGGCTCGGTGCGATGTCGTGGACGAGGTTGAGCTCGCCCACCGCCACCCTCAGTCTGTCGCTCTCGTAGCTCACCCTGTGCGCGAATATGTTCTTGTAGCCGGCCGAAGCGAGGTGGGACGCGTCCTCCCCCGCCCTGTCGGCGCTGATGGCGACGAAACTGTAGCGCCATTCGCCCAGGCGCGCGGGAAAGCGGTAGGCCGTCTGGAGGTGCTCCAGGTAGGGCGCGCCGATGCCGATCGCCAAGCCGTAGGTCCCGGGCCCCCAGGCGAGCTGCCGCCGGCCGATGGAGACGCCGAGCCGCTCTCCCTCGTAGCTGAAATAGCCGACCGTGGGCATGTTGGCGTCTCCGATCGAGGAGATGTCATGGGCGACGAAGGGAAGATTGGTGAAGTAGCGCTCGGTGATGAAGGAGTTGAAGTCGGGGCGGATATCGACCCGGAACACCAGGGACGCCGGTCCATGCTCCATTTCGAGCCCGAAGTTCAGCACCGAGGGAAAGACGTAGTAGCGCGCGTAATCCGCCGCCGTCAAAGCCGAGGTGTCCGCGGCGGGCTCGGCCGTGGTCAGGCTCAAGGCCGGCATGGTCTGGACGAAAAAGCGCGCATCGGCGCGCGGCGCCGGTCCGGCCGCCCCGAGCATCAGCCCGGCTACGGCCAGGAGCACCGCAAAGGCGGCACCGCGCATCTAGCGCCCCAGGAGCGGGTTGAGCCAACCCAGGAAGTAGGCGGCTGCGGCGACCGCCAGCGCTGCCAGGAGAATATAGAGCGGCCAGGGCCGCTTTTTCTCGGCGAAAGGATCCTTTATCAGCCTGATCGAGCCCAGAGGAAGCGTGGCCAGATGGCTCAAGGTCGCGCCGAAGGGCACGTTGATCTTGAGCCTGCCGTTGATCGCCCAGCCCTCGGCGTTCAAAAGCGGGCCGATGTTCCGCCGGCGCAGCTTCATGTAGGCGAGAATCATGGAGGGCCCCGAGATCAGGATGAGCACGCCGATAAACCCGAGCGGCATCCAGGCCCCCATGCCGAAGAAGAGGCCGAGCACGCTCGTCACCATCGCGCCGATGCTGCCCAAGGCCACGCCGATGGCGGCCACCGTACCGACGTCGATCTTCTTCGGGATGATCTGCTCGGGCTTGGCCTCGGGCTTGCCCGCCATCGCCGTCGTCTGCGCGATTCCCTTCATCGTGTTCATGTTCGCCGACTCGGCCGTGGCGGCGCGCTTCATCGCGTACTCTTCCAGGGTCTTCACCAGCCAGCGGTAGGGCGAGAAGAACGCCTCGCGAATGCTGATCGGCTGCACGACGAGCTTGGTGATCACGGCGTCCCAGTCCTTGCCGTCATTGTCGTAATAGATGCCGTTCTTGCCCATGTAGATATTGTCGGCGTCGCCCGCCGTGAGCGCGGCGACTATGGCCTTTTTCCCGCCCGCCTTGTCGGTGAGGTCGCAGTAGATCAGATAGATCGAGGAGAGCCCCGCCATAGTCGCATGGGCGGGCGCGTTGTTCACGTCGAGGCAGAGTTCCAGCTCGCGGCCGTCCAGGAAGAGCCTTCCGGAGCGGAAAATGCCGTCCTTCCGCGAATAGAAGTCGTCGAAGTTCACGAAGTTCCCGAGGAGGCGCAGGAAATCGCGCTTGATGATGAGGGTTCGCCGCAGTTCCCGCAGCGCCTCGGCCTCGTTCGCCATGGCCCGGTCCTTTTCGATAAGGGATCGCAGCGACGCGACATCCTCGAGCGCATTGCCGGCGTCCAGGTCGGCGATTCCCGAAGCGGGTTTTTCAGACAGCCATGATCGATAGGCGCGCATCCTCGCGGCGATGCCCTCCCATTCCGACTGGGCCACCTCGGTCGGAGAGGCAAGGGCCTTGGCCGCGAGGGAGAAGAAAGCGGCGATGTCCTTGCCGTAGTTGGGATGCAGCGGCCCGTCCAGGCGCAGGACGCAGGAGGCGTCAGGCATCGCCGCGGGCAGGCGCTCGAGTTCCTCAGTGCCTTCGGGCAGGGCCCGCGACAGCATCGAGGCTATCAGCGACGTGAGTTCGCCCCCCGCCTCCGCGCCGCCCGCCATCGCCATTACGCGACAGCGCCTGAAGTAGTCGTCGACCGGCCCCGCGATGCCTGAGAAAAGGGCAGCGGCGGTGCGCCCCTCTTCCTCCGAGGCGAAAAGGCCGGCGAAGGCCGCCGCTTTCCCGCGCCAGGCGCGACATGCCTCGAGGTCGCCGACGAAACGGTCGAGGCAGGGCGCGTCGACGCCGCCCGCCCCGCTGGAATCCTGGGCGGCATAGCCTGCGGCGACCAATTCCGCGATGAAGGCGGCCGCTTTGCCGTCCTCGCCTGCGGAAGCGGGTACGATCACGCCGTCGCCATTGAAGGGCAGCGACACGAAGTCGCCGATCGCCCCGTCCACGGCGGCGAGATCGATGGTCGAATCCTTGGCCGCCATGCGGAAAGCTTCCCGGAGCGCTTCGTCGGCGAGCTGGTCGGCGGCGAGGCGGTCGTTCCTTTCGAAGAGGAGGTCGAGGGAAACGAGGCGGCCCTTCAGCGTTTCAATTTCACGGAGGATATCGGGCACCCTGACCTTTCCATCCCTATCGGCGTCCAGCGCGTCCAGCGTTTCCGAAAGGAGGGGCTGCCTGGTGGGCATGGCGAGCACCGCCCAGAGCTTCTGGTCGAGCCGGCTCAAGTTGGCGATGTCGTCGCCGTTCCGGATCACGACCTGGTCGACTCCGCCTACCCGGGAGAAAGTCCATCCGCTGAAAAGCTGTTTCATCGTCCGTACTCCTATCGCCTTCATTACAGCGCGCCAGGAGAATAGTAACCGGCGCCTGTCGGGGAAACAAGCCGTTTCCCGCGCGGCCGCATCTCGCTCAGCTCGGGCCTGCGAGGATTTGACCGCCCGAAAGGAGTTGGGTATAGTTAAGGTGCGTCCCGATACGAACGACACAGCCGAAAGCTTTCAAGGAGCCGTCATGAGCGTTGAAGTGACCCTGACAACAGCCAATTTCCAGGAAGAAGTGCTCGATTCCACGATACCAGTCCTCGTCGATTTTTGGGCGGAGTGGTGCATGCCTTGCAGGATGATCGCCCCTTCCCTCGAGCAAATCGCCGACACCTACAAGGGCGCGCTCAAGGTCGGCAAGGTGAACGTCGACGACGAAGGCGACCTCGCCTCCCAATACGGGATTATCTCCATTCCCTCCCTGCTCCTCTTCAAGGACGGCCAACTCGTCAAGCAGAAGGTTGGCGCCCTGCCCAAGCACGAAATAGAGAACTTCATCAAGTCATGAGGACTTGCTAGTCCTGAGGACTTATCCGCCTTTCGCCGCGCCCATCTTCGATTTCCTGGGCGCGGCCTTGGCTTTGGGAACGCCCGCGCCGGCGAGACCGGGGCTCTGCGTGCCCGATTCGCCCACGTACCAGCCCTCCTTCCCTACCGCATCCCCAGCCACGCGATGCAGTGGCCTCGACGATGAGCTCTTCCACGCGAAGCCATCCTCCCATGCCGGTGGCGATGAAGCCGCCCAGAGCCCCGCGTCCGACAACTCGGCGAAAGCGGCGAGCAGCCTGGCCGAGTCGATCGCCCCGGTCTTGGTCGAAGCGGCATAGAATAGCCCGTCGCCGGGGGGATCGGCTTCCCGCCCGCGGACGGCGATGATGCCCGTCTCGTCCGGAAGCCCGCCGGCCTGCGTCCAGAAATCCCTGCCCGACCCGCTCGAATCAACGCCGCCCGAGGCGTCGAGGTTCGCGCCCGTCTCGTCGATTTCGCAAGGCAGCCCCTCCGGAGCGCAGTGCAGGACGATCACCGCCCCTTTCGCGACCTCGCAGGGCGGAAAGGCGTAGGCGGCGAGCTTGGCGGTGCTCGACCACTGGACGAAGACGCCGCCCAGGTCGCCGCCCTCCTCGGCCAGGAACTCGATGTAGTCGCGGTGAGGATTGCTCACCGACGAGTTCTTCCCCGTCTGGACCTCGTTGACGCGCAGTTTCGCGGGCCGCTCGTTGTAGCCCACGAAGGTGAAGAGGAAGCGCGTGACGTTGCCCGACGCGTCCTTCGCCTCGCCGGCGAGCGAGCAGGGAATGCCCGCGCCGACCGGCGGCGTCAAGGAAACCTCAAGCGAAGCGCCATCGGCGCGGGGCGTGGCGACGACGCCGCCCGGATCGAAGGCGAAGCGCTCGCCCACTGGCGAAATGTCCTCGTCGAAGAGCACTTCGAAAATCCCGGGCGAGCGCTGCCCCGCCTCGAGGATGGCCGGCGGCCTGATATCGCCCGCGGGCATGAGGATGTCGCCGGCGTTCGGCGAGCAGGCGGCGAGGGCGCAGAAGACGAGCGGCGTCAGGGCGGGGAATCGGCGCACGGGCACCTCCTTTCAAGGGAAGCTACGCCTATCGTACGCGCGGGAGCCTCGCCGACGCTTCAATATTGCATAGGACCGCCGACGTGAATTATGATTGAGGCATGAACATCGTCATCGCGAACGACCACGGGGCCGTCGATCTCAAGAAAAAGCTCGCGCAGTGGCTCACCAAGCAGGGGCATACGGTGAAGAACCTCGGCGTCGACACGGAAGACCGCGTCGACTACCCCGATATGGCCGCGCTGGCCATCGCGGAGTACGGCAAAGGCGGCTACGATTTCGGCATCCTGCTCTGCGGGACGGGCCTCGGGATCTCGATGGCGGCGAACCGCCACAAGGGCATACGCTGCGCCCTGATCCACGACAGCTTCACCGCGCTGATGGCCAAGGAGCACAACAACGCCAATTTCATCGCCATGGGCGGACGCGTGCAGTACAAGGAAAAACCCGAGGATATGCTGGAAGTCTACATGAACGCGACGTTCCAGGGCGGGCGCCACGCGGAGCGGATCGCGAAGCTGGACTAACTGAAGCGCGGGCGCCGATTGCCGCCCCAGCCGGGGCCCCGGGGCTTTCAGCCGAGCGTCGCGGCGGCCAGGGCGATCAATTCGGCGCGGGAGAGGACCAGGCTCGCCCCGTAGAGCGCGGCGCCCAGGAGTCCGGCCCTGTTCGAAAGCCTCGCGGGCTCGAAGGCGCAGTGCTTCCAGGCATCGGAATAGACGCGGCCCTGCGCCAGCGCGGCGATCCGGGCCGGCAGGTGCGGCGCTCCGGCGATGACGCCGCCGCCCAAAACCACCGTATCCGGGGCGAGCACGGCGAGGCCGATCGATACCGCCCTGGCCAGCGCCTCGGCGGCGATGGCGTCGACCGCTGCGGCCAAGAGATCCCCGGCCGCGTAAGCCTCGTAGACCTCCCTGGCGTTGAGAAGGTCGCCGGCGCGCGCGCGCGCCGCAAGGCGCGAGCCGGGGAAGGTCGGGGTGGCGCCGGAGGCGCCGAGAGGGCCGGAAGCGGCGCCTGTCCAGGCGGCGCTCGCAAGGCTCCCGAGCCGGGCGTCTTCGCCTCGGCCCATCGCCATCGCCAGCCGGCCTATCGACGGACCGGAAGCGTACGCCTCGGCGCAGCCATCCACCCCGCAGGCGCAGGTCCGGCCATGGGGCTCGACGATCACATGGCCGATCTCGACCGCCCGGTCGTCGCGGCCGCCCATGATCCTGCCATCCTCGATATAGCCTCCCCCGATCCCCGTCCCCAAGCCGAGGAAGAGCAGGCACTTGGAGCCGCCCTTCCGGGCGGCCCACTCCGCGTAGGCGGCGATGTTGCCGTCGTTCCGAACGCTGCAGGGAGCCTGAGCCATCGAAGCGATCGCCTCGCCCAACCCCGTGCCGTACCATCCCGAGATGTTCGCCGCCATGCCGACGATCACGCCGCGCTCGTCGACGCCGCCCGGCGTTCCCACGCCGACCGACGAAAGCCGCCCCGCCCGCGAAAGCCCGCCGACTACCTCGCCGATGGCCCCAAGCACCGCCTGAGCGCCTTGCGAAGCCGGCGTGGGCGTCGCAAGCTCCTCGCGCACGCGCCCCTCCTCGTCCACCACGATTCCCTTGATGCTCTGCCCGCCTATATCGAGCCCCGCGTAAAATGCTGCCATTATGAGTATTTCCTTGATGGGCCGATTGGGCTATAGAACGTAAGCCTCGCCATAGGCCGCAATTTCAGCCGATGCCGCTCCGGCGCCGAGCACCTTCTCCTTCATCGAGGCGAGCGCCTTTTCTTCGCCATGGACAAGGAAAACCTTCCTGACTCTGCCGAGGTCGGTGCCCTTGAGCCAATCCAGCGTCTCCTTCCAGTCGGCATGGGCCGAGAAGGCCTCCAGCGCCTCCACGTGCGCCCTCACCTTGAACCAGTCGCCGTGGATCCTGACCTCTTTCATCCCGTCGCGGAGCCTGCGCCCGAGCGTGCCCTCCGCCATGTAGCCGACGATCAGAACCGTGCTCGACGGGTCCTCGATGCTGTGGATGAGATGGTGCTGAATGCGGCCGAACTCGCACATCCCGTCGGCCGAGATGATGATCATCGGCCCCTTGGCCACGTTGAGCGCCTTCGACTCGTCCACCGTCCGCGACATGTGGAGGGACGCGAAGCCGAAAGGATTCTCCGCGTGCGCGATGAAGGCGTCGTTCGTCTCCTTGTCGTAGCACTCGGGATGGATGCGGAAAATGCTTGTGGCGTCCACCGCCATGGGCGAGTCCACCCAGATCGGCAGCTCGGGAATCTTGCCGTGGTCAAGGAGCAGATGGAGATGGAACACAAGCTCCTGCGTCCGCTCGACGGCGAAGGCCGGGATCACCACCCTGCCCCCCGACTCGGCGGCGCCGCGGACGATCGCGGCGAGGCGCTCCAGGGCTTCCGAGGTTTCTTCGTGCAGCTTGTCGCCGTAGGTGCTCTCGAGCACCAGGTAATCGATGCCGTCGAGCGCCTCGGGGTCGCGGATGATCGGCTTGTTCTTCCTGCCCAAATCGCCCGAGAAGCCGATCGCGATTTCCCCGCCCTCCGAGGGACGCAGCGTCATGCGCACCAGGGCCGAGCCCAGGATGTGCCCCGCGTCGAAGAATTCCACGGATGCGCCGTCCGCCACCGCGATCGGCCTGTGGTAGTTGATCGTGATGAACTGCTCCATCGTCTTGACGACATCGAGGTCATCGTAAAGCGGCTTCCAGTCGAAGCGCTCGCCCTTCTTCCCGGCTTGGCGCGACAGGTAGTCCGCGTCGCGCGCCTGGATGTGGGCCGAGTCCATCATCACCAGGTTGGCGAGGTCGCGAGTCGCCGACGTCGAATAGATGTTCCCCCGAAAGCCGCGCTTGACGAGAAGAGGCAGGAGCCCGCAGTGGTCGAAGTGGGCGTGGGTGAGGACCACCGCGTCGATGGATTCCGGATCGACATCGCCGAGCAGGGCTCTGTTCTTCGCGTCGGATTCGGCCCGCTTGCCCTGGAAGGCGCCGCAGTCGACCAGGATTCGTTTCCCGTCGAATTCCACGAGATGCTTGGAACCGGTGACTTCGCCGGCCGCGCCGAGCGATCGCAGCGTTATATTCATAATGATAGTATACTATACCGCCGCGCCGAGGCAAAGGATTATCTGCTACGGCGCGAATAGCCCGTCGCCGTACTTGCGGAATTCCGCGGAATCGGCGTATGATTCTTCCAGCATGGCCGAACGGATAATCCTTACCGTCGAAAAGCTCGCCTCGGGCGGGGACGGTATCGCATTTTTCGAAGGGCAAGCCGTTTTCATCCCCTTCAGCATTCCCGGCGAGAAAATCGCCTGCACGATACTCCAAAGATCCAGAGATTACTCCCGCGCCATGCCCGAGGAGATCATCGAGCCATCCCCGCACAGGACGGCGCCGCCCTGCCCCGTCTTCGGCCGTTGCGGCGGCTGTTCGCTGCAGCACATCGAATACGAAAAACAGCTCGAATACAAAGCCGCCACGGTGATGGACAGCCTGCGCAGGATCGCCAAGATCGAGGCGGTCGAGCCCGAGATCCGCTCCGGCGCGCCCTACGGCTACCGCAACAGGGTTCAGCTACATTTCACCGAGGACCACGGTCTGGGATTCATGGAGGCGGAGTCCGCCGCGTCGGTGCGCGCCCCGGGCTGCCCCATCGCGGCGACCTGCATCGACGCGTGGATCAGGCGGCAGAACCGCAAGTCCCGCCCCGACAAGGAACTCAAGGCCCGCATCGGCGAGCGCGACCGCTTCGTCGTCTTCGGCCAGGACGAGAGGCTCTACGTCGAGGGCATCGACGCCAAGGCCGCCGCCATCGTGGCGGGCAAGAAATACGTCTTTCCCGTGCGGCACTTCTTCCAGAGCAACCTGGCCATGGCCGGCGCCCTGGTCGAAGACGCGGTCGCCGGGCTCTCGGGCGAGCGGGCGGTCGACCTCTACGCGGGCGCGGGCCTCTTCGCCGCGCGGCTTGCCGAACGCTTCCGCAGCGTCACCTTGGTGGAGAGCGACGCCGTGTCGCTGGAAGCCGCCCGCGCCAATCTGCCCGCGGGCAGCGGCAAGTTCGTGCCCACCGACGTCGAGGCTTGGACGGACGGAGCGGCGGCCGGAGCCGCGCGGGGAGCTCCCCGCATCGACTGCGTGCTGGCCGACCCGCCCCGCGCGGGCCTCTCCCCCGCCACCCGCGCCTGGCTGAAAAACGCCGATATCGGAACCTTCGTCTATGTCTCCTGCGACCCGGTCACCATGGCGCGGGACATCGGCGAACTCGCCCGCTCGGGCTGGACGCTCGAATCGCTCGCCCTCTACGATTTCTATCCTCAGACAGGACATATCGAATCGCTCGCGCGGCTCTCGCCGCCCGGCAGACAAGCACAAGGAGGCTGACATGGAGCGTACCGGACCATTCAAGGGAAGGACAATCGCGGTCGTCAACGATCTTTCGCTCGACGAGCAGCGCTATCTCTACCGCAAGGCGGCGGAGCTCAAGCGGCTCGCGCGGGAAGGCGGCGACGTCAGCCCCTTCAAGATCAACGACCCGGATTACCAGGCCTACCTCATCTTCATGGAAGATTCGACGCGCACCAAGGAATCCTTCCGCAACGCCGCCAAGTTCCTCGGCTGCAGGACCAACGTCTTCGACGCCGCCTCGAGCTCCTTCAACAAGAACGAGTCGATCACCGACGCGATCAAAATGCTCTACGGCTATTCGACAGAATCCTGCTTCATCCTGCGCACCAAGCTCGAAGGCGTCTGCCGATGGCTCCAGGGCGCGCTCGCGCGCTACGCCGAGATCTCCGGCGGTCCCCGCCCGGGCTTCATCAACGCGGGCGACGGCAAGCACGAGCATCCCACCCAGGAATTCCTGGACGAATTCTCCTTTCTCGAGCAGCTCGGCTGGCGGGACGAGCACATCCACATCGCGCTGACCGGCGATCTCTACCACGGGCGCACCATCCACTCCAAGGCCGACGGCCTCCGCGTCTTCCGCGACGTCGAGGTCGACCTCGTGGCTCCGGAGCTGTTATCCATGCCGCCCTACTATGTCGAACGGATGAAAGCCAACGGCTACAAGGTCAACAGCTACGAATCCCTCGACGAATACCTCGCCTCGGGTCGCGTGGCCCCGCTTTGGTACTTCACCAGGCTCCAGCTGGAGCGGATGGGCGAATCCGTCCTGGAACGCGCGCCCACCCTGCGCAAGAGCGTCACCTTCCGCAAGGACATGCTCGGGCTCCTCCCCGAAGGGACCCGCTTCTACCACCCCCTCCCCCGCGACCGCGCCAACCCGACCAATCCCACGTTCCTGGACGAGCTGCCCCTGAACGGCTGGGACGCCCAGTCCGCCAACGGCTATTGGACCAGGATCGTGGAAATCGGCATGGTCTCCGGCCTCCTCGGCCACGATTTCGAAGGCGCCTTCTCCATGGAGCCCGAAATCGTCGAGGACTTCATCATCGAAGCGCCGGCGACCGAGCACCAAAAGCCCGAGTACAAGGTCGGAATCAAGCCCGTCGAGGAAGGCATCGTCATCGACCACATCGCCACGGGCGAACCGATCGACAAGATATGGACGAACGTCGAGGCGGTCCGAAAGATCCTCAAGCTCAACGTCCGCTCCAGCCAAGGCGTCTACCACTCCTTCAAGGGACCCGAGGTCTACAAGGGCATCATCTCCCTGCCGGACATCATCAGCTTCGGCGAGAAAGACTTGAAGAAGCTCTCGGCGATCGCGCCCGGCTGCACGCTCAACCTGATCCGCGACTCCAAGGTGGCCAAGAAATACAGGCTGGCCATGCCGCCGCGCATCTACGGCTTCGAGGAGATTTCCTGCAAGAACGAGAATTGCGTCTCCAATCCGAAAAACAACGAAGGCGTGACCACGGAATTCCGGCGCAAGTCGGGCTCCACGTTCGTCTGCCGCTATTGCGAGCGCGAACACAACTTCCGCGACATCTGGGACATTTAGCGCGGCATGGGCGCGCGCAAAAGCGAGGGCCGCGCAGCGGCGACGGATTCCGTC
>MTLD01000049.1_pt1 | contig 16058 bp, 13 predicted proteins | sample 1982471 | NCBI WGS metagenome assembly MTLD01 (sample SAMN05712604, study PRJNA340218) | biofilm metagenome | isolation source: sample SPM anode biofilm adapted to -50 mV | place: USA | collected 2012-02-03
TCCATGGCCATCAGGGGGGCGGAGATCGCCAGTGTTGCCGCAGTCAGTAATAATGCCAGTTTTTTCATGATGTTTCTCCTTTTGTTGTGTTCCCTTTTGGCAAAGGGTAAATTTTAATGCTTCATACCACTGTATTTAAGAGTTCCCTTCTTCAGCTCCCGCTTCTTCATCAGTACGAATATGACCGGCGTCATGATCAGGACATGCACTGCCGAGGAGATCATGCCGCCGATCATCGGCGCTGCGATCGGCTTCATCACATCCGCGCCGGTGCCGGTGGACCACATGATGGGGATCAACCCCAGCAGCGCCACCGACACGGTCATCAGCTTGGGCCGCAGGCGGAGCACCGCACCCTCGTAGGTGGCGTCATAGATGTCCTGTTCGGTGCAGGGGCCATTGATCAGCTTCTTGTCCAGGGCCTCGTGCAGGTAGATCACCATCACCACCCCGGTTTCCACGGCGATGCCGTACAGGGCGATGAAGCCGACCCAGACCGCCACCGACAGGTTGTACCCCAGGGCCGCCACCAGGTAGACCCCTCCCACCAGGGCAAAGGGCACCGACAGCATGACCATGCACGCCTCCAAGGCCGAGTGGAAGGTGAAATAGAGGAGGATGAAGATGATCACCATGCCGGCCGGCACCAGCAGTTTGAGGCGCTCCTTGGCCCTGATCTGGTTCTCCCACTGGCCCGACCAGGCCACATAGTAACCGGGGGGGAGCTTGAGCTGTTTCTCCAGTACCTGCTTGGCGTCGGTGACAAAGCCGCCCATATCCCGGCCCCGCACGTTGAGGAAGACGATGGAGCGCAGCAGGCCCCCCTCGCTGTTGATCTCCGGGGCACCGGTGGAAACTTTCAGTTTGGTTACCAGCGATAGCGGCACCTGGGCACCGTCGGCGCCACCCACCAGGATGCGGCGGATGGCCGGGATGTTGTCGCGGTAATCCCGTTCGTAACGGATACGGATCGGAAACCGGTCCCGCCCTTCCACGGTGGTGGAGAGGGCCTCGCCACCCAGGGCGGTCTCGATTACGTCCTGGATGTCGCCAACGCTGATGCCGTAGCGGGCAGCCGCTTCACGGTCCACGTCGAGATCGATGTAGTTTCCGCCCGTGACCCGCTCCGCCACCACGTCGGCAGCGCCGGGCACGGTCTTGAGGATCCCTTCGGCCTGCACGGCCAGGTCCTTCAATACGTTCAGGTCAGAGCCGAAGATCTTGACCCCCAGGTCGGTGCGCACCCCTGTGGAGAGCATGTTGATGCGGTTGATGATCGGCTGGGTCCAGCCGTTGCGCACGCCCGGAATCTGGAGTTTGGCGTCCAATTCCGACACGATGTCGGCCTTCTTGATGCCCGGCCGCCACTGGTCCTTGGGCTTGAGGATGATGATGGTCTCGAACATGGAGACCGGGGCCGGGTCTGTCGAGGTCTCGGCCCGGCCCACCTTGCCCAGGACGCTCTCCACCTCGGGAACGCTCTTGATGATGGTGTCCTGCACCTGGATCAGCCGCTTGGCCTCTGTGATGGAGATGTTGGGTAGCGTGACCGGCATGTAGAGTAGCGATCCCTCGTCCAGGGGAGGCATGAACTCGCTCCCCAGGTGCATGAACAGCGGGATTGCTATGCCCAGGGCCAGCAGGTTGAGGGCGATGGTGGTCTTCTTCCACTTCAGCACCCAGCGGATGACCGGCGAATAGAGGCGGATAAAGAAGGACGAGACCGGGTTGGCGCTCTCCGGCGGCATCTTGCCCCGCATGAAATAGTACATCAGCACCGGCACCAGGGTGATGGCGATCATGGCCGAGCCCATCATGGAAAAGGTCTTGGTGAAGGCCAGCGGATGGAACAGCTTGCCTTCCTGGCCTTCCAGCATGAACACCGGCACAAAGGAGAGCACGATGATGGCCAGGGAGAAGAAGATGGCCCGGCCCACCTGCTTGGCAGAGGTGATGATCACCTCCAGGTGTTTTTTCCTGCGCTCCTCCGGAGGCAGTTCAGAGAGGTGGCGGTAGCAGTTCTCCACCATGATTACCCCGGCATCCACCAGCACTCCGATGGCAATGGCGATCCCCCCCAGGGACATGATGTTGGAGGTGACCCCCATGAGCTTCATGGTGATGAAGGCGATCAGGACCGAGATAGGCAGGGTCAGGACAATCACCAGGGCGCTCTGGAAGTGGAGCAGGAAAACCAGGATCACCAGGGAGACGACCACGGATTCCTCGGTCAGGGCCTTTTTCAGGGTGTGTATGGCCCGTTCGATCAGGTCGGAGCGGTCATAGGAGACCTTGATGCTGACGCCGGGGGGCAGGCCCTTTTCCAGGGCGGTGATCTTCTCCTTGACCCGGTCGATGACATCCTTGGCGTTTTCGCCGTAGCGCATCACCACGATGCCACCCACCACCTCGCCTTCGCCGTTTTTGTCCAGCAGGCCCCGGCGGATGGCGCCGCCCATCTGCACCGTGCCGAGGTTCTTCAGGTAGATGGGGGTGCCGCGCATGTCAGAGCCGACCACAATGTTCTCCAGGTCGGCCTGGGATTTCACATAGCCCTGGCCCCGGATCAGGTATTCGGCATCGGCCTGTTCCAGCAGCCGGCCACCCACGTCGTTGTTGGACCGCTTGACCGCCTCCATGATGGTGCCGATCTTGATGTTGTAGGCCAGCAGCTTGTCGGGATTCAGATCGATCTGGTATTCGCGGACATAGCCGCCGATGGAGGCCACCTCGGCCACGCCGGGCACGGTATTCAACTGGTAGCGCACGAACCAGTCCTGCAGCGTCCGCAACTGCTCCAGGTCATACCCCTTGCCCTCGATGGTGTACCAGAAGACATGCCCCACGCCGGTGCCGTCCGGGCCCAGCGTCGGGACCACGCCCGGCGGCAACAGGGAAGCGGCATAGTTAAGCCGTTCCAGTACCCTGGTGCGGGCCCAGTAGATGTCGGCCTTGTCGTCGAAAATCACGTAGATCATGGAGAAGCCGAAGGCGCTGGAGGCGCGCACCGCTTTCACCATGGGGAGCCCCTGCAGGTTGACCGCCAAGGGATAGGTGACCTGGTCCTCCACCACCTGGGGCGAGCGACCTGGGTAGTCGGTGAACACGATCACCTGGTTGTCCGACAGGTCCGGGATGGCATCCACCGGTGTTCTGTAGACCGACCAGACGCCCCAGGCAATGATCAGGGCAAAGCTCATCAGCACGATGACGCGATTCCTGGCAGAGTATTCGATGATTTTTTCGATCATATGATAACGACCTTAATAGAACGCGGATGACGCTGATTGAGCGGATTCACGCGGACTTTTGAAAAGAATTGGTAAAGACGACCCTCTTGAATTCCGGTTTGGCGCCAAAGTTCAACAACAAGCCAACCTCTTTTTTTGTGGCCTTAAGATAGTTGGTCAACTGTGCAACATGCTCGTCACGAATATGCTCTGCGGCTTTCAACTCGAGGATTATGAGATCATTTACGAGTAGGTCGGCAAAATATTCTCCAACCAGCTGTTGCTCATAAAATACCTGAATCGGCTGCTGCTGATTAATTTGAAAACCTGCCGAAGCCAACTCAAGACAAAGAGCGTTTTCATAGACCCGCTCCAGAAAACCGTAACCAAGTGAGTTGTAAACTTTGTAAAAGGCCTTGATTATTTTATCCGTAATATCGGCATGCAGCATGCTATCTCCCATCCTGTTATCCGCATTGATCCGCTCAATCAGCGTCATCCGCGTTCCATTTCCTTTCGCTGTTACATCTTCATGTCATCCATGTTCATCCCGCCACCCTTCTGCGGTGGGGCGGGTTTCGCGGGCTGTTGCGGCGAGGGCGCCTGGCCGCCTTTCGGCGCATCCATCTTCATGCCCGGCATGGAGCCGCCACCGCTTCCCTGTAACTGGGCCTCGGAATCGATCAGGTAGCCACCGGAGACCGCCACCTTGTCCCGGGGCTTGATGCCGGAGAGGATCTGGATGCGGTCGTCGGTGCGCTGGCCCACCCGCACGTCCCGGGGCTCGAACATGCCAGGCTGCGACTCGACCCAGACCACCTGGCGCTTGCCGGTATCCATGACCGCGCTGATGGGCAGCACGATGGACCGGCCCAGGGGGACCTTGATGACCGCATTGACGAACATGTCCGGTTTCAGCTTCAAGCCGGGGTTGGGCATGTCAACCCTGACCCTGACCGTCCTGGTCTTGGGGTCCAGGAAGGGATAGATGAAGCTGACCCGGCCCACAAAGGGGCGATCCGGGAAGGATTGGGAGCGGATCTCGACCCGTTGGCCAACCCGGATGTTGGGGAATTCGTTCTCGTAAACCTCGATCTCCACCCAGACCCGAGAGAGGTCGGCGATGTTGAACAGGGCATCGCCCACATTGACGTACTGCCCTTCCTGGACCATCTTGTCGATGACGATACCGGAGAGAGGCGTGTAGATCGGCAGGCGGATGTTGGGCTTGCCGGCTTTTTCCAACGCCGCGATCTGGCTCTCCTTGACCCCGAACAGCATCAGGCGCTGCCTGGCCGATGCCACCAGTCCTTCGCCATTCTGGGCGATGGCGGGGATGGGCGAGCTTTTCAGCTGGTCGCGGCTCTTGACCGCCAGAAGGTATTCCTGCTGTGTGGCCAACAGGTCCGGGGAATAGACCTCGGCCACCGGCTTGTCCTTGCTCACGTAGGAGCCCACCTTGTCAACGTGCAGCTTGTCGATGCGACCGGCGATCCAGGCTGTGACCTTGGACTGCCGCGACTGGTCGTACTGGACGATGCCCACGGCATTGATCTCCTTATCCAGGGCCTGCACCATGGCCTCGGCAGTGGCCACATTGGCCATCACCCGCTGGGTGGGGGAGACCGAGACCTGGGCGATCATGGCGGCCTGCTGCTTCTGTTCCGCTGTTTGCGTGCCTCCGGCCGGAGCAGCTGTCTCGACCTTTTTGATCAGCTCCATGCCGCAAATCGGGCAGGTGCCCGGCTTGTCCTTGATGATGAACGGGTGCATGGAGCAGGTGTAAAGGACCTTGGCGGCATGTTCCAGTGCGGTGTGCCCCTGTTTGTCCTTCATCAGCCAGCCGGTTTTGTACAGCCAGCCGCCGACCGCTGCCGCGGCCAGGATTATGACGGTCAGAAAAAGTACGATTTTTTTGTTCGTGGTCATGGGGAATTCCTTTTGTCCTTCAATTCTTCAGAACAGGTTCTGATGCCGCCAAGTCCGTACCTACCAGCGCCTCCAGCTGCGCCAGCCGCATCTGATACTCGGCCAGGGACTCGTAATAGTCCCGCTCAAAGTTGAACAGCGTTACCCGGCTGTCCAGCAGGGTCAGGAAATCGACCTTGTTTACCCGGTAACCGATTATGGATGACTCCAGGGACTGTTCGGCCTGGGGGATTATGCCGCTTCTGTAGAGTTGGACCAGTTTCTGCCTTTTCTCCATCCTGGCCAGCAGGTCGGCAATGCCGGAATCGATGCTGTTCTTCAGGCCGTTGATCTCCTCGGTGGCCATGCCGCCGGCAGAATTCGCCTCAGCCACCATGGCATGGCGGCGTTCCCGCTGCAGCGGCAGGTTGAAGGTAACCCCCAGGCTGTACATGTCCGCGCCGTCGTTGCCCATGGTTGGCTCGCGCTGCATGTATTCCAGGGACACGTTGAAATCGGGATAGAACTCCTTTTGCGCCAGTTTCCGGCCCGCTTCTTCCTTGCCGACCTGGGCTTCCAGGCTCTTGATCAGGGGGCGGTGTTCGTAAGCCTTGTCCTGTAATTCCTTGGCGGAAAGCTTCAGGGGGTGGATATCAAAGTCGGAGATAGTGCCTACCGGTGTGTCAGCGGGACGGTAGAGCAGGGCGTTGAGGGTTGCTTCAAGGCTTTTGCGCTGCTGTTCCAGGTTGATCTTCGCGTCCAGCAGCTTGGAACGCTCAACCTGGGACTTGAAGACATCCTGCTGGGTGCCCTGGCCCACCGAATACTTGGTCTCGGCAATGGTGATGAAGTCGTCCAGGATCTTGATATTCTTGGCGACGATTTCCAGCGACTTGTCGGTATAGTAGAGCTGGTAGTATGTCTCCTTGACCATGCGGGCCAGCTCCAGTTTCCGTTCCTCCACCTGCCAGCGGTAGGATTGGGCCTCTTTCTCGGCGATCTCCCCCTTCAGGCCCCGCTTGCCCCAGAAGGGGAGCTGCTGGGACAGTCCGATCACCTTGCCGGTCATGGGTTCCCTGTGAAAATTGAACGGGTCGGACACCACACCGCTCTGGATCTTGAGCATCAGCATGGGATCGTCCAGGGATGAGGCCTGGGCGATCTTGGCGGTGAACATGTGCCACCTGGCCTGGGACGACTTCAGTTCGGGATTGTTGGCCAGGGCGGTATCGATCAAAGCGGGGAGCTTTTCCGGCGATGCCGTTTCCCCGGCGTGGCAAACGCCGGTCGCCAAGGCGGATATGAGTAACAAGGCTGACAGGCCGATGAAGGCTTTCATTTGGATACCTCGGGTCAAGATGGGTTTTCCTGCACTCGGTAATACAGATATTGTGCCAAAATTTAACATGCCGTAATTACAACAATTATTATTCGAGCCGGCTGGAAGGAGATGCCGGTTGAAGAATATTCCTCACCTCGCCGAGATTATTCCACGCCCATCGGCACCATTTTGTTGGGCGCTGATCGCCGTACTCGTGACATCAAGATCCATGGCGTAGGCCGGATCACGTCCAACGCTATGGGCTCTTTTTTGCTGTTTTTGGCCAAGTCCCATGATCTTCCCTTCGTGTGACTTTAATGTATTTTATCAGCTATTTTAGAGATGTCAGCGGCAGCCGTTAAATAGACTCTTGATAAAACCATGGTGTCAGCCGCGGGTGCGGCTGACACCGTGGCATCAGTTATCTGCCACCTTTCTCCATGTCGGCCAAAGTTTTTTGAACATCTTCCAGCTTCTGCTTGAGAATTTTTACTTGATCGCTGGTGTATATGTTGTCTTTGTTCTTGATGGCGGACTGGAGTTTCCTGATCCGCTCCTGGATAGAGTCCACCTGGTGACTGCAATCCTTGAGGAGCATGTCGCACTCTTTGGCGCATTGGGCGTCGTGCTGCGGATTATTGTGCATGCTGCCGTGGTCCATGGCCATGGCCGGCACGGTTGCGGCGAAAAGCGATGTTGCCATCAGAATTACCATTGTCTTTTTCATTGTTGTTTTCCTCCGTGAAGGTGGGTTTTGTCTGCTTCTTGAAGTTAACATTGCAGATGCTGTGCCAGTTTGTAATGCGCTGATATTGTTAAATAAATTATTGAGTTGTCGCTGTATGTTCCATCCGGGAAGAGATTATTCCCCTACGGCATGCAGCATATTCACCAACGTCCGCTCGCTGCGGGAGATGTGCACCCGGCGCCAGGGCATCGGCTCGGGGCAACCGTCTGAGGCGGTTGTTAGCGCCGGGCAGCAGGCAATAGAAAAGGCACCTGCTGGTCGATGCAGGTGCCTTTTGCATTAGTGCTCCCTGATTGCTGGAGCGTGTCGAAATATGTGCCCGGGCTTTGTCAGGCCATGTTCAGCACCAGTGGCGTACCTGCTCCATGGCCGGATCATGGGCTTCCCGTTCCTTGGTCAGGATACTCATCAGCATGTCGCCGAACCCGAGCGGCTTGCAATAGATCTCGGCCACATCTGCCTCAAGGGCCTGCTTCATGATATGGGGTGAGGTGTTGCCGGTAAACAGTACGACATCGAGATAGGGAAACTGTTCCCGCACCCTGCGGGTAAGTTCCAGGCCGTCCATGTCGGGTATGTCAAGGTCGGTGATGACGGTCCTGTAGTCGCGGGTTCGCAATAGATCCAGGGCCGAGGCTGCATTCATGACATAATCGGCTTTGATATTGAAATGCTCGAACAGCTTTTCGATAATGCCGATGTTGGCGCGGTCGTCATCGACCACCAGGATTCCGGAATTTCTCATGTATTCCTCCTCGTTACTGTAGATTATTTTGGGCGCCGCACACTCCGCAGCCGCCGGCCTGCCCCAAGGTCTTGCCTGTGATCTGTCTGAATTGCTCCGGCGTCAGCACCATCTGTACTGTGCAGCCAAAGCCGGCACTGTTGACCTTTTCGGCCAAGGCCCGGGGTTGGACTGTCTTGGTGTCATATCCCACAATCACCCATCCCTTCCCAACATCCACCTCGGTGGCAGCCACTCCCTGCAGTGACTCCAGGGCGGTTGTAGCCCTATAGGAGCAACTGCCGCAGGTCAAGCCGGATGTTTTCAATATTGCAATGGCGTCCGTGGTTGCTCCGATCCTGACGTGGAAGGCAAGCAGCACCAGAAACGCAACTGCTGTTATGACGAGAAGGGTTGTGGAGATTTTTTTCATGTCCATGGCACGTCTTCGATTGTCCCTTTTTATGTCTGCTGCTGCGGGACAAATCAGCCCTGCTTGGATTGAGCGCGTGTTTTAATGAATATACAACTACCATGCCAAATTGGGCTCAAGGTGTAACTTGCATGAATTACGTATTTTTTGATTGGTTGGCGTGCTTGGACGCCATGATTGGGGGAATATTCGACAGAAAGTGTGGAATATTCTAAAGGGGAAGTGTTCTTCCCCGGGCTGGATTGTTTCTGAGTACCGAAGGGCTACAGTTTTTCCGGCGATACAATCTCGTACTTCTCCATTCGGTAGATCAGGGTGTGGCGGGGAATCTTCAGGAAACGGGCCGCAGCGGTCTGGTTCCAAGCGTTGCGTTCCAAGGCCTCAACGACGACCTCCCGTTCCAACTGCTCCAGGGAATATCCATCGGGCGGTAGGTTTATTATCGCCGCTGCCCCCGATGCCGTGCTGCTTCCTGAACGGATCTTCTCCGGCAGATCATCCGGAGTGATTGTGTCGGTGTTGCGCATAATCAGCAGGCGTTCCACCAGGTTTTCCAGCTCGCGCACGTTGCCCGGCCATCCATAGGCGCAGAGTGCTGTCAGGCAGGTCTTGTCGAATGTGACTTTGTCGGAACCGTGTTTGCCGCAGAAATAGCGCAACAGCAGCGGAATATCCTCGCGCCGCCCCCTTAGCGGCGGTAGGTTGATCGGGATCACGGCCAGGCGGTAGTAGAGGTCCTCGCGAAAGACGCCATCGGCCACGGCCTTTTCGATATCCAGGTTGGTGGCGGCCACCACGCGCACATCCAGCTTGCTGGCGGCGGTGCCGCCGACCGGTTCGACAACCCGTTCCTGCAAGGCCCTGAGCAGCTTGGGCTGCAGCTCCAGCGGCAGTTCGCCCACCTCGTCCAGGAACAGGGTGCCGCCTTCGGCCATCTGGAACTTGCCGGTCTTGTCCTTGACCGCTCCGGTGAATGCGCCCTTGACGTGGCCGAACAGTTCGCTCTCCAACAGGTCCCTGGGGATGGCGGCGCAGTTGATGGCCACGAACGGCGCATCCTTGCGGCCGCTCATGGTGTGGATCGAACGCGCCACCAACTCCTTGCCGGTGCCGGATTCTCCGGTGATCAGCACCGATGCCTCGGTGTCTGCCACCTTGCGGACGATCTCGAAGACCCGTTCCATGGCTGGGGACGAGCCGATCATGGTGCGGAAATCGGTCCGATCCGCCAGCTGGTTCCGCAGGCGTTTGTTCTCCGTTGTCAGGCCTGTGAACTGCAGCGCCTTGGCGACCGTAAGCCGCAACTCATCGCGGTTGAACGGTTTGGTTATATAATCGTACGCCCCGGCCTTCATGGCTTCCACCGCAATATCCACGGTCCCGAAGGCGGTGATGATAATCACCAGGGTCTCCGGCGATTGCTCTTTGACCGCTTTCAATACCTGCATACCGTCCATGCCCGGCATCTTCATGTCGGTTATCACCAGGGCCGGATGCTCTTCGGCGAACAGGGCCAGGCCCTCTTCGCCGGAAGCCGCGACAGAAACCTGGTAACCCTCCTGCTGGAGATTGTATTCAAGTACCCGGCGCAGGGATCTGTCGTCGTCGATGATGACAATTTTCGGTTTCATGCTTTTTCCCCTTCATCAAAGACCGGCAGGCTGACAATTACGGTTGTTCCCTGGTCGGCCTCGCTCACAATTTCCAGCTTGCCACCATGCCCTTCGATGATCTTTTTGGTAATGGCCAGCCCCAGGCCGGTGCCGTCAGGCTTGGTGGTGAAGAATGGCTCGAAGATGCGGGACTGGGTCTCGGCGTCGATGCCTGGTCCGTTGTCGCTGAAACGGATTTCGTATCCGGAATCCGTCCTGCTGGTGGCGATGGTTACGGAACCGCCTGCCGGCGCCGCTTGCAAGGCATTGATGACGATGTTCAGAAAGGCCTGGCGCAGTTTTTCGCCGTCGCCCCTGACCTCTGGCCGTTCCGGGCAGGGCTCCAGCGAGAGCTTGACTTGGCGCTTCCGGGCATCCTTGGCAACCAGGGTTACAATGGTGTCCAGCTCCTCCATGACAGAGCAGACTTTTATCTCGCCCGGTTGTGGCCGCGCCATGCGCAGGAAATCCTCCACCACCCGGTTCAGGCGTTCCGTCTCCTTGATCTGGATCTCGATGAATTCGTACTTCGGGTCGCCGGGCTTGAAATCGTCCCGCAGGATCTCGGCGGTCCCGCGGATGGAGCCCAGGGGATTCCTGATCTCATGGGCCAGGACAGCCGCCATTTCCCCCAGGGTGGAAAGTTTCTCCGCACGCCTCAACTGTTCCTCGATGGCCAGAATCCGCTCCGACTGTTCCTGCAGTTTTTTGTAGGATTCCTCCAGCCCCTCGGCGGTTTTTTGCAGCTCGACACTCCGTTCACGTTCCCGTTGCGCCAGCAGGCCGGTAATGCCGCCCACGATATTGTAGAGGACGATTTCAAGGTACTTTTCCATCTCCATGGTGAGATGGCCGCCCCATTGGAAGAGGATGTGGGGTGCGTAGACGATGCTGACCGCAAGGGAACAGGCCAGGCCGCCGCGAAAACCGAACCAGAGAGCGGCCAGGATGATGGGCAGATAATAGAGCCGTTGAAAGATGTCATGCAGGAAGGGGAGTTGCAGCGGTGTCAGGTAATGGAGCAGGCTGATGCCGATGATGAAAAGGGCAAGCAGACTGATGCGTGATTTAACGGGTGGTTTCATTAATCCTCTTGGCAGCGTGTTGGAAGCAGTTGGGCATCAGAACAGGCGCTTGCCGGCCTTGAGATCGGAAGTCTTTATGACGATATACCCCTTGCTCAGCGTGTGTTGGAGGAAAGCTGGATTACAGCCTCCTTCGACACTGGGAGCAATGCGGTTGATGGCGAAATGCTTGTCGCAGTTTTTACAGATCATCTCGTCGCCAACCTGCTCATAGCCCTTTTTTTCTTTGTAGCAGACATCACAAGCGTCAAACGCGGTCCGGTAGCTGCCGTCATTGGTCCTGACCACAAAAAACATGACCGTTTTTCCGCCATCATCAAAGCGGAAAAAACGTGCTTTGCCGCCGGTGATCTTATTTTGCGGTATCAAAATCACATTGCCATTGGCCCGTACCCGTTCGTACCTGCCAAAGGAGAAGGCGTGGGCGCTGATGGTAACCGCCAGCAATGCTACGGCAATGAATGCCTTCCACATGGCCTGTTTGGCAAGATCCGATTTCATATCGAGCTCCTCTTCCGCTCCACAGATATTTGATAAGCCCTGTCGTCCATTTACCCAAATTGTCAATCAAGAAGCGTGCCATATGCATGAAAGATCTGGTACCCCGGACTGGTGCCGGATCAAACGTGCCATTGGTACAAGGTAGGGAATGTATAATATCCCACAAGCATGTTGAATATTCTACATCAAATTAGTTGGCATGGGCCTTTAATATGTTGCAATTAATTGTCTTTGTGTAATATTATTCGTCCGTAGTCAAATGATCTCCGACGTGATTTTGACGAGAACCGGCTGTTTCAGGCAACTAGAATTTTCTTGAATTGACAATCCCATAAACTGAGGCATCCTGTTTGCCATCATGATTAATTAACAAGCTCGGAGGGTCTTCCGGGGAAAGTGCGGGATGTAATGAAAAGAGCAGTGGAATTTCATGATTCCAGGGTCGGTTCCATCAAAAGCCTCGGTAATCTCATTGAAGTGGAGCTTGCACCGGCTTATGTACACCAAACCGACGGTGAGCCGGGCCGGGAAAGGGTCACGGGGTGGAACCAGCCGGTTCGGCTGACCCTGCAAAATGCCTCGGTCAAGGGCAAGCAGCCGGTATTGCCGTGCCGGCTTTCCGATGGTCAGGTCAGGACTGGGGATGGCAAGCTGAAATACTTGCTGCCGCTGCCGTACGAAGAGGCAGGAAACATCGAAATTAGGCTCCAGTTCGATTCCGGTGAGGAAATTGTCCTTACCGCGATGCACATTGAGCTCCAGGCATCGGGTGAGCCGGAATTTGTAGAGGAATTTCATTCGGAAAAAGATATTTCCGGCTAACAGCCCGCGTTGTCCGTCCCGCCAGTCCGTACAATCGGAAATCCCCAGACATTGTCGCCAGGGTCACTCCTGGCGTTCGAATTTGTAGCCCACGCCGTAGACGGAATGGATCAGCTCTTCTCCGTTACCGGAAGCGGAGATCTTCTTGCGCAGCTTTTTGATATGGCTGTCGATGGTCCGGTCGGAAACGATCCGTTCATCCGGGTAGATGCGATCCATCAATTGCTGGCGCCCGAAGATGCGCCCGGCATTGGCGGCGAGGAAGCGCAGCAATTTGAATTCAACGGCGGTCAGTTCCAGGTCTAGGCCATTCAATATGGCCTGGTAGCGTGATTCGTCCATTACCAGGCCGCTTGACTGGATGTTGGACGTGCCGCTCGTCCGGCGCAGGACCGCCTTGACCCGGGCAACGATCTCCCTGGGACTGAACGGTTTGCAGATGTAGTCGTCGGCACCGAGCTCCAGCCCCAGCAGGCGATCGATCTCTTCGACTTGGGCGGTGGTCATGATGACCGGCAAGGTTGAAAATGAACGAAGTTCCTTGCAGATGTCCAGCCCCCCCCTACCGGGTAGCATAAGGTCGAGAAGGACCAGGTCGGGCCCGTGCTCGCGGACCCAGGGGACCACGGCCAGGCCATCGGTCAGGCTGTGGGTCTCAAACCCGGCCTGTTGCAGATAATCGGCCAGCAGGCTGGCCAGTTTTTCTTCATCCTCGACTATCAAGATGACTTTGTTCATATGCTGCTCCCTGTCCGCGGCAGTTCGATCCTGATCCACAAGCCGCCCAGTGGTGATTGCTGCGCAACGATGCTGCCGTCATGGGCATGCACGATGTTGCGGCATATTGCCAGGCCGAGTCCGGCGCCGCCCAGGGCTCGATTACGGGAAGATTCCACCCGGTAGAGCCGGTCGAACAGCTTTCCCATCTCGGGCTCTGGAACAGCGGGGGCTGAGTCCTGAAAATCGAGAATCACCTTGCTGTCACGGCATTGCATGCCGACCTTGAGCATCCCCCCGGCATCGGTATATTTCAGGGCATTGTCAAGCAGGTTGTCCGCGAGCTGGTGCAGGCGTTCGGCATCGCCGAAAATTCCCGCAATACCGGACGCAGTGAGGTTGCTCGTGAGTTCGATCTTCTTTGCAGTGAATTCCGGGCGATATGCTTCCATGGCCTCGGCCGTCAGAACGGCCAGATCCAGTTCTTTTTTTCGATAGGTAAGCGCCCCCACATCCGACATGGAAAGCTGGTAGAGGTCGTCCACCAGGCGTCCGAGGCGCAGTGTCTCGTTGTGCAGGGAGTGGATGGAGTCGGGGGTCGGCAGGCGCACACCATCCTGAAGGGCCTCTATCTCTCCCCGAAGAATCGCCAGCGGCGTCCGTAACTCGTGGGAAATGTCGGCTACCCACTGGCGGCGTGCCTGCTCGTTGTTTTCCAGGGTCAATGCCAAGGCATTGAAATCTGCGGATAGCTGGCCCAGCTCATCGTTCGAGGCAATCTGCACCCGGGCGCTGAATTCTCCTGCCGCCAGACGGTGGGTCGCGTCGGCCAGCTGACGGAGCGGTTGCAGCAGACGCCTGGCCATCAGCAGCGAAAGGCCGGCCGCCAACAGCACGATCACACCTGCCACCAAGGCAAAAGCCAGTTTCTGCTCTTTCATGAAGCGCTGCTGGTGGGCGTCGGAAATCCTGGTGCTGGGCAGCAGCCCCAGGTATCCGACAATCTTTCCCTTGTACCGCAGCGGGGTGGCATCGCTGTTGGCCGGTATCACGGTCTGGCCGATCAGCACATTGCGTTTGGCATCCAGAAGAAACACCCGCTGGTCGAAATGGAGAGCCATGGGGGGCGGATACATTTTGGGTGGCGGGACGTTATCTCCTTCAGTATGCTCCGGTGGCGGGCCGCCGGGCAATCCTTCCAGTGGCGGATGCCCCTCTTCTGGCAGGGATGCCATCACCATCCGTCGCCAGAGTGCCGGGTCGCGCAGTAAAAAATCCCAGTTCAACTCCTTGCCGTAGCTGTCCTCCAGTTTAGTGGATAGGCGCGCCACGCCGGTCTTCTCAACTGAATTGATAAAACGGAGAAAGCCCCTGCTGAGACTCCATTGCATGATCAGAACCAGGCTGATAACCGCCACGCCGGCCGCTGCCAGGATTGCCAGAAAGAGTCTGTACGTTATGCCGATCTTCATTTGTCTACCTCGACCAATAATCTGCTATCCATTTCTAGCACAAATTGAAGGTCCATAGGCATGGGCAAAATATCCGGACGGCGAATTTCCTCATTTCTTCCATAATTTATCCACTTTCCACTGCGAATTATTGCGAAAGCGGCCCTCTCACTTCTTGCTTTAACTGCGGATGCTTTATGATGTATAATTTTTTCCCGATGGGCGGCATAATCCGCACATCGGGCCTTGGCCAGATATTCGGTAAACATCTTTGAGAGTAAGTCTTCCTTGATCTATGGGTTAATTCCGGTACACGATATTTTTCGGACAACCCCCAGCCACTTGTTTGACTGGGGGTTGATTTATTGATGCTGTAGTGGTTGCCGTTTGCATTACAGTTAGAAACGGATTGGTGGAATGATAAAGATAACTTCCAGGTCATTGGTTGTCGCGTCGGTGGTGATCGCTTTCCTGTTGGGCTCCGGACTGCTGGTAAAGCATTATTTCTTTGCCAAGAGCAAGCCATCGTACATTACTGCCAAAGCCGGCAAGATGGACGTGGAGGAAAAGGTCCTGGCCAGCGGCACCTTGAACGCGTTCAAGACGGTCGAGGTCGGCGCACAGGTTTCCGGGCAGTTGAAAAAGCTACACGTGGCCTTGGGGGACAAGGTCAAGATGGGGCAGTTGCTGGCGGAAATCGACCCGGTATTGCAGCAGAACGCCCTGCGGGACGCCGAAGCCTCCCTGAAGGATGTGACCGCCCAGAAGCGGTCCAAGCAGGCCCTGTTGCAACAGTACCAGCTGGCTTATCAACGGCAGAAGGAGATGTTCTCCAAGGATGCCGCTGCCCGCGCCGACCTGGAGAGCGCCCAGGCCCAACTCGACAGCACCCGCGCCGACATCACCGCCCTGGAGGCCCAGATCGACAAGGCCAGGATCGGGGTCGATACGGCCAATGCCAACCTGGCCTATACCCGGATCGTGGCGCCCATGGATGGCGTGGTCATCGCCATTGTCACCGAAGAGGGGCAGACCGTTGTGTCCGCTCAAACAGCCCCTACCATTCTCAAGCTGGCCGACCTGGATAAAATCACCGTCAAGGCGCAAATCTCGGAAGCCGACGTCACCAGGGTCAAGCCGGGCCAGACAGTCTACTTTACTACCCTGGGGGACGAGGATACCCGGCATTACAGCAAGTTGCGGGCAATCGAGCCCGGACCCGATTCCAGTAGCACCAGCACTTCGTCCAGCAGCTCCTCCAGCAGCACGGCAATCTATTACAACGGACTGTTTGATGTGCCCAACCCGGACAACAAGCTCAGGGTTTCCATGACCGCCCAGGTGTCGATCGTGCTGAGGGAGGCCAAGCAGGTGCTCTGCATCCCCGCTGCCGCCCTGGGCGAAAAGGGCAAGGACGGTCGTTACGAGGTGAAGGTATTGGAAGGGGGCAGGGCGGTGAGCCGGAC
>MTLD01000543.1_pt1 | contig 16058 bp, 10 predicted proteins | sample 1982471 | NCBI WGS metagenome assembly MTLD01 (sample SAMN05712604, study PRJNA340218) | biofilm metagenome | isolation source: sample SPM anode biofilm adapted to -50 mV | place: USA | collected 2012-02-03
GCGACCTTTTCACCCACACCCCTGGAGAACTGGTCCCGGTTGGGGATGAAGGCACTCAGGAGCGGGTATTCCTTGGTGCACATGTCGTCGATGGAGGTGGCCAGCCTGGCTTGGGCCTCGGCGGTCGCCAACCATCCGGCGAAGCGGTGCAGCAGGTCATCAAGAACGACCTGGTGGCGCTGGTCTTTTCTGAGGGTATCGAGAATCGTTCCCGCGGAAGAGGCGAGGTCGAGGTTTTCTATGCGGTTGCTCAAGGCGGCGCGCAACAGCTTCTGCACCCGCTCGTCATCGATGAAATCCAGGGAATCGGCAAGGACACGGGTCACTCCCCTGGCCAGGCCGGCGGCATTCTCCCTGGACATCAAATAAACGGCAAGATGTTCGGCCGGATTGTACTCCCGCATCCTGGCGATCAAGGTGTCGCTGGCAAGAAACTTATCGCGGATAAAGTCGGCCAGATTCCCGGCGATGGTGTCCTTCTTGTTCTTGATGATGGCCGTATGGGGTATGGGTACCCCCAGGGGGTGGCGGAACAGCGCCACCACGGCAAACCAGTCCGCCAGGGCGCCAACCATGGCCGCCTCCGCAAAAGCGGCCAGCCATTCCCAGGCGCCATGCCCCTTTTGGGAGCGGGCAACCACAAACAGTATGGCCGCGCCAACCATCAATCCCGTTGCTATTGTCTTGTTTCTGATCAGTAGTCGTTTTCTGTTGTCCACGCACGTTCTCCAGTTTTTTCAGCGCTCAGGAATACAAAAACCGCTTCAACAGGCAAAAGCGGCTTTCCTCATACCGCCTATTTTATGGCACGGCAGCGGTATTTTTGTCAACGTCTGGCGCATGATGCCGGTTTGTTCCAAGGTAAACCTTGATTGACAGGGGATCGGAGTGGTATAAAATTAATGAACTTAAACCCGTGGGCGCTTGCCATTGCCAGGCAATACCCACGACCGATCTATCTGAATGGAGGACAACATGCGGAAAATTCGCTACGGAGTTGTTGTGCTGTTGATGCTGTTGTGCTGCTCGGTTACTCCTGCCTCGGCCCAGCTGAGCATCGGGATCGGGTTGCCCAACATAAGCATCGGGATCAACCTGCCGCTGTTCCCGGATCTCGTCCGGGTGCCCGGGTACCCGGTCTACTACGCCCCCCGGCTGGATGCCAACTATTTTTTTTACGACGGCATGTACTGGGTTTACCAGGATGACAACTGGTATGCCAGTTCCTGGTACAACGGCCCCTGGTGGCTCGTGGAACCGGATGTGGTGCCGCTGTACATCCTGCGCATCCCGGTGCGCTACTACCGGCAGCCTCCGGTCTACTTTCGTGGGTGGCGGCCCGATGCCCCGCCCCGCTGGGGCAATCACTGGGGACCGGAGTGGGAGCAGCATAGAAGAGGGTGGGACCGGTGGAACCGTCGCTCCGCGCCGGCTCCGGCACCGCTGCCCGTCTACCAGCGGCGGTATTCGGGGGATCGATATCCCCGCCAGGTGGAACAGCAGCGGAGACTGCAAAGCGAGAAATACCGTTACCAGCCACGCGACCGGGCGGTCCGCCAGCATTTTCAGCCACAGGGAGCTGCACCCGCGCCAGCCCGGCGGCAGGAAGCGCCCCGCATGAGCGGCCCAAGGCCGCAGGATACGCAGCGTCAGGCGCCACGACAGCAGGGTGGGCCGGCTATTCAACATTCCCAGCCGCAGTACCAGGCCCCTCCTCAGCAGCGGGGACCGGCATTGCGGGAACAGAGGCCCCAGCCAGGGGCTGTACAGCGTGAGCAGCGGGCACCCAGGACGCAAGACCAGCAACAAAGAGTGCAGCAGGATCGGGGAAGGGCCCAGGAGCCCGGAGGTCAGGGGCAGGAGCAGAGGAAAGAGGAAGAGAGACGCGGTCGGGAGCGATAACCGGTTCCAGTTCGGAAATCCATAGTTTCACATCCGATGTTTCCGGATGAAAACTAACTGACCGATTTGCCACTTAAAGGGGCAGGCAACTTTTTCATAAAGTAGCCCGCCCCTTTTTTCATGGCATCAGCAAGAGCCGGCTTCCAGTTCAACCAGCACACCCTTTATACTTTCAACATTGTAAGGCTTGATGATTGCGGCTTTGAATCCGTAGTGTTTGTATTCGGCAATCACAGGGTCGTTCGAGTATCCGCTGGAAACGATGAGGCTGGCCGCCGGGTCGTATTCCAGAATATTTTGTGCCGCCTCCAGCCCCCCCATGGCGCCCGGAATGGTAAGGTCCAGGATGGCTGTGGAAAAGGGCATGCCCGCATCCTTGGCCGTTTTATAAAGCTTTATGGCCTCTTCGCCATTGATGCAGGTTCTCACCTTGTAACCGAGATGTTCCAGGATATCGGCAGTGAGAAGGCGGATGAGTTCTTCATCATCCAACAGCAGGATGGTGCCATCTTTATGCCTGGCCGCTACTTGTGGCACCTTGCTCGCTTGCTGATTGGCAACCGCCGGCCCGAGCGAAGGGAGATAAACGGTAAAGGTTGAACCCTTAGCCACTTCAGAGCTGACATCGACACGCCCGCCATGCTTGCTGATGATCGAATGGGCCGAGGCGAGTCCAAGCCCTGAGCCGCCGACTTTGGTGGTAAAGTAGGGGTCAAAGATCTTTTTCTGATCTTCTTCCGAAATACCGCACCCCTGGTCCGCAAAAGATACCATGACGTACTCGCCTGGCGGGAGCAAGGCCTTTTCCCGGGCCTCACTGGTAAGATTCCCGGCCTTGACCAGCAGGGTCCCCCCACCGGGCATTGCCTGCACCGCATTGATGATGAGATTATTGAATACCTGACTTAATTGCCCTTCATCGGCCTCGATGCTGTGCAGGGATTCGGGGATTTCAATTATTCCTTTCACGTTTGCGCCTCTGAGCGACAACGACAGGGATTCCTCAAGAATTGGGCGCACCATCACCCTTCTCTTAATCGGTTTCCCACCTTTTGCAAAAGTCAGGAGTTGTGTGGCAAGCGAAGCGGCCCGAAGGGATGCTTTCTCGGCATTTTCCATCAGTTTCTGCGCTTTGTCCGGCTTGTCGAGTGACATGCTGGCAAAGGAGATGTTGCCCATGATCCCGGTGAGGATATTATTGAAATCATGGGCAATCCCTCCTGCAAGGACTCCGAGCGATTCCAGTTTTTGACTCTTGAGGAGTTCGTCCTGCGCCAGGCGCTGATCGGTGATGTCTTCTCCGGAGAACAATACACCGCTAACCCCGTTTTCATCATGCAGAAGCGTATTGTGGAAGGCGACCAGCCGTTCTTCGCCATCGCGGGTGATCACACTGTTTTCATAAAACTCGACCGGTTCGAGATTGCCGGCCATTTGCAGCGCAAAGACCCTTTTTACCGTCTCACGAACGGATTCCGGAAGACACACGTCAAACCAGTTCTGTCCCAACAGCTCATCGTCATTATAGCCAAGGATCTGGGAGCCCTTTTTGTTGATCAGGATGATTTCACCCGCTTTATTAAGGGCGCAAAACATTACCCCGGCGATATCCAGATAGCGCTGGGCCGTCTCCTTCTCCCGGGTTATGGCCTCCAGCGCCAAATGGTGCTCTGTTATGTCGCGGGCAACCCCGATTACGCCAGCCACCTGGCCGGTTGCGTCATAAAAGGGGGTCTTTAGCACCTCCACCAGGATTTTCTGCCCATTTGCCTGGGTGATCCAGGGTTTAAACCGCAATGGAGTGCCGGATTCCATGGCCTGACGATCGGATTCGTAATATTTCTTGACCAATTCCTGGTCGGGGATGAAGTCCCGGTCGGAGTGGCCGATGATCCGTTCCTTTGGCAGGCCCACGTAACGGGAGGCATAGGCATCATTGCATCCGAGAAAGATACTGTTTTTGTCTTTATAGAAAATAAAATCTGTAATGGAATCAAGGATGGTCTGCAAGAAGAGCTGATCTTCTTCACGCTTAAGTCCCAGTAACTTGCGTGAGGTAATATCTTCGAGAAGGGCCAGAACATAATCAACCGAGCCGTCGGGATTGCGGACGCATCCTACGGAAAGGTTTGTATGGACAATCGAGCCATTTTTGTGAATAAACCTCTTTTCAATGGAATAATCGTCGATTTCGCCTGACAGCAAGCGGTTGAACTTGGCAAGGTCCTGGGCAAGGTCATCCGGATGGGTAAGCATGTCCCAGGAGAGTTGCGCCAGTTCTTCGCGAGTATAGCCCAGCATCTGGCACAATTTGTCGTTTACCTGCATCCAGCCCTTTGTAGGCGATGTGATGGCCATGCCCACCAATTGGCGTTCAAAGAAGAGGCGCATCCGTTCTTCGCTCTGCACCAAGGCCTCCTCGCCGTGAATGTGTTGCTCCATCATCTGGAAAAACAGGCAAACCAGCAGGGTGGCCGGGGGATAGAGCAGCAGCACTGGCAAGGCAACGTGCTTCAATACTCCTTGGGCGGCAGTTGCAGGCAGGGCCAGGAGCAGGACGGCAAGCATCAGAATGTGCACCAGCAGCCCGAAAATATATAACGCCGGAGTTCTAGAGGCCCACTTTTGGCGGCGACACAGGTAATGCCAGGCAACCCCGAGGCCGGCGGTCCCAATGATGACGCCAACACCTGGTAAGGCGCCGATTCCACCCAGCCAGAGGCGATAGGCAATAGCAATGGCACCGGCAGTAACGGCAGTCAGTGGACCGCAATAGAGGCCGGCAACACTGAGAATGATGCTGCGGCCGTCAAAGATGAGCCCGGGTTGCAACACCACCGGGCTCATCATAACGATTAGGCAAACGCCGCCGAACAGTAGTCCGGAAAGAAACGGATAGACAAACCCGTTTCTCTTGACATGCCTGACCAGAATGCCGTTGACAAAGGTCAGGGAGACCAGCAGTGCGATATTATGTATCAACGAAAGATAGATCATGAGTCTTCCTTGCTCTTATACGCGGGGAATCAGTGTGGAATTCCCGGCAGGTCATTCCCGTTCAGGGAACTATTTGCTTGATACATTAAAATACAATCCAATTAATTTTTATACCATAAAAACCGTCCATCTAAAGGCGGACGCACAATTTATACTAAATTTAAATGGTTACGCAGTGTGAAGCGCCGATTCTTTTGCATATTCCAGAACAGGAGACTGATTGGCTCCGTTGAATTGTGTACACGAGCCGCTTTGTCTTTCAGACTGGCATCAAACCCTGCGGAAATGTTTGGATTTTTTAAGGGTACATCGGGACGTAAAGGGAGTAGAATTATCCTATGGCAACATGATCAACTCATAAGGATGAAATCGGCATGGCGGACATGACGCAGGGTTTATCAGGGATAAGTGATCTGGCGGCAAAGCTTCAGTCAGGTGCCGCCGGTTCAGACCCGGCCGGCCTCGGCATAGGGTCGTTGCTCGGAAATATAAGCATGACCGTGATCTGCGTAAATCTTCTGGCAGGGCTGATCGGCTCGGCCTATTTCATGTACGGCAAGAAAAACAGCAACATAAAGGTAGTGTGCTGGGGAGTGGCTCTCTGCATAGTGCCGTATTTCATCGGCAACACGATTCTGCTTATCGTCGCATGCGTGGCAATGGCTGCTGCGCCCTTTGTCATCTGACGACGATGCTTACTGTAACTTGTTGCGACCGGTTCAAATAGTGGAAGGAGGTATGGGATATGAGAGACTTGAACATTGACAGGGCTAAGGCCGCGAATACGGAATACATCCCAGTGGAACTTCACCGAATCACTGAAGAGGAATTCGAGATGTGGGATCAGGCGCCTTGCATTGCAAGCGCTGACTGAAAACCATTGCTAAAGAGATGACAATGGCCGATTCCTTTTAGGATCGGCCATTGGTGTTTTTGAAGCATGCCCTGTGCGCCATCGCAGCCATCGGCGTTTGCGTGGCCGGCAACGCGGCAACTGCAAAAAACAGCCGGGACATTGTTGGTTTGTCTTCAATAATGACGGGAATTCATATAGTATCGCCAGCTGTGAACAGTGGTTGACCGGTATTTGGGGATAAAGGATGAGTGGCGGAATGGCGTTACCTGAGACGGAAAAACAGCGCGTGGAGCAACTGCTGGGACAGCTCTGTGAACAGCGGACCATACCGGGCCAGGTGACCTTGCAATACGAGACCAAAGGCAATCGGGTCACCTTGACCGAATCCCGCCCACTCTTCATCGACCCCGCCATCTGGAATGAAATCAAGGTTGCCCAGTTCGAGTACAGCGCCGACACCCTCCAATGGACATTGTACTGGTACGACCGGAAAAACCGGCGTCAGCCGTATCCCACGGGAAGGAACAGGGATGCGCTTGAAAAACTGGTGATGGAGGTTGCCTCCGATCCGACCGGGATATTCTGGGAGTGAACCGGGAGGTAACTTTACCGGAATGTTCCATATTTCGCATGGTTGCATAGTGGCATAGCCTGTGGTTATATCCATAACCTGCGGTTATACCGGCATCCATCCAATTGATATCATTGCAGTTAGCCCCACGCACACCTGTTTTTCATAACCTGCGGTTATGGCTGTTCCCTGCCTCCATAAGCCGACTCTTGCTATTTTGTCCTGTAATTAAAGCATGTTACATAAATATTGGCTATTGGCATTCTCCATGCTCCTCTAAGGGAAAACAGATGCGACGCCGCAACGGCTTCGCCAATTCCTTTTCTCAGCGTGGAGGCTTATCATGGCAATGTTCTGGATCCAATTTGTTCTCGTACTCGGGGCCGTTCTTATCGGCATCCGCAGGGGTGGCGTCGCACTCGGCATGATCGGAGGGCTGGGGGTTTCGCTGCTGGTCTTGGGGTTCCGCAGCTCGCCTTCCGAGCCGCCTATCGCTGTCATGCTGATCATCCTGGCGGTGGTTACGGCCTCGGCAACCCTGCAGGTGGCTGGCGGACTTGATTACCTGGTACAGCTGACGGAAAAAATGCTGCGTGCCCATCCCAAATACGTGACCATCCTGGCGCCGCTCTCCACCTTTTTCCTGACGGTCTGTTGCGGCACAGGCCATGCGGTCTACGCGCTGCTGCCGGTCATATCCGACGTGGCTCTCAAGACCAATATCCGCCCCGAGCGGCCCATGGCCATTTCCAGCGTTGCCTCGCAGATGGGTATCACCGCCAGTCCGGTTGCGGCGGCCGTTACCTTTTTCCTGGGCTTTGCCGCCAAGGCCGGATACCCGGTGACCTTGATCGACATCATTTCAGTCACCATGCCGGCCGGTATCATCGGCGTGCTTGCCGCGGCCTCCTGGAGCTTCAACCGCGGCAAGGACCTGGATAAGGACCCCGAATTCCAGGCCCGTCTCCAGGACCCGGATTTCAAGAAGGCCCTGGATGCGGATGTAACCACCCTGGACAAAAAAATATCCACCACTGCCAAGATCTCGGTGGCGCTGTTCTTTACCGGCGTCGGTTCGATCATCCTGCTGGCCAGTTGCCCCGAACTTCTGCCGCTGGCGGCCGGCAACAAACCTGTTGCCATGACCACGGTGGTCCAGTTCGTCATGCTTGCCTTCGGCGCTTTCATCATGTTTTCCGCTAACGTCAAAGCCAAGGACATCGCCCACTCCAGCGTCTTCATCGCCGGCATGATCGCTGTCGTATCCATCTTCGGCATTGCCTGGATGAGCGATACCTTCATCTCCGCCAACAAGAAATTCCTGGTGGACAATATCGGCATCATGGTCAAGATCGCACCCTGGACCTTTGCCATCGCCACCTTCTGCATCTCGGCCTTTGTCAAGAGCCAGGCCGCTACCCTTGCCATCACGCTCCCCCTGGGCCTGGCGCTGGGCCTGCCGGTCCCCCTGCTGCTGGGCTTGATGCCGGCCAGTTATGCCTACTTTTTCTTTGCCTTCTACCCCAGCGACCTGGCTGCCATCAACATGGACCGCACCGGCACGACCCGCATCGGCAAGTACCTGCTCAACCATAGCTTCATGATTCCCGGTCTCATTGGCGTGAGCGTTTCCACGGTAGTGGCCTACCTGATTTCACGCATGATCTATTAGCAAGTCACGCGCCATGCCATGAGGTGAAAATGCCAAAGGCCGCACCCGGGTAAGGGAGCGGCCTTTGGCGTCTATGCCGGGAATCACGGAAGAGCTACATCAGAACCCTTGTCAGGAAGTAGTCCGCCACCAGGATCAACATGAAGGAGAGTACCACCGAGCGGGTGGTGGACACGCCGATCCCCCGCGCCCCGCCCGAGGTGCCGAACCCGACGTAACAGCAGACAGTGACGATGATGCCGCCAAAGACAAAGGACTTGGTCAGGCCGACGATGATCTCCTTGAGTTTGAGCGCCATGCGCAGTGAATCGGTATAGGTGCTGTAGGAGATGAAGATCCGCGGATGGAGGTGGCTGATGATGGCGCCCCCGGCCATGCCGATGCAGTCGGCGTAGATGGTCAGGGCAGGCACGCAGATCAATGCCGCGATCAGGCGCGGCATGACCAGGTAGCGCACCGGGTCGATATCGAGGGTCTTGAGGGCGTCGATCTCCTCGTAGACCTTCATGACGCCGATCTCGGCGGCCATGGCGCTCCCCACCCGGCCCGCCACCAGGAAGCTGGTCATGACCGGCCCCAGTTCGCGTACCATGGAAAGGCCGACAATGCCGCCGATGATGTCCTGGGTGCCGTACTTGTACAGCTCGGTGCCGGTTTGCAGGGCCAGCACCATGCCGACGAAGAAGCCCATGACCGAGGCCACGGGCAGGGTTTCATAGCCGATGATGGCCATCTGGGTAAAGATGCTCGTCAGGTTGCGCGGGGCTTCACGGAACGCGAACATGGTCCGCCACAACAGGATCAGAACCTCGCCGACGATACGGAAGGAATCGAGAACTTTGCGGCCGATGAAATCGAAAAGTTGAGTCATAATTGCCACGTCTTTCAAGTTTAAACTCTCTAAATTTTAGTCCGGGTCGCCTAAATAAATTTCAGTATAGATGGAACCGGATGCGTTCTTGACAGACGACATGGCAAGACTTCCATCTCACTTTTTGTATTTTTTGTACTTTTTTGTATTTTTTTGTACAGCACCTTTATTATTCCGGCAATACGTATCGACTCCCTTTTTTAAACCCGATCTGTTTGATAATACCTTTGTCACGCATCCGGAAAAGGAACATTCGTGCCGGAATATCCTTCAGGTCCAATAATTCCGCGCATTGCTTTCGCGTTATAAAACCATGACTGCGGACATAATCCAATACTTTATCTTCGGGCAGCGGCTATTTCAAAGTTGCGGCTTTCATCGAGCCCGAAAAGGATAACGCCCCCCTCGGTGCGGTTGGCAAAGGCTGAAAGCGGTTCGTATAACCGTTGCGGAGTTCCGCCATGAGCAGATTTTACCTCGATATCGGCAAGCTCGCACTGGCTCTGTTGGACTTCGGTTATTAGCTGTTGTAACTCTTCGCGGGTCATGCCTTCCCCTCCACCAAGGCGATTTCAGCATCGGTCAGGTCATAAAGCGCGTAGACGAGTAGGTCGATCTCGGCTTCAAGCTGCGGCACATCTGGGCTATCGGGAGCAGCGAGTATATTCTGGACGCGCTCGATGATGGGGGCTTTCTGGGCGTCGGTGGCGGGTGGGATGGGGAAAGTTTCTAAGCCTTCTGGTTGGACTTCATAGTAGCCATTTTGTTTTCCTACAAAAATGCTTTTGCAATAAAATTCAGACACTTGTGAGTTTAATAATGCCAACAAAAATATCTCAGATGATTTTACAGGTATAAAATATGAAGTATTTCCTAAGTAGCTCCCAGTGGTATCAAGTGAAAATGTGGGACGAATTGATATTTTTGTTGAAAGGATTTTTGTCTTATCAAACTCTTGCCAATAAGCAATATTATCCTGAATTTCATACCATTCATAACTACCTGCCTTACGACCTTGCCAAGGTCCATTTTTCTTCTCATCCCAAATGGCAGGCTTAGGCATCAATTGTGCTTTCTTTCGATCGAGAAATTTTATTATTGCAGGATAATTGTGGATATCAATTCCGCGCCTTGTAAATATTAACCAAGAATTTTGGTGTTCATGGCACCATCTCTTAACATCACGCCCTCTTAGGAAAGGCTTTATAATTTCGGCAGACTTCGGATCTTCTGAGATTAATTGCGCGTGTTCTGTGCCATTGATCTCAAATGCTTCATTTAAGCCAGTAGTAATCCCCCTATAAGCTCTTGATCCGATGAAATCTTTTAACAGAACGCCTTTAGAGCGAATTTTTTCCAGAATGCAACGTTTGCCCATCGGTTCCAAGCTCCAGCCGACAAGCGATAGTGCGGAGATCGGCATGGTGAAACCGATGGTGGCAAGGGTTTCGTCAAAGCGGGTCAACTGTGCGGTATCGGTGAAGGTGGCGGTGAAGAAAACCGCCCCTCTCCCAACCTCCCCCCGCTGGGGGGAGGAGCCTGAAGCCCTGTCTCCTTGGCCTGATGAGCATGAAGTCCCATCTCCTTGATCTGAGGAGCCTATAGTTCCCTCCCCAGGAGGGGGAGGGTTAGGGAGGGGGCGGTTTCGTTGCAATTCCAGATAAATAGTTTCCAGCACACCCTCAATATTCGAAAGCACTTCATTATTCCAGAAACGAATCACCTGTATCCCATGTTGCTCAAGGAAAACTGTTCGTTCGTTGTCTCGGGCGCGGGCATCCGGTTCGTTATGCTGTCCACCGTCCAGTTCCACGGCAAGTTTTGCTTCGCAACAGTAAAAATCGAGGACATAACGCTCGAAGGGATGTTGGCGACGAAAGCGATAACCATCAAGCTGTTTACGGCGCAGACAATGCCACAATAACTGCTCAGCGTCTGTCATGTTGCCACGTAATGCTCTGGCGGCTTTAAGAAGTGGCAGCGGGACAGGAGTTGGAACAAATAGTTTGTGTTCCAGTGCTTCCGGCAAAATCACCCCCCTCCCTAACCCTCCCCCGCTGGGGGAGGGAACTAAATCGGAACCTCGGCGCTTGACTTTACTCCTCCCCCCAGCGGGGGGGGGCTGGGAGGGGGGATTTTTCTCCACCATAACAATCGAAGGATACGTTGTCGCCTCATCAAAGATCGGCAGATCACCGAAATCCAGCACCATCAAAGGTTTTGCCAGAGTGGTCAGCAACTCGCGAGTATTTTTTCCGTATCCGGCACGCATGAACTTGTTGGGGGCGATGTAGCAGAGGGTAGCGCCAGATTTAAGAAGGTTCAGCCCGGTCTTGTAGAAGTAGGTGTAAATATCTGCCGTGCCGCAGTAAAAGCTCCCGAACATCTCCAAGAAGGCCGGTTTCTGCTCCTTGATGGCCTCTTGCCGGATGTAGGGCGGATTGCCGATTACCGCATCAAAACCGATATATTCCCCATTTTCATCCAGCACCTCGGGAAACTCGAAGCGCCATTCAAAGGAGTTACTGTAAACCAGTCTTTCCTTCTCGGCAAAGCGCTTCTGCATGATTTCCACTTCAGCCAGGAGTTTCTGTCTCGTCTCAGTCCCCTTTTTATCAAAAGCAAAGCCGAGTTGGGCAACTTCGTTTTCCTTCTTGCGCAGTGCAATCAAATCCTTGTCGTTGGGCAGGCCAAAGTTTTCCAGATCGTGTTTGAGGCCGTCAATCACCTTGCGCAACTGCGCCTTGTTGGCCGGCGAGAGCTTGTACTCAAAGACATGACGGCGGTATTTTTCTGTCAGCTCCTTCAGCTTGTTCTGACTGGCTGCAGGCAAATTTACGTTGTTACCCAAACCAAACCGGCTCACCAGCGAATTGCCGCACTTGATGTTTATGTCGATATTGGGCAGGGTCTCCAACTCGGCATAGCCGCTCTCCACGGTGTAATAGGCGTTCTTCAGCAATTCGATCCAGAGGCGCAAGCGGCAGATGGCAACCGACTTGGGGTTGATGTCCACCCCGAACAGGCAGTTTTCGATGATGGTTTCTTTCTCGTGGAATAATGTTTCCTGGAGGCGCTGCAATTCATCAATTGGCCGGTTGTTGCGGTTGAGGGTATAGGCGAAAAGACCATCATCATCCTTGTCGGTTACGATCAGTTCGTCATTTTCGACTATTATCTTATACTCTTTGATCTTGTCGCCGTTGTCCCGATAACAGAGAATGCCCAGTTCACTTTTGATGGCGACCAGCTCGTTGAGGGCCGAAACCAGGAAATGGCCCGATCCCACGGCCGGGTCGCAAACGGTGAGGCTGTTGATGACTGCGTTGGCCTGCTTGCGCACCTCACGGTCGCTTGAATCGAGTTTATCACGAAGATCGTCGAAATCCTTGAATGGCAACCTGGCAACCCCACCCTCACCCCGACCCTCTCCCTGAGGGCGAGGGAGGAAATGTGAATTAAATCTCTCCACCACGGCGCGGCGGATGGTCTCACGGCAGATATACATAGTGATGAAACCGGGAGTGTAGAAGGAGCCGTCACGATAACCGTTGATCTTCTCGAAGATCAGACCCAGCACCGAGGCGTTGATGATAGTGCGCGGTGTCTCCTGGATCTCGGCCTCGCCTTCGCTGGAGAAATCATAAGCATCTAGGAACTCGAACAGGTATTGCAGAGTGTTCTTTTTGCCGTTGAGTCGCTTGCCTGCTGCATTCTTCAGCACCGTGGACCCGTGAAGCTCCAAATCCAGGCGTCCCTTGAGAGCAGCGATATGGAGGTTTTTACGTTCAAGATCGCTTTCCTCAAACAGGGAACTGTTAAGATATGGGATGTCCCCGAACTTTTCTTTTACCGAGGCCGCTCGGTCGTTATTCCTCCGTGCCAGCACCTCGAAGAAGAGTTCTTCCAGTTCGTCGAAATCGGCGATACGGCGCGTGTTGAGGAAGGCATACTCACGATTGCCGCGATGGTAGGCCCGCAACTGCCCTTCCAGGAGCTTGAGGAACAGAATGCGGTTGAGCCAGGTGATGCAGAGTTCCAGGCCCAGACTGAAATACTGTTCATCTTCGTTTGCGCCGGTCTGTTCCGGGTTGTCGAAGGAGGTTAGTTTGTTGCGAACCTTGAGGATATTGAGGGTGTTTTCCAGCAGTGATGCCTCGTCACGCCGCTCTGGCGCCTTGCGGTTAATCAGCTTTTTCCCTTTTTCCTTGATCTCCTCCAGACCGAGGATGTGCAGAAGTTCGCTGTAAAATTCGCGGTTGAGGCTGTTGGTGTCGTTGGCAAAGGACTGTTTGAGCAGATGAGGAGGGGAAAGCACCTTGTAGAGGGCAATCAGCGCCCCCTCCCTAGCCCTCCCCCGCTGGGTGAGGGGACATGTCTCCTCACCCCAGCGGGGGGAGGGCGGGAGGGGGTAGACATAATCCCGCAAATCAAAATAGGTGCAGGGAAGCGTCTCCAGTTCGTTTTCAACGAAGGGCTTGAGGATCTCGCGGTATAACCAGTCCGTCTTATCCCCACTAAACAAGCCATCATTCCATTTTTGATAATTTTCGACAAATTTCTTGTTGTGAAAAAATAACCGCTCAAAATCCGAAGCGTCGAAGATATACCACTCGTGGATATTGCAGACAATGAGGCGCCTGACCTCCAGGTTGCCCTTGATGTAGCGCTCCTGCATGTAATAGTGCAAAAGTTCATGCAAAGCCTTGGCGTTCGGCTTTTCGCACGAGATCATTTCATTGTTGTTGCCAGGGTGTTTGACCTCCATCAGTACGCCAACCGTATAGGTCGAACTCTTGCCGTTGTGTATGACCAGATCGGTCCTGCCGCTGGTGTTGATTTCGTTGGTCTGTTTGTACCAGGTATCTTTGAGGAAATCTGAAACGATATTCTTGAGGTGCTCCTCATGCTCGTCCGTGCGAATGCGCTCGAACATCCGCTTAAGGTTGTCCTTGAACAGTTCTATCTGATCTCTCTTGAGGCTCTGCCTAAGGTAAGCCTTGTTAAGGGATTTGACAGGTGTATGGAGGAGAAGTTTCATGCGGTCCTCACCGTTAGGACGTTTTCAGAATGAACTGCTTGTACCAAATCCACTGTCTGCTTTACCCTGACGAATCAAATTCCGAACGGCAGCCAGAAAAGCCGCAGTAGCTTCTTTCCCTGTGATGAATCATAACCGAACAGCCCCTTCAACAGCCGGAAGTCGGTACCGGTCTTGGTCGAGCGGTACGAGACCAGGGGGGACAGCTCCCAGGCGCTCTCGTCGCCCCGCTTCTCGCGCCAGTAGAGATTCCAGAGGACGGAGGTGGCGCTATTCCCCTTGTCGTCCCATTTGGCAATGAAGATCCGCCACAGCGGCGCCCAATTGCGTTCCACCCCGTCGTTCCAGATCACCGCTTCCGCCAGGGCAGGCATGGAAAGCGTCCGCACCCCTTCTTCATCGCGCTTCCAGGCGTACAGAGGCCAGAAGGCGCTGGTGGCGCGGTCCGTGCCGGCCCGGGGCCAGGACTCGTCCGAGCGGCTGTACAGGAAATAGAGCAGGTTGGTCTTCTGCTGGCGGAAATCCGCGGATTCGATGGTCCGGTGGCGATAGACCGGCCACATGATCCAGCTGCTGGTGTTGTCCTTTACTTTGGATTCGGCATAGAAGGGGAGGTAGCGCTCCATGGTGGAATCCTTGCCCGAGGCGGTCATCCAGAACGGCCAGATAAAGTCGCGCTCGACGGCCTTGCCGTCGCCATCCCGCACCACGCCGCAGAACGGCCAGGGGGCGTAGGTTGAGCTCCTTTTTGCTGAGCGCGAAGAGGCGTAGAACGGCAGCAGGTAGAGGTTTTCCGTGGGGTTGTCAGTGTTTTGGCCCAGGCTTTCCCTGCTGTAGAAAGGCCAGAGCACGAAGCGTTTCTCGTAGACTCCTTCCTTGCGGGCTTGTCCGTAGAGCGGCCAGATCTGGAAGCCCTCCTCTTTATCGCCGGAAACCGTATTGAAGATCGGGTAGAGCCAGTTGGTGGAGGTGGTCCCGTTCTTGACGGTCCGTCCGTAGAGCGGGAAGAGGGTGTAGTGGTATTCGTCGCGCCAGAAGCGTTCGTAGATGTCGCCGTGGAAGGGGAAGAAGGATTTGTAGGGGCCGTATTTTTCGGATCGGCCGCTGATGTAGAACGGGAACAGCATGGTTTCGTGCTTTTCTTCGGGTTCCCCCAGCCGGCTGGCATGGGTTTGAAAGATCTTGAGAAACTGGCCGTAGGAGTCATTTTTCGAGCTGGCGGTGGAGGCCAGCGGATACAGGATGTCGGTCTCCTCAGACTTTGGGGTTGACCTGGAGAAAAACAGGGGGCGTATGGCGGTGGTGGTATCGGTTCCGGAGTGCTCCCGCTTGAACAGGGGACCCAGAATGGAGAGATTGCTGTAGCCGGTGGCCGGACTGGAGCGGTAGTCAAAGAGCGGCCAGAGTGTGATGATTGCGCCCTGTTGACCCTTTTGGGCCTCGGTGCCGTTTGCCTGGGCATCGTCGGCGGCAGCTGGGCCTGATCCGGCAAACATGGCCGTCAGCAGCAGACAGAGGGCAATTCGCATACATGTGTTTTTCATCCGGGCTCCCATGGTTCCATCAGCAGCAGGCAGCATTATTCCTTATCGTAACAGGTGAGTCAATCAGGAAAGGGTGCGGCATCGTGCCGGTTTTACAAAAATATTACAATCCCCATCCAGGTAGTGCTGCTATTATTCAAGTCAACTTTCAAGTATGGCAGGGGGAATCGATTATGAAACCGTTACGGATAGGTAAATATGTTGCCAAATATCCGCTTATTCAGGGAGGTATGGGGGCGCGCATTTCCGCGGGCAACCTGGCGGGACATGTTGCCAAAAACGGTGGGATCGGTATTGTGGCGGCAGCGGGCATTGGCATGAACAGCGGTCATTTCAACGGCCATAATTACTTCGAAGCTGATTTGGAGGCCATAAAGGATGAGCTGCGCAAGGCCTATGTGATAGCTCCCGATGGCATCATCGGCGTCAATGTCATGGTTGCCCTGTCCGACTATGCCCAGTTGGTGAAGGCCTCCATTGAAGCCGGCGCCAAGGTGATTATCTGCGGGGCCGGGCTTCCCATGAGCCTGCCGGAACTGACTGCCCATGCTCCGGATGTGGCCCTGGTGCCGATCGCTTCATCGGTGCGCGCGGCCCAGCTCAT
>MTLD01002488.1_pt2 | contig 16041 bp, 15 predicted proteins | sample 1982471 | NCBI WGS metagenome assembly MTLD01 (sample SAMN05712604, study PRJNA340218) | biofilm metagenome | isolation source: sample SPM anode biofilm adapted to -50 mV | place: USA | collected 2012-02-03
GTGGCGAAGATCCTGGGCTTCTACGATGCCAGCGCCTTCACCCGGGCCTTCAAGCGCCGCTTCAGCGTGCCCCCCAGCGAGTACGCCCAGGAAGCCTACGACCGGCAGTTCCCGCGGAAGAAGGACTGACTCCCAGGCACCGTTCCGATCCGAGGCCGGACATGACATCGAAGGCCGCGCTGCTCCTCCTGCCCCTGCTCCTGGCCTGCGGGCGGCCGGCCGCGGAGGCCCTGCGCCAGCAACCTGCCCCGGCCTTGACGCTGGAGTTGTCCCTTCCGGAAGGCCCCGGGCAGGCCGGGCTCAAGCAGGCCTACCTCTCCGCCTTCCGGGAACGCTTCGGCCAGGGGCTGGACCTGGGGGCGTCGGCACCCACGCCTGGGCGCATCCAGCTGGTCGTGATGATCGGAAGCCGCGAACCCCAATCCGAATCCGACGACAAGCGGAACCGCACCATGGACCAGCTGAGTTCGGTCGCGACGGGTTCCCCCTTCGGCCTCATCCACAGTGCGGTCGCGCCCAAGTCCAGCTACGAGCAGCAGGTGGACCGCCTGGGCTACCGTCCGGGCTTCATCACGGGGCAGGCGGTGGTGCTGAGGACGGGGAAACCAAGCTTCCAGGAGTATCTGCAGCTGGAGCCCATGCCCATCATCAAGCGGATGCACCCCCTGGGCGAGGATGCCCGGAACCACGGAGGCATCGAAGCCGAGGAGGCTGATGCCGTGGCCCGGGAGGTCCTTGCGCTGCTGGAGAAGAAGCTCGGCTGGGTGCCCCGTCCCTGAGGGGCACCAGGCAGGGATATCCTAGGGAACCCCTGCCTGAGCCCGGTGGACGGCTACTTGGCGACCTTCCCGGTCACGGCCTTGGCCTTGGCGGCCCCCTTCTCCGTGCCCTTCCGGGCCCTGCCCTTGGCCTTGTCGCCGCCGGCCTGGGCGGCGCCCTCGCCCTTGGCGGTGGCGGCCTTCACCTTCTCCCCGGCCACAGGCACGCCGCCGGCCTTCGCATCCACCTTGGCCTTGGCCTCGGAAGCCTTCTGATCGGATCTGGCCTTGGCCCGGTCGGCTTTCTCGTCGGCCTTGGCCTTGCCCTTGTCCACCATCGCATCGGCCCTGCCCTTCAGATCCTCCTTGGTGGGGATCTGGGCGGAGAGGGCCGCGGACACGGCCAGCAGAAGCGGGATGAGGCGTTTCATGGGAACCTCCGGATCTGGCCTTTCGAGGTGCTACTGGGGCTTGCACACCTTGCAGGGCTTGTAGCCCGCCTTCGCGGCCTCGGCGGCATTCGCGAAGGCCACCCGGTTCGCGGGCTTCATCTTGGCGACGAAGGTGCAGTCGGCCCGGTGGAAGGTCCTGGAATCCTTGTTGGCCACGATGGCGGAGGCCGAGGGGACGGCCTTGGCGGCGGGGACCGGGCGGGCGGCGGCCGCGGACTGGACGGCGGTCGACGCAGGCGCGGGCTTGGCGGCAGGAGCCGGGGCCTGGGCCGGCGCGGCCTTGGCAGCGGCCTTCGCCTCCTTGGCGGCCTTCTTCTCGGCCTTCCTGGCGGCCTTCTTCTCGGCCTTGGTCTGCGGCGGGGCCGCGGGGGTCTGGGCCACGGCCAGCACGGACGTGGCGAGGAACAGGGCAAGCATCAGCCGCTTCATGGGATCTCCTGCCTGGAACGGTCCAAGATGCGGCCGGGCATCCGGACTGTCAATCAGGCCTTCTCCTCAGCCGTAGCCCGGAAGCGCGGCACGCGGCGGGCCTGGCGGACCTGCTCGAAGGCGTAGGCCAGGGGCAGGAGCTGGGCCTCCTGCCAGGGCCCCGCCACGAAGGAGAGGCCCACCGGCAGCCCGAAGACGAAACCTGCGGGCACCGTGATGTGCGGACAGCCCCCCACCGCGGCGGGGCTGGAGAAGCTGAGGCCGGAGGAACTGTCCCCGTTCACGTGGTCGATGAGCCAGGGCGCGCCGCTGGTGGGCCCCACCAGGGCCTGGAGCTGCTCCTTCTGCAGGAGGTCCGTGATGCCCTGCCGGGCCTGGGCGCAGGTGGCCAGGGCCTTCAGATACGCCGGATCCGTGAGCGGCCCCTTGGCCAGGGCCTGCTTCACCAGCTCCTGCCCGAAGAAGGGCATCTCCACGTCTTTCCTCGCCTCGTTGAACGCCTGGAGGGCGGCCAGATCCTTCACCGCTCCGCCCCGCCCCGCGAGGTAGGCGTTCAGATCGGCCTTGAACTCGAAGAGCAGCACTTCGAACTCCGCCTCGTCGTAGGCGGCCGACTTCAGCTCCACCTCCACCAGCGTGGCGCCCCGGGCCTTCAGCAGGTCCAGGGCGGGACGGATGACCGCATCCACATGGGGCTGCTGGCCCAGGAGATTCTTCACCACGCCAAGGCGCGCGCCCTTGAGCCCGTCGATGTGCAGGAAGCGCGTGTAGTCCGTTTGGGTCTGGGCCTGGGCCGTGGCCGGATCGCGGGGATCCACGCCCGCGAGGGCCCCCAGGAGGATGGCCGCGTCCCGCACAGTGCGCGCCATGGGGCCCGCCGTGTCCTGGGTGTGGGAGATGGGGATGATGCCGGCCCGGCTGACCAGGCCCACCGTGGGTTTGAAGCCCACCAGGCCGCAGGCGCTGGCGGGGCTCACGATGGAACCGTCGGTCTCTGTGCCCACCGCCGCCGCGCAGAGGCTCGCCGAGGCCGCCACACCGGAGCCCGAGCTGGAGCCGCTGGGCGTGCGGTCCAGGGCATAGGGATTCCGCGTCTGCCCGCCCCGGCCACTCCAGCCGCTGCTGCTGTGGGTGGAGCGGAAGTTCGCCCACTCGGAGAGGTTCGTCTTGCCGAGGATCACCGCGCCCGCCAGCCGCAGCCGCAGGGCCGCAGTGGCGTCCTGCTTGGGTGCCGGCGCGTCCGCCAGGGCCAGGGAGCCGGCGGTGGTCTTCATGCGGTCCGCGGTGTCGATGTTGTCCTTGATGAGCACGGGGATGCCGTGGAGCGGCCCCCGCACCTTCCCGGCCTTGCGCTCCGCGTCCAGGGCCCGCGCGATGGCGGGCGCATCGGGATTGAGCTCGATGATCGAATTCAGCCGCGGGCCCGCCACGTCGAAGGCGGCGATGCGGGCCAGGTACTTCTCCACCAGTTGCTCGGAGGTCCAGTGCCCCTCGGTCATGCCCGCCTGCAGCTGGTCGATGGTGGCCTCCTCCAGCACCAGCCCCTTCGGGACCGGCGCGGCGTCCAGACCCGTCGCCACCGTGGCGGCGGCCCCGGCGGCCAGGGCCGCCTGAAGGAAGGTTCGGCGATCGAGGGCGAAGGCATCACGGGTCATGTCGCGCTCCGGCTGAGGTACCACCAGGATGACAGGGCCTCCAGGAAGGAGGCCACCGCCAGCCGCCGACCCCGGGCCGCCACTCGCCGATCCCCGCGCCTCGGCTCCGCCCCCAGGCCTACCTTTTCTCCAGGAGGCCCGCCCCATGCTCACCTTCGTCCTCTGGCTCATCCTGCTGGTGATCTGCTGGCCGCTGGCCCTGCTGGCGCTGGTGCTCTACCCGCTGGTCTGGCTCCTGCTCCTGCCTTTCCGCCTGCTGGGCTTCGCGGTGGAGGGCGTGTTCGGCCTCGTGAAGGGCCTGTTCCTCCTCCCCGCCCGGATCCTCGGGGGGCGCTGAGGGGGACGGACAGGATCGCACCTATCAACTACCTATCGGTCTAGAATGATGGGGTCCCTGGAGGCCCCGTGTTCAGCAGCTTCGAGCAGGCCCGGCAGCATGTGCTGGCCCGGAACATCCGGATGATCGACCTGGTGTTCAGCGACTTGTGGGGCCGCTGGCACCACGTGAGCATCCCCGCCTCGCAGTTCACGGAGCAGCTCATGCGCGACGGCGTGGGCTTCGACGGCTCCAGCGTGGGGCTGAAGTCCGTGAAGTCCGGCGACATGGTGCTCCTCCCCGATCTGGCCACGGGCTACCACGACCCCTTCTGGGAGGAGCCCACCCTGGGCTTCATCTGCTCGGCCTTCGAGGCCGACACCCGGGCCCCCTTCGCCGCGGATCCCCGGAACATCGCCCTCCGCGCCGAAGCCCACCTGAAGGCGACGGGGATCGCCGACGAGAGCGTCTGGGGACCGGAGTATGAATTCTACGTCTTCGACAAGGTGAGCTACGAGAACGGCGTGAACACGGCCTCGTACCGGGTGGACAGCCGCGAGGCCGACTGGCACAGCGCCGAGTGCGGGCACGGCCACCTGATCCCCCTCCATGGGGGGTACCACGCCATGCCGCCCAAGGACCAGCTCTACAACCTGCGGGCCGAGATGTGCGGCGAGCTGGCGCGCATGGGCGTCGAGGTGAAGTACCACCACCACGAGGTGGGCGGCCCCGGCCAGTGCGAGATCGAGACCCCCCTCTTCCCCATGCTGAAGGCCGGTGACGCCACGCAGATGGTGAAGTACGTGGCGAAGATGGTGGCCCACCGCCGGGGCCAGACCGCCACCTTCATGCCCAAGCCCCTCTATGGGGAGGCCGGCAGCGGCATGCATTTCCATCAATTGCTGATGAAGGACGGCCGGAACCTCTTCTACGATGCGGACGGCTACGGCTGCCTCAGCCAGGAGGCCCTCTGGTACATCGGCGGCATCCTCGCCCACGGCCCCGCCCTGCTGGCCCTCACAAACCCCAGCACCAACAGCTACCGGCGCCTGGTGCCCGGCTTCGAGGCCCCCATCAGCGCCTTCTTCTCCCTGGGCAACCGCTCGGCCGCCATCCGCGTGCCCAAGTATGCGGACCGCCCCGAGACCGCCCGCTTCGAGTTCCGCCCGCCGGACGCCACCTGCAACGTCTACCTGGCCCTGGCCGCCCAGCTCCTGGCCGGCCTCGACGGGATCCAGCGGCGCCTGGACCCCACCGCCCTCGGCTTCGGTCCCATCGACCAGAACATCTTCACCTGGACAGAAGCGCAGCGCCGGGAAATCCGGAGCCTGCCCACCAGGCTCACCGAAGCCTGCGACGCCCTGGCGGCGGACATGGATTTCCTGCTGGCGGGCGAGGTCTTCGACCGCCTCCAGCTGGAAGACTACCTGCTGCAGCTCCGTGCCCGGGAGGCGGCCGTGCGCAACCGGCCGCACCCCTACGAGATGGCGCTCTACTTCGAGGCGTGAACCGGCTTCTTCTTCTGGAGCGGGCGCATGAACTCGAAGGCCAGGTAGTTGACGCCCTTGCCGGAGACCGCGCCCGCGCCCTGCACGGTCACCTGGTCCTTCCCGGAGCCGGGGATGAAGGCGGGGCGGATGTAGGCCAGACCCTTCGTGCGCTTCGCCTCGGCCTCGAGGGCAGCCGCGGCCTTCTCCAGGTTGAAGCCCGTCTGGGCCTTGAGGCCCGCCAGGCGGCGGAGCTGGCGGGCGGCCTCCTGGTAGCCTCCGGCCACATCCTTGCTGTAATCGGGCAGTCCCTTGGCCTCCAGCCGGAAGGTCAGCATCACCGCCCGGCAGCCCCAGTGGGTGATAGTCAGGGTCGCCCCGCCATCCAGCACGGCGGTCTCCATGGCCTCGCGGGCCGCGGTCTTCTTGAAACTGTCCGAGGCCACCCCGGCCTGGGGTGCCTTGAGGACCGGCGCAGGCACGGGCCGCAGGCACTGGCCGCCAGGCTTGGAGGCCGGGGCCTTGCCGGCCGGCGAGGCCTGGAGGACGGTCAGGCCGAAGGCCAGGAAGGAGAAGACGGTCAGGGCACGCAGGCGCATGGGGGCTCCGGGGACGGGAGGGGCGGCCCGGACCGGACCCGGCCGGGGCGATTCCTCTTGTAACAGGGGATCCGGGCCTCCGGAAAGGACCCGGGTCACCTTTCCGGAAATCAGCCCAGCGCCGCTTCCAGGGCATCCCCGTGCAGGGCCTTCAGCTCGGCGGCATCGGCGTCCAGCAGGGGCTGGCCATCCACGGCCAGGGTGACCCGGGCGCCGCCGGTGGTGCCGATCTTGGCGAGGGGCACACGGTGGGTGGCGCAGAGGGTGGCCAGGCTGCCCTCGCCTTCGGGCCCCACGCTCACCACGATGCGGCCGGCGGTCTCGCCGAAGAGGAGGCTGTCCAGGCGCAGGGCGCCCTTCGAGAGCATCAGCTGACAGCCGGAGCCTTCCCCGTCCAAGGCCCCGAAGGCGCTCTCCAGGACAGCGACGAGCAGGCCGCCCTCGCTGGCGTCGTGGGCGCTGCGGACGAGGCCCAGGCGGATGCCCTCGCGCACGCAGGCCTGGAGGCGGTGCTCCTCGTCGAGCCGCAGCTCGGGGCAGAGGCCCTGCACCTTCCCCGTGCGCAGCTTGAGGTATTCGCTGCCCCCCAATTCATCCCGCGTCTCGCCCAGGAGGAAGATGCCATCGTGGGCCGCGCGGAAACCCGACCCGCAGATGCGGTTGCCCACCTTCGCCAGGGCCGTGGCATCCGGCGCGTCCACGGCCACGGGGCCGGCGCAGTCCTCGACGAGACCCACCGCCGCGATCATGGGCGTGGGGAAGATGCTCTGGCCTTCGGTGTCGTTGTAGAGGCTGACATTGCCGGAGACGATGGGCACGTCCAGGGCGAGGCAGGCCTGGCGGATGCCCAGGCAGCCCTGCTCGAAGGTCCACATGTTCTCGGGCTTCTCGGGATTGCCGTAGTTGAGGCAGTCCGTGAGGCCGATGGGCTCGGCGCCCACGCAGGCCAGGTTGCGGCAGGCCTCGGCCACGGCGTGGGCCGCTCCCCAGAAGGGATCCAGGTGGCAGAAGCGGCTGTTGCAATCGCTGGACATGGCCACGGCCTTGCCCGTGTCCTTCCCGGCCTCGTCCTTCACGCGGATGATGCCGGCGTCGCCGCGGCCCATGCCCAGCAGCGTGTTGCTTCGCACGGTGCCGTCGTACTGCTCGAAGATCCACCGCTTGCTGGCCACGGTGGGGGCCTGGAGGATCTGGCGCAGGGTGCGCTCCACCTCGGCGGGCTTCAGGTCCGCGGGCAGCGGCGCGGCGGCCGCGGCATCCAGGTAGCCGGGCCGCTGGCGGGGCCGGTCGTACTTCGGCGCAGCGTCGACGAGCGGCTGGATGGGCAGGTTGATGACGGGCGCCCCGTGCCAGCTGCCGATGAATCGGCCGCTGTCGGTCACCTCGCCCACCACGCAGGCGTCGAGGCCCCACTTGTGCAGCACGGCGATGATCTTCTCCTCGCAGCCGGGACGGGCCACCAGCAGCATGCGCTCCTGGCTCTCGCTCAGCATGAGCTCGAAGGGCGTCATGCCCTCCTCGCGCTGGGGCACCTGATCCAGGCGGATCTCCAGGCCCGTGCCCGCGCGGCTGGCCATCTCGAAGCTGCTGGACGTCAGGCCCGCGGCGCCCATGTCCTGGATGCCGATGACCCAGTCCGTCTGGAAGATCTCGAGACAGGCTTCGAGCAGCAGCTTCTCCGTGAAGGGGTCGCCCACCTGCACGGTGGGGCGCTTCTCCTCGCTGCCCTCGCCGAATTCCGCAGAAGCCATGCTGGCGCCGTGGATGCCGTCGCGGCCCGTCTTCGAACCGATGTACATCACCTTGTTGCCCACGCCGGAGGCGAAGCCCTTGAAGATCTTGTCGCTGCGCAGCACGCCCAGGGTGAAGGCGTTCACGAGGATGTTGCCGTTGTAGCTGGCGTCGAAGGCGCAGTCCCCGCCCAGCATGGGGATGCCCATGCAGTTGCCGTAGCCGGCGATGCCCGCGGCCACGCCCTTCACGAGGCCCTTCATGCGGGGCGCGTCCAGCTCCCCGAAGCGCAGGCTGTTCAGGTTGGCCAGGGGCCGGGCGCCCATGGTGAAGACGTCGCGCAGGATGCCGCCCACGCCGGTGGCGGCGCCCTGGTAGGGCTCGATGAAGCTGGGGTGGTTGTGGCTCTCCATCTTGAAGGCCACGGCCCAGCCATCGCCGATGTCCACCACGCCGGCGTTCTCCCCGGGGCCCTGGATCACGCGGGGGCCCTCGGTGGGCAGGTTCTTGAGGTGGATGCGGCTGGACTTGTACGAGCAGTGCTCGCTCCACATGGCGCTGAACACGCCCAGCTCCGGGTAGGTGGGCATCCGCCCGTCCAGGAGGCGCAGGAGGACCTGCCACTCGTCCTTGGAGAGCCCCAGCTCCAGGGCCAGGGATTCGGTGACGGCCGGTTCGATCGCAGCGGACATGGAGGCTCCGGAAGCCTTGATTCTAGCGGCTTCCGACCCCATGAACGAGGCTTGACAGACGCCTCAGGCCCCCTCGGACTCCTTCGGCACCATGGGCGATTCGCCGCCCTCGTAGGTCCGCCGGAGGACGCCCTGCACCAGGCGCTGGAAGAAGGTGCCCCGGGCGGGATTGAAGACGATGGCAACCGCCGCCTTCACCTCCGTGCCCAGCTCCAGCAGCGGGCCCGCCTCCATGCCGGTGCCCAGCAGGACGAAGGGCACCCGCCCCTGGAGCAGTTCGGCCATGGGCTTCAGCCGCCGCCGCTCGTCCAGGCTGAGGCCCGGCAGGTGGAAGAAGACCAGGGCGGGATTCTGGGCGAAGGCCTCTTTCAGGGCCTGCATGCCCGGTACCACGCGGCGCAGGGGCTGGATGCCCCCCAGGAGATCCTGCAGACTCGCCTCGAGGGCGGGATCGGCCGTCACCACCACCAGCCCCCGCGGGAGGATGGAGACGTTCCGGATGCCCTCCAGCGGGGCCGCGGCTTCCACGCCCCGGCGAGCCGCCCGCTCCCGGTCCTCCTCCCGGCGCTCGAAGACCCAGCGGGACAGGGATTGCAGGACCTCCTCCTCGAGCTGAGGGCGGAACTCCACGCCGAAGGTGCGGCCCTGCAGGTGGCGCAGCTTCACGCGGGTGTTGATGCGGATGCTGTCGGTCAGGGGAATGGTCACCGCCATATCGGACCCGGGCTGGAGTTCCTCTTCGGTGAAGTCCCGCGTGCTGTAGATCCGGGCCCCGGTGGTGCTGATGTCCGCCAAGGTGCCCACCACCAGGTCGTATTTGGGCGTGCTGAAGGTAACGGGCACGCGGCCCACCCGCTCCACCCGGTACGAGCCCCGCTGGTCCTCCTCGTTCATCGCCTCCGGCATGGCCAGCCGCAGGGTGCGGCGCGCCTCCACCATTCCGAAGCCCCGGAGCTGGGTGGCCGCCTCCAGGAAGCTGACCCCATGGGGGAACCGCATGCGGAGGTTCTCATGGCGGAGGCCATAGGTGGCATCCTCGCGGCCCATGGTGGCCAGGACATGGATGTCCCCGCCTTCCAGCCGGAGGAAAGAGGATTCGAATCGCAGGTAGGGCGTCACCAGGATCAGCAGTTCCCGGCGCTCGCAGGCCCGGGCGAGGATCTCCTGAATCGTCTCCGCGTTACGGATCAGGTTGCCCGCCAATCGCCCTCCCCGCTGCCGTGTCCGGAATGCCTGTCCCCATCATGGATGGCCTCCCGTAGACTGGAAAGCTCCGGATTTCAGCCCCATGACCCCACCCCGCACCCTGCTCGCCTACAGTGCCCCCCGAAGCGGCTTCGGGGACGAGTGGATGACCTTCCTGCCCATCGGGCTGGGGTACCTGCAGGCCATGCTGAAGTCCCGGGGCCTGCCCTGCCGGGTGGCGAACCTCAGCGGCAAATCCCGCAAGGAGGTCCTCGCCTATTTCCGGGCCCAGGCCCCCCAGGTGGTGGGCATCTCCATGTTCACCTTCAACCGGAAGCGATCCTACGAGCTGCTCACCTGGGCCCGGGAGGCCTGCCCAGGGGCCGTCCTGCTGGCCGGCGGCCCCCACCCCACCCACCTGGCCGAGGAGGTCTTCGAGGACTGCCCGGCCCTGGATGCCATCGTGAAGGGCGAGGGGGAGCCCATCCTGCTCGGCATCGCTGAGCGGCTCCAGGCGGCCCCCGGCTCGGACCTGTGGAAGCGGACGCCGGGCCTCATCCTCCGCGAAGGCACCACCCTGCCCCAGGCCCCCCTGGAGGATCTGGACACCATCGGCATCCCTGCCGAGCACCTGGAAGCCGATTTCCTGAACGACGTGGGCCAGCTGGCCTACCTCAGCACCAGCCGCGGCTGCCCGGCCACCTGCAACTTCTGCAACACGCCGGAATTCTGGGGCACCTCCATCCGCTTCCGCAGCGCCCCCTCCGTGCTGCGGGAGATGACGCGGCTCCGCGAGACCCGGGGCCTCACCTACTTCAGCTTCCGGGACGACACCTTCACCGCCAACCGCGGCAGGGTGCTGGAGCTGATGGAGGGCATCCAGGCGAGCGGCCTGCATCCCCTCTGGAACTGCCAGAGCCGCGTGAACCTGGTGGACGAGGACCGGCTGGTGGCCATGAAGCGGGCCGGCTGCGAGTTCATGCAGTTCGGCGTGGAGCACGGCAGCGAACGGGTGCTGGCCCTGCTCGACAAGGGCACGAACATGCGCCACGTCCGCAACGCCCTGGCCCTGGTCCGCAAGGTGGGTATGAACCTGGGCATCTACCTCATCACCGGCATCCCCGGCGAGACCTGGGAGGACGTGGAACAGACCGCCGCCCTCATCCGCGACACCCGCCCCCAGGACTGCCAGATCAGCCCCCTGGCCCTCTACCCCGGCACCCGGATGTTCGACCGGTACCGCGCCGAGGGCCGCATCGAGAAGGACTTCTACCGCGCCAGCGGCGATGCGGAGATCTTCGCCCGGGTGGACGCCCACACCGAGAAGGCCCTCCGCCACCTCGACCAGGTGGCCCAGCGGGCCAAGGCGAAGTCCCGCTTCAGCCCCGCCGAGTTCGCCGCCCAGAAGCAGTGGCTGGGCTTCTGCGCCGTGACCAACCTGCTCTGCGGCGAGGCGGCCGAGGAGGAGGGCCGCTGGACAGAGGCCGAGGCCGAGTACGCCGAGATCGTCGCCCGCGAGCCCGGGAACCCCTGGGGCTTCCTGAAGCGCGCCCTGCTCCGGGAGAAGCTCGGGCGCCTGGCCGAGGCGCGGACCGATCTGGCGGAGGTGCTGGCCCTGGCCCCCGGGAACCCGGAGGCCACGGAGCTGGCCGCCCTGTGGGGGATGAAGCAGCCGAAGGCCCGGAGGAAGGGTCCCGCCCACGGCCCCACCGCCGAGATGAAGGGCGCCGAGGCGTACCTCAGCCGGCCGAAGATGTAGCGGGCAGGCCTGCCGGCGGCGCCTCGTCCCGCAGGGCCCGCCGCCACGCCACCAGCCCCAGGATGCAGAGCACCTGGTAGACGAGGTACAGCCCGCTGGTGACGTAGAGCCCCTTGTAGATCAGCAGGCCGATGGAGAGGCAGTTGGCGGCGATCCACACGCCCCAGTTCTCCAGCCACTTGCGGGTCATCATGAACTGCGCGGCGAGGCTCAGGGCGGTGATGAGGGAATCGAAGACGGGCACCGTGCTGTTGGTGTACCGCCGCAGCAGCCAGGTGAGCCCCGCCGTCGCCAGGGCCACGCCGGCCGCCAGCACCAGCGCGGCGGCGGCGGGGATCCGGCCCACCCTCAGAGCCCCGTGGTCGCGTCCGCCGTGGAGCCAGCTCCACCAGCCGTAGAGGGAGATGGCGATGTAGAACCCCTGCAGCCCCACATCCGCGTAGAGGCCAGTCCGGTAGAAGAGGACAATGAAGAGCAGGTTGTTGGCGATGCCGATGGGCCAGTTCCAGATGTTCTGCCGCACCAGCAGGGCCACGCAGGCCGCCCCCGTGAGGAAGCCGAGGGCCTCGATCCCGGAGGGCAAGGTCAGTCCTCGTGCTTCAGGTTGGGGCTCCGCTCCAGCACCATGAGCACCAGCCGCTCCAGCTGGTCCACCATGAGGAAGCGCAGGTCGGGATCCTTCGGTTCCAGGGCCTGGCCGGGTTCTCCCCCGCCCCGGAGGATGAAGAGGAATGTCTTCCGCTCGATGCGGGAGATGCGCTTCCAGGGGAGCCGCCCGGCCCCCATCCGGCGGGCCAGGAAATACGGCAGGGCGTTGTGTTCCACGGCGATGCCCAGATCGTCCACCAGCACCTGGGAGCCCTCCACGAGCAGCAGGCCCAGCAGCGTACCCAGCAGGAGCAGGCCGCCGACGATGAGGGCCCCCACGGCCGCCACCATGGCCACGTAGAAGGACCAGGTGGGCTCGCCGGAGAGCTCGGCCACCTCCAGGCCCAGCCGCAGGTTGGGAAGGTGCTCCAGGATCTGCGCCAGGGCGCGGACACCCACCAGCCAGGATCCGGCGAAGAGCAGCACAGCCATGGCCCGCTGGGCGAAGGAGGGACGGAACACGAGCGGCGAACCGACGGACATGCGCCCTCAGGCCTCCATCTCGGCGAGGATGGCCTCCGCCGCGGCGGCCGGATCCTCCGCATGGGTGATGGGACGGCCCACGACCAGCCAGGTAGCGCCCTCCTTCAGGGCTTGGGCCGGAGTCATCACCCGGGCCTGGTCCTGGAGGGCCGCGCCCGCAGGGCGGATGCCGGGCGTGAGGCGGCTGAACCCCTCCCCGCATGCCTCGCGCACGGCCGCCGCCTCCCATGCGGAGCAGACCACGCCATCGCAGCCCGCCTCGGCGGCCAGCTTCGCGTAGGCCAGGGCCAGGTCGCCGGGCCGGCAGGCGTGGCCCAGGGCCGCCAGGGCCTCGCGGTCCAGGCTGGTGAGGACGGTGACGGCCAGCAATTCCGTGCGGCCCCCGGCCTGCCGGTGCTTCCGCACCGCCTCCACGGCGGCCTCCAGCATGCCCGGCCCACCCTGGACGTGGACGTTCACCAGGCGGGGATCCAGTTTCAGCACCGCATCCAGCGCCCGGCGAACCGTGGTGGGAATGTCGTGGAGCTTGAGGTCCAGGAAGACCGGGCATGTCTTCTGCAGCTCCCGGACGAAGGCCGGCCCTTCAGCGCAGAACAGCTCCAGCCCCACCTTGAGCATGCCGACCCGCCCCGACAGCCGCTGGGCCATGGCCAGCGCATCTCCGGCCGACGGCACGTCCAGGGCCACCACGAGGCGCTCGCGGGGGGTCAGAGCAGAAAGGGCGGGATTCAAGGCGACTCCACGTATGATGCGGAGGACCATTCTGGCACCAGAAGGAGGATCCCGTGCTGCCACCTTCCCCGCCATCCGTCGTCCAGACCCCACCCATCCCCCAGCCGGACGCGGAGTCCCGGCTGCTGGAGGCCTATGATTGGGGGCACCCCCTGCCGAAGGCGCCGGATCTGAAGGGCCCCGCCGCCCTGAGCTACCGCTGGCTCCACGCCGCCGCCACCTTCCCGCCCGGGAGCCAGCCCTCGAACCCCTTCCCTCCGGGCCCCGAGCATCGGGAGGCCGAGGCCCTCCGCGCCCTCCTGAACCCCGCGCCCAAGGATGTGGCCCGCGGCCTGGCGGCCCTCCCCCTCCGGCAGCCGGGGACAGCCCTGGCCCTCTGGCGCTGGGGAAAGCGCCAGGTCCGCCAGGGCGTCTTCGGCCCAGCCCTCCGCCGCGCCTGGGAGGACCGCCTCCTCGACACCGGCCCGGCCCTGACCCGGAGCTACGCCCTCCGCCACGCGCTCTGCTGGGCCCTGGCGGACCACGACGAGGTGCGCTTCGCCGCCCTCAAGGCCCGCACCGCCGACTGGGCAGCCGAGACCTCCGCCGGATTCCAGCGGCTCTTCGGCCTGCTGGGCAGTCCCTCGCCCACGCTGCGCCTGTGGTCCCTGCCCGACCTCGCCTACCGGGACCTCCGCCTGGACCAGCTCGGCGCCCGCCGGATCTGGGTGTTCCCGGCGGATCCGGGGCCCCTGCCCCCGCTCCCGGCGGATGTCGCCTGGATCATCCCGGATGGCACCGGGAGCCAGGAGGCCCGCAGCGCGGAACTCGCGCCGGGGCCCAGGCGGGAGGGCGAGGCCCTGGCCGCACGGCTGAAGGCGGCCGGCCGCCAGGCCTGGTTCGCCCCCAGCCGCGAGGACATGGAACGCCTGGGGTTCGCCTGGTTCCCCACCCTCATCACCCTGGACGAGCGCGGCAACCTCAGGGACATCCGCATGGGCGACGCCGCCCCCGAGCGTCCCTGAGGGCGCGCTAACCGATCCCGCAGCCCTGCAGAAGGCCCACCAGGGAGCCCCACACCATCTGGGACCAGTAGTGGAAGCCCCGGCGGCTGGGGTTCCGGGTGTAGCTGGCGTGCAGGCGGTCCTTCAGCATGGGGTAGTTGCCGTCCGGATCCAGCACCGCGGCCGCCACGGGCGATTCGAACTCGTAGGTGGCCCAGCGGTCCTGGCCATCCCAGGTGATCCGGTGCTCCTCCCGGTTCTCCAGCCGCACCCAGAGGGTGATCGGCACCTTGATGCCGCCGCGGCGCTCCAGGGTGATGGAGCCCACGCGGCCCGGGGCCGCCGACTGGGGCGGCGCGAACACCGGCTTGTCGCCGGTGAGCAGCCAGCCGCCCTCCTGGACATCCCGGGACTTCACCGAGCGGATGGCGTAGTCGAGCACCTCCGTTCCATCCACGAAGTCGCGCCAGAAGGCCGACAGGTCGCGGCCGGAGACCCGCTCCGCGATCCGCCTGAAGTCCTGGCGGGTGGGGTGCTTGAAGGCCATCTCCTGGGTGTAGGCCCGCATCACCTCGTCCATCACCGGCCGGCCCAGCATGGCCTCCAGCTGGTTGAGCACCAGCGTCGGCTTGGCGTAGGCCGTCACATAGTAGCTCTGCTCACCCAGGGTCCTGAACCCGAACCGGGTGAGGGGGTCCTCCGAGGGCAGGCTCCAGTAGCCGGCCCATTCGAGGAAATCCGTCCCCACCTGGAAGCGGCGCCCGCCCAGCAGGGCGTGGTAGGTCCGTTCCAGGGCCTTGTGTGTGAACCAGCTGGTGAAGCCCTCGTCCAGCCAGGGCTCCTCGAACTCGTTGCTGGCCAGCATCCCGTAGAAGAACTGGTGACCGTACTCGTGGACCGACACCAGCTCCGGCACGATCCGCAGGTGGAACGGATCGAAGGGCGTGGAACCGGCCGTGATGAGGGTGGGGTATTCCATGCCGTCGGCCCCCCGGGCCGCCTTCGGCGTATCGATCACCGTCAGGGTCGGGTACGGATACTTGAAGAACCACTCCTCGCTCCAGCGAAGCGCGTTCTCGATCGCCCGCCGCTGCCGCTGGAAGTTCGCCAGGTCCCGCCCGCTGCGGTAGTAGAAGATCTGCACCCCCCGGTACTCGAACCGCTCCGGCATGCGCCAGTTCGCCTCCGGCCGCACCGCCCACGCGAAGTCGTGCACATCCTCAGCGTGCAGGCGCCAGATGACATTGAGCGGACGCTTCGGGTCCTTCTCCACGTCGGTCACGAAGTTGGTCTGGGTGCCTGTATGGGCCAGCCCCAGCGCGTTCGGCAGCGACAGGGCCACGTCGTACACACCGAAGTCGGAGAAGAACTCCGTGGTGGCGTGATAGGCGTGGCAGTTCCAGCGGTCGCCCTGGTACACCCCGACCTTGGGATACCACTGCCCGGACATGAGGAAGTCGCCGCCCCATCCGCTGCGGGCGAAGACATGCGGATAGCGGTTCTCCCAGGTGATCTCCACGTGGATGGTCTCCCCTGGCGGCACCGCCCGGGGCAGCTTCAGCCAGTAGACCGTCTCGTCCTCCCCGAAGTGCCCCTGCAGGATCTCTCCCTCCATCCGCGCGGACAGGAGGCGGCAGTAGCCCCAGGAGGAGGGGTCGGATGGGTTGGCGATCCAGTCGCCCCGGAGATGCCCGGCGCTCTCCTTCATGAAGAGGCTCTCCGGACCCTTGAAGGCATTGAGATACAGGTGCAGCGGCAGCTCGTGGACCGGCGCCGTGCCGGCGTTCCGCCAGCTCAGCGTCTCCTGGCCCTCGAGCACCTTGTGCTCAAAATCCAGCGACGCCTCGATCCGGTAGTTCGCGATGCGCGGCGAGCGCGGCTTGTCGAACCACTTTTCCGGCGTCCAGTTGCGCCCCTCCGCCCCCAGCGCGGCACAGGCGAGCAGCAGCACGGCAGAGAGGATGCGACGGCCCATGGGCACTCCAGGAAGTGCCTCGAAGCTTAACGCAGTCCCTTGCCCTCCCGCCCGTCCGTGCTAGACTGTCCCTTCGGCGCGGGGTGGAGCAGTCCGGTAGCTCGTTGGGCTCATAACCCAAAGGTCGCAGGTTCAAATCCTGCCCCCGCTACCAACC
>MTLD01000449.1_pt1 | contig 16033 bp, 14 predicted proteins | sample 1982471 | NCBI WGS metagenome assembly MTLD01 (sample SAMN05712604, study PRJNA340218) | biofilm metagenome | isolation source: sample SPM anode biofilm adapted to -50 mV | place: USA | collected 2012-02-03
TCTCCGTTGCACTTCGACCTTGAATTCAGGAAACTAGATAGTGGCATAACCCTTTCTTACATATTTAACCCCTTACACTAGAAATGTAAGACTATCTCGCTGAGTGCCGATGAAATTTAGTAAAAATAGTACTTTACTATTTGAAAGTTATAGAGTGTTATAAAAATAATAATATTATGAGGGATAATTATGACTAAAGGACAAAAAAGGGTGAAGGTATTGTTTCTGACTTAGCTCTAGATCTTAATGAGAATGTTAAAATCAAGGATTGGATAAACACAAGAGCTAGGAAAAGCCATAGAAGTATTGTCGCTGAAGCCTAGATAATCCTAGCTGAAATGATGGAGAATGAGGCTAGATTGGACGATAAAGCATCTTTTGATAGTAAAGCGAAGCCGTAAAGCCTGAAGATCGAGAATATTCTGAGCAGTATTGGGAGTGAATAGTACTATGTGTATAATAGGCATGTAGTGATTGTTAATGATGCCTAAAAATTTATTGATTTTTAGATAGCTGGATTTTCAATATTATTTATGGGTTTTGCCAATTATTTCGCCATTTAATAAAAAAAGGCTTTCAGTAAATCGTTATTATTTAACGAAATACCAAAAGCCTTAATAGCCCCTAGGGGAGTCGAACCCCTCTTTAAAGATTGAGAATCTTTTGTCCTAACCGATAGACGAAGGGGCCATCGAGAAAGAAATGGCTCTCGGAAGGAGAGCCATTTCTTTCTCGCGCAAAATCGCAGCCGTTGGCTGAAACCTTGCGAAATGCCGATCGGCCGGACTGTTTTCCCCAGGGAGGATTCGAACCCCCACAAACAGATCCAGAGTCTGCTGTGCTACCATTACACAACCGGGGAATGCCATCAAATGACGAGTGATAAAATATCGCAGCCGCTCCGATTTAGTCAATACCCTGGAGAAACCCGCTCCGCCTAACCCGGGTTAACCTGGAATTCACCGAGGACTCATTGAATCTTGATCGTTTAGGATCACAAATATGATTGACAGCGCCTACAAGAAGATTTATGCTAATAAAGAGAAAACGATATGCACAAACGTGCATTAAGATGAGTTAATGACGATCGGCGCGTACCGCCGACAAGGAGCATAGAATGACCAACGGCCTTAAGCGCGGAGTCAGCCGCCTCTTCGACGACAAGGGACACCTCTTCCTCCTCGCGCTCGACCACGCCCAGATGGGCGTCATGCCCGGCCTGGAGCGCTCGGGCGACCTCATGGACTCGCTCGCGGAGAGCGCCTTGAGCGGCTTTATCATCAACGTGGGCATGGCCGGCAAGATGACCGAGCCCAAGCTCGCCCGCAAGAAGCTGGTGCTGCGCACCTCATCGGGCGGAAGCCAGCTGGGCACCGAATACGCGGCGGCGCACACCAACCACGTGAGCCCCGAGACCGCGCTCGCCCTGGGCGTCGACGCCGTCCTGATGATGGCCGTGCTCGGCGGCGCCGACTACCAGAGCCTCCAGATGCTCGGCGAGGACATCGACGCCTTCCACCAGCTCTCCATCCCCGTGATCGTGGAAATCCTGTCGGCCGACTTTTCCAAGACCAACACCTTCGACGTGCAGTACCACGGCGCGCGGATCGCCGCCGAGATGGGCGCCGACGTCGTCAAAGCCTTCTATGTGGACGGCTTCGACAAAGTGACCTCCTGCTGCCCGGCTCCCGTCATCCTGGCGGGCGGCCCCAAGGACCGCGACATCGTCGCCGTGGCCAGGCAGGCCCTGGCCGAGGGCGCGCGCGGTTTCGCCTTCGGGCGCAACATTTTCCAGGCCAAGGACCCCGCGGCCTCGGTCGCCAGCCTGGCGGCGCTGTTCAACTGACATGAAACCGGGACCCGACGTTTCGACCATCTACCGCATCGCGCGCTACTACTACGCCGACGGACTCTCCCAGGACCAGATCGCCGGCAAGGAAGGCGTGTCCCGATCCCAGATCTCGCGGCTGATCGACAAGGCCAGGGAGCTGGGCATGGTGCGGATCACCCTCGTCCCGCCCTCCAGCCTGCGCGCCGAGGAGCTGGCGAGAGACCTCGCCAAGGCCCTGGGCCTGAAGTCGGCGGTCGTCGTGCCCGTGCGCAAGAACGCCGACGACGAGGAAATCTCGCTCGCCATCGCCACCAGGGCGGCCGACTGCCTGCCCGCCATGCTCGCCGAGTACGAATCCGTCGGCCTGGGCTGGGGCCACACCGTCTACAAGACCGCCGAGCTCCTGCCGCGCGGCCTGGGGAACGGCGCCAGGCCCAACTTCGTTCCATTAATAGGTACCTCCGGCGACGACAACCCCAACCTGCAGATCAACACCATCATCGACCGTTTCGGCGCCGCCTTCAGGACCAAGGGGCTCTTCGTGAACATCCCCTGCGTGAGGGAGACCGGCGCGCCCCTGTCCAAGATCGAGGAGCAGCGAGTGGCCATGCTCGAGGAACGCTGGGGCCAGCTGGACGCGGCGGTGGTGGGCTTGGGCGCTCCGCCCACCGAGTCGCCGAACCTGATCGACGAGCTCCCCGCGGAGTACAAGGCCGAGCTCAAGCGGAGCAACGCCTGCGGGGACATCCTCGCGCATTTCTTCGGCGCCGACGGCAAGCTTTTCAAGGCCGAGCACAGCTACGAGCTTCTGGCCTTCGACATCGCGGCCTTGAGGAGCCTGAAGCGCTCGGTCTGCCTGGCGGGAGGCGCCGCCAAGGCGCGGGGCATCGCGGCGGCGGCGCGCGCCGGCTTTATTAGCGACCTGGTGACCGACGAGCTGACGGCCATCGAAATTCTGGAGGCTGTATGAAAGCGCTTGTGTATACGGGCATCGGGCAGCTCGAGCTGCGGGACCTTCCGGCCCCCGAGGCCGAGTTCATCGTCAAGGTGCTCGGCTGCGGCATCTGCGGCACCGACATCAAGACCTACTCGAAAGGCCACCACATGTTCACGCCGCCCACCGTGCTGGGGCACGAGTTCTACGGCCTCGTTGAGCGCACCGTTCCCGGATCGGGATTCGCGGTCGGCGAGCCCGTGGTCGTGGCGCCCTACGCCGAGTGCGGCGAGTGCGCGCTCTGCTCGGTCGGCGCGGGGACGCTCTGCCGGCACAAGTCCTTTGTGGAGGGCGGCGCCTTCTGCGAGTACGTGGGCATTCCCGCCTCCTACGTCAAGACGGGCGTGTTCCGCATCCCCGAGGCCGACGACGCCTATACCCTGGTCGAGCCCCTGGCCTGCGTGCTGAACGGGGTGGCGCACTTGAAGCTGCGCGCGACGAGCAAGGTGCTCGTGGTCGGCGCGGGCCCCATGGGCTCCCTCTTCGCCCTCCTGTTCAAGGCGAGGGGCATTCCCGTGACCGTGGTCGAGCCGGGCGCGATGCGCCGCGAGGCGGTGGCCGCCTGGGGTATCGACGCGCGGGAGCCGGGCGCGGTCAAGGCGGGCGACTACGACAACATCGTGATCGCCGTGAACCGCAAGGAATTGGTCGAGGAATACGCGAAGTCGGTAGCCGACGCGGGCACCGTGCTCATGTTCGCGGGGCTGGGGAAGGGCGAGACGGTCGCCATCGACTCCTACGCCATCCACTATCGCGAGGTCTCCCTGACCGGCTGCTCGGGCTACGCCCTGCCGCACTTCAAGGAAGCCCTCGAGATGATCATGAAGCATCGCGACATCTTCTCCCGCGTGATCTCGGGGCGCATGCCCCTGGCGCGCGGCAAGGAAGCCTTCACCCTGCTCCAGGCGGGGCAGGCCTTCAAGATCGTGCTCAAGCCGGGCGCCGAGGGCAGTATGGGTGCCGCGGCCGCCGAGGGCGCCGGGAGCGCCGAATGAAAGGTTTCCGCGCGGGAAGGGCGGGGGTGCTGATAGGCCCCGCCGCGGGGAGCGGCCGCGCCGTCGAGTGCGAAGCCGCGCTCGCCGCCTGGCTCGCAGGCAGCGATGTCGCCGTCTGCGAAGGGCGCTTCTCGGGCTCCGGCGCACAGGCGGGCTGGACGAGGCTTGAAGCAGCCGGCGTGGGCGACGCGGGCGCCGCCGCGCGGGGCTACGTCGAGGACCTGCGGGCCTCGGTGGCGGCTTTCGCTGCCTGGGGCGCCGACCTCCTCGTCTGCGTGGGCGGCGACGGGCTCGCCTCCTACGCCGCCGACGCCATGATCGCCTCGGGCCTCGCCTCAGGGCGGCGCATGGCCATGCTGGGCGTCGCGGCGGGCACGATCAACGTCGGGCCCATCGTCTCGCTGAGCATAGAGGAAGTTGAAAAAGGGGGTCTGACCCCGCTTTCAACCGAACCCGCGGCGGCCGTGGAAGTCCTCGTCGACGGCAGGCACGTGGCCTACGGCTTCAACGACGTGGTGATCGGCGACACGTATCTGGGAACGATCGGCGGGCGCGCGGCGAGCCTTTCGGCCTCCGCCCTCCTGGAGCGCGGAGAAAAGGCCGAGGCGGCGCCCTCGGGCGACATAACGGCCGCGGATTTTTGCGTATTCAAGAACGGAAGGCGGCTCTCGCCGCGTCTCGGGCGCCCGGCGCAGATCATCGCCTCGCCCCTGGGGAAACGCGAGTTCTTCGCGCGCGCGGTGGCGGGCGCGCTCTGCAACGCGCCTTATATGGAAGGCCCCGCGGCGCTCGCGCTCTTCGACTCCGTGATCGTCAAGGCGAGCCCGCCCGAGCGCGGCCTCGAGGATTTCGCGGCCGCGGAGCAGGTGCTGTTCGAGCCCGGGGATCTGGTCGAGCTGCGCGGGCTCGCCGACGCGGGGCAGCTTATCGTTGACGGGAACCCCTACGCTCGCTCGGGCGCGACGGTCGGCCTGAAATCGGTTCCCGGCCTCGTCGACGTAGTAAAGGCGGGCCGCCGATGGCAGGGAGGAATATGAGCATACATAACAATCTGCAGCGCAGGGAACAGCGGCGCGCTGCGGCGGTGATGGTCGCCCCGCTCCTCATAACGCTGTTCTGCCTTTTCCTCCTTCCCGTGATCATCGTGGTCGGCATGAGCCTGACCAACTGGAGCATGACGACCGGCACGGGCAGCTACGTGGGCCTCAAGAACTTCAAGTTCGTGCTCGCCGACAGCCGGTTCTGGAAGGCCGCGGGCAACACGGTGTTCTACACGGCGATCAAGCTCGTGGCCGACACCGGCATCGCCCTTTTCCTGGCCATCCTCCTGGACCGCAAGCTGAAGGGTCTGAAATTCTTCCGCATCGCGCACTTCGCGCCGGTGGTCGTGCCGATCACCGCCTCCAGCCTGATCTGGCTCTGGTTCTACGATCCGGGCATCGGACCCTTCAACCAGATCCTGACGGCGCTCGGCCTGCCCGCGGCGCAGTGGCTCTACAACGAGAAGACGGCCCTGCTCTCGGTCCTCGTCTTCTCGGTCTGGAAGGGGCTCGGCTACAACGTCATCCTTTTCCTGGCGGGCCTGCAGGGCATCCCCGAGTCCTACCTGGAGGCGGCGCGCATCGACGGCGCCACCGAGGGCCAGGTGCTGCGCAAGATCAAGCTGCCGCTGCTGGCGCCGGTCACGTCCTTCGTGGTCATGATGGGCATCATCAATTGCCTGAAGGTGTTCACCGAGGTGGACGTGATGACGCCGAACCACGGGCCGCTCGAGTCGACCCTGCTCCTGGTGACCTACATCTACGACCAGTCATTCGTGCGCGGGAAGATGGGCAGGGGCGCGGCGGCGGCCCTGGTGCTCTTCGCGATCATCTTCGCCTTCACCATGCTGCAGCGGGTCTTCGGCAAGAAGACCGTCGACTACAATTAACGAGGAACCAGCGATGACGACTACGCGAAAGCGGCGATATCCGGGCACTTTCCTCTTTCTGGTCTTCAGCTCGGCGCTGATGATCTTCCCCTTCGTATGGCTCTTCCTGTCGGCCTTCAAGACTTCGGCCGATGTCTACCATTATCCGCCCAAGTGGCTGCCGAGCTCCTTCCAGCTGGGGAACTTCGCCGAGGTGTTCAAGAAGATTCCCTTCCTGCGTTTCTACGCCAACAGCCTCTTCATCGGGCTGACGCAGACGGTGCTGCAGATCGCGATCTCGGCCATGGGGGCATTCGCCCTGACCAAGCTGATTTTCCCCGGGCGCAAGGGGATTTTCACCTTCATGCAGAGTTCGATGTTCGTGCCCGAGGTGGTCACGATGATTCCGCTCTTCCTGCTCGTGTCCAAGGTGGGGCTGGTCGACACGTATCCGGGCCTGATCTTCCCCGGCCTGAACTGCGCGTTCACGACGATCCTGCTGATGTCCTTTTTCCAGACGATTCCGGACGACCTGATCGACGCGGCCAAGATCGACGGCTGCGGTTATTACCGGATTTTCCTGAAGGTGATGGTGCCCAACGCGCGCACGGCGATCGGCACCGCCTCGCTCTTCGCCTTCCTGACGCACTGGCGTTCCTATATGTGGCCTTTGATCGCCACGAACAACGTGAAGATGCGCACGCTGCCGATCGGGCTGAAGTACCTGGTCACGGAGACTTCGTCCGAGTACCAGGTGATGATGGCGGCCTCGCTGATGGCGATCGTGCCGGTGCTGGCGGTCTACATGCTCATGGAGAAGGAGTTCGTGCAGTCGATAACGCTGACCGGACTTAAATCGTAGCGAAACCCGAGCCGACCTGGGTGCGGCTCGATTCACGGAAGAACATTCTTCCAGGAGGTAGTGGTATGAAACGCATGGTGACATTGTTCGCCGCTCTGCTCGCCCTGTCGATCGCCGTGGCTCCGGCGATGGCGCAGACGAAGCTCAAGGTGTGGTACGCGATATCGGGCGATTCGGGCGAGGCCTTCAAGGCGATGCTCGAGAAGTACGACGCGGCCAATGACGACGTGACGCTTGAATATTCATACTCGGGCAACTACGGCGACACCGCCACGAAGGTGAGCGCCGCCCTGATCTCCAACACGGCGCCGGACGTGGCGCTGATGGCCGCAGGCCCCCTCTACACCGGGCAGCGCGGCGATTACTTCATCGAGCAGAAGATCCAGGAAGCGGACTTCAACAAGGACGACATCTATCCGGGCGTCTGGGACTACGCGAAGTTCAACGGCAGGATCTGCGCCGTTCCCTACGGCATTTCCACGCCGGTCATGTACTACAACAAGGCCATCCTCGAGAAGGCCGGGATCAGCATGAAGAACCCGCCCAAGACCTGGGCGGATTTCGTCAAGGTCGCCAAGGAAGCCCAGGCCAAGGGCAACATCAACAACAGCGCCGATTTCTGGGGCTTCGACGTGACGGACGTGGGCTGGCTCTTCAAGACGATGCTGAATCAGAATGGCAACGGCGTGATCCAGGTCAAGGGCACCAAGATCGCCCCCGCCTTCGACGACGCCAAGGCGGTCGAGGTGGCGACGTTCTGGGAGAAGCTCACCGCGGACAAGGTGATGGCGGTCGGGCAGCACGCCAACGCGGAGAAGAAGTTCCTCGCGGGCAACCTCGCCTTCCTCGTCGCGACCTCCGCCAGGGTGGCTCGCTGGTCGGCCGATCCCAAGCTGACGATCGGCGCCATTCCGATGCCTTATTTCCAGAAGCCCTCGGTGGCCATGGGCGGCAACGTCCTCGTGATCCTGAGCAAGGACCAGAAGCTCAAGGAAGCGTCCTGGAAGCTCGTGAAGTACCTGGCCAACAACCAGACGGAGTTCGCCCTGAAGACCGGCTACCTGCCGATCCGCAAGTCGGGCTTAAAGATTCCCGCCGCCCTGGCCGCGGTGGAGAAGAACCAGATGTTCGCGGTGGCCTTCGATCAGCTGGACAATAGCTGGTCCTATTGGCACTTCGACCAGATGGGCACGATGGACCAGATCCTGGCCCAGGCGATCGACCAGTTCGAGCGCAAGGCGGCGACTCCGAAAGCCGCGCTCGAGAAGGCCGCGGCCGACCTGCAGGCCGAGATCGACGGCTAAGGTTTCGTGACGGGCGGCGCCAGGGCAAACGCCGGCGCCGCGGGCAAACCGGGGCGGCGCCGCGGGCGACGTGGCGCCGCCTTTTTATTCGAGTTTTGGAGGCGACGATGGCTGACAAGTTTTCATTTTCGACGGCGGCGCTCTATCCGAGGACCGCGGCCGAGAGCCTGCGGCTGATCGCCGGCGCGGGCTTTTCCCACGCCGAGCTGATGCCGCAGAGCTTCGCCGAGGCCGACGAATCCTTCGCCGTCCAGGCCGAGAAGTGCGGCGTCCATGTCGCCTCGATCCATTATCCTTTGGCGATGTTTTCGATGCTCTACAACGCGGGCGACAGCATGGTCGGCGAGGCGAGGCGCTTCGGCGACGGGCTGGTGCGGCTCTGCCGCGCGCTGGACGCCAAGGTGCTGGTGGTGCATCCGCACGAGCCTTCCAAGGATCCGGCGCGCGCCGCCCTGCTCGAGGCGCCGATCGTGGCGAACCTGCGGGCGCTGGGCGAGGCTTGCGCCGCGGCGGGCGTGACGCTGGCGATCGAGAACAGCCCCAAGGGGCCTGGGCGGACGCCCGCGGGGCTCCTGGCCTACGTCGAGGCGCTGGGCGCCGGGCCGGCTTCCGCGCCGATGGTGGACACCACCGAAGCCTGCGAGGCGGACGAGGATCCCGTGGCTTTCATCGCGGCGGTGAAGCCGTGCCATACGCACTTGAGCGACCACGCGGGCGAGCAGAAGCATATTCCCGCCGGCGAGGGCGCGATCGACTGGCCGGGCGTGCGCGACGCGCTGCGCGGATGCGGCTATTCGGGCTACTACACGCTCGAGCCGGTCTACCGGCACTATCTGGACGCGCCCGAGGCGGCGCTCGAGAAGGCGTTCGCCTTCATCTCCGGGCTGATCGGGAGCGCCAAATGAGCGGCGCGGCGGCGAGCGCCGAGGCGCGCGGCCGGACTGACAAGGCGGCGGCCGCCCGGCCGACTGCCGCGACGGTGCGCGCCCTGCTCGAGGCTTTCGCCGTGGGCGACGCGGTGGGCATGGCCACCGAGTTCATGACCAGACGCGAGATCATCGAGCGCTTCGGCATGGTGAACGGCCTTACCGATCCCTCGCTGTCCAGGAATCACGGCGACCTTCGCCGCGGGCAGGTGACGGACGACACCGAGCAGGTGCTCTGCCTGCTGGACGAATACTGCCTTTCAGGCGGGATCGATCCGCGGCGGACCGCCGAGCGCCTCCTGCGCTGGGCGCGGGAGAGCGGCGCGGTGGAGAAGCGGTACATCGGGCCGAGTTCCAAGGCCGCGCTGCAGGCCATCGCGGAGGGCGCCGATCCGGCCGAAGCCGGAAAACGGGGCACCACCTGCGGCGGCGTGATGCGGAGTCCCGCGGCCGCGCTTTTCGCGCTGTGCCGCGGGCTTCCGCTGGCGGAGAGCGTGCGCGCCTGCCTTTTGCCGACGCACAATACCGAGCCGGCGCTCGGGGCGGGGGTGGCGTACGCGCGCGCGCTGGAATGCGCCCTCGCGGGCGGAAGCCCGGACGAAGTGGCCGCGGCGGCCGCTTCCGGCGAGGCCGAAGGGTCCGCATTCGCGCCCTGGCCGCTCTGCGCTCCCTCTGCGGGCGGGCGTCTCGCTCATTTCCGCTCACTCATGGCGGGCTTCGGCGGCCCCGACGCCGCGCTCGATTTTCTGTACGGCGTTTTCGGAACGGGGCTGGAGTCGGCCGACGTGGCAGCCGCGGCGCTCTGCGTCTATTGCTGGGCTCCCGACGATCCCTGGCTCTGCGTCCGCATGGGCGCCTCCGTCGGCGGCGACACCGACACGATCGCGGCCCTGGCCGGCATGCTCGCCGCGGCGACGCGCGCGGCGAAAGGGCGGGAGAGCGGCATTCCGGAGGGCCTCCTCTCCGAAGTGCTGGAGGGCAACTGCCTCGACCTCGCGGCGCTCGCCGAGAGGGTCGCCGGCGGCGCGCGGTGAGCCTGCCGCGCGGGAAGTTCCGGCGCAACGCTTTCGCCTGCCTGGCCTTCCTCCCCCTGTGGAGCCTTTCCTACTCGCTGAGTTTTTTCTATTTGAGCCTCTATTTCAAGGCATCGGGCGTCACCGACGGCCAGCTGGGCCTTTTGGTCACCGCGGGCTCGGGCGCCTCGATCCTCTTCTCGGTCCTCGCGGCGCCGCTGGTGGACCGCATGGGCAGGCGGCGCTCGACCCTCGTCTTCGACCTTGTCGGCACGGCGCTGCCTTTCCTCCTCTACGCGCTCGGCGGCGGCTTCGGCTTCGCACTGGCGGGCACCCTCCTGTCGAACGCCTCGAGGGTGATGAACGTCGGCTACTACCTCTTGATGACCGAGGATTCGCCGAACGAGGAGCGGACGGCGGCCTTCAACGTGTTCAACATCATCTACCTCGCCGCGGGGCTGTTGCTCCCGCTCGCGGGAGGATTCGTGGCGGGCGCGGGCATCGTGCGCGCCGAGCGCGTCTTCCTCGTCGCCTCGGCGGCGGCGGTCGCGGTTTCGGCGGTCGGCCGGTACCTTTTGTCCTCGGAGACGGCGGCGGGCGCGGCGATCATGGCGAGCCGGCGGGGCGCGCGCGATCCCGCATGGCGCGCCATGGCGGGGCACGGCCCGTCCGCGCACCCCTCGATCCTGCGGGGGCTCCTCGCCAGCTACAAGGTGGCGTTCTCCTACCTCGCGAAGAACCGGAAGGCCGCCGCGGCGGCCGCCGCGAATACGCTCTTTTATGTCTATTACCTTGTGGGAACGAACAGCAGCCTGTATTTCACGCCCTTTTTCGCCGACGGGCTGGGTTTGGGCGCGCCGATTGCGGGCGCCGTCGGGGCGGTCTACGCGGGGGGCACCCTGCTGGCGATGCTCTTCCTCAATCCGCCGATTTTCCGGCGATTCGGCCCCGCGCGCGCGGCCCTGTTCGGCGTCATCCTGAACGCGGCGGGCTTCTTGCCCCTGCTCTTCGTGCCGAAGGGCGCGATCTTGCCGGCGATGGCGGCGCTCGCGCTCGCCTCGCTCGGCTTCGGCATGCTCAAGTCGGCGATCGACGCGGCGCTCGCGGTGAGCTTCGGCGACGGCGAACCGGGCGAGGGCGGCGCGGCGCCTTCCGCTGGCGGCTCCGCAGGCCATGGCGATGCGCTGACCGCGGGGGAAGCCGCGCGTTCGGGAGTCTATTCGGCGGTCAATGTGGTTTCGTCGATATTGGGCATGGGGGCGGGCGCCCTCTGCGGACTTCTGTACGGGCCGGCGCCGCGCTTCATCCCCGCTTTCTCGCTCGCGATACTCGCCGGTATCGGCGCGGCAATCGGCGCCTCGCTGGGCGCGGCCGACGGCAAGGCCCGCGGCGCGGCGAAAGAGCCGGCGCCAAGCGCCGCTCGCCGTTCGCCGCGCGGCTGATCGCCGCGCTCGGCCTTAAGCGACGCGCTCGGCCTTAGCCTGCGCGGCCGGCCTCAGTCGGCCCGCTCCCTGCGCACGTCGTAGAGCTCGAGCTGGGGCTTTTCCTCGCCGTTCCAGCGATTCACCGTCACCTTGAAGAGAAGATCGATCTTGTCTTTCGAGCGGAAGGAAAAATCGCGCTCCAGGCGCTCGGCGCCGTCCCAGAGCAGGGCGGGCCATTTGTACTTGCCGAAATCCAGCGTCAATTTCAGATGATTCTTGGCCGCTTTTCCGACGATCTGCGCGTCCACCATGGACACGCCGCGCGCCATGAAGACGAGGGGGCGGTTCTCCTCGCCGAAGGGCTCGAAGGCGGCGTAGATGTTCCGCAGCTCCGGCTTGAGGTAGTTGTGGGGCAGCTCCGCGTCCACGACGATCGATTCCTCGGCCGCCGCGAGTTCCGCCGATTTCAGGTGCTCGACGGCGATCGCCTCGAAGCGCTCCCAGCGGTCCGCGGTCAGCGAGAAGCCGGCGGCGGCGTCGTGCCCGCCGTAGTCGATGAAGAGGTCGGCGCAGGCCGCGAGGAGGCCCGAGATGCGGAAGTTGTTGGCGGTGCGGATCGAGCCGACGATGGTCCCGTCGTCCTTGACCGCGGCGACGATGGAGGGAACCTTGAACACGCCGACCATGCGCGAGGCGAGGAGTCCGGTGATGCCCGCGCGCACCGCGGCGGAGCGGATCAGGACGAAACGGCGCTCGTTCGCCTCGTAGCTCTCGCGGGCGAGGGGATAGACCGCCTCCCAGGTGTCGGCGCCCATCTTCTTGCGTTCGGCGTTGACCTGGACGATGTCCTGGACGGCCTTCATCCGCGTGGCGGGATCGCTTGAAAGGAGGAGGTCGAGGGCGATCTCGGGCTTGCCCAGGCGGCCCGCGGCGTTGAGGAGGGGCGTGACCTGCCAGGCGATTTCCGTGGAGGTCAGGCCGCGTCCCAGGCCCTGCGCCTGGAGGAGTTCCGCGAGTCCCTTGCGGGGCGCGGCGCCGATTGCTTCGACGCCGCGCCGCACGATGATCCGGTTTTCGTCGCGCAGGGGCATGAGGTCGGCGATGGTTCCGAGGGTGGCCAGCTGGAGGAAGCCGTCGTTTTCGTCCTGCGGCCCGAGCCTGCGCTGCGCGAGCATGGCGAAGAGGGCCTCGAGCGCGTCGATGTCGCCCGAGGCGGAAGCGGGGGCGGCGTAGCGCGAAAGCTTGAGTTCCGCGCCGGCCTCGGCCAGGGGCTTGCCCGCGAATTCGGGAATGGCGAGGGCGATTTCGTCGGCGAGGTCGTACCACTGGATGTCGACGCCGGCGCCGAAGACCGCGCGCGTCGCGGCGCGCTGCGAGCCCGCCTGGTAGGTGAAAATCGACCTGCCCGAGAGGAATTTAGCGAGCTTTTCGAGGACGGCGCCCGTCCGGGGCGAGCCTTCCTCCACGGCTTCGCTGAAACGCGCGGTTTCGACGAGGTTGTGCAGGCGCGCCGCCTCGATGCGGTAGCGCGGGGGCGCCGCGGGATCGGCGGAAGCCGCGGCTTCGCCCGCGGCGGCCGGTTCCTTTCCGACGTGCAGCAGGGCGACCGGCTGCTTGTACAGCCCCGAGCGGCCGAAGGCGAGCGCCTTGGCCAGCTTGTAGGCCACGCCGGCGCCGGCCAGGTCGCGGAAGGGATAGCCGCAGCCTTCGATCTTGGGGTCGATCACGGCCACCGCGGCGGGCGGCTCGGGCGACTGAAGCTTGTGGTGGTCGCAGACGATCACGTCCACGCCCAGCTCGGCGGCGCGGTCGACTTCGGCGTGGTTCGATATGCCGCAGTCGACGGTGACGATCAGGGTGCCGCCCGCCGCCGCGAAGGCTTCGACTGCCTGGATCGAGAGGCCGTAGGGCTCTTCGCCGCGGGGCACGCGCCAGGTGGCCTCGATTCCCGCCGCGGCGAGGGCTTCCACCATGAGGGTGGTGGCCGTAACGCCGTCGGTGTCGCTGTCGCCGAAGACCATCACCTTCTCGCCCTCGTCGGCCGCCAAGAGGATGCGGTCGACCGCGTCCTCCATGGCCTCGAAGAGGAAGGGGTTGTGGAGGTGGCGGGCGTCGCTCTCGAGGTAGTAGAGCACCTGGCCGGGCTCGGTCACCTTGCGGCGCGCGAGGATGGAGGCGGTCAGGGTGTCGATGCCGTAGGTTTTCGCCATGGTTCGGACCATGGCGGGGTCGATCTCGTTTTTAATCCATCTCATGAAGCTGAAAGTTCCTCCAGGACGAGGGGCGAGGCCGCGGGGGCGCCCGGCGAGACCGCGAGCGCGGCGCGGGCCAGCTCCATGGCAGGCTTCAAGCTTTCTTCATCCTTGCCGTAGACGCGCGCCACGAGGGAGCCGCGTTCCACCGCATCGCCCTTTTTCTTTTCGAAGATGAAGCCGACGTCCGGAAACACCGTGTCGGCGGTAGTGTTGCGCCCGACGCCGAGGTGGACGCCGGCCAGGCCGATTTTCCAGGCGTCGATCGAGGCGATGAAGCCCGCCGACTCGGCGCGCAGCTCGGTCTGGTGGGGCGATCTGTTGGCGCCCCTGAGCGCGGCGAGCTTGGCGAGGTCGCCGCCCTGGCGCTCGACGTTGGCGTAGAAGCGCTTGAGCGCCTCGCCCGATTCCACGGCCCGCCTGCAGCGCGCCTCGCCCGCTTCCGGAGTCGCCGCGGCGCCGCCCACGACGAGCATCCAGGCGCCCAGCCTGTAGACCAGTTCCATGACGTCGCGCGGGCCCCGGCCCTCCAGGCAGTCGATGGTCTCCTCGATTTCGAAGAAGTTGCCCACGGTGAGCCCCAGGGGTTCGGACATGTCGGTGATGAGGGCGACGATGCGCTTGCCCATGGCCGTGCCGGTGCGCACGAGGCTGCCGGCGAGGGCCTTGGCGTCCTCGAAGGTCTTCATGAAGGCGCCGGGTCCCGATTTGACATCGAAGACCAGGCCCTCGGCTCCCTCCGCGACCTTCTTGGAGAGGATGGAGGCGGTGATGAGGGGGATGGACTCGACGGTGGCGGTGACGTCGCGCAAGGCGTAGAGCTTCTTGTCGGCGGGAACGACCCGCTCGGTCTGGCCCGTCATGGCGAAGCCGTCGGCGGCGATCCCCGCGCGGAAGGCGGCGAGGTCGAGGCCGGTATGGTAGCCGGGGATGGATTCGAGCTTGTCGAGGGTGCCGCCGGTGTGGCCGAGGGCGCGGCCCGACATCATGGGCACCTTGACGCCGCAGGCCGCGACGATGGGCGCCAGGGGCAGGGATATCTTGTCGCCGACGCCGCCGGTGGAATGTTTGTCCACGAAGGGGCCGGAAAGGCCCGACAGGTCCATCCGGTCGCCCGATTCGAGCATGGCGGCCGTGAGGGCGGCGGTCTCGGCCGGATTCATTCCCTGGAAGAATATGGCCATGAGCAGGGCCGACACTTGGTACTCGGGAATGGCGCCGGCCACGTAGCCGTCGATGACGAAGCGGATTTCGCTTTCGTCGAGCGCCCGCCCGAGGCGCTTTTCCATGATGATGTCTACGGCTCTCATATCTCTCCTCTCCGGTACGCGCGTGAATGGATAGTATACTTCATTTCCGGGGCGAGGAGAAAGTCATCGCCGGGCGCGCACGGGGCGCGAGTTCATTCCGTGGCGAGGGTGACGAGAGTGCCCTCGGCGGCTTTCTGCGCGAGGTAGTAGACGACGCTTTTAAGCGAGGCGGCCGCGGCGGGGTCCCGGCCTTGCGGCTCCGCGGCGAGGCTGACGCAGGCTTCGAGCTCTTCCTCGGTGAAGGCCAAAAGGCAGCGCTTTTCCCAGGGGCTCATGGGCGAGCCTTCGCCGTCGCAGGCGCTGCAGACGAAGCCTTCGTGGGCTGCCGAATAGCGCATGCCGGCGAGCGGCTTGCCGCAGGAGGCGCAGGCGCGGGGGTCGGGCTGCAGGCCCATGACGCCCAGGCTTTTCCAGAGGTAGGAGAGCAAGGTCAGCTCGGCGAGCCGCTCGTCGGCGCCCGCGAGGAGCCTGAGCGCGCGCAGCGAGAGGTCCAGCACTTCGGCGTACTCTCCGCCGCAGCCCGAGGTGCGGATGATCAGTTCGGCGATGACGCTGGCGGACCAGAGCCGCGGATAGCTCTCGCGCAGGCCCGAGAAAGTCTCCAGGATGGCGAGGTCGCTCAACTTGCGGTAATGCTTGACGGGATCGACGTAGACGAAGGCCGTCGCGTAGACGAAGGGCGAGGCGGCGGAGCGGAGCGAGCTGCGCGCCCCGCCGAAGACGAAGGCGTCGACGATGCCCTCCTCGGCGGAGAGCAGCGACACGATGCGGTCGCCCGAGGGGCTGTCCTTGGAGCGCAGGATCAGCGCGGCGAAGCTCTGGTTGCGGTCGGGCATCAGAAGAAGCGGTGCTGGTCGTCGGGCAGCCACCAGCGGAGGCCGCCCACTTCGCCGCGGAGGTAGCGCTCGCGGCGCTCCTGCTCGATGCGGGCGGCTTCCACGCGCTTGTAGCCGCGCGACCAGAGCCAGGACGAGGCGAAGCCGCCGATGTGGGCGAGGTAGGCCGTGCCGCCCGCGGCGAGGCCGGAGAGGCCGCCCAGGATCTGCAGCGCGAACCAGAAGCCTATGACGAGCCAGGCCGAAACCCGGGTGGGTATGAAGTTGAAGAGGAGGACGGTGACCTTGTTGCCGGGGAAGAGGACGAGGTAGGCCGCGAGGATTCCGGAGATCGCGGCGGAAGCTCCGACCAGGGGGGCTTCGGCGGCGGCGCCGCC
>MTLD01000065.1_pt1 | contig 16020 bp, 10 predicted proteins | sample 1982471 | NCBI WGS metagenome assembly MTLD01 (sample SAMN05712604, study PRJNA340218) | biofilm metagenome | isolation source: sample SPM anode biofilm adapted to -50 mV | place: USA | collected 2012-02-03
TACAGATTTTTTCATTCTTTTCCTCCCTCTCCCTCAGTGGATTAGATGCGTAATGCCGATATTTCTTCCAACTGCGAAATATCGTAGATCAACATCAACAACAGAGCAGTTATGTAAGGGGCTACGCATATGGTATGTCAAGAGTGTGGGCCTGGCATCCTGCGTTTTATATCAAATGGTACACTTGCGATCGTACGAAAAATCCTCACGCTTCAGTGACACGGCAACCCAAAATACATTAGATCAATATCATACTATTTTGGCATGTTAAAGCATATTTATATAGTAATTGCCTAATTCATGTTTTATTAACGTGCAAGTAAGAGGTGGGGAAGCGGCTTGATTGTTTGCCTTTTTTGAGGCCTAATAGATAGTAGAGGTTTGAATTAATGAATGAGGGGGGATCCTGAGATGCTACGTATTATTCTTATCGCAACCGCTGTACTGTTGTGTGCCGCTTTACCGGGAACAGCCGCTAACCAGGCGCCGCAAAGCGCTTTGAATCCCGCAAAGGCTGTGGAGTCAAAAAAATATCCAACTATTGTCCTTTATTCGGTTTCCTGGTGCCCCCATTGCCGCGAAGCAAAGGAATACCTGACCTCCCACAACATCCCTTTCATCAACCGGGATGTGGAGGTCGATTCCAGCGCCTATGATCTTTTGACCAAGAAATACGAGAGTCAGGGCGTGCCGGTGATTGTTATGGGTGAGGGCAAGGATGAGGTTGTAATTCGGGGATTTACGCCGGAAGTGTTTCAGGAAAAGCTGAAAAAAATCATGCCCGGTACGTGAGCCCGTAATTTCAGATTCTGTCGGGCGAAGGCCCTACGAGTATCCGTGATGTCTTTCCAGCATTTCACTCTCTACGCCGGACAGACATTACGGATTCAGTTTTTTTCGGGCGCGGCGTGTTATGTGGTTTTCGCTTCTTGTCAGCGGCCTTCTTTTCCTGTGGTTCTCGTGCCGGGAGTGTGTGGGCACCGCCACCTGCCAACTCCTGCACTTCCCGTTCCGTCAGCATGCGGTACTGCCCCGACTTGACCGCTCCCATTTCCAGGATTCCGTAACGGACCCGTTTCAGGCGCACCACCCAAAGACTGACTGCCTCGCACATGCGCCGGATCTGCCGGTTGCGCCCTTCGTGAATGATGATGGAAAGCCAGTCGTTCTGCTCGCCATCCTTGATCAGGCGTACCGTGGCCGGGGCGGTGGGTCTGTCGTCCAGCAGTACGCCATTCCGTAACTGATCTATCTGGCTCTGATGCGCCTTGCCGCGCACTCTCACGTGGTATTCTTTTTCAACTTCATGCCGGGGGTGCATCAGCTTGTTGGCCCACTCGCCATCGTTGGTCAAGAGCAGCAGGCCCTCGGTGTTGTAGTCCAACCGTCCGACGGGATACACCCGCTCCTTGATACCCGGCAACAGATCGGTGACTAGGTGGCGTCCCTCGGGATCGTCCAGCGTGGTCATGAAACCGGCCGGTTTGTTGAGCAGGATATAGAGATGGCTGGTGACCGGTTTGACCGGCTTATTGTCCACGGTTATGGCATCAACAGCCGGATCGGCTTTTGTGCCAAGCTCGGTGACGATAACGCCGTTTACCGAAACCCGGCCGGCCAGGATCATGTCTTCTGCGGCCCGGCGGGAAGCGATACCTGCCTGGGAGATGATTTTCTGTAAACGTTCCTGCATGGTATTTCCTCGTGTCTTTGTCGGCGTTTCCAAAACAAAATTAAGCCAAGGCATCAAAATATTCCCTCTCCCTGAGGGAGAGGGTTAGGGTGAGGGGGGAGACGCAACTTTGGATCGCTGTCGCTGTCCCCTCATCCGGCCTTCGGCCACCTTCTCCCTCAGGGAGAAGGAACGGACTGACGATTAGCTAACCGGAAAACAAAATGGGGGCCGCAGCCCCCATTGATCCGAGTATATCCCGAATGGTCCGGATTACTCAACAAATTGGGACATGGCCCTGAATTTTTTGTAGCGATCTTCCACCAGCTCATCTTCGGAAAGCGTGGCCAAGTCAGCCAGGCTGCGGGCAATGGCCTCTTTCATGTTTGTTGCCGTGGCCTCGTAGTTGCGATGGGCACCGCCGACAGGCTCCTTGACGATTTCATCAATAACCCCCAGGCTGATGATGTCCTGGGCGGTCAGCTTGAGAGCATCGGCAGCCTGTGCGCCTTTGCTGCCGTCGGACCAGAGGATTGCGGCGCATCCTTCCGGCGAAATGACGGAGTACACCGAGTGTTCCAGCATGAGCACCCGGTTTCCTACGGCAATGGCCAAGGCACCGCCGGAACCGCCTTCGCCGGTAACGCAGACTATCACCGGTATGCGCAGGCTGGCCATGTCGCGCAGATTGCGGGCAATGGCCTCTGCCTGGCCGCGCTCTTCGGCTCCGATGCCGGGATAGGCGCCGGGAGTATCCACAAAGGTGATGACTGGCAGTTTGAACTGTTCTGCCATTTGCATCAGGCGCAGCGCCTTGCGGTAGCCTTCCGGGTTGGGCATGCCGAAGTTGCGGTAAACTTTTTCCTTGGTATCGCGCCCCTTTTGGTGGCCGATAACCACAACCGGCTGACCGTCGAAACGGGCGAGGCCGCCGACGATGGCACGGTCATCGCCAAAGGCGCGGTCGCCGTGCAACTCGGTGAAATCGGTGAAGATCAGTTTGATGTAGTCCAAGGTAAAAGGACGGTTGATGTGCCGCGCCACCTGGGCGGTCTGCCAGCGCGAAAGGCTGGAGAATATCTCTGCGCGCATCTCTTCGACGCGGTTTTCCAGGGCTGCCACGTCGGAGCTGATATCCAAGCCTTCGCGGGCCAGCAGATTGAGTTCTTCTATTTTTTTTTCCAGCTCGATGACCGGTTTTTCGAAATCGAGAGTGTGGTGAGCCATGTGGGTCGTACCTCATGTTGTGTGGCGTGGGAAAGGGCAAAGGTATCGGCGCATCAGGTTGCCGATAGTGTCTTCGTCTTATACCACGTCAAATGATAATGAATTAAGATTACTCAAAAGAAGTCGCATTATATCCGAACAGCCGTTCTACTTCCAGCCTTAATTCATCACTGGCCATAACATTCATGTTTTCGGGCAGTGGCAGCGTGGATCGGCTGCGTTCGGGGATCAAAAATTCAAGCGCGACAGGAACGCTGCCGTGGTAACGCTCGATGATGGTCTTGAGGGCCTCCAGAGGCTGAGTCGGTGCATCGTCCAGCCGCACCGTGAAGATAACCCGCTTGGTTGTCTGGGAACGGACTTCGTGCAGATAACGGATGTTTCCGGCTGGGCCGCGTTGCTTCTGCTGCCACTCACTGGCCTTTTCACTTTGGCCGTGCACCAGGATCTTGGCCCCTTTTTCGCTCCGTTCCAGCTTGCCGTCGATAATGAGGGGATCGTCGCTTTTCAGCAGGCTGGCGGCAGTGGTGTAGATGTCCGAAAAGACAGTCACCTCCACGGAACCGGACAGATCCTCAATCGTGGCAAAACCCATGCGATCGCCCTTCTTTGTGGTGATCTCCTTGAGGCTGGAGACAATGCCGCAGATCCGTACTTCGCTGCCGTCGGCCAGATCGGTCAGCCGTGCAGTTTCCGTACAGGCCAGCCGTTTGATGTCGTCCACGTAGCGGTCGAGCGGGTGACCGGTGATCAGGAAGCCCAAGGCCTCCTTTTCAAAGCCCAGCTTTTCCTTGTCGTGCCATTCGGGCACGTCGGGGAGCTTATGGCCGTTGCCGCCGGACTTGACCACTTCATCATCGCCAAACAGGGAAACCTGGGCGCTGGCGCGTTCCTGCTGGATGCGCTGGCCATAGTTCATGGCGGCTTCCAGTCCTTCCATCATGGCTGCGCGGGCGGCATTGGTGGAATCGAACGCGCCGCACTTGATCAGCGCCTCCAGCACCTTTTTGTTGGAGCGGCGCATGTCAACCCGTTCGCAAAAGTCGAAGATGTTCTTGAACGGCTCGTCCTGCCGGGCTTCCAGGATTGCCTCGACCGCGCCGGTGCCGACCCCCTTGACCGCGCCGAGGCCGAAACGCATGGAATTGCCCACCACGGTAAAGGTCAGGCCCGACTTGTTCACATCCGGTGGCAACACCTCGATTCCCTGCTCGCGGCAATCATTGATATTCTTGACTACCTTGTCGGTGCTGTCCATGTCGCAGGTCAGAAGCGCTGCCAGAAACTCCACCGGATAGTGGGACTTGAGCCAGGCGGTCTGGTAGGCGATCAGGGCATAGGCGGCCGAGTGGGACTTGTTGAAGCCGTATTCGGCGAACTTGGCCATCTGGTCGAAGATTGCCTCGGCCTTCTTGAGGTCGAGCCCCTGGGCTTTGGCTCCCTCCAGGAACGGTTCCTTTTCCTTGGCCATAACCGTGGGGTCTTTTTTACCCATGGCGCGGCGCAGCAGGTCGGCGCGTCCCAGGGAGTAACCGGCCAGGGTCCGGGAGATCTGCATGACCTGTTCTTGGTAGACGATAACCCCGTAGGTATCCTTCAGGATCGGCTCCAGTTGGGGCAGATCGTAGACTACCTGCTGGCGGCCGTGCTTGCGCTCGATGAATTCGTCCACCATGCCGCATCCCAGCGGGCCGGGGCGATAAAGGGCGCAGGCGGCGATGACGTCTTCGAAGCAGGAGGGCTTTAGCTTGACCAGCATCTCTTTCATACCGCTGGATTCAAGCTGGAAGATACCGGTGGTGTTGCCGGACGAGATCAGGTCATAGCTGTCCTTGTCGTCATCCCGCAGCCGAGTGATATCGAAGTCCGGGTCCTTGCCCGCCCGCACCAGATTGACGGCGTTTTCGATAACGGTCAGGTTCTTCAGCCCCAGGAAGTCGAACTTCACCAGGCCGACCATTTCCACGTACTTCATGGAGTACTGGGTGTTGATGGAGCCGGTTTTCTGGTCCTTGTAGACCGGCAGGAACTCCTCCAACTGGCGGGGCGCAACCACAACGCCTGCAGCATGGGTCGATGCGTGGCGGGTCAGACCTTCCAGACAGAGGGCGGTATCCAGCAGATCCTTGACTTGAGGATCCTCTTTTGCCAGCTCCTCCAGTTGCGGCTCTTGCTTCAGCGCCTTGGCCAGGGTCATTTTGAGATCATCCGGGATCAGCTTGGCGATCTTGTCCACATCCCCATAGGTCATGTTCAGGGCTCGGCCCACATCCCGCACCACCGCCTTGGCCTTCATGGTTCCGAAGGTGATGATCTGACAGACTCGCTCCCGGCCGTATTTGTCGATTACGTAGTGGATTACTTCTTCGCGGCGGTCCTGGCAGAAGTCCACGTCGATATCAGGCATGGTGATACGTTCCGGGTTGAGGAAACGTTCGAACAGCAGGTTGTAGGGGAGGGGGTCCAGGTCGGTGATGCGGATGGCGTAGGCCACCAGCGAACCGGCGGCCGAGCCCCTGCCCGGTCCCACCGGGATACCCTGGTTTTTGGCCCAGTTGATGAAGTCGGACACGATCAGGAAGTAGGCCGGGAATTGCATCTCCCGAATACACTTCAATTCTATGTGCAGGCGGTCGAAGTAGGCTTGCTGGCGCTCCAGCGGCATGTCGGGGTATTTGGCCAGGATGGTGGTCATCCGGTCTTTCAGCCCCTGAACGGCCAGTGTTTCCAGCATGTCGTCGTGGTTCTGGCCGGGCGGCGGGTCGAAGTGGGGGAAGTGGTAATCACCCGTATCCAATGGCAGTTTCAGGTCGCAGCGGTCGGCAATGGCAAGGGTGTTGGCAATGGCCTCCGGGGCATAGCTGAAGGCGGCAACCATCTCGTCCGGCGACTTGACATAAAATTCCTCTGCCGAAAACTTCATGTGGGTCGGGTCGCTCATGGTCTTGCCGGTTTGGATGCAGAGCAGGACTTCGTGGGCGCGGGCATCCTCCCGGTTCAGATAGTGGCAGTCATTGGTTGCCACCAGCGGCAGTTTCAGCTCGGACGCCACTTCCATCAGCCGCTTGTTGACAATATTCTGCTCCTCCAGGGTGTTTTCCTGAAGTTCGATGTAGTAGCGATCCGGGAACAGTTCACTGTACCAGCGGGCAGTCTCGATGGCTTCGGCCATTTTGTCGCGGCCGCACTGCATGGCAACCTCGCCTTTGAGGCAGGCCGACAGGGCGATCAGGCCCTCGGCGTGCTCCTGCAGCAGTTCGCGGTCGATGCGGGGGCGGTAGTAGAAACCTTCCTTGTATCCGGCAGAGGTGAGGTAGGAGAGATTGCGGTAGCCCTGCATGTTTTCACAGAGCAGAAGCAAGTGATAGGCTGCCTCGGAAATACCTCTGGTGCTCTCGCGGGAGAAGCGGGAGTCGGGCGCGATGTACACCTCGCAACCGATCAGCGGCTTGACACCCGCTTTTTTGCACTTAAGATAAAACTCGACTGCGCCGAACATATTACCATGGTCGGTGATTGCCACGGCCGGCATGTTCTGCGCCTTGGCTTTGGCGATCAGGTCTTCCAGGCGGATGGCGCCGTCCAGCAGGGAGTATTGGGTATGAAGGTGCAGATGGACAAAAGGGGCTGATGTCGGTTGTTGATTGGCTTCTGATGTTTCCATGGGTACTGCCTCCCAGCGAATGTGCGTCAAATATTATGCATCATGCCAAGATGTAGTGTCAAGGAAAGGGGAAAGAACAATATTTTGTTATTTCGTTTTCATTCGGAAACGATTTCCTCATTCTGTCCATATTTTCTGCATATTTTTGCGCGAATAATGCCGCACACGCCAAAGGAATAAAGACAATGTCATTGAAAATCAGCAAAACAGTTTTTTCGCCTCTTGAAACCGACTACCAGGAAAAGAAAAAGCTGGTTTCCGGGAATAAAAAACAGGCGTCCAGGCAATTCACGATTCCGAAAAGTTCCCCGGCAACTCAATCCTCCAATTCCTCTTTCAGGCAGGAACCTTTGTGCGCTGTTACGTTTGAGGAGAAACAGGCGTTGATGCTGGAATTTTTCAACCAGGCCTAGCACACATGATCAACTCCACGCAGTCCGTTATTTTTGCGAATGGAGGTTTTGCCTTTCCCACCTCGCTTCCCTCACAGTGTTTTCCAAAGCTTCATTCCTCCACCGGTTTCCCTCGGTAACCCAATCTTCGCTAGTCTGTCAATCCCGGCCTTCAATTCAATTGAAGGCCTCCCGCCACGTTTTCAAAAAAATATGACATAATAATAAAACGTAGAATTGAATTCCTACTGCAACAGATGAAAAGGAGAAGAGTGCTATGAAAGACAAATTCGAGCAACTGTTTTACTTTGGTTTGGGCAGCGCCTTGATGGCCAAGGAAAAGTTCGAGAAGGCTTGCGAGACTGCTTGCGCTTCCAGAGAGGAGAGCGAACGCAAGGCGCGGGAGTTCTTTGATGATGCCGTGGCAAAGGGGAGCGAGCAAAGGGAGCAGATGAAAGACAAACTCAAGGAACTGCTGAAAGAGGCTGCCGACGAGCTGGGCCTTGCAACCCGCGCCGATGTGGAAGCCCTGCGTGCGGAACTGTCCAAGCTTCGCGAGGGGCAGTCCTGATCGGTGGATAGGCTTTTACTTCTTTTCAGGCTTTACCATCCGGCTCGAATATACGCCGTTTTCCGGGTACTGCTGACAATTTTCCTGCTGATCCGTAAACGGGAAAGCTGGCTAGGAATAAAGCCGCTGGAGCCGAAACCGCTGGTGGCGTCCATCGAACAGTTGGGAGCGAGTTTCATCAAGCTTGCCCAGGTTCTGGCCACACGGGCCGACTTTTTTGACAGCCGGTATCTTGTGGAATTGCAGCAGCTCCACGATCAACTGACACCCATGTCAAAGCAGGACTTTAACGCGGTCTTTACCAGGGCCTTTGGCAAAGGGGAGTGTTTCGACAGCTTTGATCAGGAGCCGCTGGCCTGCGCCTCCATTGGCCAGGTCCACCGCGCCTGTCTGCGGGATGGTGATTGCGTAGCAGTCAAGTTGCGCCGCAACCGGATTGAATGGGTCGTGCGTGAGGATATCCGCCTTTTGGGCTGGTTCATGGCGCTGTTGCGTCCGCTCTTTTCGGAATACACTCGTAACTCCATCGAAGCTGTCCTGATCGCGTTCCGACGGACCATACTGCGGGAAGTGGATATGCTGGCCGAACTGACGAATCTGGAACGGTTCCGCCAGGCGTATCCCTCTTTTCCCGGTGTCAGGCTGCCGCTTTCCTATGCCGACTACTGCTCCCATGATTCCCTGGTAATGAGTTTCGAGGACGGAGTACGTTTTGATGACCGGGAGGGATTGGCCCGGTTGCAGGTTTCCTTTTCCGGGCTGATGAAGAAGCTGGTGCTGTTTTATACTGAGCAGATGCTGGTCAAGGGGTTTTTTCACGCCGACCCCCATCCCGGCAATCTGCTGGTTACGCCCCAGGGTGAACTGGTGCTGCTGGATTTCGGCATGGTTGACCGCATTTCCGGGTCCATTCGCTTTGCCATGATCAACACGGTCAAAGCTGCCTATGAGCGGGATTTCGAGCAATTGGTGCAAGCCACCCGCAGACTGGGCATCATTACCGAAAATGCCCCACAGGACGAGTTGACCGCTCTGGCGGAAGATATCTTCCGCATCTTCGGCAACGAGAATTTAAGCGCCACATCCATGCAGGAGCTGACCTTTGGCGTGATGGATGCTTTGAAAGACTATCCCTTCAAGTTGCCCCAGGAGATCATCTATGTCATGCGGGCCAGCTCGATCATCGAAGGGCTGGGCACCACCTATATCGAGAACTTCAACGGAGTCAAGGATATCCTACCGATTCTGAAGGACAACCTGACCCGCGCCCTAGGCGAGAGTGAAAGCTTCCTGGGGATAATGGGCAATGAGCTGGCCCAGTTTCCGTTTACCCTGGTCAAGGCTCGGCGTCTGGTCGACACCATGCAGCAGGGCGAGCTGGTGATGCGTTTGTGCGAAGAGGACCGCCTCGCCCTGTTGCGTCCCATGCAACGCTGGCTGCGGCAGATCGCCTGGACTGCCTTGCTGATAGTCCTGGCCTTTTACCTGCGTGGAGTGCAGCACCCTCTGTCGAACTGGTTGTCGGTCATCTGCCTGGTCGCCGCTGTGATCCGGCTGTACTGGAAGACGTGACAAAGGAACGCTGCAGAGGTTCCACCGCCTCCCTCAGTGCGTCTTATAATAATACCTGTTCAAATCAAAAAGTCCGCCATGCACCGGTTCGTCTTCATTGAACCGTTTCTGAAACCAGTCGTATTCATCCCAGAATCTGTCGTCGGCCCGGTTTATGCCGTACTTGGCAATTCGTTCCTGGTCCTTGGAGCTGTTCTTGAAGTGTGCCACCAGATCGATGAAGTCCGGCAGATCTTCTTCCCGGATGTCCACAAAATAATTCGGGTAGGAACCGATCAGGCCTTGAACGAAATCTGCGCTGTCCTTTGGCGGGTCGAGTCTGCCGTCCTCGCCGAACATGAACGCCACATTGTCGTGCCAGCGGTTGATGACAATGGAACCCGCGATATCTTTGCCGTTTTTTAGACGGATTCGCATGTACGCCAGATTGGCCTCGTATTCATTGAACAGGGAAAAGAAGGGGGTGCCGGGGCGGGAAAGGGCGGTAAATGCCTGCATAAAGTCTTTCTTTGTCTCATATTTTTCCGGAAGGCGCGGATACGTTGCTCCGACTGGAAGGTAGTTGACCGGATCGAACGAGATTTTGGTTGCCCCCAGAATATGTTTTTTAACGACATGCTCTATGAATTCCTGTTTGGGTTCACCGGTCGCGAAGGGGATCTTTGACGGCAAGGTTGACGGATAGTAGTTCACCGACTTGAGATCAACGCCCTTGTACCATGACTGCATGATATCCCGCCGTTTTTCCGGAGGGAGGAAATCCAGGAAGTTGCTTTCCCCCTCGATCCGCAACGCATCCATGTAAAGCCTGACGGCCAGTTGATGCCCGGCTGTCCCGTAGATGTCGAAGCCAGCGACCAGCGCATAATAGATGCGTTCCAGCAAGGGATAGTCGATTACCCAGAGGGTTTTCGGCATGCTTCCCACTACCCCCTTGTGCACCGAGGCGTTGTTGAAATGACGATAAACGGTTAACACCGGCGCGTCTCCGGGTCGGTTGCCCTTCCAGATGAAATCGTAGTCCAAACCGCCATAATTGAGCGAGGTGTAGAAGTCCTGCCTTGCCTTGTAGAATTCCACAACCGCTTTTCTATGGGAGTCGGTCAGGGCCGAGAAGAGTCGCAGATCGCTGCCGTCTTCGATGGGCATGCGCAATTTGTCGGAGTACATCTTAAGGAAGCCGGGATAGGTCACGCTCAGATCATGGGCAGGGTCGAGGAACATGACCCAAAAATGATCGTCGATTACGTTGAGGGCGATCTGCCCCCTGCAGACCGGTCCGTGGATGAAGGTCATGATGGTGTAGTGGGCATTGTCCAGCAAGAACTGATAGCGTGAACGGGGCGGGATCTGCTCGAACGCCTGAAACGGGTTGGCGCTTATTGTGGTGGCGTATCCGATCACGTGCGGGGTCTGCAACCATTCGGGCTGGATGAAAAGCTCGTTGATGCGCTGAAACTGGGCGTCGCCCAGATCAACGACCATGTGGGTCTTGTGCACAATAGTGGAGTAGATCTTCCTGAAGCGATAGTAGACCTGTTTGACGCCGGGATCGTCATAGGGCCTGACAGTGGGAATCAGGTCGATGGGCTGGCCAGGCGCGGTCCTGGAACGGACGATTTCATAGAATTCGTAGGTCTTGGTGCCGAATGTGATGTGGGCCAGAAACAGGTGCTCGTAGAGATAGCGGGCCGTCATGACGTGCTTGGCGTCTTGCTGGTTCAGAAACGTTTCCCACTGCAGGATGGCGCGGGCGTCGTCCGGTTTTGGCGTGACAAGCTCCGCTTGCTGGGTTGTGGTTGGCCCCTTTGCTCCCTGCGCCAGCCATCCGGCAACTATCTCGAATTCATTCTGCTTGAGAGGCGGAAAACCGAAGGGCATACCGTTGTTGGGGTGCTTTTCCAGATAACCGCCCAGTTCGCTCTGATCCTTGGAGCAGGTCAGGTCGTCTGCTTCGGCATGGTACTCTCCAACGACCTTGGGGTTCTTCATCTTGTGCGACAGCATCTGAATCATGATCGAATCGTTCAGGCCATTGCCGATGCTGCTCTCGGTAACGCTGAAAAACTGTTTCTTCTTTCGCCATTCCTCTGTTGTCTGCGCATCGATGAACAGGCGGGTAGGGTCCATGGAGTTAAGCCGCGAGGCGTTATAAATGGCCCGCTTGGTAGCGCCGCGGTCTGCCCCCTCGAACGAGTCCAGTTTGAGCTGACAGGGTGAGTTGTAGCAGGAGTGGCAGACCACGCAGCGTTTGTCGAGTATAGGTTTAACTTCTGTCAGATAATCAATTGGCCTTGTTGGTATTTTAACAGTTACAGGCGACAATGCTGTCGTTGCGCACCCTGCAACAATGGTGGCCATGAGTACACAAAGGATCGCGGCATATTTCATGCGTTATTCTCTCTTTCGAGGCTTTTAGCCGTAAATATTCCCTTCGTCTAGCCGGTTTCCAGGCTTTCTGTAAGAAGTTCATATGTATCAGATGATATCGAAAAAAGGTTAGCAAAAAGTTTACGGTATTTTATGGTGCCAATGCGGCTTCTCCAATAACGAATCAGCGGGCTTCATGACTAATCATTGCCGTGTTCTTCCGAAAAAAAGGTCATATTGGTAACATATTATTGTTGTTAATAAATAAATAGAATTGTTTCTGAAAAAAATAAAATATCAAAGTTCGCTTGAAACACCGAAACCCCTCGTTACAATTAAACATACGTTGTGACTGATGCTATGTAACACATGGTGCTTTTGACTGCATTGAGTTTTGCCGGAAGGGTGGGGGTAAGTGTGAGATATACGCTGATAGTTGCATTATTGGTTGTTATGACATTGCTCGCCGCATGTAAAGGCAAGTCAAAAGATGAATTGTTTGCGGAAGGAGTCAAGCAACTGAATGCAGCTAATCCGAGTGGCGCAATCGTATGTTTCAAGAACGCCCTGGAAAAAGATGAAAACTATATCGACGCCCGTTTCCAGTTGGCCAAATCCTATGCGGCCATGGGAAAAAACGAGCAGGCCGAGAAGGAGTTTCTGAAGGTTCTAAAACAGAATCCGGTGCGTGACGATGCGTTGTTGGAGTTGGCGTCTGTCTATTATGCCGCAAAAAAAGGCACTCAGGCATTCAAGGCGGGAGAGCAATATCTTGCCAAGCACCCCCGTAGCACCGAAGGGTATGAGATTCTCGGCATTGCCAGTGCGGTTATGGACAAGTACGACGATGCCGAACGCTATTTGCAGTTGTCGCTGGCGTCCAATCCCGCTCGTATAAAGCCGAGAATCGAGCTTGCAGGTGTATACGTGGCGGAAGGCAAGGTTCAGCAGGCGAAATCGCTTCTGGAAGATATCCTTCGGAATGACCGTAAGAATATCAAGGCGTCATACATGCTTGCTGCACTTGAAACCGCAGAGGGCAACAGCGATAGGGCGCTGGATATTTACAAAAGTATTCTGCTGGTCAATTCGTCCGAAACAACGGCCATATACAAAACCGGCGTGATCTTCCTTGCAAAGAAAGATTATGAAAGCGCTGTCAAGATTGCTGACAACCTGGTCACGAATTTTCCGAAGCGGGCTGAGGGCTATCGTTTGAAAGGCCTGCTCAGCTATCAGCAAAAAGATTACACCGGGGCGATGGCCCATCTTCAAAACTCCCTCAAGATAGCGCCTACGCTGGAAGCCTATTATTTTCTCGGCCTTTGCTACTACAGCCGCGGTGAGCTGGAAAGCTCCCTAAGCCAGTTCCGGAAAATCCTGGATTACGCTCCCACCTCTCGCCATGCCCGGTTGATGACCGGCGCAATCCTTCTCATGCAAAAGCGGACAGACGATGCCATTGTCGAAATCCAGAAGGTGCTCCGGCAGAATGACCGGGATGCTGTGGCCCATAACCTTTTGGGCAATGCCTATATGACCAAGGGCATGTTTGCCGAAGGCATGCGCGAGTTGAATCAGGCAACGGCAATTGATCCCAAGATTGCGGACGCCTATTTGAAGAAAGGGCTTTTCTATTTTAGCCGCGGGAAAAACGTCGAAGGCGAAACAGAGCTTGCAACCGCAGTCAAGGCGGTTCCGGATGCTCTGAACAGTAGATTACTTTTGGCTTCATACTACTTCAGAGCTGGGAATAGCTCCAAGGCATTGACTGTTTTGAAAGCCGGGTTGACCGGAAACAAGAGCGACGCTTTGCTGCATAACTGCATTGCAGCGATTTGCTTTTCGCAAAACAAGGCGGATGAGGGGTTGAAGAGCATCCAGCGGGCAAAGGCCGCTGATCCGGCTTTTCCCGGTTCCTATCAGAATCTTGCAACATTCTATGCTGCAACGGGAACGTATGAAAAGTCGATAGAGGAATATCGCCTGCTGTTGCGGCACGATCCCCGGAATCTCAACGCAATGTTCGGGTTGGCCGCTCTTTACGATATAAAGGGCAATGATGGCGAGGCTCTTTCCAGCTATCAAAAAGCCATGGCGACAAGGCAACCCGCGGCCTATCTGGCAGCAGCAAGTTATTATCAGAAGAAACAGGAAACGGCAAAAGCTCTTGAAACACTTGAAGAGGGGTTGAAATACGATTCCCGGAATCTTGCCATTCTCGAAATGAAGGGTCGCCTGTTGGTTGAAAAGAAACAATACAGGGAGGCGATCAGGGTTTTCGAGGAAATCGAGAGCTTTAACGAGGAAGCGGGCATTGCACTGAAAATAAATGCTTTTGTTGCCTTGAATGATATCGGGAAAGCGTTGGAGCAGGCGAGACGAATCGTTGAAAAACATCCGAACTCCGCACGGGGTTATCAGATCCTTGGCTCTATTTACGAAAACCGCAAAGATTATCCCCGAGCAATCAAAGAGGTGAAAAACGGCCTCCGGGTGGACGGCAATAACGTCCAGGCCATTCTTTACCTGGGAAAACTTTATGAAGCCAGCAAGGATTATCCGCAGGCCATGTCGTTTTACTCCGAAGCCCACCGGATAAAACCGGATTTTGCGCCCGCCCTTTTCGCTCAGGGGTTTCTCCTTGAAACAACGGGAAAGAAAAACGACGCAATCGGCAAGTATCGGGCAGCGCTGGAAAAAAACGATTCATATGTGCCGGCGTTAAACAATTTGGCGTATCTCTATGCTTCCGGTTATGGAGGAAACAGGAGGGAAGCGCTTCGGCTGGCGATTACGGCCTATAACCTGGAACCCGGAAATGCCGGGATCATGGATACGCTCGGTTTTGCCTTGCTGCAAAACAAACGGCCGGACGTCGCAAAAAAAATTCTTGAAAAGGCGGTTGGCCTGTTACCGGACAACCCGACCGTACATTATCATTTGGCAGTGGCTTATAGCGAAACCGGCGACAAAAGCAATGCTTTGAAAAACCTTGAAAAGGCTTTTTCGCTGGGTGATTTTCCCGATGCAAAAGCAGCGGCATCGTTGGCGGCAAAGTTGAAAAGATGAGAGGAGGAACACTATGGTATTCCGCGACGATCTCATCGTAGCAGTTGATGTATTACTGGCAAGTACGGCGCTCTTTTTTGCAGCCGTGCTCACGCTCGGTTTTTCCTGGATACATCAAAGGATGTATGAAACCACAACCATCTTTATAGTAGCTGTTTTCGTTATTGTGGTGATGTTCTCTTCACATTTGATGGATGTGTACGATGTGGATAAAAACATCAATTGGCACGAAATCGTTATCAACATTGTGTTCGGCTCTGTCACATCTTTTTTTCTGCTTTCAATAGTTTACTCCCTGAACCCGGCCATTATACCGGCCAATCATGTTTTGTACCTCTCACTTGTTTTTTTTGTTCTGTTCCAATTCTGCTGGCATTCGATTTGCCTGGCCGGAAAACACAGTTTGCGTTTTTCGCAACGGGTTCTGGTGCTTGGAACCGGTGACATGGCTGCCCAAATAGGGGGAATGGCGGCATCGAACAACAGAAATTTTTCTTTGGCGGGCTATTCGTCAAGCATTGGCGATAGTAAGGGGGCGACCCAGGCTCCGTACGTGGAACCGGTTGTTCCGCATGACGCGATTGTTGGCGATTCGTCCGATTTGCTGGCTACGGCGCAACGAGCCCAGGCTGATGTGATTGTGGTGGCGCTTTCCGAGAGAAGGGGGCAGTTTCCGCTTGGCAATGTGCTCAGGTGCAAATTGAACGGTATCCAGATCATGGATGCTCCCGCCTTTTACGAGCTTGTGCAGCGGAAATTGATGCTGGAATTCGTAACTCCGGGCTGGTTTATCTTTTCCAGCGGTTTTCGCAGAACAACCGTCTTCAATATATGGAAGCGAATTGTGGACATCACGTTGTCATGTATCGGACTGATTTTGACCTTGCCGTTTTTTCCTCTGATAGCTCTTGCCATCAAAATGGACTCTTCCGGTCCGGTCTTTTTTAAGCAGGTGCGGGTTGGAAATAAAGAAAAACAGTTTGTTTTGTACAAGTTCAGAACCATGCGGGAAGATGCGGAGAAAGGAACCGGTGCGGTGTGGGCCCAAAAAGAAGACCCTCGCATAACCAAATTGGGAAATATTTTGAGAGGCTCCCGTATAGATGAGATTCCGCAACTCTTCAATGTTTTGAAAGGTGACATGAGTTTTATCGGGCCTCGTCCGGAACGGCCTGAATTTGTAGAGAGATTGAAAAAGGAAATTCCCTACTACTCGAAGCGTCATTTTATGAAGCCTGGATTAACCGGATGGGCCCAAGTCAGGTATCCTTATGGTTCGTCGATTGAAGATACTATTGAAAAACTGCGTTACGACCTTTTTTACATAAAAAATGTCTGCGCCTTTCTGGATACGTTGATTTTTTTTGATACCATTAAAGTAGTGCTTTTTGGGCGTGGAGGTCGATAGTTCAAGGTTTACGGATTCAGATGAGCGTCTTGCAAAAATAGAAAATGTTCCCTCCCCCCTGGCGGGGGAGGG